>Ga0209164_1000645_pt1 | contig 69283 bp, 47 predicted proteins | sample MTBNYHSulfiMetaG_FD_187458 | JGI IMG/M metagenome (GOLD analysis project Ga0209164, IMG submission 187458) | Enrichment culture microbial communities from rom New York Harbor, USA that are MTBE-degrading - MTBE-NYH (New York Harbor Sulfidogenic)... | ecosystem: Environmental > Aquatic > Marine >... | reverse complement strand
GTCTACGCCCTGATCGTCTTTTCTGCTGGCTTCATCCTGTTCAGCAAGAGGCCGAAGGCATGAGCGGACACACCCGAAGCATTTCGTCTTCCCCAAGGGTCTGGTTTCAGCGCGTCGCATCCCTGAGCGTGAAGGAGCTGCGGCAGCTCTACCGCGACCCGATCCTCATGCTCTTCATCCTCTATGCCTTCACGCTGGACATCTATCTGGCCGGGTCGGGCGTCAGCCTGGAGCTGAAGCAGGCGCGCCTCTTCGTGCAGGACCACGACCGCTCGACCGCCTCCCGCGAACTGATCCACCGCTTCCGCCCGCCCTATTTCCGCTTCATGGGGGAAACCGCGGACGAGCGGGGCGGAATCGCTCTTCTCGACCGGGGCGAGGCGATGCTGGTGCTCGACATTCCTGAGCACTTCGAAAAGCGGCTGCTCGAAGACGAATCAGCCGATGTCCTCCTCCTGGTGGACACCACCAACTCCGTGCTGGGTTTCCTGGCCTCATCGTATGCGTCGGAAATCGTCAGCGGGTACGGGATGGAGGTCGGCATGCGGCGCGCGGGGCTCGGGGAGGACGCCCTCGAACGGATGCCGCTGATCGAAAACCAGACGCGCGTCTGGTTCAACCCTAACCAGAACAACACCTGGTTCATGTCCCTGACCGAGCTCCTGAACATCATCACCGTGCTGGTCGTGCTGCTCCCGGCCGCCGCCCTCGTGCGGGAAAAGGAGCGGGGCACGATCGAGCAGCTCCTCGTCTCGCCCCTCAGCTCCTTCCAGATCGTGCTGCCCAAGATCGCGGCGATGTCGGCGGTGATCCTCGCCGGCACCGCCCTCTGCCTCTTCTCCGTCCTCGGGGCCGTCTTCCATCTCCCCTTCCGGGGGAGCCTGCTCTTTTTCTTCGCCGTGACGGCGCTCTATGTCTTCACCACCGCCGGCCTCGGAGTTCTCGCCGCCACCTTCGCCCGGAACATGGCCCAGGTCGGCATGCTGACCGTGCTGATGGTGGCCCCGATGCTCTTTCTATCCGGCAACTGGACCCCTCCCGAGGCCATGAACCGTGTGATGGTGTTCTTCATGACCCTTTCCCCGCTGCACTATTTCATCGACGCGAGCTTCGGCATCCTCCTCAAGGGCGCCGGCCTGAAGCTCCTCTGGGACGACATCCTCGCCATGGCGCTCATCGGCGCCACGGTGTTCGGCATCGGTCTGTGGCGCTTCCGGCGGCAGTTTCATTGATGTTTTGAGGAATGCGCCGGACCGCTCCCTGAGGTTCCTCGGGTGCACCCTTCTTGCAGACCGCCTATTTTCTAAAGGAAGCGTCCATCCGGAAATGATTTCCCGCTAGAGCCCAGTTTCCAATCCAGAAAGGAGGCTTTTTAAGCAATATCAAGGGAATCCCACGCTTGCGCGGAGGCGACCTGGAGGTCGCCGCGGTCGTGACGGATGATCGTTCCCGAGCACCGGATGTGAAACCGGCCTCAACGGCCCGTACAGGCCAGTCCGGGGGGCGCCTGAAAAACGCCGCTGTTCTGAAGCGATTGAAAAGTTGAATCATCTGCGCTAGAATTTCATAGAATGCTCAAAGGGCACGTTTAGAAAACCGCCCGGTTGAGCAGCCTCCGTGTGTCTGTTAGGCGTAAGGCGATCCCTGCGGCACTATCGGTCGCCGGGCTAACAGCGGGAGGCTTTTTCACCCCTGACACCGGGGAAACATCCAACCCTAGTGCTTCAACAGGTGTTATGATGGAAACGATCCAGACCGACCCTTTCGCCATCAAAGACTGCGCGCTGATCGCCATCGCCACCGGAGAAAAAGCCCGGAATCTGCGTGAATTAAGAGAGATCATCGAACGTATCGACCCTGCAAGCATCTATTACCACTTCTGGGGCGGGCTTCTCCGTCCCCGTTTCGATGACCCGGAATACCACAACGATTTCGCCATCTGGGTGTATCGGAGCCTCCACAACAAGGCCCTCGCCGAACGTCTGGCAGTCATCGATCCGGCTGCATTCGACACGATCGAGAATCTGCGCGCGGAACTCTTAGACATCATGGAAGACGCCCTCTACCAGACCGATACGCCTGCCTGGGCGGAGAGGGATCGCCAGTTCGAGTTCATCCGCTCGCAAATCGTGGTCTTCAACCCGAACGTCCAGGTAACCGATGCGGCGATGCTGACGCGGGTGCTGCCGACAATATCGCTCGGGAGCATCTTCTTTCATTTCATCGATGCAAGACAGCGCAACCGGAACCATCTGGACGACTTCCGCTTCTGGCTCCGCTCGCAGGGAGATTCCTACGAGCCGCTGTGTGACGCCATCGCACGGATCGACCCCTATTTCTCATCCCTTTCAGACCTGCGTATGGAACTGCTGAAGTCTTTCGTTTCCCACTTTTCCGGAGAGCAGAGGCCTTAGAATGAATGGATTCTCGACTATGCTCGCGCAATATGCCGAGATCACCGGCCAGGATGTGGTGGGGCATCTCTATCAACTCGCCGCCCCGCTCAAGGGAATGCGCCTTGTGCACATCAATTCCACGCGCCTCGGGGGAGGCGTGGCGGAGATTCTGCACAAAATGGTCCCCCTCATGAATGAACTCGGCATCGAGACGCATTGGGAGGTCATCAGCGGGGGCCAGGATTTCTACGAATGCACGAAGGCCTTCCACAACGGCATGCAGGGCAGGCAGGTTTCCATACCCGATTTCCATTTCAAGGCATACGAGTCGGCCAACGCTGAAGCAGCTGAAAATTTGAGGGGCATCCTCGAAGAAGCGGATATCGTCATCGTTCATGACCCGCAACCTGCGGCGCTGATCCGCCACTATCCGCGCCGGAAAAACAAGTGGCTTTGGCGCTGTCATATCGATGCCAGTCACCCCTCCCGCGCGGTCTGGAAATACCTCTACGAACATGTCAGGCATTACGATGCCAGCGTTTTTTCCCTCGCGGCCTTCGCGCGGCGGCTTCCCCATTCCATCTATTTGATCCCGCCGAGCATCGACCCCCTGCACGAAAAGAACGTCGACCTCGAGTTGGAAGAGGTCGCGGAGGTCCGAGCGCGATTCGGTATCGACCCAGAGCGCCCCACTGTCGTTCAGATTTCGCGCTACGACCGCTTCAAAGACCCCGTAGGAGTCATCGAGGCCTATCGAATGGCGAAGCGCTTCGTGCCTGGCATCCAGTTGGTTCTCGCAGGCGGCGGCGCCTCGGACGACCCCGAAGGAGAGGCCGTTTTGGAGGAAGTGCGCAGAGCCGCAGACCACGATCCCGACATCCATGTACTTCTGCTGCCGCCCGACGCCCATCGGACCATCAACGCCCTTCAGCGGGCCGCGGACATCGTGATCCAAAAATCAGTCAAGGAAGGGTTCGGGCTGACCGTAACGGAGGGGATGTGGAAGGAAAAACCCGTCATCGGAGGCGACACGGGCGGCATCCGGATCCAGGTGATCGACCACCACACCGGATTTCTGGTCAACACCCCGGAGGGGGCGGCCTTGCGGATCCGGTATTTGTTCCACAAGCCTGAGGAAATGCGCAGGATCGGCGCAAAAGCGAAGGCATTCGTGCGGGAAAACTTTCTGATCACCCGGCACCTGCGGGAATACTTGACCATGATCTTCGGAATCCTGCACGGTCAGAGAGACCGGATCGAGCTCTCTTAAAAATCCGCACTCCAGGGGGCGGACCTGACCACACTCGCCCATCCTCCTAGGACACTGCCGCTCTCCGGTTCCCGCGAGGCAGACGTCCGGGTCTCGATCGAGAACGCCCTCACCCCCTCTCCGGCTCCATTTGAACAGCTCACTTCCGGGAGGGGGACTGCTTGTCCTCCTCGCACAAAAGACCAACAGGGAAAAGCCGCAGAAGGTCTGCCACCCGCCGTTCGCCCCCTTCGAAACGGGCATCGGAAAAGGCATCCCGCCAGCGCCCCGGTGGAAGCGCGAGGCTCGTATCCCCCCACTCTCCGCCGCCTTTCAAGGGGAAGCGCGGCGCAACAACGACAACCTTTCCGGCGCGGGAGAAGGCTACAACCGCTTCGGCCTTCCGCCCGCAGGCGTAGAGCGGTGCGTAGTCCTGGGAAAGGAAGAACGCCTCCCGCCGCTTCCTGAGTTCCAGCGTCTTCTGGATCAACCACAACTTGGGAAGCCCCTCGTCCATCCGCGCAAGCACATCAGCCGGGCCGAGTTCTTTTAACTCCGACAGCAGCCGCTGTCTCAATGAAAAATCGACGGGGCGGCGGTTGTCCGGATCGACCAGACTGTGATCCCAGAGTTCACTCCCCTGATAGAGATCCGGCACCCCGGGCGCCGTCAGTTTGATGAGCATCTGCGATAGGGAATTCAATCTCCCGGGCAGGACAAGCTTTTGAACGAAGTCCTCGATCTTCGAATGAAAGGCCTCGTTCTGCATGATCAGCTGAACGAAACGATCCAAACCGGCCTCGTACTCCCGCACCGGTTTCGTCCAGGAGGTATGCGTCTTGGCCTCGCGGGCGGCCTTCAACGCGAAGGTCCTGACGCGCTTCGGTTCGATAGGCCAGGCCCCCACAAGGGTTTGGTAGAGGAGGTACTCGAAATTCCGATCAGGAATACCGGCGCGCCTGTAACGCTCATTTTCAAGCGACCAGGCCCGCACTGCCCTACCCCAATCCGCCGGAATCTCGGAGAGGAGGGCCAGCCGCGCGCGCACGTCTTCGCTCCGCTTGGTGTCGTGGGTCGAGGTGGAGAGCATGCCATGAGGCTCACGCCGCACCTTCTCCAGCATCGCCTCATGGAACGCCTGCAGCGAAACCCCGAAGGCGGCGGGGTCCCCCCCTACCTCGTTCAGCCCGATCAGCCGGTTGTAACAGTAAAAGGTCGTATCCTCGAGCCCCTTGGCCGCCACAGGCCCAGTCACCTGCTGGAAACGCAGGACGAACTCCGCCTCTGCCTCACCGCGGACCTCCATCAGCAGAATCTTCCCGATAAACCCGAAGAGGTCCGTTTCGATCTCGGCCCTGTTCTCCGATGCCCTCTCGACAGCCTCCACGATGACGGCACGGTCTTGCTCCCGGACAGGACCCTCACCGGGGCGCACGTAGGTCCGGTACACATCGAAACAGGCCATGATCTCACGCAAAGCGCCCTGGATATCGTGGCGCGTGTAGTCCCGGTAGCGCCGGTGGCGCTCGCAGATCTGCACCAGCTGCTCGGTGAGGCGGTTCACTTCGCTCCCGAAGAGCTCGGCCAGGACCTGGCGCTTTTTCTCCAGGGCTATGGCCGCGTATTCGCTCCGTTCACCGCAGAAATCCGCATAAAACGCCGAGAGCGGTTCCTTTCCCGCAGAGTGGACGAACAGGCCGCCCAGCAGGTTCAGGAAGTCATAGCCTGTCGTCCCGGCGGCATCCCACCCGTCCGGCAGACGTTCGCCCGGCTGGAGGATCTTCTCGACCACGATCCAGGCATGGGGAGCCGCTCTTCGCAGGCGCGTGAGATATTCCCCGGGATCCCGCAGGCCATCCGGATGATCGATCCGCAGGCCGTCCAGACTGCCGTCCCGAACCCACTCGAGGATCCTGGCATGCGTCTCTAGGAATACCTGTTCGAATTCGATGCGCAGGCCCGCCAGAGCGGCGATGTCGAAGAACCGCCGGTAGCCGAGTTCATGCGCTCCCGCTCGCCAATAAGCCAATCTGTAATTCTGCTGGTCCAGGAAAAAATCCAGCCGGTCGATCGACCGGTTCTCTTCTTCGACCACCTCGTCGAGTGCCCGCGCGCACGCAGGCGCCCGCTCGAGCAGTTCGGAAAGCTGCCCGCCGATGACCCTCCTGTCGCGCTGGCGGCGCCGGATGCTCGCAGCGTCGGTGGAAGTGGGGAGCGGCAGGGCGGACAAGGCCTCGGAAAAAAAGGCCAGTTCGTCCGACGACGCCCTCTCGGCAGCCTCGGCCAACAACGCGGAAAGCGAGCGGGGCGCCACCGGCAGCCGGTGCCCGGCATACTGGATCACGAATCGCGCCCCCTCTCGCAGCACCCTGACCTTCCCCGCCTCGATGACCCTGCCGTAATGGTCTTCCAGGATCGGCAGCAGGATCTTGTTGGCCAGGCGGTCCTCCGGGGGGTTCCAGTCCACGTCGAAATAAGCGGCGTAAGGGCTCGACGGACCATTTTCGAGGACATCCCACCACCAGCGGTTTTCAGGGGTCCCGACAGCCATGTGGTTCGGGACGATGTCGAGCACCATTCCCAGTCCGCGCCTGGCGAGCGCTTCGCACAGCACCCTTCGCCCTGCTTCTCCGCCGAGTTCCTCGTTGACGCGCGAATGATCCACCACATCGTAGCCGTGGGTGCTCCCTTTGACCGCCTTCAAACAGGGCGAACTGTATAAATGGCTGATTCCGAGCGCCTCGAGATAGTCGCTCAAACCCGCCGCATCGTAAAACGTGAACCCCGAATGAAACTGCATGCGGTAGGTCGCTCTGGGAATCTTCTTCATTCCGTCCGACCTCATTTTTCCGTCACACCCTCATCAGCAAGAGAACGGTCCGCTCCCCGATCCGTACCTCCTCCAAAGCCCCGTAGACCTTCTCGTACTCCCGCCTCCCGGTCCCAGAGGCCAAGCCCCATCCTTCCCCCGTCTCGAGCACCGGGCGCCAGCGTTCACCCCACTCCGGACCCGGCAATTTAAAGGAAAGCGCCTCCTGATGGGCATTGAAAAGAATCAAGAAGCTGTCGTCCACCACCCTTTCTCCATAGGCATCCGGATAGAGGATGGCATCCCCGTTCAGAAAGACGCTCAACGCCTTTACCGAGGCGCTGTGCCAGGCCTCCTCCGTCATTTGTTCGCCGCCTGGGGCAAACCACCCGATATCGTGCACTTCGCTCCCGTGGATGGCGCGCCCCAAAAACCAGCCCCTTCTCCTGAAAACCGGGTGATCCTTCCGCAGCGCGATGAGTTTTCGTACGAAGGCAAGGAAGTCCTCGTCCAGTTCCTCCCAGTTGAACCAGGACAGGGGGTTGTCCTGACAATAGACATTGTTGTTTCCATTCTGCGTTCGCCCGGCCTCATCCCCGTGCAGAAGCATCGGAATGCCCTGAGAGAAGAACAACGTGGCCAAAAGGTTTCGTTTCTGCCGCCCCCGCAGTGCCAGAATCGACGGGTCGGCGGTGGGTCCTTCCACCCCGCAGTTCCACGAACGGTTGTGGTTTTCTCCGTCTCTGCTCTCCTCCCCGTTCGCTTCATTGTGCTTTTCGTTGTAGCTCACCAGATCCTGCAAGGTGAACCCATCGTGCGCTGTAATGAAATTGATGCTGGCGTAAGGCCTGCGCCCGTTCCTCTCATAAAGATCGGAACTTCCGGTCAGACGATAAGCGAACCCGGCAAGCGCCTGGTCTTCGCCGAGCCAGAAGCTCCGGATGCAGTCGCGGTACTTGCCGTTCCATTCGGACCAAAGAGGTGGGAAGTTCCCCACCTGATACCCCCCCTCGCCTACATCCCATGGCTCCGCGATCAGTTTGACCTGGCTCACTACGGGATCCTGCTGGATCAGGTCGAAAAATGCCGAAAGGCGGTCGACATCGTGAAGCTCCCGGGCAAGAGCCGCCGCCAGATCGAAGCGGAAGCCGTCGACATGCATCTCGAGCACCCAGTAACGGAGTGAATCCATGATCAACTGCAGCACATGAGGATGCCGCATGTTGAGGGTGTTGCCGGTCCCGGTATAATCCATGTAGTACCGGGGATCCCCTTCCACCAGACGGTAATAGGCTGCATTGTCGATCCCTTTGAAAGAAAGCACCGGACCAAGATGATTTCCTTCGGCGGTGTGGTTGTAAACGACATCCAGGATCACTTCGATGCCGGCCTGGTGCAGCATCTTGACCATCTGCTTGAACTCGGGGACCTGCTCCCCCAAGCGCCCCTTCGCTGCATATTCGTTGTGCGGGGCCAGATAGGCGATGGAGTTGTACCCCCAATAGTTCCGGAGACCCTTTTCGACCAGATGGGCATCGTGGATGAACTGGTGTACGGGCATCAATTCGACGGCCGTAACCCCGAGTTCCAGGAGGTAGTCCAGCACCAGAGGGTGGCTCAAGCCGGAAAAGGTGCCGCGGATCTCGGGAGGGATACCCGGGTGGCGGGCGGTGAAACCTTTCACGTGCACCTCATAGATGACGGTCTCGTGAAGGGGCCTGCGAAGCGGACGGTCGTTGCCCCAATCGAAATAGGGGTTGACCACCACCGATTTCGGCACATACGGTGCGCTGTCCGCAGTGTTGGCCGGCCCCTCGGGGTCGTTGAAACAATGCTGGAAAACCGCCTCGTTCCAATCCACCAGCCCATCGACGGCCTTGGAGTAAGGATCCAGCAGGAGCTTGCCGGGGTTGCAGCGATGACCAGCCTCCGGATTCCAGGGTCCGTGGACCCGGTAACCGTAACGCTGCCCGGGGGCGATATCCGGAAGGTACCCGTGCCAGCAAAAGGCCGTCCGCTCCGCCAGGTCGACCCGCGCCTCCCTGCCCTGCTCGTCGAAAAGGCACAGCTCGACCCTTTCGGCCGCCTCGGAAAAGAGCGAAAAATTGGTGCCCACTCCATCATAAGTAGCCCCCAACGGGTACGCCTCTCCGGGCCACACATTCAGATCCATGTCAGCTTTCCTCCCTCTGCACCGATTCCATCCTCCAACCGAAAAGTCAAGAACCCCCGAGAACGACCACCGTGTCAAGCGGCAAAACCGCCTCGTCCCGGGCGAATTCGAACCCGGTCGAGCAGGAAGCCAGCAGGACCTCTCTCGGGGCGCCAGACGGGAGCGGAATCCTTCGCGCCTCTGCGCCGAGGTTGCAGAGCACGAGCACATTCCCCCGCCTGACGCTCAGCCACCGCTCCTGTTCGCTGAAGGAAACGCAGGGCTGCGCCCCGCCGCGCAGATCGGGCTCGGAGCGGCGCAGGGCGATCAGGCTGCGATGCCAGGCCAGGAGTTCGTCGTGCGGCGCCTTCGACATCTCCCCCCAGTCGAGTTTCGAACGTGCGAACGTTGCGAAATCCTGCGGATCGGGGACATCCTCCGGCGCCCACCCGAAGGCCGCGAACTCCCTGCGTCGGCCCTCCCGCACGGCGCGCCCCAGGTCCTTGTCCTGATGGTCTGTAAAATACTGAAAAGGCGTCGAGGCCCCCCACTCCTCCCCCTGGAAGATCAGCGGGGTGAAGGGCGAGGTCAAGACGAGGGCCGCAGCGATCTTGAGGCGCCCGATGCCCACGATCCGGCTCAGCCTTTCACCCCTGGCGCGGTTCCCGGCCTGGTCGTGGTTCTGGCTGTAGGCGAACAGACGGCGTCCGGGAAAGGAGGTGAACGGCCTGCCGTGGCGCCGGCGGCGGTAGCGGGAGTAGCGCCCGTCGTAGACGAAGCCCGAGGTCAAGGCCTTGGCCAGGTCCCCGAGACTGCCGAAATCGACGTAGTACCCGTCCTGCTCTCCGGTCAGCAGGGTATGCAGGGCGTGGTGGAAATCGTCGCTCCACTGGGCATCGAGGCCGTAGCCGCCCGCCTCCGGGGACCGCACCAGGCGCGGGTCGTTGAGGGCGCTTTCCGCGATCAGGCAGAGCTGCCGGCCCATCGTGTTTTCGAGGAGGGCCGCCTCCCGGGCAAGCTCTTCCAGGATGTGCAGCGCGGAGGTGTCGAGGATCGCATGCACCGCATCGAGGCGGAGCCCGTCGACGTGATAATCCTCGAACCACATCCGGGCGTTCCCCAGGAAAAATGCCCGCACCGCGTCACTGTGCGGCCCGTCGAAGTTGACCGCCTTGCCCCACGGCACCGGATGAAGCTCCGAGAGGTAAGGTCCGAAGGCGTCGAGGTGATTGCCCTCCGGACCGAAGTGGTTGTACACGACGTCAAGGATGACACCGATCCCGGCCAGATGGCAGGCCTCGACGAGCCGCTTCAGCCCTTCAGGGCCCCCGTACGCCTCCTGCGGGGCGTAGAGGGCGACGCCGTCGTACCCCCACCCCCGGCCTCCGGAAAAACTGTTCACCGGCATCAGTTCGATGTGGCTGATGCCGAGATCCTGAAGGTAATCGAGCTTCCGCACGACACCGTCGAAGCTTCCTTCAGGCGTGAAGGTGCCCACGTGGAGCTCATAGATGACCGCGGAGCCCAGGGGAGGCTGCCGCCACCCTTGATCATGCCAGGCGAAGCGGGTGTGGTCGAGGAAGCGCGAAAAGCCATGGACGCCGTGCGGCTGCCAGGGAGAGCGGGGGTCCGGCAGGGGCGCCCCCCCATTTAGAGAGAAGGCGTAATCCACGCCATGCGCAGCCAGGGCGGTTTCCACCTGCCACCAGCCGCCCGGAAGCCCCTGCATCTCGAGCGCACGCCCCCCGATCACCAGGGCCACGCTGCGCGCCCTCGGCGCCCAAACACTTACCGCCGTCATGATCCGTCCACCTCCATGACCGCTCCCGTCCAGGTCCTTTCTCCTTGGCCCCTATTCGCCCGCCGGGTTATGATGGCGCATCGCCCCATGCCGGGAAGTCGAAATCCACTGATTTCGGCAGGCAAAAGAAAAAACGCCGGCAGATCAGAAGCTGTTCGCGCTGCCGGTCTTCTTCCCGGACAAACCGATTGTGTGACGTGTGGAAGCGGAGGATAAAGACTGCATGCAAAAGGGAACCTTCAAAAAAGTGAAACCGTCCAACACGAGAATGTACGGGCCGAAAGGGATCATCGTCTGCGGGTACCCGGCCGGGGAGCATGCCTTGCTGCTTGAATTCGTGAGAGCGGCAGGCATGGGCGAAAGGCCTGTCATTTTTGCCCGGACCGCGGATGCCTCGGTTTGTTTGAAGGATCTGCTCTCCTTTTCAGATGGTTCGGGGACGGGCCTCCCCTCCGAGATGCCGCGGGCGCTCATCCTGTCAGGTTTTACCCAAAACGAACTGCACCGGATGATGTCCGCCTACCGCAACGCGGGGCTGCCCGCCCAGCTTTGGGCCACCCTGACGCCGATCTCCGAGAACTGGCCCTTGTGCGATCTCCTGGAGGAACTCCAGAGGGAACGCGAGGCTGTCCTCGCCCGCCGGCCGACAGCGCCACCGCGCAACCGTTGAATGATCCCGGCGGGCCGGGGCCCGCTTCCTTTTGATTGAAGACCAAGATCCGCGGGCTGTCAAGGGGAACGGGGTGCGGCTGTCATGTTGCAGCGCTGAGAGGGCCTTCTTATCCTTGTCGGCGCGGGGCTGGCTGAACCGACGAAGAGTAGCCCTCCGATGGGGATCGCGATGACCAGCGGAAGCGCATCTCTTCACGCATGCAGTAGAGCACCGGCACGACGAACCAGGTCAGCACGGCGAAGACCATCCCGCCGAAGGACGGGATCGCCATCGGAATCATGACGTCCGCGCCGCGCCCCGTGGAGGTCAGGATCGGCAGCAGGGCCAGGATCGTGGTGGCGGAGGTCATCGAGGCCGGCCGGATGCGGCGGACCGCCCCGGCCACCACCGCCTTGCGGATGGCCGGAATCGAATCGGTCGGGCGCTCGGCCCTCGAATCGTCCAGGTAGGTCGCCATCAGGACGCCGTCGTCCGAGGCGATGCCGAAAAGGGCCAGGAACCCCACCCAGATGGCGACGCTCAAGTTGATGGGGTGGACCTGGAAGAGGCTCTGCATGGACACGCCGAAGAGGCTGAAATCCAGAAACCCGGGCCGGCCGTAGAGCCAGACCATAATGAAGCCCCCGCCCCAGGCCACGAAGATGCTCGAGAACACCATGCAGGTGGTCAGAGTGGACCGGAACTGCAGGTAGAGCACGATGAAGATCAGGAGGAGGGCCAGGGGCAGGACGACGGCGAGCTTCTTCTGGGCGCGGACCTGGTTCTCGTAGCTGCCGGCGAAGCGGTAGGAGACGCCGGCCGGCAGGACCAGCTCCCCGCTCCGCTCCTTTTCCTTCAGAAAGCGCGCGGCCTGCTCCACAACATCCACCTCGGCGAAGCCCGGCTTCATGTCGAAGAGGACGTAGCCCAGCAGGAAGGTGTCCTCGCTCTTGATCGCCTGGGGCCCCCGCACATACCGGATGTCGGCCAACTGCTCGAGCGGGATCTGCTGACCCATCACGGGGGAAGCCACCAGCACCCGGCCGAGCGCCTCGACGCTGTCGCGCAGTTCACGCTGATAGCGCACCCGGACGGCATAGCGCTCCCGGCCCTCCACCGTCACGGTGGCCGTCCGACCGCCGACGGCGCCCTCGATCACCTCCTGCACCTCGTTCACCATGATGCCATAGCGCGAGACGGCCTCCCGGTCGACGACGATCTCCAGGTAGGGCTTCCCGACGATTCGGTCGGCGAAGACCGTGGCCGGCTCGATGGAAGGAACCTGTTTGAGGAGCCCCTCCATCCGGATGCCCACCTGTTCGATGGTCTCCAGATCGGGCCCCTTGATTTTGATCCCCATCGGCGCCCGCATGCCGGACTGGAGCATCACGATGCGCGCCGCGATCGGCTGGAGCATCGGGGCGCTCGTCACCCCGGGCACATCGGCCGCGCGCACGATCTCGTCCCAAATCTCGCGCGGGGATCGAATCCCCGGCCAGGCCTCACGGTCCGGATTCAAATCAGCGTCGAGGCGCGGCCGCCACAACCGGAAGGGCTTTCCGTCCGGATCGGGGATGAGGGCGCCGGCGGCATCCCGCACATAACGCCCCGGCACCATGTAGGGCAGACCGTCCGGCGCGTGCACCGGCCTCCCGGCGGCATCCCGGAAGACGTCGCGGCCCGAGGGCTCGAACCGGAAGGTCAGCCGCCTCCCGTTTTCATCCGTCAGGTATTCCGGGTGGTAGTTGATGACCGTCTCGATCATCGAAACGGGCGCCGGATCCAGGGGCGTCTCGGCGCGGCCGAGCTTGCCGACCGCGCCCGCCACCTCGGGAATGGTTGAGACCGCCTTGTCCTGCAGCGCGAGGATCTCCTGCACCTCCCCGATCGAGGCGTGGACCATGGTGGTCGGCATGTAGAGGTATGAGCCCTCGTCGAGGGGCGGCATGAACTCCTTCCCAAGGCCGGGGAAAACGTGATGGAGGGCGACGAAGGGCGGGCTCCCGCGCAGGGCCTCCGGAAGCCATGCGGTCATCGCCGGCGCCCCCTGCCAGATCATCGCGCCGAGAAGGACGACCGTTGCGGGAAGGACCAGGAAGAGGCCTTTCCGGGCAAGGAACCAGGAAAGGAGGCGCGGGTAAACCAGCCGAAACAGGCCGAGCAAAGCGAGGAGCCCGCCGATCAGCCCGAAAACGAACAGGAAGTTTCTGAAGGACCCCGTCTCGGGCCCGAGCGGCAGCCAGTGCTTCGAGAGCAGGATCATGACGAGGGCGATCAGGAGCCAGTTCTCGGCCCGCGAAATCCAGCGCTCCGGCCCCGCCGGCAACCGGCCCTCGAGCGCCGCCCGGGCGGCCAGCCACAGGAGTGCGAGCCCGAGCCACCCGTTGACGGCAAACCCGACGCCGATTCCCGCCGCGGCGTACAAGCCCGGCCGCAGCCAGCGGCGCACGCCGCGCACGAGCATCCGTCGATGCGCCATCAGCATCGCCGCCAGGGTCGGCAGGATGGTCAGCGCCACGATCAGGGAGGCGATCAGAGCAAAGGTCTTGGTGTAGGCGAGGGGTTTGAAGAGCTTCCCCTCGGCCCCTTCCATGGCGAAGACGGGCAGGAAGCCGATGATCGTTGTCGCGACCGCGGTGAGCACCGCCCCGCCCACCTCGACGGTGGCCCGGTAGATGAGCGTCAGCCTGTTTCCGCCTGTCTTGTCATTCTCCAGGTGCGCGAGGATGTTCTCGGTGATGATGATGCCCATGTCCACCATCGTCCCGATGGCGATGGCGATCCCCGAAAGGGCCACGATATTGGCGTCGATGCCGAAGAGCTTCATTCCGATGAAGCACATGAGCACCGCGAGGGGCAGCAGCGCCGAGACGATGAGGGAACTCCGCAGATGCATGACCGCGATCAGGATGACGATGACGGTGACGAGGATCTCCTCCACGAGCGCGGTGTTGAGGGTCCCCAGGGTCTCGGCGATCAGCCCGGAGCGGTCATAGAAGGGCACCACCGTCACCTTGCTGACCGTCCCGTCGGCCAGGGTCCGCGAAGGGAGCCCCGGGCTGATCTCGGCGATCTTCTCTTTCACGTTCCGGATGGCGGCGAGCGGGTTTTCCCCGTAGCGCGCCACCACGACGCCCCCCACCGCCTCGACCCCCTCCTTGTCGAGCGCGCCCCGGCGGAGCGCAGGGCCCGCGGCCACCCTCGCCACATCGCCGACCCGCACGGGAACGCCCTCCCGCACTGCAACGACTGCGCTCTCGATGTCGGGGATCCGCTTGACGAAGCCGACCCCGCGGATGATGTACTCGACGTCGTTCAGCTCGATCGTCCGTGCCCCAACATCCAGGTTCGACATCTTCACAGCGGCCAGGACCTGCTCGAACTTCACCCCGTAGGCCCGCAGGGCATCCGGGTCCACATCCACCTGGTATTCCCGGACAAAGCCCCCCACCGAGGCGACCTCGCTGACCCCCTCGGCGGAAAGGAGGGCATAGCGCACATACCAGTCCTGGATGCTCCTGAGCTCATCGAGATCCCACCCGCCGGCCGGCTTCCCCTCCGGGTCCCTCCCTTCGAGGGTGTACCAGAAGACCTGCCCGAGGGCCGTCGCATCCGGCCCCAGGGTGGGGCGGACACCGGCCGGGAGGGCTGCGGGGGGAAGGCTCGAAAGCTTTTCGAGGAGCCGGGTGCGGGACCAGTAAAAGTCGACCCCCTCTTCGAAGATCACGTAAATGCTTGAAAACCCGAACATGGAGAGGCTGCGGACCGTCCGGACCCCCGGGATGCCGAGGAGCGAAACCGTGAGGGGGTAGGTCACCTGATCTTCCACGTCCTGCGGGGAACGGCCGGGCCATTCGGTGAAGACGATCTGCTGGTTTTCGCCGATGTCCGGGATGGCGTCGACGGGAACCGGGTCCCTGGGGATGCCGATTTCCCACTCGAAGGGCGCCGTGAAAACCCCCCAGCCGATCACGAGAAGCGTCAGGAGGATGACGACCAGCCGCTGCCTGAGGCAGAAGTCGACGATGCGCGCAACGAAGGAGGACTGATCTTTTATTGCAACGCTATCATCACTTTTTTCCATATGTTGCCCGTCATTTTTCATAAGCTGGCTCAGGGTTGGTCGACGCGCCGTTTCACCTCACCGCAGGCGAGCATCGCAGCGCCGAAATAAGGGTTCCGCACCTGCTCGTCCAACTGGAGCCACGACGCGCCTCGATCCTCGAAGGCCATGGGGCAGAAAACCTCGAAGACGGGCTGGTCCATCACGACCCCCAGAGCGGCAACCGCTGCGATGAGACCGCTCGAGACCGGCTCGAAGGCGCTGCGAAGATCATCGATCGCCTCCGCGCCGTGCATCCCGTGAATCCCCTTCTCGATCCTCCGAGCGGCATCCTCCCAGACGCCCCGGGCAGGCCCGGGGAGCACGCCTCCGTCAACCTCCCGAAAGACCTCCAATAAGGCGTGGACCCTCTTTCGGGCGCCTTCGGCATCATCGGCGGCGAGGGCCTCGGAGACCGGCACATAGGCCATGACCAGATCCCCGAGCTGTCGGCGAAAGGCGTGAGGCACATCCGGATGCCCGGGGGGCGCCTCGCCGGCCGCCGGTCCCAGGCGCTCCGCCAGTCGGGCCATGTGCCGGGAAAGCTCGCTGTGGAGGAACCGGGCCTCCCCCAGGTCCACCGCCTCGGAACCGAGGAGGCTGTCATTGCGGATCAGCATGGTCCATTCACGCCACAGGAGCCCGCCTTCGCCCTCCGGCCCCTCATCGGCGATCGCACCGATGCGCTCGTGGATGCCCTTGAAGGCGACCCTGGCGGCGTTCAGGTCTCCGGATGCCAGCAGGCCCTCCAGGGCGCCCGCGTCCTCGATCAGCGACCGGAGCTCCGCTTCCGCCGGAGCGGAGACAGGCCAGCGGCTCCCGGCTCCCGGCATTCCTCGCTCAGGACCTTCCATGGCGTGGTCATGCCCCCCGGCCGGTGCCGCACCCGGCTCCGGGGCCATCATGCTCGGTTTGGCCTGGATCTGCAGGGCGCTGTCGAGCCTGAAGGCCCCGCGCGTCACCACCTCTTCCCCTTCCCTCAGCCCTTCCCGGACCACGTACCAGTCCCCGGCCCGCGGCCCGAGGACCACTTCGCGCCCCTCGTAAAGCCCCTCCCCGCCCGGGAGCGCCACATACACGACCGCTCTCTTTCCGGTCAGGAGCGGGGCCGAAGCCGGGATCAGGAGGGGCGCCTCACCCTCTGAAGCGGCCGCGGCTTCGACCCGCTGCACCGCCCGCACGATCATTCCCGGCCGCAGCCGGAGATCCGGGTTTTCCGCCTCGAGTCGCACCCTAGCGGTGCGCGTCCGCTCATCGAGGAAGGGATCGATGAACACTACCTTGCCGCTGAAAGACCGGCCCGGAACGGCCTCCGTCCGAAACTGCACCTCAGCCCCCGGGCGCACCCACGGAAGATCGGATTCGTAGGCATCGAGCATCACCCAGACCCGCGAGATGTCGGCGACCGTGTAAACAGGGCTCCCCGTAGCCACATACACCCCTTCGGTCACCTCCCGCCGGATGACGACCCCGGTCAGAGGGGCATAGAGGGTGACATGCTCCGAGGGCCTGCCGCGTTCGGCGAGCGCATCCACCTGGGGCCTCGTCATCCCCAGGAGACGCAGCTTTTCACGTGCGGCATCGGCGGTGCGACGGGCCGAGTCGCGGATCAGTTGCAGACCGTTTTCCGGCAGATCCGACAGGCTTTTCACCGCCTGGATGAACTCCGACTGCGCGGCGTAGAGCTCCGGACTGTAGATCTCCGCCATGGGCCGGCCTTTCTGGACGAAGGCGCCGGTGTAATCCACGTAAAGCTGGTCGATCCGTCCGCCCACCCTCGCGGTGATCTCCCCGAGCCGGGTCTCGTCGTAGACCACCTCCCCGGAGAGGCGTGTTTCCACATCAGGTGTCCTTCGGATGACAGGCGATGTCTGGACCTGGGCGAGCCTGCGGGCGCTTTCTGAGAGGCGGATCTCCCGGAGGCTCCTGGCGGAGCCTTCCGAGGTCTCCTGTTTGAGCGGGATCAGGTCCATGAAGCAGATCGGGCACTTCCCCGGCTCAGGGAGTTGGATCTGCGGGTGCATGGAGCAGGTCCAGATGGTGGCCGCCTCGCCACCCGCATGGACCTGTTCCCTCTCGGCAGGCGCTTCCCGGGCGGCCTGGTGCAGCTCATCCGGCATGAGCCACATCGCCGCTCCCCAGCCGAGGAGGCCGCCTGCCAGGATCAAAGCCAGGACCGCTCCAGCCCGGCGTCCGGCAAAACGCCCCCGGGTCTTTCCCCGTTCCTCGTTCATGACCCGCCCCCCTCCATCTTCAGCGGCCGCCTTTCAAATCCCCTTTTGATTCGTCTCCGGGGCCTCTCCCTGGAACGGCATCCGGGCTGTCTTCCAGGAAGATTCCCTCCTCCCGCATCTTTTGCAAATAGGTGTCGGGATCCTTCATGAACGTCTCAGGGCAGCTCGCACAGCAGAAATAGATGCGCTTCCCCTGATAGTCCACAAAGAGCTTCTCCGTGGGCTTGTACCCCATGATGGGGCACTTCTCCTGTTTGACTTCCGCTGCCGCAGGCAAAACGCCGAAGACGAAAAAAAACACCGCTAAAACCGCAAGGACTTTTCCTGGTCGTATCATGCTGCAACTCCTTTCCTGGGCTGAATGCCTTGAAACGCGCGAGACAACTCTGTGTTCCAGCAGCTGAGAAACCTGCCCCGTTGAACGTACCGCGGGGTCCTGGGCGCTCTATACCACGCAGCGATTCGAGCAGCGCATGCTCGGCGGATCAGACACATGCACGGATGCAGGCCGCGCGGGGTTTCGGGCAATGGGGCGCCCGGCGCAACGTGCCCAGTCCCGGCTCCCGGCCGAACCCTACCGGACGGATCCTGCCGGCTGACCATCCCCGTCTTTTGCCCGCTCGAGCCCGGGAAGATGGACCGGGGCGCCCTGCACCCTGCACGGGATCTCCTGCCCCAGCAGGCTTTCCATCTCAGCCAGGTACTGCCCTTGGTCCGCCACGGCGCGCAGATAGGAGAGCTGAAACTCGAGGAGGGTGCGCTCGGCATCGATCAGGTCCAGAACCGACTGACCCCCGGTCTGAAAGGCGTCGAGGGTTGCGGCCATGCCCTGCTCCGCCTTGGGGAGAAGGCTGTTCCTGAAAAGCGAGATCCTGCGGCCCGCGTCCCGGTACTTGAAAAGCGCCAGCTGCAAAGCGGCGCTGAGCCGGTCATAGGCGCCCGTATTCTGTCGTTTGAGCGATGCCGCCCGGCTTCGGGCCTCCTCCACCGCAGCCTTGCGTGCATCGAACCACAGCGGAATGTTGAACGAAACGGTGGCGACGAGCGGATCGTCGCCGTTCCGGTCGGGGTTGCCGACACGGGCCTTGTCCGTCTGGATGAACTCGAGCCCGAGGGTGACATCGGGAAAGAAGCCCTTCCGGGCAAAGTCGGCACCGGTCGATGCGGCTTCGGCCCGGATCTGGAGGGCGCGCAGCTCGGGGTTTCCCTCGGCGAGGGCCGCCGCGATCTCCGCGTCCGTCCTGTCGGCGATCAAGATCGGGATCTCGTCCGGCAGGGGCAGAGGGTCTGTCGAGGGGCGGCTCATGGCGGCGTTCAGACGCGCCTGAAGCGGCAGAAGGAGATCCTCGAGGGATCGCAGGCGGTCCTCCAGCCTGGCAAGCTCCACCTGAATCCTCAGAAACTGGGCGTAGGAAGAAAGCCCGGCCTTGTAGCGATCCTCCGTCACCCGTTCGAGGTAGCGCAGCAGCTCGATGTTCCCGCGGGCGACTGCGATCGCCCGGCCTGCATAGGCGTACTCAAAATAGGCGTCTTTCACCCGCCGGATGACGTTCGCCTGCGCTTCTTCGATCCGGATTCGCACCGCCTCGGCCTCCAACACGGCCTGCCGCTCTTTCAACGAAAGCCTGCCGAACCAAGGAAAGGTCTGAGCCAGCGCGAACCGATGCCTCTGCGGCCCCACGCGGGTTTCGACCGGTGTAACGTAGTAGCCGTAGCTGAACCGCGGATCGGGCGGGGCCCCAGCCTGCTCGGCCCTCTGAACCGCAGCCCGCCAGTTCTCCTCGGCCGCGTGGATCTCCCCATTGGCGAGGAGCGCCGCCTCGATGTACCCGTTCAGGTCGGGCATCCCGAAAGACGCCTCCGATGAAGCCGCTTCCTCTGCCCAGCCGATGCCGCCCGCTAACAGCAGCACGCCGAACACGAGGCCCTGGACGTATGCGATCAGCCCTCTTCCAGCCAAAATCGAGCCTGGACCCATCGGAAACCTCCCGTGCCAGTTTCGACCCAACCATCCCCGGACGACACCCCTGCGGCTCCTCATGCGCAAGCGGCACCGCACACCACGACGCGAAACGAAGGGGACGGCCTCGCCGAGGATATACCACATTGTGCCACCCCTTTCCCCTATGCGCAATCATTCTGACAAAATTTTTCGCGCGGATGCCGCAGAAAGCCGTCTCAAAGCCTTGTTTTCCGCTGTTCTCAGAAAAATGTCCGGTGCCGTGAAAAAACGTGCTGTTGAAGCGATGGGCTGAATTAGATGGCGCATCGGGTCAAGGCGCGCCATTCAGGCGCTGACCTTGAACCAGGCCGGACCCGAGGATCGAACCGGGGACAAAGGGGGTTCGATCCTCTGCCGGCGACGCGATGCTCGGCCCCTCAGTCGGGGCGGCTGTTGCGCATTTTCTTGAAGGCGTTGATCAGGCCGTTTGTAGAGGCATCGTGGCTGCCGATCGAATCCCCGCCTTCGAGCTCCGGGAGGATTCTCTTCGCCAACTGCTTGCCGAGTTCCACGCCCCACTGGTCGAAGCTGAAGATGTTCCAGATAACGCCCTGGACGAAGATCTTGTGCTCGTACATCGCGATCAGGCTCCCCAGGACCCGCGGGGTCAACTGCCGGAAGAGGATGGAATTCGTGGGGCGGTTGCCCTCGAAGGTTTTGTAGGCGGACAGCGCCTCGACCTCCGCTTCATCCTTCCCCTCGCGCCTGAGCTCGGCTGCAGCCTCCTCGCGGGTCTTGCCGTTCATGAGGGCCTCGGTCTGGGCGAAGAAGTTGGACAGCAGGATCGCGTGGTGTTCTCCGATCGGATTGTGGCTTACGGCCGGTGCCAGGAAATCGGCGGGCACCAGCTTGGTGCCCTGGTGGATCAACTGGTAGAAGGCATGCTGCCCGTTCGTCCCCGGCTCGCCCCAGAGGATCGGGCCGGTCTGCCAGCCGGCCGGCCTGCCGCTCCGGTCGACCGACTTGCCGTTGCTTTCCATGTCGCCCTGCTGAAAATAGGCGGGGAATCGGTGCATGTACTGGTCGTAAGGCAGGATGGCGTGCGTTTCGGCGCCGAAGAAATTGTTGTACCAGACCCCGAGGAGCGCGAGGATCACGGGGATGTTCTCTGCGAAAGCGGTTTCCTGAAAGTGCCGGTCCATGGCATAGGCGCCGTCCAGGAGCTCCCGGAACCGGTCGAAGCCCACGGAGCAAGCGATCGAAAGCCCGATGGCCGACCAGAGCGAGTAGCGGCCGCCGACCCAGTCCCAGAAGACGAACATGTTCTCCGGATCGATCCCGAAGGCCCGCACCTTTTCCGCATGGGTCGAAAGCGCCACGAAATGCCTCGCGACATGCCCCGGATCGCCGGCCTTCTCGAGGAACCACGCACGCGCCGAGTAGGCGTTGGTCATCGTCTCCTGGGTGGTAAAGGTCTTGGAGGCGATCATGAAGAGGGTGGTCTCCGGGTCGAGGGTACGGAGGGTCTCGACCAGATGGGTGCCGTCGACGTTCGAGACGAAGTGCACGTTCAGCCCCCGCTGCGCGTAGGGGCGCAGGCACTCCGTCACCATCAACGGCCCGAGGTCGGATCCGCCGATGCCGATGTTGACGATGTCGGTCACGCGCCGCCCGGTGTATCCCGTCCAGGCGCCCCCGCGGACCGCCTCCGAAAAACGCGCCATCTTGCGGAGCACCGCGTCCACCTCCGGCATGACATCCCGCCCGTCCACCCGAACCGGCTGGTCGGGGCGGTTGCGCAGGGCCATGTGGAGCACCGGGCGATTCTCGGTCTCGTTGATCCGCTCGCCGCTGAAAAGGCTCGCGACCGCGTCTTTCAGGCGGACCTCCTCCGCGAGTTCGAAGAGCAGCGCCAGGGTTTCTTCGGTGATCCGGTTCTTGGAATAATCGACCAGGATGTCGTCGAATCGGATGGAGAACTTTTCGAAACGGCGGGGGTCCTGTTTGAAGAGGTCCCGCATGTGGAGGGGCTCGACCAGCTCGAAATGCCGCGCGAGCTTCCGCCAGGCATTCGTCCGGGTGGGATCGATCTTGGGCAGCACGTGTCGCTCCTCGGAGGGTTGGTGGAGTTTTTTTCTGTCAATGTAACGGAGTGCACCTCTTCTGTCAATTCGGCGGTTTCGCGGTCGAAGGCCAATGGCCCCGGGTGCGTCCATCACCAAACGGTGACGTCCTCTCTCCAGATCCCGGTGAAAGGTCCCGCCCCTTAGGCCGCATCGCTCCCACCTGGGCGATCTTCAGATCGCTTCTGCACACACGATCGATTTTCAGGAGGTCGCCGAATGACGATGTCGACCGAAGGGCGGGCGGTCAACGATTTCAGGAACCGAATGTCTCCAGAACGGGCGGCCGGATTTTCCTCCCCGGCCAGTGAAAAGGAGTACGACGATTCAGTTGACCGGAAAGGGGCAGGCACACAGCGCTCTTGGGTGCATTAATAAAAATATACTTTCACAAAATGGTTTTTTTTGTTAGAATCGATCCATGAAAATACCTTCTGAAGAGCTTTTTTCGGTTCTCTCCCAATTCAATCCATGGTGGCGGAAGGAAAGCATCCCAGATCTCCCCCATTGGCGGCGGGCGGTCTTCCGTGAATTTTACTCCTGGCTTCTGCCCCCTCCCGCCCCCCGGGCGGTCATGCTTTCAGGCGCCCGGCAGGTGGGCAAGACGACGCTCATTCTGCAGGCGATCCAGCAACTGCTGCAGGAGGGTGTTCCGCCTGCCAATATCCTTTATGCCACCTTCGATCACCCCATGCTCAAACTGGCCGGCATCGACGAGGTCATCGCTGCATGGCGGGAGATGGAGCCCAGAACGGAGGGATCTGAATACCTTTTCCTGGACGAAGCACAGTTCATCCGTCAATGGGGTACATGGATCAAGCATCAGGTCGACTTCCAGAAGCACCGGCGCATCGCTTTCACAGGATCCGCGGTGCCGCTCGTCGAAGCCGAGCAGGAATCGGGCGTAGGCCGCTGGCATATCATCAAACTGACCACCCTGTCCTTTTATGAATACATCAAGATCAAGAAACTCCAACTGCCCGACCTTCCCGAACTCTCGTCCTTGAAAGAACTCTTCGACTGGACCCCTCGGGAAATCCACCGGTGCATGGAGGCTGCGGGAGCCTATGTCGGACATTTCCACGAATATCTGCTTCGGGGCGGCTTCCCCCAAACCGCACAGGTCGAAAGCATCACCCAGGCTCAGCGCCTTCTCCGGGAAGACATCATCGACAAAGTCCTCAAACGAGACATGACGGCGATATTCGGGGTGCGGCGCGTCCTCGACCTGGAGCACACCTTCCTTTACCTCTGCATGCACGATGGGGGACTCCTGGACATGCCCAGCCTTTGCTCCAATCTGGAAGTAAAACGGCCTACAGCTCAGAGTTTTATTGAGCTCCTCGAGGCCACGCACCTCATTTACCGTTTGCCGCCCTTCGGATACGGAAAAGATGTGCTCAGGGCCAAGTTCAAGATCTATCTTGCGGACGCCGCCATCGCGCCCGCGGTCATGCTGAAAGGGAAAACGATGCTGGAGGATCCCGCCGCGCTCGGTACCGCAACAGAGTCAGCCGTTTTCAAACATCTTTTCACCCGCTACTATTCGCAGAACGTGCGCTTCAGTTACTGGAAGGGGAAAAGAAATCTCGAGGTCGATCTGGTTGCGCAAATCGGTGGGATGCTGATCCCTTTTGAGGTGAAATACCGCTCACAGCATGCAGAGATCCGAGATCTCAAGGGCCTCCTCGAACTGGTCCGCGTGAAGAATCTTCCCCGCGGATACGTGGTCACCAAATCCCTGAACGATTTCGGTGTCCTGCAAGAAGACCCCGGAATCCCCGGGCGTATCATGAGGGTCCCTGCGCCGCTTCTCTGCTACTGGATGGGATACGGAGAACTGCAGGCGCCCTCTTTTGAGTGAGACAACTTCACAAGCACTTCCCACAAAGGGCCGGGGCGCCGGCACTCACCTGGCGGACAAACAACAGGAACCTTTTACCAGCATCGTGGAAAGGAGCCGTTCACCATGGAGATCAACGTCGTTATCACCGGATCGGCAGGCGAAGGCATCCAGAGCATCGGGGCCGTTTTCGCCGAGGCCGTCGCGTCCTGCGGTTACGCGGTTTTCACGTGGCAGGAGTTTGAATCGCGCATCCGTGGCGGACAAAGCCGTTTCGCGCTGCGCATCGGGGAAGCGGCCGTCAATTCACCGCTCGAAGGCGCGGACATCCTCCTCGCGCTCAATCCGGGTGCAGAGGATCGATACAGACCCCTTTTGAACCCCGGCGGGGTGGTCCTGAGCGGGCAGGACAGCGGGCCGGAAAGCATAACGGTCCCATTCCGCAAGGTGGCTAAGGAGGTCTTCGGGGACGTCCTCTACGCCAACACGGTCGCCGCCGGCGCCCTAGCAGGGGTCCTCGGACTGGACCCGGACGTCATGAAGGCCATCCTTGCCAGACGATTCTCGGACAAAGGCCGGGAGGTCGTCGACAAAAACCAGCAGGCCGCCGAAATGGGCTGGTCCCTTGCCGATGCATCGTGCCGGGAGCGCTGCCCCTGGTCGCTCAGCCCCCGCAGCGAGCGCTTCATGCTCGTGGCGGGCAACGACACCCTGCCCGTCGCAGCCGCCTATGCCGGGTGCCACTTCATCGCCGCCTATCCGATGTCCCCCTCGACGGCCATCATCACCGCGCTTTCGGACCACGCGCAGGATTGGTCCATCTTTGCCGAGCAGGCGGAGGACGAAATCGCGGCCATCAACCTGGCCATCGGCGCCTCCTATGCGGGCGCGAGGGCGATGACCGCGACGTCGGGCGGGGGCTTCGCGCTCATGACCGAAGGCGTGAGCCTGGCCGGCATGACGGAGACCCCGGTGGTGATCGTGCTGGCGCAGCGTCCGGGGCCTGCCACGGGCCTTCCCACACGGACCGCCCAGGGGGATCTGCTCTTCGCGGTTCATGGGGGCCACGGGGATTTTCCCAAGATGGTGCTGGCCCCCTCCGACCCCCGGGATCTCTTTCACAAGACCGTGCGCGCCTTCAACCTGGCCGACAAGTACCAGATCCCCGTCATCCTGATGACCGATCAGTTCCTGGCGGAGTCCCAATTTTCATTCGCGGATCTCGATATCCGTCCTTCCGCGCCCGAGTTTCACCTGGCCGACCCTTCTACCGTGCCGGCCCCTTACCGGCGTTATGCCCTAACCGATACCGGCGTTTCCCCCCGCCTCCGGCCCGGAGCAGGCACCCACCTCGTCACTGCAGACAGCGACGAGCATGACGAGGAAGGGCACATCACCGAGGACTTGAAAGGCGTCGCGGCCCGGATGGTCGAAAAACGGCTCCGCAAGGCGCGCGCCCTGCAAAATGAGGTCGCGCCGCCCGAGTTCCACAACGTGGAGGAAGCCGCACTCGTCCTGGTGGGGTGGGGCTCCAGCCGGGGCGCCATCCTCGAAGCCTTGGACCTCCTGGCCGCAGACGGCCTGAAAGCCGGCATGGTCCATTTCACCGAGGTCTGGCCGCTGCCGGAGGTCCGCTTTCCTCCGGACAAACAGTACTGGGTGGTGGAAAGCAATGCGGCCGGCCAGTTGGCCCGGCTCCTGGCAGGTGAATACGGCCTGCCCTTCCGAAACCACGTGCTTCGCTACGACGGCCTGCCACTGACGGCCGAATATATCAGGAGGAGGATCCATGACAGCAAAAACGCAAACACCCAGGCGTAGCGCAGGGCCCTTCGACAACCGGGTCGAGATCCAGTGGTGCCCGGGGTGCCCCAACTTCGGCATCCTGAAGGCCTTCAAACAGGCCTTCGAAAAGCTCGGAAAATCGCCCGAAGAATTGTGCCTGGTCTCAGGCATCGGACAGGCGGCCAAGCTGCCCCACTATCTGCGCTGCAACTTCTTCAACGGGCTGCACGGTCGCGCCCTGCCCGTCGCCACGGCAATCAAGGCCGCCAACCCGGCCCTGACGACCATCGTCGTCACCGGGGACGGGGACTGCTACGGGGAAGGCGGCAATCATTTCCTCCACGCCCTGCGGCGCAACCCCGATATCACCGTCGTGGTTCACAACAACGAGATCTATGCGCTCACCAAGGGCCAGGCCTCCCCGACCACCGCCAAAGGAGAGCGGCGAAGCATTCAGGCCGACGGCGTCCAGATCGAGCCGATGAGCGCGGCGGCAACGGCCATCCTCGGCGGGTGCACGTTCGTCGCGCGCGGCTATGCCGGAGACATAGACCACCTCGCGGAGTTGATCGTGGAGGCCGTTGGTCATCCCGGTCTGGCCTGCCTGGATGTCATCCAGCCCTGCATAACGTGGGGAACGCACCCGCTGAGCTGGTATAGGGAGCGCGTGGAGCCTCTCCCGGAGGGCTATGACCCATCGGACCGCACCTCTGCGCTTTCGCAGGCCATGCTGCCCGAAAACCGGTTCAGGACGGGCATCCTTCACCGGGGCACTCCCGGGGCTGCCTTCGGCTCCCGCTTCAGGGAAACCATGACCGGCAAACCCCTGGCCGACCTGAAGCCCCTGCACGCCGACAGGGTCGAGGAATTCTTCGATGCCTTCAGGCCTTGACCTAGGGGTCATAAAGACACAGAACGGGGGTTACACGAACCTTCGTCCGCTTTCAAAGCCAAGGACACACGACCGTGGCCCTCTCGGCGTCCCCGACCGCGCCGCCGAGGCAGCCACACGTGCCCGGTCACGGGGACAACAAAGACCTTTTTCGCTATGCAAACCCACCAAGGAGGAAGACACGTTTTGGAATCGGAGACCATCGAACACAAACTGGAAATACGCAACATAGAACCCCGTGATTACGAAGACATACGAAACATAATGGATGTGGTCTATGCAGGGATGGGCGGGTCCTGGACACGCGAAGAGTTCACCACCCTGCTGGGCCGCTTTCCCCAGGGCCAGATCTGCATCGAGGACAACGGCAAGGTCGTCGCGGCCGCCCTGGGCCTGATCATCGACGACGCGAAACTCGACGACGACCACTCCTACAACGAGGTCGTCAGCCGCGGGAAGTTCAAACAGCACGACCCGGGCGGCGACTACCTCTATGGGATCGATCTGTTCGTCCATCCGGATTATAGGGAGATGCGTCTTGGGCGCCGCCTCTACGACGCGCGCAAGGAGCTTTGCGAGCAGCTCAATTTGAAAGGGATCCTGGTCGGCGGGAGAATCCCCGGGTATGCGTCCTATCAAAAGGAGATGAGCGCGAAGGAATACATCGACAAGGTCAAGAACAAGGAGCTCGTCGACCCGGTCCTCACCTTCCAGTTGGCCAACGACTTCCACCCCAAGAAAGCGATCTACAACTACATTCCCCAGGACACCGCATCCGCGAGCTACGCGGTGCTGCTGGAGTGGAACAACATCTATTACAAGGCCAAGAAGAAGAAGCTCGTCTGGGGCCGGAAGTCCTATGTGCGGCTTGGGACGGTGCAGTGGCAGATGCGGCTTTTCAGCTCCCTCGACGAACTCCTCCAGCAGGTGGAGTTTTTCGTGGATGCCATCTCGGGTTACAACGCCGACCTGATCCTGTTTCCGGAGCTGTTCAACGCCCCGCTTCTCGCCCAGTTCGACCAGGAAGACCCTCCCGAGGCCATGCGCTCACTCGCCGAATACACGGATCGGATTCGGGAGGAGATGGTCAAGATGGCCCTCTCCTACAACATCAACATCGTCGCCGGGAGCCTTCCCGAGTACGACGGGGAGCACCTCTACAACGTCTCGCATCTCTGCCGGCGGGACGGGACCTGGGACACCCAGTTCAAGCTGCACATCACACCCGATGAAGAGAAGTACTGGGGCCTTCAGGGGGGACCGGAGCTGAAGGTCTTCGACACGGACGTCGGCAAAATCGGCATCCAGATCTGCTTCGACGTCGAATTCCCGGAACTTGCAAGGATCCAGGCCGACCGCGGCATGCAGATCCTGCTGGTGCCTTTCTGGACGGACACCAAAAACGGCTATCTCCGCGTGAGGCGCTGTGCGCAGGCGCGCGCCATCGAGAACGAGTGCTACGTCGCCATTTCGGGAAGCGTGGGCAACCTCCCCAAGGTGGAAAACATGGACATCCAATACGCCCAGACCGCCATCTTCACGCCGTCGGATTTCGCCTTCCCCCACGACGCCATCGCCGCCGAGGCGACGCCCAATACGGAGATGACCCTTCTGGCCGACCTGGACCTCGATCTCCTCAAAGAGGTGCGCTACCAGGGCAGCGTCCGCAACCTTCAGACCCGCCGCCTGGACCTGTACCGGATCACCGAACTCAAGTAGTTTCCAATCCGGAAATGGTCTTTTTGGCCAATCTCGGCGTCAATCTGCACGTTTGCTTGTGCGGCGACCTGCAGGTCGCCTCCGCGCAAACGCTTGATTTCCTTGATATTGACCAAACCGGGACCCGCCGCGAAGCGGTGGGACTGAGCACCCGAAGGGTGTGAAGAAAAATTCTCATTTCCGGATTGGAAACTGGGTTCTACCGGGAAATCATTTCCGGATGGAAACCAAGTAGACTCCCCCGTGGAAATGCCCTCGCCAAATCCGTGAGCGATTTCCGCGCCTGCAAGAAGACCCCGGAATCCCCGGGCGTATCATGAGGGTCCCTGCGCCGCTTCTCTGCTACTGGATGGGGTACGGAGAACGGCAGGCGCCTTCCTTTGAATGAGGCTGTGCCCTCCGACCCTTGTTCTGCACGCTATCTTCGATGCGGAAGCGGGCTGCGCCGAAGGTCCGCAGTCAGTTCGTGCCGCCCGTGACGGTGGTTTTTTGAAGCACCTTCCCCCGCACGCTTCTTTCGACAAAGAGCTCTTCCCCTGAAAAGGGATCCGTGCCGGTGTGGTACATGAGGGTCGAAAAGGTCGATGGGGTGGGTGTGAAAATTTGGACCTGCTCGGGCAAAACCTTCATCCTGGTGCCGGCGAAATCGCTCAACCGCCGCATGTCATCGAGCGAAGAGCCCGGATGCGCGGCCATAAGGTAATAGGTCAGAAAGGCCTTCTGCGGGTTGGTCCGATTCAGCTCGTCAAACAGTCGGAGAAAGGCCTCCAAACGCTCCACTCCCGGTTTCCCCATCAGTGCAAGCACGTGCTCCGCCACATGCTCGGGGGCAATCTTCAGCTGGCCGGACGTGTGGAAGCGGAGGACTTCCTCCAAATACTCCCGCCCGTGCTTCCGGTCGTGAAGGATCAGGTCGTAGCGGAGGCCTGAGCCGATAAAGACCTTGCGGACGTGGGGGAGCGCCCGCAGCGCCCGCAGCAGGCGGATCTGGGGGCCGTGGTCGACCTCGAGATGTTTGCAGACCCGCGGAAAGAGACAGGCCTTGTCGGCGCACGCGCCGCGCACCGCCTTGAGGCCGCATTCGAATCCGTACATATTGGCCGTGGGGCCGCCGACATCGGGGATGATACCCTTGAAATCCGGATGGCGCTCGAAGGAGCACGCCTCGCGCAGGATCGAATCCGGGCTGCGCGAGACCACATGCCTCCCCTGATGGACCGTGATGGCGCAAAAACGGCACTCCCCGTAGCAGCCCCGGTGGGTCCCGATCGAAAACCGGATGGTGTCGAGCGCCGCAACCCGGCCCGCCTTCCGGCAAGACGGATGGCAGGACCGGGTGTAGGGCAGTTCACAGATGCGATCGAGTTCCTCCGGCGACAAGGGCGGCTGAGGCGGATTCTGAATGAGGAACCGCGTATCCTGCCTCTGGCACAGCCGCCTGGCCGTGAACGGGTCCGAATGCTCATAGAAGGTCGTGAACATCCGCGCAAAGGCGTCCCTGTCCCGGCTGACCTCTTCGTGCGAGGGCAGCTCGATGCAGGGACCCATCGGGTCCTGGTCCCCGGACGGAACCTCGCGGCCGATGGTGCAGATGCCGCGGACATTGGTCACGGGCCGCCCCTCGGCGAGGCATGCGGCGATCTCCAGAACGCTCTTTTCCCCCATGCCGTAAACGAGCAGGTCCGCTTTGGCGTCGAAGAGGATCGACCGCCGCACCCTCCCGGTCCAAGCATCGTAGTGGGAGACCCGTCTGAGGCTCGCTTCTATCCCGCCGAGCACGATGGGCCTGGTCCCCTTGAAATGGCGCCGGATCAGATTGGTGTAAACGATCGCGGCCCGGTCCGGGCGGCGGTCGTTCACCCCGCCGTGCGTCATATCGTCCCTCCGCCGGCGCTTCCCCGAGGCCGTATAGTTCGCCACCATCGAATCCACGCATCCGCCGGTGACCCCCCAGAAGAGCGCCGGCTCTCCGAGCCTGCAGATGTCCCCTGCGCTCTCCGGGTCGGGCTGCGCGATGATTCCGACCCTGTAACCGGCCGCGAGAAGCACCCTGCCGATCACGGCGACCCCGATGTGCGGTGAATCGACATAGGCATCTCCGCTGACCAGGATGACATCGAGCGCCTCCCAGCCCAACCGGTCCATCTCCTCGGCCGTCATCGGCAAAACGGGCGTATCTCTAAGCTCGTTCTTCATCCTTTCGACCTGTCCCCCGCTGTCAGTCCTCGATCAACCTGTCAGGAATTTTTACACCGTCCATCGCCCCCACACCGCAGGCATCCTTGATCGAACGGCGAATTAACTATTGCTTTCAAAAGGTTAAAGCCTAAATCCTTTCGTTCCATCGTTTGGCCCGCTGTTTGCTTTGCATGGATGACGCTCGGACCGTTTGCCGGCCACAGGTCTGCGCCACCCCGTTCAGCGCCCGCCGCGAAACCACCGAGGGCGCGCCCGGCGGTTCGAGGCCGTGAGAAAGGCTTTCGGTTCGCGACCTTCAGAGCGGACCCCGTTCCACCCGCGGGATCGAGGGTCCCTCGCGTTTGCAGCAGGGGTCGATCCGAAGGCCACCCCACGGGCTGCTCTGGACATGCTGGACAGATCGATCCGCCAAATGCCCTGGAAACCTATCGAGGCGGAGCGATTCCATCAACCCACTGGAGGCAGGAGGCCCCTGATGCGAAACATACAGATCAAAGACCTCATGGTGCCGCTCACTGAGTATGCGGTGGTCAAAGACGATGCAACCCTCTATGACGTCGTGCTCGCCCTGGAAGAGGCCCAACGGAGGTTCGACCAGAACCGGTACACCCATCGGGCCGTACTGGTGGAAGACAAGACGGGTCGGGTGATTGGAAAGGTGAGCCAGTTGGATCTCTTGAAGGGGCTCGAAACCGGCTACTCCAGGATCGGCGACCTGAGCGGGGTCACCCGGAGTGGCCTCAACCCCGATTTCATCCGCTCCCTCATCAAACAGTACAGCCTCTGGCAGGACCCCCTCGACCAGATCTGCGGGAAGGCCGTCCACATCAAGGTCCGCGACATCATGCACACCCCGGAGGAAGGGGAATACGTCGATCAGGAGGACACCCTCGACAAGGGGATCCATCAGTTGGTGATGGGGCGCAAACAGTCGCTGCTGGTGACGAAGGACGGCCGGATCGTCGGTGTCCTGAGGCTGGTGGACGTCTTCTCGGAGGTCTGCAAGGTCATCAAGGTCTGCAGGATCTAGAAGGAAAGCAACGCGTTGCACGAAGATACCTGCATGACGAGACGCCCGCAGAAGGACGCCATCGGATCCAAATCTGCAGTCAGGTCTTCCGGACGACGGCTGCACAGCATCACCCCATAGCGTGCCGGGCTTCAGGAGGGAAATACCCCCCGTGTCCACACGCCGCCCGCTGGATTTGGGACGGCTCACCAGGTCTCTGCCGCACCGGGCCGCAGATGAACGGATCATTTCCTTACAAGCGAATACACGTGGACCGGGTGATCGATCCCTTTGAGGTTGACCACACCCCGATCGTAAACGGGCCACAGGCCGTCGATCATTTTCCGGGTTTCTTCGCCGATCAGGATATCGCCCCCTGATGCCTGCCCGGCCAGGCGCGCGGCGAGGTTCGTGACCGGTCCGCTCGCGGTGTAGGTCATGCGGGTCTCCAAGGAGCCCGTGAACCGGGTCATGCCGACGAGCGCCGTCCCCGTGTTGATCCCCATGTTCACATGGATGGGCGCAAGGTCGAACCCCAGTTCCGCATTGATCACCCGGTTCCGCTCCTGGATGTCGAAGGCCGCCTTCACCGCGTGCACCGCGTTGGTCTGCGCATCGTCGTCCTTGAAGATGATCATCAGACCGTCCCCGGCGGTCTCGTTAATATCGCCGCTTGACCGGTGGATCGGATCGACGAAGCTCGAGAACATCTTCTCGACGATCTCGTTCACCTCCGCCTCCGGTCGCGAGGAACTCAGGCGGGTGTAGTCCTCGAGGTCCAGGAAGAGGACGCTGACATTGCGCGACTGCTTCTCCCGGCTGAGCATCTCCGGGTTCTGCTCGACCAGGCGCCGGACCGAGTGCGGAACGAAGGGGGACAGATGGGCTAGCATCTGGCTGATGTGGATCTTTTCCTGCGTAATCTCCCAATGCCGCTTTGCACTGAGAAGGGCATTCCCGACGAACTCGGAAAAATCCTTGAGAAAGTAGAAATCCTTGCGGCCGAAGTGGACGCCCGGCAGGGCCACGGCGCTCAGGACGGCTAGGATCCGGTCCCCCACGAAGGCCGGGATGGCCGCTTCGGGCCCGACCGCGACCTTTGACCCGTCATGCCGCACCACGGGCTCGCTTTCGGACACGAGGACCCCCTTTCCCTCGCGGATCGCCTTTTCGATGGCGGGCCGATGCCGTTTACATTGGAGGCAGTTGACCGGCCGGTCGTACAGGGCGCATTGCAGAGGCCGCGTGTACTTGGGTGCATCGGCATCGAGCAGCAGGATGCAGACCTCCATGGCGCTCGGGATCACGTGCCGGATCTCGGTCCGCAATTTTTCGAGCACCTGGTTCACTTCCATCATCCCTGCGATGGTCCGGGCGACCCTGCGCTGCGCCTCGAAACGTTCTCGGTAATATTTTTCCATAACCACCCCACAACCCTTCGGGCGCCCGCCAGACGTCTAAACGATTCAGACGATCGGCTTCACCCGCCAAGGGATCCCTTTCATGCCGGGCGTCCCGAATCAACGTCCGACCCTCGCCGTCGACGTCCGCTGTTGAGTTGAGCCTCTGCCGTGCGGAGGGATGCCGCGCCCCCTTCATCGGCTTTCGAGGCGGATGATCCGGCCGCGGATCCCGTCCCCGGCCTCCAGGATCCCCAGGCTGCGCACACCCCCGGCGATCCATCCGCCCTTGAAACTCCCCGGGTTGAAGTAGAGCACCCCATTCTCCATCTCGTTGAGGACCCGGTGGGTGTGCCCGAAGACCACGGCATCCGCCCCCTCGAAGGCGCCTTGAAGGCGCCCCACGATCCCCCAGGGCGCGCCCCACCCATGGATGAGGCCGATCCGCAGCCCCTCGGCCTCGATTAGCAGCCTTTGGGGCAGCCGCGCCTTGACCGTGCGGTCGTCGCGATTCCCCGCGACCGCCTTGAAGGGCCTCCGCCCGAAGGCCTCCAGGACCTCCAGGGTGCAGATGTCTCCAGCGTGCAGGATCAGGTCGGCCCCGTCGAAATGCTCTTCGACCGCGCGCCGCAGGAAGGCGTCGGGCCGCTTCAGGTGAGTGTCGGCAATAACCCCGATCTTCACGGTTCCTCTCGCAACCAGAAGCCTCTGCGCCGCGCTACAGTTTCAATCCGGTCCGGAACCCCTCGCGGATCGCATCGAGGGCCTTCCGCGGTTCGGAGGCGTCTCCGATCACATAGATCTCCGGCACGAGGCCCTCCAGGGCCGCCGCAAGCCCGCGCTCCGCTCTGGAACCCGCCGCGAGAACGACCGAATCGGCCTTCAGCCGCTCGGCTTCCCCGTCCTTTTCGATCTCCACGAACCCGTCGCCGATCGCCACCGCCTTCGCTCCGGTCAGGACCGTGACCCCGAGGCGCTTCAACTCCGCCATCACGGTCCAGCGGGTGGACTGGCCGATGTCCTTGCCGGCCTTTTTGAGCATCTCCACCACTACGACTTCCTTGATCCCCCGGTCGATGCCGTTCAGGAGCGTTTCGACGCTCTCGGCCCGGTTCGCCATCAGGAAGTGGAGCACCTCGGGCGGCAGGGTCCCTATGCTCGCGAGGTACAGGGCGGTCTCGAGGCCGACAGCGTTGCCTCCGATGACCACCACCCGGCGGCCGACGCCCGCCCTGCCGTCCAGCAGATCCCAGGACTGCACCACATCGGGCCGCTCGATGCCGGGGATCGGCGGCTTCATGGGCCTGGCGCCCGTGGCGATGACGACCGCATCCGGGCGGATCTCCTTGACCGCCGCGACATCGGCGGCCTGCCCCAACCGGACGTCGACCGGCAGCTCGGCCAGATGCGCCGCCAGGTCCCTGGCCGCGGTCACCATCTCGCCCCGCCCCGGGATGAATCGGTTCAACAGAAGCTGACCGCCCAGCCGGTCGGCCTTTTCGAAGAGGATGACCTCGTGCCCGCGCTCGGCCGCTGTGCGGGCGCACTTCATGCCGGCGGGGCCGCCGCCGATCACCACCACCCGCTTCGGCTGCGCGGCGGGCTCGACGCGCCATTGCCCCTCCATCCCGGCCTGCGGGTTCACCAGGCACGTCGCCGGGCGGAAGCTGAAGATGCTGTCGAAGCATCCCTGGTTGCAGCCGATGCAGTGATCGATCAGATGGGCCTTTCCTTCGCGCGCCTTCCGCGGCAGTTCGGGATCGGCCAGCAGGCCCCGCGCCATGGTGACGAGATCGACCCCGCCGCTGCGCAGGATCTCTTCGGCCGTCTCCGGGTCGTTGATGCGGTTGCTCGCCAGGACCGGCACGCCGACCGCCGATTTCACGCCCTGGGCGAGATACACGTAGCCCGCCCGCGGGACGTGCATGGTGAGCTGGGGGATGCGCGTCTCGTGCCATCCGCCCGTCACATTGAAAAGGTCCACGCCCGCCTTCTCCAAAGCCGCCGCAAAAGCGCGCGCCTCTGCGTTCCCGTTCCCGCCCTCCATGAAATCATTCCCCGCCAGCCGCATGATGATCGGGTAGTCCGGACCCACCGCGCGCCGCACCTTCTCGACCACCTCCACCCCGAAGCGCATCCGGTTTTCGAGCGACCCCCCGTAGCGGTCTTCGCGCAGGTTGGTGAGCGGGGAAAAGAACTGGCTGATCAGATAACCGGCGCTCCCGAGGATCTCCACGGCGTCGAACCCCGCCTTCCGCGCCCGGACCGCCGCTTCGGCGAAATGCTCCTGCACCTCCGGGATCTCCGCCAGATCGAGCGCGCGAGGGGTCTCTCCGGTCAGCCGGGAGCGCACGGCCGAGGCGGAAAACGGCTGTCTCCCGCCGATCATAGCCGAATGGGTGTACCGCCCCGCCTGGTAGAGCTGAGCCGCAATCCTGCCGCCCGCATCGTGCACCGCCGACGTTAGCCGCTCGAGCCCAGGCAGAAAGCGGTCTTCGTGAAGGCAGATCATGTTCGCCATGCCGGCGTTTTCGTCGATCGGGCACCCTCCTACGATGATCAGGCCCACACCGCTCCGGGCCCTCGGGACATAGAAATCGATCAGGCGGTCCGTCACGGTGCCCTCGGGGGTGTATCCGAGGTGCATGGCCGTCATGACGATCCGGTTCTGAAGATTCAAGCCGTTGATGCTTACAGGGGAAAAAAGATGGGGGAATTGCATGCGTTCTCCTCCTCGATGGTCTGGCGGCATTCAAAAACGGGGGTTATAAACAGGGACGCGGATGGCCTTGGAGGCGATCCGGCAGCCCAAAAGCGCCATTCGGGCCGAAGCGCCCGAATCCGGGTGGTCGAGCGGCCTGCATCCACCCCTCGATGAACGGCTCGAGCCGCCTTCCAAGGGCGGCCGAATGTGCCCTCACGCCCGACGGCCGTTCCCGGCGGAGGCCGCCTCAGGGCATGGCGATGGAAATGCGGGTGGCGAGGCCTGCCCGAGAGCATCCGATTGGGAGGGCCCGTTCACCCCGGATCACCCGTCGACGGCTGATATCGGATTATAGGCGCAAGAGCCGGCATCGGCAAGGGATTTGCTTCCACTCGGACTGTGCCGCGGCCGCTTCCAGGCGGTGACCTAGTGAAGCGTGAGGTCGTCGGGATCATCCGGCATTTCGCGGAGATAACGTCTTTTCCTTATCCATGCCCTCACAAACGCATAGACAGAGGCGAGGGCAGCCAGGAGGAAGAGGATCTCGTAGAGGTGGCCGCTCAGGTAGCTCAGCCACGACACGCCGGCCCGCAGGTCATCCCGCCACTCCTTCTCGAACCTCCCCGGGGTCAGGAGAAAATCCCGTTCGATCACCTCCTCGAGCTCCGCTCCGGAGGCCATCGAGGCGAGGATCCCCATCAGGGCCTCCCGCCCGTAGCGCTCCACGATATAGAGAACAACCGATTTGCTCTGCTCATAAGCCAAACGGAGCGGATATTCCTCCAGCGGGAATCCGCCTTCGAGATGGCGCAGCGGGATGAGGCGCCCGGAGAGCACGGCCTGATCCAGCAGACCCGCTCTTTGATCCATCACAATCTCGCTGACGCCGTCGGTCGCCCACTGGCAGACACCCTCGTCGAACCACCTCGGCAGCGGGACCTCCGTGATCCGGCTGTGCAGCAGCAGATGACACATCTCGTGCTTGAGGATGGTCTCGAGGCTGAAGGGCTTCTCGAAGCCACGGGAGCACTCCATCACGATCAGGTTCCTCGCCGGGACCGCGAAGGCCACGATCACCCGGCTCTGCGTCGAGCGCTCGAAGGCCGCCCTGTCGGCCGTCAACAAGACGTCGGGAGGAGTCGTCACCCTCCAGCCGAACACCGCCTCCAATTCCGCGTTCGCCGCCGGGTATGCCGAAAGGACCTCCCTGGCGCGTTCTTCGAGGCCCGGTTCGTAGTGGACCCGCAAGAAAGGGGATTCGATGGCCTCGAGCGGACCGCTTCGCCCCCACGCACTCCCCATCATGCAGAGGCTGATGAGCATACAGAGAATCAGGTAGATAGAATTCGAGGGGCGCGCCATGCCGCCTTCCGCCTTTCTTCCGCGTTGACCATCGTCCGCCGCTTCTCCGGCTGCCCATGCAAGACCCCGGTCGCCTTCGCCGCTTATCAGGCGGCCGATGCGAGACCCCGGTCGCCCTCTCGTCGGCATCCGGCATCACGCACCGGCTCGGGGTCTGGAGCCTTTTCGGCGGGCGACCAGGAAATGGGCTTGAAAAGCCCCGGACCATTCCGTAGGATGCCTTGGGCCGTCGAGGAGCCGTTCTTCGCCGTCCCGAACGGCCTCAACCTCCCATGAACCGGGTAAAACTCATGCCAGCGACCGCTATGGGTATCGATCGCCTCCGCGAAGGCGAATGGAAGAAGTTCAAGAGCCGGAACCTGCTTCTACTGGCCAACCAGGCCTCTGTGGATCGCCGCCTCGAACCGTCCTGGAGCGTCATCGCACAGACGCTCCCGGGGCGCCTCAAGGGACTCCTTGGACCGCAGCATGGCTTCGGAGGAGAAGATCAGGACAACATGGTCGAAACCCCCCATGCCCGGGACGAGGAGACCGGCCTCCCGGTCTACAGCCTTTACGCCGAGACCCGGGCCCCGCTTCCCTTTATGCTCGAGGGGGTCGACTGCCTGATGGTCGATTTGCAGGACGCCGGGACAAGGGTCTACACCTTCGCCTCTACCCTGCTCAACTGCATGCGGGCGGCCGCCGACGCCGGCGTCGGCCTGGCCGTCCTCGACCGGCCGAACCCCCTCGGAGGGCGGGTGATCGAAGGCAATCTCCTGCAGGAGGCCTTCTTCTCGTTTGTCGGCCCGGCCCGACTTCCCATGCGCCACGGCTTGACCATGGGCGAGATGGCCCTTCTCTTCAAAGAGGCCTTCTCCATCGATTGTGACCTCGAGATCATCCCCATGGGGGGCTGGGAGCGGCGAATGCTGTGGCCCGACACGGGTCTTCGCTGGCTCATGCCTTCACCCAACATGCCGCTCTTCGAAACGGCGCTTGTCTACCCCGGGCAGGTCGTCCTCGAGGGAACCAACCTGTCCGAAGGACGCGGAACGTGCCGCCCGTTCGAGATCTTCGGCGCCCCTTACATCGACCGGAAGGCGGTCCTGGAGGCCCTCAGCCCGGCATGCCGCCAGGGCATCCGCCTTCAGCCCTTCACCTTCCGCCCCACCTTCAACAAATGGCACCATCGACTGTGCAAAGGGTTCATGATCCACGTACTCGACCCCGGCCTCTACGAACCCTACCTCACCTCCCTCGCCCTCATCCAGTGCATTGCGAAGATTCACCCCGGCGATTTTGCCTGGAAAGAGCCTCCCTATGAATACGAGTACAAAAAAAAGCCCATTGATTTGATCATGGGCGATGATGAATTCCGAAAAGACCTGGAGAATGGCATCCCCGTCAACCGGTTGAAGGAGCGCTGGCATCCGGATCTCTCCGATTACGGGGAATGGCGCCGGCCTTTTCTGCTCTATGCCTGAAGGCCCGGGCCGCCGGCCCGGGCCCTCCCCTGCCGCTCCTGCCGTCCTCCCCATCGATCAGGGGGATGCCTTTCCCCGACGTCACTTCGATTGCTGCCCGCCGCTGATCCAGCGGTCTATGGCCTCTTTGTCGAACCGCCACACCCGGCCGATGCGAATGGCAGGAATCTTGCCTTCGGCGGCGTATTTGCAGATGGTAATTTCGTGAAGCTTGAGATATTTTGCCAGTTCCTTTGTTGTCATAATCTGAGGCATGATGGTCTCCTGAATATTGCTGGATTTACGGCTGCAATTCATAGTCATTGTATTAAATATCTGGAAGTTCTACCTTTTTAATATTAGCCCGTATAAACATCAAAGTCAATAGAAAATCCTGCATCCGCAAAGAGAGAGACCCTAAAATCGAATTTCTAATCTATAATGTATTTTATAATGCTATAATTCACAATATTCGAAAGAATCCCCCGTCGCTTCACAAAACAGGCCGTCCTACGGCGCCGGGATTTATGCTTGACGCATGGCCACCCGCCTTTTATAAGGGGAGCGGGAAACATTCGGCCTGGTTATTTTGTTTCCATCCGGAAATGGTCTTTTTGGCCAATCTCGGCGTCGATCTGCACGTTTGCTTGTGCGGCGACCTGCAGGTCGCCTCCGCGCAAACGCTTGATTTCCCTGATATTGGCTAAACCGGGACCCGCCGCGAAGCGGTGGGACTGAGCACGCGCAGCGTGTAAAGAAAAATCCTCATTTCCGGATTGGAAACCGGGCTCTACCGGAAAATCATTCCCGGATGGGATCTATTTTTTCAAATCCACAACGAAAGGCCGTGGCGCAGCCGCAGGCCGCCTGCGGAGATGGTTCCGATTCAGATTCCAAAACCGGCATTGCCTTCATCGCCCGCCGGCCGCACCTGCCGAACGGGGCCTCACCCTCTCCGGGAGCTTGAATGACCCGTTCCGACGAGCGCAAGATGACGACAACAGCCCATCGGCCCGGCCGGTTTCTTCTTTGGCGGACGAATGGCTTGACGCACGCCGGCAAGTGGATCTTCACCTATGTGTTGATCGGCCTGATCGCGGGGTTCGGATCCATTGCGTTCCAGTATCTCTGCCAGGTCGGTTCCTATTTTTTCCTCGACATGCTGGCTGGTTATCGCCCGCCCGCCCCCGTTGGAGAATCCCATCTTTTCCCGCCTTCAGGGACGCCCTTCACCCGCTGGATGCTCCTGGTCGTGCCGGTCATCGGCGGTCTGATCAGCGGATGGCTGGTATATACCTTCGCACCCGAAGCGGAAGGCCACGGCACGGATGCCGCCATCGATGCCTACCACAACAAGGGCGGATTCATCCGCGGACGCATCCCCATCATCAAGACCCTCGCCTCGGCGGTCACCATCACCTCCGGCGGTTCGGGGGGCCGTGAGGGCCCTATCGCCCAGATCGGCGCCGGCTTCGGCTCCTTCCTGGCCACCAGGCTGAAACTCTCGGATCGGGAACGCCGCATCATGCTCGCAGCCGGCATCGGCGCCGGCGTGGGCAGCATCTTCCGTGCGCCTATGGCCGGAGCGCTCTTCGCCGCAGAAGTGCTCTACCGCGAACCGGAGTTCGAATCGGAGGTCATCATACCGGCCGGCATTTCATCCGTCGTCGCTTACTGCGTCTTCTGCCTCTTTTTCGGCTGGGGCTCCCTCTTCCACTCCGATGACTTCGTCTTCCGCAACCCGCTAGAACTCGGTCCTTACATCGTTCTGGCCTTCGTCCTCGTGGCCGGCGGCGTCCTCTACATCAAGTCCTTTTATGGCGTCCAGAAGGTTTTTAAACGCCTCGAGATACCCAATCACTTCAAGCCCGCCCTTGGGGGGCTGTGCACCGGCATCATAGGCTTCTTCCTGCCGGCGACCCTCTCTTTCGGATACGGCTATGCGCAGATGGCGCTGGAAAACGAGCTTTCCATTCTCTTCCTTCTCGGCCTGGCCTTCGGAAAAATCCTGACCACCTCCTTTTCCATCGGCTCGGGGGGCAGCGGCGGGGTCTTCGGCCCGTCGGTCGTGATCGGCGGCGCCCTGGGGGGCGCGGTCGGAAAAGCCTTTCACGCGCTGCTGCCCGGCATCGTCACCGCGCCGGGGGCCTTCGTCATCGTCGGCATGGCGGGCTTTTTCGCGGCGGTCTCCAAGGCCCCTATCTCCACCATCATCTTCGTGAGCGAGATGACGAATTCCTATCACCTCCTCCTCCCGAGTCTGCTCGTCTGCTCGCTCGCCTTTCTGCTGTCCAAACGATGGACCATCTATGTCAAACAGCCGCTGAACCGCGTTTCATCGAACGCCCACCGCGGGGACTTCTTCGTCGACGTCCTCGAGTCCATCCGGGTGCGCGAACTCCTTCCCTCTCTCCGGAAGGTGCGCCTCATCCCGGAAAACATGACCTTCAGCGAGTTCCGCGAGATCTTCCGATCCAGCCAGCAGCACTATTTCCCCGTCGTCAACGAACGGAAGGAACTCACCGGGATCTTTTCCATCAACGACGTCCGCAGCGTCCTCTTCGACGACGAAATCGGGGAACTGGTCCGGATGAAGGATATCGCGACGACCGAGCTCATCACGGCGACCCCTTCGGAAGACATCAACTCCGTGCTCAAGAAATTCACGGTCCGCAACCTTCAAAGACTCCCGGTCGTCAAGGACGATGACCCCGGGTTTTTGCTGGGGATGCTGGATCGGCGAGAGGTGATCGAATATTACAACCTTCGGGTACAGGCCATCAAACAGCGTGAGGGAGAGCCGGAAAAACAGCCCGCCGAACGTGAGGCGTCGCGCCTGAAGGCAGTTTCCGTCGGCATGGCCATGAACCGCCAGGTCGAAACCATCCCGGCGGCCAAGACATTCGAATCCCTCTCCGACTTTCTTCGCACGCGCCGATTCAGCGCCTATCCCATAGTCGACCAGGAAGGCCGGCTGCAGGGGATCCTGTCGCTTTCGGACATTTTCAAGGCCTCCAAAAACCCGCGGCACCCCCTGACGGCCGGAGATATCGCCACCCCTGGCCCCGTCACCGTCACGGAGGAGGACACGCTTTACACGGCCTTGAACAGGCTGTCGAAGGGTGATTTCGCCATTCTTCCCGTTGTCGACCGGGAAAACCCCAGTCGCGTGGTCGGCATAATCAGCCGTCGAGACATCCTGAAGGCCTTTGACGACCTGTTTTTCAAAAAGACAGTCGCCCATGATGCAAAGAGGTAAGCTATTCGGCCCCTTGATCGCCCTATTCATCCTGGCGACCCTGATGCTTCCAGGATGCGGCGGGAGATCGCTGCAAACGGAAAACACCGACGACCTCTGCGAACTGTTCCGCCGCCAGGGGGGATGGTATCCCGCAGCCGCGGCCGCCCGCCATCGCTGGGGGATCTCCATCCCGATCATGATGTCCATCATCCGCCAGGAATCGCGCTTCGCGGCCGAGGCCAAGCCGCCGCGCACCCGCTGCCTCTGGGTCTTCCCCGGCCCGCGGCCCTCGTCGGCGTATGGGTATGCCCAGGCAGGGGACGCGGCCTGGGAGGATTACAAGAAGTGGACCGGCCGGGGAGGGGCAGACCGGGACGATTTTGAGGACGCCGTCGATTTTGTCGGCTGGTATTGCCACATGAGCCATATCCGCTGCGGCATCGCCAAATCCGATGCATATCGCCTGTATTTGGCGTATCATGAGGGGCACGGTGGATACAACCGCAGGACCTACGCAGGGAAGACCTGGCTGCAGAACGTGGCGGCGAAGGTCGCAAGACAGGCCCGGGCGTATGCAGACCAGCTGGCGGTCTGTGAACCCGCCCTCGAGAAGCGGCGATCCTGCTGCCTGTGGCCTTTTTGAGCGCGGTCGCGGATGCATGCGGGCGCGGCCATGCACGCGCCGGTCCGTGCTGCGCGGCTCAGAGGGCATCTGTTCACCCTCCTGAAAGATGGAGAACCTACCCCCGAGGAGCAAAGCGATGAAAGTGATCGAACTGGATCAGAGAAGCGGAGAGGAAGTGGCCCTGGCCGAGTACCCCGACGACGAGAAGGGAACCAGGCAAGCCGCTGCCAAGGTGGAAGAACTGCAGAAGAAGGCCGCCAAAGAGGGGAAGGATTACCTGCGCTATTGGGCGGCCGACTGAGCCGTCGGCCGGGTTCACGCCTCCGCCCGGGACGCACCGCTCAGCGTCGATCGAGTGCCTTCCGGAGGCTTTGCCACGGCAGGGTGTTCAGGACGTTCTCCGGCTCGAGCCAGCCGCGCCTCGCCTGATCGATGCCGAAGCGCATGAAATCCAGGTCCGAAGCGCGGTGGGCGTCGGTGGAGACGGCCACACGCAGCCCCATCCCCTTCGCCTCCCGGCAGGCCTGATCGTCGAGGTCGAGGCGGTCGGGGCAGGCATTCAACTCGAGGAAGCAGCCTCTCTCGAGGGCGGCCTGCATGACCTTCTCGAGATCCATCTCGTAGGACGGGCGTTCGCCGATCAGGCGCCCGGTCGGATGCGCCAGGATGTGCACACAGGGGTTATCCATCGCTCGGATGATCCGGGCCGTCTGCCGCTCGCGTGAAAGGGCCCGATCATAGTGGACGGAAGCCACCACCAGGTCGAGTTCCCTCAGGATCTCGTCGGGAAGATCGAGTGATCCGTCACGCAGGATGTCGACCTCGATCCCTTTCAACAGGCGGAAGCCTTTGAAGCGCGCGTTCAGTGCATCGATGCGCGCCATCTGGTCGGCCAGCCGGCGCTCGTCGAGGCCCTTCGCCATGCTGACCCGCCTGGAGTGGTCCGTCACGGCAAGGTACGCGTACCCGTTCCTGCGCGCGGCCTCCGCCATCTCCTCGAGCGAGGCCTGGCCGTCGGTATCCCGGGTATGGATGTGGAGATCCCCCTGGATGTCGCTCAGCCTCACCAGCCGCGGAAGAGCACCCGCCTCGGCCGCCTCCAGTTCACCGCGGTTCTCCCGCAGTTCCGGTTCGATGTAGGGAAGACCGACCGACTCGTAGACCGACTGTTCCGTCCTGCCCGCAATGCGTTTCGACTCTTTGTAGACGCCGTATTCGTTGACCTTGAAGCCCCTCTGGATGGCGCGCTTGCGCACCGCGATATTGTGGGCCTTCGACCCGGTGAAGTAGTGCAGCGCCGCCCCGTAGCTCACCTGGGGCACGACGCGCAGATCCACCTGGAGGCCCGACCGGAGGAGGACGGTGGAGCGTGTCCCGCCCTTCGATAGGACCTTCCGGACATCCTCGTAGGACACGAAACGCTCCATCACCCGGGCGTCCTTCCGGCACGTCACGAGGATGTCCAGGTCGCCGATCGTCTCCTGACGCCGCCGAAAGCTGCCGGCGATGATGACATTCTTCATCCCCTCCCCAGCCTTCAGATACCGAAGGAGCGGCTCCGCCCGTTTCTCCGCCTCGGCGAGCTTCAGGCGCCGTTCACCGCCCCGGTGCTCTTTGAGCCCTTCCAGGATCTCCGCCTCGATCTTCGCCCCGAACCCCTCGAGTTCCCTGATCCGGCCTTTTTCCGCCGCCTCCTGCAGCTCCCCGAGGCTCGAGACCCCCAACCGCCGGTAGATCACCTGTACACGTTTCGGTCCGAGCCCGGGGAGCTTCATCATCTCGACCAGGTCCGGGCTGAGGCGCTCCTCGAGGGCCTCCAGCTGCGGCGAGCGTCCGGTCCGTACGATCTCCTCGATCTTCCCGGCCAGGTCCTTGCCGATCCCGGGGAGTTCCGTCAAGTCCTCCCCGGCGGCGACCATCTCGGAGATCTCACGTGAGAAACCGGAGAGCGATCGGGCGGCATTTCGATAGGCACGCACCCGGAACGGATTGGCACCCTCGATGTCGAGAAGATCACCCATCTCCTGAAAGATGCGAGCTATATCACTGTTTTGAATAGCCATTACCTAATTCTCCAGAAGGTGTTCCAGAGGTCTCTTCGTTCCGGTACACGGCCTGACGGACACCACGGCCCCTCACCACCAAATCGGCGTCGGCCTGGAGCCGTGCATCCGCCCACCGCTAAACCCTGCTTCGTCAAAAGCCGTGGGCATTCGATTTCAACAGGAGCATTGGATCGAAGGCTTCCTCCCACGGCCGTAAAAACGGGCTCCGGTGCAAATAATTCTCCAGTATGCGTGCGATTTTCATCTGAGTGATTATACCTGATATATCTGCCAACGCACGCTCTTATCCGCATCCTTCTGCATGAGGGTTGGAGGTGGCGAGCGGACAGCGCCCTTCAGCATCGCATCGCCGTGATGCGTCTAGAACCAGGCAGCGCTCAGCGGCATGGCAGCCATGTCTGCAACAAGCTCCCGGCAGCCTTGCCATGGCGGCCCCGGCTGAGGCGCAGGATGGAAAAGCAGAGACGAGACAAGGAAAAGGAGGCGACACATGTCGGCGCGCGTCCATGAAATGGCCTCGTTCAGGAACCGGCATCACGTCTTCGAGGATCGCTTCGAGGCAGGTAAGGTGCTCGCCCGGATGCTCCTGACGGAATTCAAAGACCGTGAAGACGCCATCGTCCTGGCCATCCCCTCTGGCGGTGTACCCGTCGGGCTCACCATCAGCCGCGAATTGCAGCTTCCTTTCGATCTGATGCTGGTGAGGAAACTGCAGATCCCCGGAAACACGGAGGCGGGTTTCGGCGCCCTGACACTCGACGGCAGCCTCTTCCTGAACCAGGAACTTCTCGCATACATCCGGCTGTCCGAACATGACATAGAGCAAGAGCGCCGCACGGTCGAAGCCGAGCTTCAAAAACGCAACCAGCGCTTCAGGGGCGGCGCCCCGCCGCCCGTTCTGGAAAACAAGACCGTCCTTCTGGCCGATGACGGCCTGGCCTCCGGCTTCACCATGATGGCCTCGATCCATTCGGCCAAACGCCGTAAAGCCAAAAGCGTCGTGGTCGCCGTGCCGACCGCACCGCTCAGAACCATCGGGCGTATTCAGGAGTTGACGGACGCCGTGTATTGCCCCAATATTCGAGAGGAGCACTCATTTGCCGTGGCCGCGGCCTATAAATTCTGGTATGATCTGAGTCACGAGGACGTCCTCGAGCTTCTCGACCGCCGTGGAGAACCTGATAGCCCCGGCCTCGCTTAAGGCTCCGCCCTCGTTGGAAGCGACGGTATGCATCGCTCTGGAAGGGAATATTCCCAAGGAGTTTCTTCATGAAGGACCGTCGGGCGGTGCACCCGCATTTTTGCGACGGCCTTGGGATACGCAAGGCCTGAAACCTCAACGAGTAGTCATCCGGAAACGTTTTCTCGTTACAACCCCGTTTCCAATGCGGAAATGAGGATTTTTCGCCAATATCCAGGAAATCCAACGTTTGCGCGGAGGCGCCCTGACGGTCGCCCCACAAGCAAACACGCAGATGAACCGCGAGATTGGCAAAAAGGACCATTTCCCGATGGAAACCAACCAGGAAAGGAGATTGCGATATGGCAGAAAACAAGACGACTCCTGCTCATTGCCCAGGATTCCAGAGCTTCCGCAACCTTACATCTTTTACCTGCAAGTGCCCGGAGTGCGGCAAAGAAGTCGAGGTCTTCTCCGACGAATTCGATCGTCCGCACAAGTGCAAGGGTTGCGGCAATCCGATCGACTTCACCCGCTGCAGCATCGAAGGCGCCGCAAAGGACCCGAGTCCGCGCTGATTCGACGTCTTGACCTAGACGGTATATCGTTCATCCGCCTGGACGACGAGCTGCCCGCGGATGATGGGTCGCCGTTTTCCCGTCGTCGCCACGTGCAAGCTCCGTCCCGGCGGACGGACCGTCTTTTGACGAATTCCCTTCTCTATAATTTGGCGAAGAAACAGCGAGGGGATCGAGCACAAGCCCCACGATCACGCCTACACCAAGGGATCCGACAACGGTTAGGCCCGTAAATACGGCGACATAGAGCCAACCGAAGAACGTGATCATCAGAGGCAAAAGGAAAGGCTTCACCGAACCGCTGGCCTTTCCTTCAAACCGCGTCCCCTTTCCTGCCCGAATTCGGCGTCCCCCCATGCAGCCGTGCATTCTTGAGAACCATCGCCCCCAGTTCGGCGCCGAGATGCTTCGCGATGACGGGGCATTTCACCTTGAGAAGGAAAAACAAGGGGCCCGTCTCCTCTGAGAGCGTCTCGAAATTGCCCTGCCCCTTGCTGATGATGAGATCCGCCTCCTCGTATGCGCGCAGAAAATCCTCCGAGCACCCGGACAGGATCGTCCCGGGCGCGTAGCATCCCGAAGGGAGAATCCGCGCTACCGCATCGAGCCCGCTTCTTCGCGCATCCTCATCCGTGGCGTCGTTGATGACGGGGATGTCCCGCACGACGTAGGTCGTCTCCTTCTCCATCGTTTCGATCAGGACCCGGTCAAAGACCGTCTCCCCGGCATTGTCGCCCAGGTAAACGACGCTCCGCGCCTTTGCGAGCGTCTCCCGGAAGGAGGCGAAGTGATCGATGGCGAGCCGTTTGTCGAAGACCTCCTCCATCGCCGCATCGAGGTCGAATTCGGTGGACGCGCCAAAGTCGATCAGATTCCCCACGATCGCGATCCTCACCGCCGCCTCCAGCGGATCCTCGGCCTCTTCGACGGCACGCTTCAGATTCGTGTACCGCGAAAGCGCGTTCTCGATGCTCTCCTTCTTGAGCTGTGCAAAGGGATCCTGGACGCCGGTGATCTTTTTGACCAGCGCGTAGACCCGGGTCGCCATCTCGGGCGGCGAGCTCTCCATGGATATATCGGGGATCAGGCGCGCCACCCCGTCGAGGACCTCCTTGATCCGCCTGTCGTCGGTGGTGGCCGCGCCCGCTGCGAACAGCGCCTGCTTCAGGAAGCACGGGATGCATTCAAGATAGGTTTTCATCAGTCGATTGTTTCCTTTCTCGGACGACGCAAAGGCGGCATCGATGGAAAAAAGCCCCTCTGCAAAGGGTCCTGTCCGCCGACCAAGGTACAACGCCGGCGCTCATCCTGCAAGGGGAGTCTGAGAATCCCGGCGCGGTGCATGCTCCCGGGCATCGAAGATCTGCGGCGTGCCTGCATGGAATCCTTCCGGCGCCCCCTGCACATCGAAGGTTCTTCCCTTGAAGCGAGAAATTAGGTTGCATCAGCCGTTTATGTCCGCTAGTTAATATCCATCCGGAAATGATTTCCCGGTAGGACCCGGTTTCCGATCCCTTAGCGCGCATCCGTCGCGACGACGTTCGCTCCGGATATGATCCTTGACGCGCAGACTCCCATGCAAAGCCCATGGCTCGCAGGTCGCGTGCGGTCGGCAGCATGGGGACAGGCAACGCCGAAGCCCGGGGGCCGCGCGCGAGCGGAAAACGCCGCCCTGGGCGGTACGGGGCAGAGCGTCTGCCTTCCACCGCCCTGAAACCACGACAACCAACAACACGAACGGGGCATCATCGATGAACATTCGAAGCAGCGGCATTCTTCTGCATATCACTTCCCTGCCGTCGCCCTTCGGCATTGGGGACCTCGGCCCCGAGGCCTACCGTTTCGCGGACTTTCTGGCCGGCGCCAGACAATCCGTCTGGCAGATCCTGCCCCTGAACCCCACCGGAGAATCCCCTTACCACAGCGATTCGGCCTTTGCCGCCAATCCCCTCCTGATCAGCCCCGAGCTGCTGGTGCGCGCCGAGCTGCTGGACGAGGCCGACCTCCGTCCGCTGCCGCCCCTTCGACAGGATCAGGTGGACTTCGCCGCGGTGATCGCCTTCAAAGAAGGGCTGTTCGAACGGGCCTTCGAGCGGTTCGACCCGGAGCGGGACCCCGCCTTTCGGCAGTTCTGCGATGCCCAGGCCGGCTGGCTGGATGACTACGCGCTGTTCAAAGCCCTCAAATCACGATACAACGGCGCGGTCTGGAGGGATTGGCCATCCGATCTGCGGGACCGCGAACCCGCTGCCATCGACCAGGCGAGGCACGACCATCGCCGGCGCGTCCGCAAGGAGAAATTCCTTCAGTATCTCTTCTACACGCAGTGGTCCGCCCTGAAGCGTTATTGCAACCGGAAGGGGATCCTGATCTTCGGCGACATCCCCATCTACGTCACTTACGACAGCGCCGATGTCTGGACCCACCCGGACCTGTTCAAGCTCGACCACGAGAGGCGGCCGGAGGTCGTGGCCGGGGTTCCGCCGGACTACTTCAGCCGGACCGGGCAGCTGTGGGGCAACCCGGTGTACAACTGGGCGGTCCTTCAGGAAAGGAGCTACGACTGGTGGATCGAACGGTTCGCCCGCAACCGCGAGCTCTTCGACTTCGTGCGGATCGACCACTTCAGGGGGTTGGTCGCCTATTGGGAGGTGCCCGCCTCGGAGCCGAACGCAATCAACGGCCGGTGGGTCGAGGCCCCCGCCCTCGACTTCTTCACTACGCTGTTCCGACGCTTCCCGGCCCTTCCGGTGCTTGCAGAGGATCTGGGCCTCATCACCGCGGATGTCCGCGAGGTCGTGGCGCGGTTCGGTTTCCCCGGCATGAAGGTCCTCCTCTTCGCCTTCGGTCCGGACATGCCGGCCAACCCGTATATTCCGCACAACCTGCCCGTAAACTGCGTCGCCTACACGGGGACGCACGACAACAACACCATCCGGGGCTGGTTCGAGAACGAGACCTCGCAGGAGGACAAGGAGCGGATCTTTGCCTACATCGGGCGGCAGGTGCCCGTCGAGGAGCTTCACTGGGAACTGATCCGGCTCCTGATGCGCTCCGCGGCCGGCATGGTCATCGTCCCCGTGCAGGATCTGCTGGGGCTCGGGCAGGAGGCCCGCATGAACAACCCGGGCCTGAACGGCGGGAACTGGGGATGGCGCCTTTCGCCGGGCATGACAACCCTGGAAACGCAAGAGAGGCTGAGGCGGATCACCGAGATGGTCGGCAGGGGATGAACATCGCGGTCGTCCACCGCATCCTTCGATCGTCTGCAGGAGGGCAAACCTGATGAATCTTTCCGAGATCCTGCTCCGGCATCGGGATCGGATCATCCACGAGTGGGTCGAAAGGCTCCATGGGGACGTGAGCCCCACGTATTCGGCCTTGCCCGAGGAGAACCTCCTAAGGACCATCCCGGCGGTGACGGATGCCAACTACGCCGTCCTGACCACGGGCGATCACTCGAAAATCGACGCCTTCATTGAGTGGATCGGCAACATCCGCTCGAGAGCCGGGTTTTCGGTATCCGAGGTCCAGAAGGCCTTCGAGCTCTACCGGACCATCCTCCTGCCCATTTTCGCCGCCGAACTGGAAACCCCGGACCTGCTGCCGGCCATCCACCGTCTGAACGACTGCCTCAGCTACACCCTGCATCGATTCAGTGATCATTTCCAGGCCCTCCACAACGCCGAGATCAAAAGGTACGCCCAGACGCTCGAGGTCAAGGTCGCCGAGCGTACCCGGCAGTTGGCCGAATCCGAATCGAAGTACCGCACGCTGGTCGAAAAGATCCGGGACGGGTATTTCGTAAGCCGGGCGGGAAGGATCCTCTTCGCCAACAAGGCGTTTTGCAGCATGCACGGCTACCCTAAAAAGGATGTGCTCGGGCGGCCGTTCACCGACTTCGTCGCAGCCGGATCGCTCGGGAAGATCCGGTGGATCGACGAAGGGCAACCGCCGGGGAGATCGCACGGCAAGCAGTATGTCTACAACCGGCTTCACCGCAACGGAACGGAGCTGCCCACCGAGAACACGGTGACGCTCGCACTGTACGAGGGAGAGGCGGCGACCATCGGCATCTCCCGGGACATCGCGGAGCGGGTGGAAATCGAACGGCGGGTGCGGGAAGCGGAAGCCCTTGCACGCATCGGCCACCTGACGACATCCCTCGCCCACGAGATCCGCAACCCCTTGTCATCCGTCAAGATGAGCGTCCAGATGATCCTGAAGAACACCGGCTTCGGCGCGACGGACCAGCGGAGGCTCGAGATCCTCGCCCAGCAGATCTCCCGCCTCGAAGCCATCGTGGGCGACATGCTCGACCTCGCCAAACCCCTCCGTTTGGCTTCTGCGCCCGCCTCCATCATCGACGCGATCGAGATGTCGCTCGAGGTCCTCGAGGCCAAGCTCAACGAAAAGCGGATTCACGTGCGCAAACGATTCGGCAAGGCGCTCCCTCTCCTTGCCGTCGACCGGGAAAAGATGGAGCAGGCGATCATCAACCTTCTCCTGAACGCGGTCGAAGCGGTGGAGGCGGAGGGGCGCATTCAGCTCGCGGTCCGGCTTCTGCGAAAAGAAAACGCCGTCGAGGTGGCGATATGCGACAATGGCCCCGGGGTGAGCCCTGAAGACCTGCCCTATCTCTTCGACCCGTTCTTCAGCAAGAAAGCGAAAGGCACCGGCCTCGGGCTCGCCAACGCCAAACGCATCGTCGAGGCCCACGGGGCGTCCATCCACGCCTCCCCCGCGCAGGGAGGCGGTCTCTGTTTCTTCATGGTGTTCCCCATTTCGCCGGGACCCTCCGCGGGCCCCGAACCCAAAACATGAGGATGTCGTTCCAATGGCCAAACCGACCCTGCTGATCGTCGACGACGAGCCCTCTTCGCTCGAGCTGCTCGCGGGCTATCTCAGTGATAAAGGCTTCACCGTCGCCTGCGCCGTGACCGGAACCGAATGCATCGATAAGGCCCGCTCGCTCCAGCCCGATGTCGTCATCCTGGACGTGCGGCTGCCGGACATAAGCGGACTGGAGATCCTGAAGGAACTCCGGAAACGAGAGAATCCCCCCTATGTGATCATCATCACCGCCTTTCACGACATGGGCACCACCATCCAGGCGATCCGCTCCGGCGCCTTCGAGTACATCCCCAAACCCATCGATGTCGACGAACTGGAAGACGCCATCCAGAGGGCACTCGAGCTGTCGAGGATGCGCAGGCGCCAGGCTCCCGCCGGAAGGCCCCGGGACCAGGAATTCAAAAAGGGCGAGATCATCGGCAAGACCAGGGAGATGAACGAGATCTTCAAGACGATCGGCGTCTTGTCCGCCAACCGGGTCAATGTCCTGATCGAGGGTGAAACCGGGACCGGCAAGGAGTTGGTCGCCCGTGCCATCCACTCTCACAGCGCCTGGAAGGACCAGCCCTTCGTCGCGATCAACTGCTCGGCCATCGTCGAAAACCTCCTCGAAAGCGAGCTTTTCGGCCACGAAAAAGGCGCCTTCACCGGCGCGGTCTCCTCCAAGAAGGGGATGTTCGAGATCGCCGAAGCCGGCACCCTCTTCCTGGACGAAGTGGGCGAGATCCCGGTCGAACTGCAGGCAAAGCTCCTTCGAGTCCTCCAGGAAAAGGAATTTCTGCGCGTGGGCGGCGAAAAACCCCTGCAGCTCAAGGCCCGGATCATCGCGGCAACGAACCGGAACCTCCGCAGCATGGTCCGCAAGGGTGCCTTCAGGGAGGACCTCTTCTACCGGTTGAGCGTAGCCACCGTCCGGATCCCTCCCCTCAGGGATCGTCAGGCCGATATCCCCATGATCGTCGACTACCTTCTGAAACGTATCGGCACCGAGCTGCAGCACCGGATCGAGGGCGTCGAAGAAGCCGCGATGCAGCGGATGATTCGCTATTCCTGGCCGGGGAATGTGCGGGAGTTGGAAAACATCCTCACCAGAGCGGCAATTCTCACCAAGGGGAACCTCATCACGGACGCAGTGACCGCCCCCCTCCTGAATAAGACCCATCCGGGAAAAGGAACTGATGAGCCCCCAAAAGCTCCGGAAAACCAGCCGGCCGAATCCGAGCGCGAGCGGATCCTGCGGGTCCTGAACGAGGTCCACTGGCATTACGGCAAGGCCTGCGAACAGCTCGGGATCTCCCGCCCCACCCTGAGCAGGCGGATGAAGCTCTACGGCATCGAGTCGAAATCCCGGCGCGGACGTTCAAGCTGAAGCGGCGGCTTCAATCGGGTGAAGAAGTCATCCGGAAAATATCGAGGAGGGTTCCGGAGGCGGGCCAACCGGTTTTCAATTTTTAAAAGCGCTTTCGATTCTTTTCGATTTTTCGAAGCGCTTTGTTTTCTATCCGTTCAGTATCGACAATGTAAGGCACTTATATTAATAATCTTTTCGCATAGCCTCCATTTTGGCATGCCCCTTGCATTACCTTCTTACCAAACCATTCAAATCAAAAGGGGGTAACGCCATGAATGAGCAGATCAGACAGGACACGTTCAATATCGCCTCACGGCTCCTGGACGAGAACGCCGCCGAACGAGGGGATAAGGTCGCGATTTACTGCGGAGAAGAAACCGTCACCTACCGGGACGTACTGAAGAATGTCAACCGATTCGCGAACGTCCTCAAAAAGCTGAACGTAAAACCGACCGAACGCGTCATGATCCATCTGCCCGATTCGCCGATGTTCATCTATGCCTTCCTGGGCAGCATCAAGCACGGCGCCTGGCCGGTCCCGGTCAACACCATGCTGGGCGTGGCCGACTACGAATACCTCCTCGAGAACAGCGAGGCGCGTGTTCTGGTTACGGAAAAGACCAGCAAGGCGGCCTGCGCCGGGACACGCCACCTTTGCTACCGCCTCTTCGCCGATGACGGGCTGGATGAATGGCTTTCGGAGGCCTCGGACGAGGCCGAGGCCCATCCCGCCCATGAAGACGACATCGCCTTCTGGCTCTACAGCTCGGGCAGCACCGGGCGCCCCAAGGGGACGCCCCACAAGCACATCGACCTGCTGTTCATCGCCAATGCCTACGGCCGGCATGTCCTGCACATCACGGAAGAAGACAAGCTCTTTTCGGTGAGCAAGCTCTTTTTCGCCTACGGGCTCGGAAACAACCTCGCTATCCCGTTCCGCTACGGCGCGCCGGTCGTTCTCCTCTCCGACCGGCCTTCGCCAGAAAACGTGCTGCAGATCATCCAGGAACAGCAGCCGACAATCTTTTTCGGCGTACCGACCCAGTACAACTCCCTCCTGAAAAAGATCGACCAGATCCGTTTCGAGTCCCTCAGGCTCTGTGCGTCGGCCGGGGAGGCGCTTCCGCCCGAAGTCCTGAGGAAATGGCGCGAGAAGACGGGGCTAACCATTCTCGATGGGATCGGCTCCACCGAAGCGATGCACATCTTCATCTCCAATTACCCGGATGATGTCCTCGAAGGGACCTCGGGACGCCTCGTCCCCGGATTCCAGGCAAAGATCGTGGACCTCTCGGGAAAAGAGGTTCCGCAGGGCGTGCCGGGGCACCTGCTCATCAGGGGCCGCAGCATCACACCGGGCTACTGGAAAAGGCCGGAAGAAAACGCCGAGAAGATGCTCGAAGGGGGCTGGTTCAGGACCGGTGACATCTACAGCCAGGTCGGAGGCTATTTCACCTACCAGGGGCGTGGGGACGACATGCTGAAGGTCGGCGGAATCTGGGTCTCGCCCGTCGAAATCGAAAACGTCCTCATGGAGCACAAGGCCGTTCACGAGTGCGCCGTGGTCGGACAGGAGATCGAGGGGCTGATCAAGCCGTTTGCCTATGTCATTCTCGAACCGCAATACGCCGAGGCGGACACGAACAAGCTCAGCCGTGAACTGCTCGACTACGCAGCCGGCAGGCTCCCGAGGTTCAAATGCCCCTGGGACATCATGCTGCCGGACGAACTGCCGAAGACCGCGACCGGGAAAATCCAGCGCTTCAAGCTGAGGATGCCCGAGCGGCAGGCTGCTTAAACCCTCCTACCTTTCCCCCGTTTTGTCTGATGCGTACGTGCTGGGTTGGGGGACTTGCCCATCCGCCTCGAGCGGGGTGGCAGCGTTCTCCCCTCCCCCGCCCAGCACAGCATAAAGCCGCACTTGATTCGCCAGCCGTGCGAAGCGGATGGTGATCAGGCCCTGCTGTGCGGCGTAAAGGGAGCGCTGGGCATCCAGCACGTTCAGGTAGGTGTCGATCCCCTTTTCATACCGTGACTTCGACAGCTGATAGGTCTCCGATGTAGCCTCGACCAGGGATTCCTGCGCCTCCATGCGGTCCCCGAGGGTCCCTTCGCCCGCCAAGGCATTGTTCACCTCCAGAAATGCATTCTGAATCGCCTTTTCGTAGCGCGTGACGGCAAGCTCCCGGTCGACTTGACTCACCTTGAGCGCGGACCAGAGGCCGGGGTAGAAGATCGGCAGATCCACCCTCGGGGCGACATTCCAGACACCGGAGCCCGAGCGGAACAACCCGGAGAGCTCTGCGCTCGCGGTCCCGGCCGCCGCAGTGAGCGAGATCCGCGGGAAAAGGGCCGCGCGCGCCGCGCCGATGTTGGCGTTCGCAGCCCTGAGGAGCCTCTCCGCCTGAAGAACGTCAGGACGCCGCAGCAGCACCTCGGAAGAGAGCCCGGGCGAGACGGCGCCCAGGGCGACCACCGTGCTCAGCCCTCCGGGCTTCAGCTCATCGGGGACAGGTGCGCCCACCAGCAGGTCGAGGGCGTTTTCGACTTGGGCCGTCCGCTCCGTGAAAAGGGCGATGTCCACCCGCGCGGAATCCACGCGGGTCTGCACCTGCCGCAGGTCGATCTTCGGCGCCAGGCCGACCTCGTAGCGCCGCTTGATCAGGTTGTAGCTGTCCTGCTGCGCCTCGAGCGTGGACTGGGCCAGCCGAAGGTTTTCCCGCTCCGTAGCGAGGCTCAGATAGGCGATCGCGATCTCCGAGATCAGAAGGATCCGGGTGCTCCGACGCGCCTCCTCGGTGGCGAAGTACGTCTCGAGGGCCTGTTGTTCGAGGCTGCGGATGCGCCCGAAGAAATCGATCTCCCAGGAGGCGATACCCAGATCCACGCGGTATTCCTCATTCGTCTGGGGCGTCCCGCTGCTCGAGAGGTCCGCGGGGACCCTGCCTTTGTATCCGCTTCCCGTCGCACCGATCCACGGCAGCAGTTCGGCGCGCTGGATCCCGTACAGCGCCCGCGCCCGTTCGACGTTGAGGGCGGCCACCCGCAAATCCCGGTTGTTCTGAAGCCCGAGTTCGATGACCTGGCGCATCCGCTCATCGGTGAAAAAGGCGCGCCACTCGAGATCCGCCGCCAAAGGCGCATCCGATGTCCGCAGGCCTTCCCGGTAGGCGGGTCCGCTCTTCCACCCGCCCGGGATCGGGGCATCGGGCCGTTTGTAATCCGGCATCAGGCTGCACCCGTTGAACACAAGCGCCCCCAGCGGCAGACACGCAAGCATTTTCCGTATCACCATTCTTTCATCTCCAGACGGGCTTCGACCTCAGAAGCAGGGGTCTGATCCATGGGCCCTTGCTTTCTCCCAAAAAGCCTCACCACCAAGACATAGAACAGAGGGATGAAAAAAATCGCCAAAAAAGTCGCGGTCGCCATCCCACCCAGAACGCCGGTGCCGATTGCATTCTGTGCGCCCGCTCCCGCGCCCGTGGCGATGGCGAGCGGAAGCACCCCGAAGCCGAAGGCGAGCGATGTCATGACGATCGGACGCAGCCTCAGTTTGGCCCCTTCCAGCGTGGCGTCGATGAGGCCTCTGCCCTCCCTCACCTTGGCCATGGCGAACTGGACGATCAGGATGGCGTTTTTGGTCGTCAGCCCGAGGACGGTCAGCATCCCGATCTGAAAATAGACATCGTTCGGCAGCCCGCGGAAGGACGTGGCGAGCACGCCGCCGATCACGCCGAGCGGCAGCGCCAGCATGACCGAGATAGGGACGGTCCAGCTCTCGTAAAGGGCGGCCAGACAGAGAAAGATCACGATCATCGAAAAGGCGTACAGGACCGGCGCCTGGGATGTCGCCATCCGCTCCTGATAAGAGATGCCGGCCCAGTCGAAGCCGGTTCCCTGCGGAAGCTTGCGTGCGATCTCCTCCATGGCCTGCATCGCCTCGCCGGAGCTGGTCCCGGGAGAGGGCTCCCCCCAGAAGTTCAGGGAGGGGAAGGCGTTGAACCGTTCTAAACGAGGCGATCCATAGGTCCAGCGTCCGCTTGCGAGGGCGGTGAGAGGCGTCATCGTTCCCGCTTGATTACGCACGTAGAGACGGTCGAGATCGCTCGGCAGCATCCGGTAGGGCGCATCCGCCTGGACGTAGACCCGCTTGACCCGGCCGTTCTGGATGAAGTCGTTGACGTAGGCGCTGCCGAACAGGGCCGTAACGGTGTTGTGAATCGAGTCGATGGGCACACCGAGGGTACCGGCCTTTTCCCAATCCACATCGATCCGGTATTGGGGCACATCCTCGAGGCCGTTCAGCCGGACGCGGATCAGGCGCCGATCTTCATTCGCCATCCTGAGCAGCTGATCGCCAGCCGCCATCAAGGCTTCGTGGCCGATCCCCCCCCGGTCCTGCAATTGAAAATCGAAGCCCCCCGCCCGGCCGAGTTCGATCACGGCGGGTGGTGGAAAAGCGAAGACGCGCGCGTTCCGAATCTGTGAAAACCGCGCCATGGCCCGCCCCAACAGGGCCTCGACCTTGAGATCCGGCCGGTCCCTGAGGTCCCAATCCCGCAGCTGAACGAATGCCATGCCGGAGTTCTGCCCGGCGCCCGAGAAGCTCCGGCCGGTCAAGGTCATAATGGATCGAACCGTCTCCTTCTCTTCTTCCAGCAGGTAGGTCCGAACCTCCTTCATGACCTCCGCGGACTGCTCCATGGTCGAACCCGGCGGCAGAGTCGCCTGGACGAACATGATGCCCTGGTCCTCGTCAGGAAGGTAGGCCGTTGGCATCCGCAGAAAAAGGAAGCCAAGGGCTGCGACCAGAAGGACATAGATGAACAGGTAACGGAGCTTTCGTCGCAGGATCCCTCCGACCACCAGCTGGTACTTGTCTCTGACCCAGAAGAACGTCCGGTCGAACCAGCGGAAAAAAGGCCGGAAAAGGAAAAAGGCGCTGTCCGCGGGCGTGTGCCCTTTGGGCATGGGCCTCAGGAGCGAGGCGCAGAGGACCGGCGTCAGGATCAGGGCGACCAGGACCGAGAGCAGCATCGCGGCGATAACGGTCACGGAGAACTGCCGGTAGATGACGCCCGTAGAGCCGCCGAAAAACGCCATGGGGCCGAACACCGCCGAGAGCACCAGCCCGATCCCGACCAGAGCGCTCGTGATCTCGCCCATGGACTTGCGGGTCGCCTCCCGCGGCGGCAGATTCTCGTCGCGCATCACCCGCTCGACGTTCTCCACGACCACGATGGCATCGTCGACGAGGAGGCCGATCGCCAGCACCATGGCGAACATGGTCAGCATGTTGATGGAGAACCCGAACAGCCCGAGGACGGCGAAGGTCCCCAGGATCACCACCGGCACCGCCATCGTCGGGATCAGAGTGGCCCGGATGTTCCCCATGAAAAGGTACATCACCAGAAACACGAGTACGATCGCCTCCAGCAGGGTCTTGACCACCTCGTCGATGGCCACCTCGACGAAGGGGGTCGTCTCGTAAGGGTAGATGACCTTCATGCCGGGCGGAAAATAGTACGCGAGTTCCTCCATCTTCGCCTTGATGGCATCCGCGGTGTCCAGGGCGTTCGCCCCCGGGGCCTGGCGGACCGCCAGCGCAGCGGCGGGCATCCCGTTGAAGAGCGCGCTCGTCTCGTAGCGCTCCGTACCGAGTTCCGTCCACCCGATATCCCGTACGCGCACCGTGGACCCATCGGGATTGATGCGCAGAGGGATCGCGGCAAACTCCTCCGGGGTCCGGAGCAGGTTCTGGACGATGATGGAGGCGTTCAGGCGCTGGCCCTCCACCGCCGGGACCGCCCCGAACTGGCCGGCGGAGATCTCCACGTTGTAGGCGCGCAGGCCGGCGATGACATCGTCGACGGTCAGTTTGTAGTCCGTGAGCTTGTCCGGCTTGAGCCAGATCCGCATCGCGTACTGCGAGCCGAAGCTTTCGACCTCTCCGACGCCCGGCACCCGCGCCAGCACCTTCTCGACGTTGGACTGCGCGTAATCCCTCAGATCGTTTTCGCCCATGCTGCCGTCTTCGGAGATCAGACCGACGAGGATCAAATAGTTTCGTGTCGATTTGCTGACCTTGACCCCCTGGCGCTGGACGACATCCGGGAGGCTCGCCATCGCGAGTTGGAGCTTGTTCTGCACCTGGGACCACGCAAAATCCGGGTCGGTGCCCGGTGCGAAGGTCAGCTCCAGCCTCCCCGCGCCCGAGCCGTCGCTCGTCGCGGACATGTACAGCAGCCGGTCGAACCCCGTCATCTTCTGCTCGATGATCTGAATGACGCTGTTTTCGACTGTCTCGGCGGAGGCGCCCGGATAGAAGGCGTCGATCGCAATCGAGGGGGGCGCAATGGGCGGGTACTGCGAGATGGGCAGATTGTAGATCGCAAGCGCCCCGGCGAGCATCATGATGATGGCGATCACCCATGCGAAGACGGGACGGTCCAGGAAAAAATTCGAGAGCATGACCGTCCTCCGCTATTTCGCTTCCGGGCCTGCGGCGCCCGGACCGGCTTCTTCCGCACCTGCCGCCGGACTGTCCAGACACACCGCCCGAACAGTGACACCGGGCCGCACGTTGAGCAGCCCTTCGACGATCACCCGATCGCCGGGCGAAAGGCCCGAGGCGACCAGCCACTGGTCCCCGATGGCCCGGTCGAGCGTCAGGATACGCTGCTCCACCTTGCCCTCCCCGCCTATGACCTGGGCCACCGCCTCGCCCTTCGGATTGCGGCTCACACCCTGCTGCGGGACCAGGATCGCATCCCCGGCGATCCCTTCCTGGACGATCGCCCGCACGAACATCCCGGGCAGCAGCAGGTGATCCGGATTCGGGACGACGATCCGCAGCGTGACCGACCCCGTTGTGGGCTCCACGGTGACGTCGCGGAACTGGAGCATCCCCTTGTGAGGATACAGGGTCCCTTCCTCGAGCCGGATCTCGACCTCCCGTCCATTCCGCCCGTCCGCACTGAGAAGACCGGCCTGGAGGTTGCGCTTCATCCGCAGGAGATCGGCCGAGGACTGGGTCACGTCCACGTAGATGGGATCCAGCTGCTGAATGGTCGCCAGAGACATCGCCTGATAGGCGGTGACCAAAGCGCCCACGGTGACGTTCGATATCCCGATGCGCCCCGTGATCGGAGCAACGACCTGGGTATATTCCAGGTTGATGCGGGCCTTTTCCACCTCGGCCTTCCAGAATTCGATCTCGGCCCTGGCCTGCTGGAGTGTAGCCAGGGCGTCGTCGAGGTCCTGCTGGCTGACGGCATCATCCGCCACCAGTTCCTGGTACCGCTCCACCCGCAGCCGGATGGAGGGCACAACCGTCTCGGCCTTGAGCAGGGAAGCCTTCGCCGAATCGAGGACCGCCTGGAAGGGGGCCGGGTCGATCTGATAAAGCAGATCCCCTTCATTGACCATCGAACCTTCCGTGAAGGCGCGCTTCTGGATGATCCCGTTGACCTGCGGACGGATCTCCGCCACGAGGAAGGCGGAGGTGCGGCCGGGCAGCTCGGTGGTCAACTCGACACTCTGTGGCTGAACCGTCACGAAGGCCACCTCCGGCTCCGGAGGTGGCCCGGCGCCCATCCGTCCTTCTTCCTTTTCACAGCCTCCGGAAAAGACGAGGATCGCAAGCCCGATGAAACATGCCTTCGCCAAGAAAAACCAGTAACCGGAACTATACCGCTGCATCGAAAATCCTCAGATCTTTCTATTGCATCGCTTCTATCGAATCGATGTTCGAAATTCCAGCAAAACCCCCGGCTGAAAAGGCCCGCCGCAGAAGGCAGGTTCGGCCGTCTTTCCCGTTGAATCAGCCGCGTCCCGCCCCTTCTGCTCTCATCGCCTTAATGGCACCGAGCGAAAAACGGGTGATATGTTCGGTCAACCGCTGGATGTCGGCCGAGTCGAATCCTTCAGGGGACAGCAGTTCGATGACGCGCCTGGCGGTGAAGTAGTGCAGGCACTGCCCCACAATGCTCGTTGCGCAGAGAAACGTCAGTTCGTCCTCCCGCTCTTGTGCCGGGCGGGGACTCCGGAGCAGTTCCCTGACGATGTCGCGGAGATAGGTAAAAAGAGGCTGGATAGCGTTTTCGATAAGCTGGTCAAACGCTTTGGTGGGTTCGGCAATCTCGAAGGCCATGAGCTTCCCGTGCCAGGCCGGAAACCCTTCTGCCAGCATCCTCATCAGCAATGAGCGGACAAAGGCCCGGAGCCTCGCCTCCGGATCGCGCTCCCCGGCTTCGAGTCCCAGGTCCGGCGGATACCGGCGCATGGCTGAGGTGTGCGCGTACGCAAGCACCGCCGCATAAAGCCCTTCCTTGTCTCCGAAGTGGTAGTTCACCGCGCCGACATGCGTCCCGGCCCGGCTGCAGATCTCCCGGATGGTCGCCACACGGAACCCCTGCTGTGCAAACACCTCCCCAGCCGCTTCGATGAGGCGCTGCTTCGTATCCTCGCTCCTGCCCTGGCAATCCGTCATCCAAACCTCCCCGCCAAAAAACAAACGCCAGTTTGAAACAGGCGTTTGCATCTGTCAAGCGGTTTTTCTTTTTTGGGGATGCCGGTTTTTCTCTTTCGGGGATGCTCAGGTGGTCGGACCAAGGGCTGCCATTAAACCACCGCGGCCGGCAGCTGGCGGCATACCGACCTCGCGAACCCTTAACCGAAAAGATACCAGCACCCCATTACGGCGAATGCCACTCCGGCTGCATCGGCCGTCAGAGCGGCGGCGAGCGCGTGCCGCACCCGTCTGACCTGCACCGCCCCGAAATACACCGCCAGCACATAGAACGTAGTCTCGGTCGACCCCTGCAGGGTGCTGACCAGATATCCCACGTAGCTGTCCGGCCCGACGGACGGGTCGTTGATGATCGAAGCCAGGATGCCATAGGCCCCGGAGCCCGACAGGGGCCTCAACAGGGCCATGGGGAGGGCCTCGGCGGGCAGACCCACCTTGCCGGTCCAGACGCCCAGGGTCCGGACCATGACCTCCAGCGCGCCGCTCGCCCTGAACATCCCGACCGCCACGAGGATCGCCACCAGATAAGGGATGATCTTGATCGCGACCTGAAAGCCCTCCTTGGCGCCTTCCACGAACGCCTCGTAGACCCGCACACGGCGCACCACGCCAAACAGGAGAAAGCCCACCATCAGCCCCGGAATGATCCAGGGCGAGATCATCCGTCCGTAAAGCACCGTCAAGGGCACCAGGGCCACCAGCGCGCAGAGGGCCGCCGCACTGATCCAGAGCGGGTAGCCCACCGCATCTTCGAGCGATGCACCCTTTCGCTCCCCGGAACCGCCCTCCAGCCCGTGGTCTCCTTCCGCCGTCTCTTGAGGCCCATCGACCGCAGACCGCCTGAACCACCGAATCCGCCCATACAGCTTCGCGGCGGCGATGGCCACCGCCGTGGACCCGATCGTCGCGAACAGGGTCGTGGGCAGAATGGCGGCAGGGTCCGCAGAGCCCGCCGCCGCCCGGAGCGCGATGACACCGGTCGGCAGCAGGGTCACGCTCGAGGTATTGATCGCCAGAAACAGGACCATCGCGTCGGTGGCCGTCCCTTTCTGCCCGTTCAGGGTGTCCAGTTCCTGCATGGCCCGGATCCCGAACGGCGTTGCCGCGTTTCCCAGCCCCAGCACATTGGCGGACAGGTTCAGGATCATGGCGCCCATGGCGGGGTGATCGGCCGGCACCTGCGGGAACAGCCGGATCATGAGGGGGCGCAGCAACCGGGCGACCACCTTCAGCAGCCCCCCTTCCTCGGCGATCTTCATCAGACCCAGGAACAGCGCCATGACCCCCACCAGACCGATGGCGAGTTCCACTGCGGCGCCCGCGGACTCGACCATCGCCTTCGACAACGCCTCGACCGGGGACGAGGCCCCGTCGACCGGCGAAAAACCGAACTCCCGCCACCCGGCGAACAGGAAGGAAATCAACACGATCAACAGAAAGGCTACATTCATACAGGCTCACCCCGCCGCAAAGATGATGATTACAAAAGGCCTCCAGACGATCGAGGAAGCGCTCAAGTTTACGGGTTCGAAGGCATTGCCTCCCAAATTCGGTTGACGTTCTGGAGGTGTTTGTTCATTACTGATTCCAGCATCCAGCAGACGATACTTTCTTCCCACAGCGGTTCGTCAGCGTTTTCGCAGGCCTTGTCCGCCTTTGAGGGAAACTCTCCGGCCGGTGCCAGGACCCGGCATCCGGAACATCGGCGTTGCATTGACCTTGCATTTTTTTGCCGCTACCGCTTACTGCGCTTCGCCTGCGCGACGCGGATGGTTTGACCCCACATATAAGGGATCAGACTCATGCCCAACAACAGCAGCCAGCCCTGCAGCCCCGGGTCCCGGGTCTTCAACAGGCCGGAAAGCGGTGGAACGTATACCGCGGCCAGCAGGAGCCCGATGCACAGCAGGATCGATCCGACCACATAGGGATTGCGCACCACATCATTGCTGAACATCCGCGACCCCGGGTTGCGGAGGTTGTAAACGAACCACAACTTCCCGAACGCCAGGGTCAGGAATGAAACGGTCACGGCCTGGTGCGGGTCGAGACCCAGAAGGTACAATGCCGCGGCAAGGCCCCCGAGCACGCAGGCCGATATCAGCACCGCCCACCCGCTTATCGCGCCCCAATATTCGCGCGTCAGCACCGGCTCGCTGCGCGGCCGTGGCTTGTTCTGCATGATATCCGGCTCCCCCTTCCCCATGCCCAGCGCCAGGGCCGGGAAAACATCGGTGACAACGTTCAGATACAGAATTTGCAGCGGCAGCAGGGGGATCGGAAATTCATAAAACCCGCCGATGACAGCCGCCGCCACCACGGCAAGCACTTCGGCCACATTCGTGCAGATCATGAATGTTACAGACTTGCGGATATTTGCGAAAATAATACGGCCGTAGCGCACGGCCGATACGATAGAGCCGAAGGCGTCATCCAGCAGCACCATATCGGCTACCTGGCGCGCGGCATCCGTTCCGCGCCGCCCCATGGCCACCCCAATATCGGCCTTCTTCAGAGCCGGCGCATCGTTGACCCCGTCTCCGGTCATCGCTACGGTCAACCCCTCCTCCTGCATCAACTTGATGAGATGGAGTTTCTGTTCCGGGCTGACCCGGGCGAAAATGCGGGTATCCAAAATCCTGCGCCGGTCCTCTTCCGTCATCTCGTCCGGATCTTTCAGATCTCGCCCGTGAATGACCGAAGGCTCTTCGCTGTCCACCACTCCGGTTTGTCTGGCAATGGCGGCTGCCGTGGCCGGCTGATCGCCCGTGACCATGACCACCCTGATACCGGCTGCCTGACATTCCTCGATGGCGCCGCGCACATCGCCGCGGGCGGGGTCCAAAAGCCCGAACAGGCCGATAAATCGCAAATTCTCGTAGGGCCGGGCCTCGGCGCTCTCTACGATTTTATCCGCGGCGGCAAGCAATCGGAATCCTTTTGACGCCATCTTCTCGGACTTCGCCAGCCATCGATCCCGTGTTTCCTGATCCAATTCCACATCCGGCCCGCCCTCCGCCCGCGCCACATGCGTGCAAACCTCCAGCACCCTCCCCGGCGCGCCTTTCACCGCCACCTCGAACCCGTTTTCGACTTCGTGAAAGGTCGCCATCATCATCTGCTCCGAATCGAACGGCACTTCGCGCACTTCGGGTTTTCGGGCCAACAGTGCGCCTCGTTCCATGCGCAGGAACAGGCCGGCCCTCAGCAGCGCCGTTTCAGTCGGATCGCCCTGTTCCTCTTCCGGCTCCAGGTCTTGGTCCTCATCGCGCATTGAGGCATTGCTGCACAACACCCCGATCTCGATAAGGCGCTGCAACAGAGGATGATCCGCTGCACTGGCCCCATCCCTGCTCTCGAGCGCATGAATCTGCTTGCTCTCCTCATCCAAGATAAAGTCGCCGGCCGGCGTGCTGACCTGGCGCAGCGCCATCCGGTTCTCGGTCAAGGTTCCGGTTTTGTCCGTGAAAATCACCCGCGTGGCCCCCAACGTTTCCACGGCCGGCAGCTTGTTGATCAGCGCGTTGCGACGGGCCATCAGGTGCATGCCGCGCGCCAGGGCAATGGTGGCCACGATGGGCAGCCCTTCCGGAATGGCAGCCACCCCCAAAGCAATCGCGGTCTCGATCATTTTTTGTGGATCACGGCCCACCAGTAATCCGACGGCGGCGATTAGCACGGCGATGCTGATCGTTATCCAGGCCAGACGACGTCCCAGTTGATCGAGCCTTTTCTGCAAGGGCGTGGCTGCCTTTTCTGCACTTTCAGCCATCTCGGAGATACGCCCGAGTTCGGTCCGCATCCCGGTGCCGACCACTACGCCTTGTCCCGACCCTTCCGTGACCGTGGTCCCCCGGTAAAGCATGCAGGTTCGCTCGGCCAGAACAGCATCGGGTTCCACCGGCCCCGTGAGCTTGTAGACCGGCACGCTTTCCCCGGTGAGGGAGGATTCGTTCACGCGCAGGTTGTTGGATTCGAACAGCCGGACATCGGCAGGAGCCAGGTCCCCGCTCTCGAGCACCACCACATCACCGGGCACCAGTTCGGCCGTATCGATTTCCGTTTCCTGCCCCCCGCGGCGAACCCGGATCCTGTCTCCGCTCATTTTCTGCAGGGCTTCCATGGAGCGCACGGCCTTCCACTCGGTTAAAAATCCAATGCCCGCATTCACCAGCAGCACGGCGGCAATGGCGATGCCCTCGGCCCAGTGCTGAAAGGCAAAAGCCACGGCATCCGCGATCAGCAGCACGATGATGACCATGCTTTTGAACTGTAGTGCCAGGATTTCCCAAACGCTCCGCCTTTGCGTCTCCCGCAGAATGTTCGGCCCGTGCCGCCCCAGGCGTTCCCGCACCTGACGGGGAGACAACCCCTGGTCAAGGTCGACCTTCAAATCCTTTTGGACCTGTTCGATGCTCCGAGCGTGATAAGGCGCCTGGCCGTAGTCTGTATGGTTTTTCATCGCCTCTCTCGGCAGTCTCCGGTTCATGGCTGTCCATCCGGCAATAAAGCGTTGGGGAACAAAGGATTTCGGTCCAGAAACGGTCTTTTGTTTTTATCCGGAAACGGTCTTCGGGATCAACCTCGGCGTCCATCTGCGCGTCTTTTGCGGCGGCCTGCAGGCAGCCTCCGCGCGGACGGTTGATTTCCTCGCTATGGTCCAAAGCGGAACCCGGCACAAAGCGGTGGGACTGAGCACCCGAAGGATGTGAAGAAACCGGGACCCGCCCTGCCGGGGTAGGACTGAGCACCCAAGGGATGTGAGGGAACCGGCACCCGCCTCCTTCAAGGGAAGCCCGAAAAAGAACTTGATAATGTTCTATCAACCTATACACTGAGGGAAAACCGTATGGCAACTACAAGAGTCCATGGAATGTCCGCGCATGGCGTCTAGCGCTTGAACCCCCTCGAAAGGATTACACCCCCTCTTAGGGACTCTTTTAGCGAACCGGCCGATTAAGGCCCCGGCAGTCTTCGCGGGCATCACCCGACGGGCGAATGGCTTTGCGGGCGGCTTTGGCCCGGGCCGATCTCCTCCAGGCTGCAGAAACGGCGCTCGTTCATAGAACGTTGCCGGGCCTTGGGGTGAACAAACCCATCTTTTTTTTTGCGGAGCTGCGATTTATGGGGTCGCTCGATCGCTGGAACCAAGCCTGTTTGCGGCAGCAGCAGCCGAAAAGAAACTGGAGACGAAAAATGAGATTTTCAGAGCGCCTGTTCCTGATGTTTGCCACGTTGCTGGTGCTGACCGGATCGGGGCCGGGGTTGGCCCTCGAAAACGGGACCGCGCAAGGCGAGGTGGTCGTTTTTGCCGCCGCGTCCACCACCAATGCCGTCACGGAGATCGCCTATCTCTTCGCGGCCAGGGGGCTGGGGCGTATCACGACGTCCTTCGCTTCTTCCTCAACCCTGGCCAAGCAGATCGCCAGCGGCGCGCCTGCCAATGTCTATCTTTCGGCCAACGAAAAATGGATGGATTTTCTCGAGGAGAAAGGCGCTATTGAAGAGGCCTCCCGGTTCGACCTTCTGGGCAACCGGCTGGTTCTGATCGCGCCTGTGCAAAGTCCGATTCGGACCGTCGATGTGAAAAAGGGATTGGATCTAGCGACCCTTCTGGGCAGGGACGGCCGTCTTTCCACAGGCGATCCGGAGCATGTTCCGGTCGGGATCTACGCCAAGCAGGCCATGGAGAGCCTGGGGCTGTGGGATCAGGTCAAAGACCGCCTGGCGCCCATGAAAGACGTGCGCGCGGCCCTGGTTCTGGTGGAGCGCGCCGAGGCGCCTTTAGGGGTGGTGTATGCCACCGATGCGGCCATCTCCAAGAAGGTGCGGATTGTCGGGGCGTTTCCGTTGGAGAGCCATCCGCCCATCGTCTACCCGGTGGCGGCGGTGGCCGGCCAAAAGACCGACGCAGCTGCCAGGTTCCTGGACTTCCTGGAGACCCCCGAAGCCCGGACGGTGTTTGAAAAATACGGATTCGAAGTCAGGTCATGCAGCTCTGGCATCTGACCGACGTTGAAATCGAGGCCCTTCGGCTGAGCCTGTGGGTGTCGGGGTGGGCCGTAGCGGTCAGTCTGCCGATCGGCATCCTGGTCGCATGGGTTCTGGCGCGGCTGCGCTTTCCGGGCAAAAACCTCCTGGACGGCCTGGTGCATCTGCCCCTGGTGCTGCCGCCGGTGGTCACCGGATACCTGCTGCTGGTGCTGCTGGGACGCAACGGTCTGATCGGGGCGGCGCTCTACAAATACCTGGGCCTGGTATTGGCGTTCAACTGGAAAGGCGCCGTTCTGGCAGCGGCGGCGATGTCGTTTCCCCTGCTGGTGCGGGCCGTGCGGCTCTCCCTGGAAGGTGTGGACCAGGGGCTGGAGGCGGCTGCGCGCACCCTGGGCGCCGGACCTCTGCGGGTCTTTTTCACGGTCACCCTTCCTTTGATGGCCCCCGGCATCATCACCGGGCTGATTCTCGCCTTTGCGCGAAGCTTGGGGGAATTCGGCGCCACCATCACCTTCGTATCCAACATCCGGGGGCAGACCCAGACGCTGCCGTTGGCCCTGTACACCTTGACACAGGTTCCCGAGGGAGAGGTCGGAGCCATGCGCCTTTGCATCCTTTCAGTGCTGATCGCCATGGCGGCCCTGGTTTGTTCGGAAATACTGGCCCGGCGTTTTACCGCCCGCATGAGAGCTTGAGTCGTCGTGGAGATCAAACTCACCCGCAGGCAAGGCGGCTTCCTGGTCGATGCGGCCTTCGAGGGGCCGGAATCGGGGGTGACGGCTCTGTTCGGACCCTCCGGCGCCGGCAAGACATCGCTCATCAGCATGGTGGCCGGCTTGATGCGCCCCGATGCCGGCCGCATACAGGTCAACGGGCTTTGCCTGTTCGATTCGGAGCGGCATATAAACCTGCCGCCCGAGAAACGGCGGATCGGCTATGTCTTTCAAGACGGCCGCCTGCTGCCGCACCTTTCGGTCCGCGGCAACCTGACCTACGGCATGCGCCTGACCCCTGCAAATCGCCGTTTTGTCGCCTTTGACGCCGTGGTGGAGTTGCTTGGCATCGGGCACCTGCTCAACCGCCGGCCGGCCAGGCTCTCCGGGGGCGAAAAACAGCGCGTGGCCATCGGCCGGGCGCTCTTGACCAGCCCGGCCATGCTGCTGATGGACGAGCCGCTTGCCTCGCTGGACGCTTCACGCAAGTCCGAGGTGCTGCCCTTCATCATGCGGCTTTCCCGCGAGTACGCCATTCCCATTCTTTACGTCAGCCACATCATGGATGAAATTCTGAATCTGGCCGATCGCCTGGTCATCATGGACATGGGGCGCGTAGCCGCATTCGGGGACCTCGACGACCTCCTGTCCAGGCCGGAATTGCAGACGCACCTTGGAACGGAAGATTATGGATCGGTGATCTCAGCGGTGGTGGATGAGCCCCTGGACGCTTCAGGCCTTACGCGGCTGCGCTTCGGCGGCCACAGGCTCAAAGTGCCGCCGATGCCGGCAGACCGGGGCGACCAGGTTCGTGTGCGCATCTCCGCCCGCCATGTCGCCGTGGCCCTCCAAGCACCCGAGCGGAGCAGCTTTCAGAACATCTTCCCCGGCAAGGTCGACCAGATATTCGACCACAAAGAGCCCTTCGTCGACGTTCGATTGGATGTCGGCTGCCCCCTGCTGGCGCGCATCAGCCGGCAATCCTTCTTCGACCTGAATCTGAAACCAGGCCAACCGGTGTTCGCCCTCGTCAAGAGCGTGGCCGTATCACTCGGCGCCGTCCATGCGATGCCGGAAGAGAGCAAGGTGCCACCCGTCTGACAGGCCGCCACCGATGGGGCGCTCGGAAAGCCCGGAGAAAATGGCTCTCTGCCAGCCGCCGAGCACGTACTCGACCGGGGCAAAAGCCTTTTTCGGATCGTTTTCAAAGGCCTCCGGGAAACCGAGGTCCGAAACGGCACCCTGGTCCTTCTTCTGGTGGGCGATGCGGTATAACTTGAACAACTGGGACCTGCAGGGACTCCACGACTATTCCGCGGGCTGGGACATCCACGAGCGGCGGGACAACCTCCTCCATCCTCACCCGGGGATCTGGCCGGATGACGGCAGCCGCCTGTCCGCCCTTCTCGGAGACATCCGCCAGAAGATCGGCGCGGACGCACCCTTTCGAAGGCTTTTCTGCCTGAGCTGCCTCGCCGCAGCGATCCTCGCCCCGGAAAGACGCCGCCCGGAGCTGACCAGCGCCCTCTCATCCCACACCTCCCCTGCCGCTCTCGGACTGGCCTTCCTCGATTGGGACCATTTCTGTGCATGGAGATGGGTGGGAATCCCGCTGGTGCTTTCCCGACCGCAGGAGAGCGCGGGAGAGGTGCGCTAGGCGATGGTCGGCTTCTCCGAAAAACCGGCCGGGCCCGCATGCCTTGCTGGGCGAGTTTCGATGGGCGTCTGAGGAGGGTTAGATTGGTGAAAAAGGAGCCGGGCCCGGCATGCCTTTGTGGGTCCGCAACCGCATGGATGCGACGGTCTGGGGCAGAGCCTTTTCAGGCCGAATCGAAAAGGCTCTTGACGCGTACCCTGACAAAACCAGACAAAAGATTACGGGTTGTGAGTTTTGCCCTGTAGAATCCAGTTTCCAATCCGGAAATGAGGATTTTTTGCCAATATCAAGGAAATCAAGCGTTTGTGCGGAGGCGACCTGTGGGTCGCCGCACAAGCAAACGTGTAGATTGACGCCGAGATTGGCAAAAAAGACCATTTCCGGATGGAAGCTGGCTATCCAATAGCAGCCATTGGGGTGATTTCTTTTTCAATCTTGTCTTCGAGCAGATCTTCCGCGACATCGAGTTCATAATCCATTTGTAGGCCAAGCCAAAACTGAGGAGACATGCCGAAATATCGTGAAAGCCTCAAAGCTGTGTCCGCGGTCACACGTCGCTTCCCCAAAACGATCTCGTTGATTCGGCGTGCTGGAACGCAAAGAGCCATGGCAAGCTTATTTTGACTCAGCCCCAAAGGCTCAAGGAATTCTTTTTGTAAGATCTCTCCTGGAT
>Ga0209164_1000643_pt1 | contig 69402 bp, 60 predicted proteins | sample MTBNYHSulfiMetaG_FD_187458 | JGI IMG/M metagenome (GOLD analysis project Ga0209164, IMG submission 187458) | Enrichment culture microbial communities from rom New York Harbor, USA that are MTBE-degrading - MTBE-NYH (New York Harbor Sulfidogenic)... | ecosystem: Environmental > Aquatic > Marine >... | reverse complement strand
AGGGTGCCATTTCTTTTACTTGCCAGAATGTATACGGTGGGTTGTTTATCCACTAAAGCTTTCCTGGATTCCGGCTTTCGCCGGAATGACGAATGCGAAACCATCGCCTCTTAACTTAGCGCTTATGGGATACCCCTCCCGTCGAGCGGCACCCGTCCGCTCCTTTGTTAAGAGACCCTTTTACCTCGAGACAAACAGCTTCGAGTTTGTTACTATTTTCAAAATGGACCAGGATCTCATGCTCCGCCGCAAGTGGACTCCGTGATGAAGGTGTGACATCGACGCGGCTCAAAGGGTTCACAGGTGGGATCCGGGCAGGTTTTATAATCCCCCGACACCACCCAAATCCAGCCACGGTGTTCCACGCGGACCTGGCATGAACCGAGGATGTGGCCGGCAGGATGAAGGGATAAGGCTGTGCCGTTCAGGGAAACCGTGTCGCCGTAAGGGAGGACCTGGATGGGTGTGTCCTGACCGAGTCTCAGATTGAGAATCTCGCCGGTTGCAGGGGAGGTGAGATAGCTACGGCAACCGCCAACGGCATGATCTCCGTGCCCGTGGGTGATCACGGCCTTTGCAACAGGTTGCCAGGGGTCGATGAAAAAGTCGCCTTCGGGACAGTAAATACCGAAGTCCGTGATTTTGAGAAGATCCGTATTCGTCATGTATGCCGGTATACCCCCTTTCGCTCCAGGCCGGGTTTTTCTTGTAAACAGACGGCGACCTCCGGCGCTTGCGAACACCATTAAACCTAATCATCCCATGCAGAAGGTTCAAATGGTGCAATAGGACCCTCCGACGTTTCCCTCCCCCTTGAGGGTGAGGCTCGAAGCCGGCTTTGGACTCAAAAGGGGTGGAATTAGTCGATGGGAGGGACTAAATAGACGGCAAAGTCAAAACTTGGTCCTCCATGACCTGGACTATCGATCATTGCCCGGATCTACCCATCGGGCATCGAGGATGACGAAAAGGGGACAGCAGAGCAAGAAAGTCTTCTGGGGTCTCTGAGGATAGCGCCGATACCCCGTCCGGATTTCGTTTGCTTGCATGAGCAGATCACTGCAACCCTCGGCACAGCGCCTGATTTTGTTCTCGCTGGCAAAAGCTGGAAAAAATCCTTATCTGCCATCAAAACACACGTTGTGGGCTATTTCAAAGGGCGGATTTGACGAAGTTCAGCTCCTGCAAATAGGATATAAAGGGCGTCTCTTTCCCAGATTCGAAAAAAATTTTGCACCCTTTGGGAGGATTTTAGGGAGAGGCGGTCCCATGAACACGGGGGAATTCAGGTGCAAGTGCAAGGCCTTCCTCAGTCCGAATGTATAGGGATACCGCCATCTCCTAAGATGAAGAAGTGACCATCGCACCTTGACTACGTAGTCAACTGCCTTGGCCTATCCGGTCGAGAGGTTCAGCAACCTGGGTAACCCCTTGAGTCATGGGTCATGGAGAGCTATCTTATTTTCGGACGGGCGATCCCCAACTTCTTCATTCTAAAGGCCAGGGTGTTCGGGTGAATGTCCAGCAGCTCGGCAGCACCCCCTGCCCCGTGTACTTTCCATTTCGTCTTTTCCAGTGACCGGAGGATGTGCCTGCGTTCGTTTTCTTTCATGGTGATTGGGGGCTGCGGCGTGGAAGGTTCCTCGAGGCGGAAATCCAAAAATGAAGAGATCTCGGCGTGGGTACCGTCACCGGAAATGGCCCAACGCTCGATGACATTCTTTAGTTCGCGGACGTTGCCGGGCCAATCGTACCACGTCAGCACCCGCATTTCATTCTTAGGAATGCGGCGCAACATCTTTCCTCTGTTTTGGGATACAACTCTCAAGAAATGGTCGACGAGGAGCGAAATGTCCTCCTTGCGCTCCCTTAGCGGAGGTATGTAAATGCGAAATACATTGATCCGGTAAAAGAGATCGTCGCGAAACCGTTTCTTCTTGACTGCGTCTTCCAGATCGCGGTTGGTGGCCGCTATGAGACGAAAGTCCGAGCGGATGGTATCGGTTCCGCCCACCCTCTCGAACTCCTTTCTCTCGAGGACCCTTAGGAGACGCACTTGAATATCCAATGGGAGGTCCCCAATCTCATCCAGGAAAAGGGTCCCTTCGTTGGCCTTTTCAAATCTTCCCGCGCGTCGGCGGTCTGCACCCGTAAACGCCCCTTTCTCGTGACCGAACAGCTCGCTGTGAATCAGGCTTTCAGACAGGGCGCTGCAACTTACCGGGATGAAGGGCTTGTGCCTGCGGGGCGAATTCATGTGGATGGACCTAGCCACCACTTCCTTTCCCACGCCGGTCTCACCGAGGATGAGCACCGTAGCATCGGACCGAGCCACCTGTGCCACCTGGGTCATGACACGCCTGACTTGAGGGCTCTCACCGACGAGGCCCATGAACTGAATGCTTTGCGTCTCCTCCTTCTTATCCTCGTAATAGGATTTCAGTTCCCGAACCTTCTCCTTCAGCATTCGATTTTTTTCTTCCGCTTCGGCGTTTTCCAGAGTCAGAGCGGCAAATGTCGCGAAGCAGGCGAGGAGTTCCAGCTGGGACTCGTAGAAGGCGTTGCTGAGCAGTCTGTTGTCGTGATAGAGAGCGCCTATTACCTGATTTCCAGTGATAATCGGCACGCATATCTGCGACCGGATCACGTCTTCATACGGGGGTGCGGCATCTTCCTGGGGCCTCAGTCCCAGCACCTGCCCCTCCCCCTGGGTAGCCACCTGCATGATCACCTTCAGAGAAGACTTGAATGATGCCTGTTCGACCTGCTCGGAAGTCAGGTTCTTGGAAGCGCGAAGACGAAGAACGGGACGTACCGGCCCGTTTTCCAGCAAAAATATGGCTCCCCTTTCCGCGCCCGTTATGCAATTTACAGTGGATATGATGTGCTGGATGCGATCTTTTCCGTTTTTCAGGGTCGCCAATTCACGGTTCATTTTGAGGATGTCCTTGAGCAAGTTGTCCATCGGGGATGAGGATTTCAGCAGGGGCTTTAGGTCATTCGGGATCAGGGATTCGTTGAGGCTATACAGGAGTTTTGAGGCGTTCTGTGCCGCCTTGAGCCCTTGTTTCCGATCCCCGAGCATGAGGTGAATGCGCGCCAGTTCGAATCGCGATTTGGCCAGCTCAATCCGCTGCCCCGATGCCTCCAGCAGTTCGATTGAGCGTTCGAGCGTGCGCATGATCTTTTCGGGCGGTACCCTCTCCTTCTTTTCTAGGAGCGCCTTGAACCGGTGTGCGACTCCCTTCAGACAGAGATTCTTGCCTCGCAGGGTCTTTCGGATCTCGTCCTCAATGGATATATCGTGGAGGGCCGGAAGCCTGCCCTCTTTGATGGCCCAACACAGTTCCATGAGGTAGGGCCAAGACCGCACGGACACGTTCACCTGGGTGCTATGATCGCAATACTGGCGAAGGTATTCCATGCACTGCTTCGTTTGGCCCTTCAGATAATAGGCATAGGCGAGGATCAGCTCGCCCTGGATCATCGTCCAGTCACGGTGGACTCTTCTCGCCTCTTCTACGGCCGGCTCGAGGTGTTTCAGCGATTCATCGATACGACCGATGTCGAGCAGGATGGCGCCAATGCACGTTCCGGAATGGGCTGCGAGACCCGTGTCTCCCCTCTCAATGCAGAGGCTTCGGACGGAGTCGATCATGCCCAAACCTTGAGTGACTTGCCCGATCTCCCCATAACATGTCCCCACGGTCATGGAGGCCAGCAGCGGGAATCTCCCATGAGGATGCTTCTCAACGTCTGGAACGGACCTCTCGTATTCACGCACCGCGTCCTTGAAACGCCCCTGCCAATACAAAAAGAAGGTGTTGAACGTCGTGACAGAGCGCAGGGTTTTCTCGTCGCCCAGATCCTTTGCGATGGCCCATGCCTGTTCAAAATGCTTCAAGGCGCTTTTATACTGGGACTGAAGCCACTTGTTCTTGGCAAAGTGCATCTCCAGAATCGACTGGTATTTGTAATTCTTCTGCTCTTTCGACCGCATGAGCGCTTCCTGGATAATGGAGAGTACTCGTTTGGTGTCATGCTTGGCGGTAGACAGCTTTGAGTACTTGATGGCTGCATCGCAAAAGAGCTGATCCGTCCCCTCTTCGAAGTGCCCCGATAGATCATCCAGTATTTTGCTGTAGCACCGGATCGCTTCCTCAATTCGGTAGGAGGACTGGTGATTTTCGCCGGCTTTCATCAGCCAATTGCATCCTTTAAGATCATTGGAAATATGAAGAAGATGGGGGGCCAGGGACTCCGCCTTTTTCTCCGATTCAGGCAATTCCGCTATCAGCGTGGAAGCAATGAGGCCGTGAAACCGTCTCTTTTCGGAGGGTGAAAGCTGGTCCTGCCAATTCCGACGCTTATCCGGGTCCGAGAAGGCAAACGACCCGATCTGGTCCCGCTTCATTAACCCTTGCCGAACCGCCTTTTCGAACGCCATAAGAACCTGGGACGCCTTAGTCTGCGTGAGTTCCTGCACCCAGTCAATGGAAAAGCTCCCTTCAAACATGGCGGCAACGGAAATCAGATGGTTAAACCAGGTTGACGAGACGTTAGGATGCGCGGCAGGTGGGCTCATGGATGCCTCCCTGTTTTTGCATGAGTAACCCCCCGACGGCAGCGTCGACTGAAAGCAAGTGACAAAAAGAGGGGTAGAACAGCATGGTTTGTTTAACGTGGAATGGATTCAATGTCAAGAGGCGATTACAATATTCCGTTGTAAATCACAATATATTGTGATTTCGGCATTGGGTCAGCTTTTCTCCGAAAAGGCGTATGGGGGAATAACCGGTTGATTTTAAAGAACTTGACACATATTGCGCTTGGGCATAGAAGTTGCTAAGGCTCGAATGTGATTTTATTAAGGTGGTTTAACACTCTGTGCATGGCGTATGATAGCCGCCATGGGGGAGGGCGGGAATGAATGTCGGATTCATGCTGAGAAGGGTCGCCGAGGAAAAGGGCGGAAAAGAAGGCGTCATATTTGAAGACAACCGCATGACCTATGGCGAATTCAACGCCAGGGTGAATCGACTGACGAATGGGCTGGCCTCCCTCGGCATTAAAAAGGGCGACCGCGCGGCCGTCCTGCTCTTTAATTGCAGCCAATACCTGGAGATATACTTCGCCGCGGCCAAGCTCGGCATCATCTTGGTGACGCTGAACTACCGACTGGCAGGGAAGGAGCTGAAATACATCCTCGACGATTCAACCCCGACCTCCCTGTTTTTCGGAGACCAATTTCACGAGGTCATCCTACCGCTTCGGAACGACTGCCCTACCATCAAACACTTCATCCATGTCGGCGAAGGCGAAAAGGGGGGACTGATCCCATATGAGTCCCTTATCGACGGCTCACCTAACAGCGAACCCTCCGTCGATGTGGCGCTGGACGACGACCAGTTGATCATTTACACCTCGGGGACTACGGGCTATCCCAAGGGTGCCCTGGTGACCCATGGCAACACCCTCTGGACCTGCATCAATCAGATCCTCTTCTTCAAGGATCTGAACGAGGACGACTCCACCCTTGTCGTCATGCCCCTTTACCACTGCGGCGCGCAAAATGACTTCACGACCCCGATTTTTAATGTGGGGGGAAAAATTGTCATCATGGAACGCGTTGACCCCGAAAAAGTGGTCGAGATGATCGAAAAGGAACGGATTACGACGGCGCTCCTGCTACCAACGCTGCTGCACATGATGTTTCAGCTCCCGAACCTGCACAAGTACGATCTCAGCTGCCTGAGATACGTGATGACGGGTGGGGCACCACTTCCCAGGGTCACCATCGACAATTTCTATAACCGGATGGGGTACCACGTGTGTCAGGTCTTCGGGCTGACGGAGGGAACCGCCCTAAGTACGATACTGAGCAAAGAGGCTGCACCTCGAAAGATCGGCTCTGCAGGCCGTCCTCTGTTTCATGTGGACACCAGAATCGTCGACGACCAAGACAGGGAATTGCCCCCCGGGAAAGTGGGTGAACTCGTCCTCAGAGGACCCACGGTGATGAAGTGTTACTGGAACAACCCGAAGGCCACCACAGAAACGATCAGAAACGGCTGGCTTCATACCGGGGATCTGGCCCGATGCGACGAAGAGGGCTTTATAAGCATCGTGGACAGAAAAAAGGACATGATCATCAGCGGTGAGGAAAACATCTACCCCATGGAAATAGAACAGGTCCTCTATTCCCACCCGAAAATCAAGGAGGCCGCTGTCATCGGTGTCCCGGACGAGAAATGGGGGGAATCGGTGAAGGCGATCGTGGTCTGCAAACCTGGAGAGAGCCTTACCGAGGAGGAGGTCATTTCCCATTGTAAGCAGCATTTGGCAAGCTTCAAGAAACCAAAATTCGTAACATTTATAGACGAGTTGCCGCGAAATCCAAGTCAAAAAGTATTGAAGCGCGTCCTGCGGGAAAAATACGGGAGGAAATAACTCAAATTAAGAGCCTTGGCGGAGATGTACGAACCGTGCGGCACATGACCGAAATGGCCCATTGATGCGGGTTGCCTCGGCCCAGTTTTAGGCTAGGCCGAGAGATTTTGGGGAGGTTGATCTCTGGACGGGAACCTATTCAACAATGCAAAGGAGGGCATGGAAATGAGAAATTGGTTAAGGGTCGCGAGTATGGCGCTATTGGTTTTGGGGCTACTATTTCCGGCATCCGGCTTTTCCGCGGACTCCATCAAATTCGGCATGCCGAACGCTCTTAGCGGTCATGGCGCGCCCTACGCGGTGCCGCTGGTCAAAGGGGCCGAAGTGGCCGTAAAGGAAATCAACAGCAAGGGAGGCGTGTTGGGCAGGCCCTTCGAACTCATCCTGAGAGACCATCAGGGGAAGGCGGAAATTGCCACGAGGCAGGCGGAGGAACTCATCACAAAGGATAAAGTGGACTTTCTGACGGGGACGATATACAGCAGCTGTGCGCTTGCCATCTCGGCCGTTGCCAAGAAGTACAAAGTACTATTCATAGACTGCGGATGCAGGACGACGGCCTTGACCGAGGACTCGGGTCACGATTATGTGGCAAGCATCTCCGTGGACACCGTTTACGAAGGACGTGCCATGGCCATGTTCGACAAGGAGACGCCGAACAAGACTTACTGGATCATCGGTTCGGATTACGCATACGGGCGTGCCGCGGTTCAGTACTTCAAGGAATGGATAAAAACGCTTAAACCCGAAAGCGAAATCCTGGGGGAGACCTGGGTGAAAATGGGAGAAACAGAATTCACCACTCCCATAGGCGCCATTGCGAGAGCGAAGCCGGATATGCTGGTGAGCGTGCTGATCACTTCGGCCTTTCAGTCCTTCGCCATACAGGCGAAACCTTACGGGCTTTTCAACAAACCCGTAATCGCCGTCCCCCTGGTCGGCCAGACGGAGCTAATGCGACCCCTCGGCAAGAATTTCCCCGATGGCGTGATCTGCAGCACGAAATATATTCAGGGTGTCGTAAACACGCCAACGGCGAGGGCTTTTGAAACCCTCTATCTAAAGACGACGGGCGACAAGTTCGTCCCTGCCTTTGCCGCCGATGGGTACATGGAGATGTGGCTCTTTGCAGAAGCCATCGAAAAGGCGGGAACGACGGATACCGAGAAGGTCATTGGCACCCTCAAAGGCCTCGCCATGGAAACCCCCAAAGGAACCATGATCATAAGGGATTGTGACCAGAAATGCAATCTCGGCGAATGGTGGGGGGTGACCAAGTATGACGCCACCCTGGGACACTCGGTCCTCACGGAGGTGCAATATATCCCCGCATTACCCTTGATGCACACCTGTAAGGAAGTCAATGCGGTCCGAGGGAAGTGATTACGTTGCCGCCCGATCGGCTGATCGGGCGGCAAGACCGAACGGCTTCAGTTGGGACAAAGCGACAGGCAGATTGACCGGTGCGTAGAGGTTCATCCTACCGATAGGGAAAGCGAGCAATCCCGCGGAAACGCCATTTGCGCACGAAAACCTTTCAAGATCGGGGATATCGGGTATGGAAACCATTTTCCTCATACTCGTTGGAGGATTGACAAAGGCCAGCATCTACTATTTGGTTGCTGCCGGCCTCACACTCGTCTTCGGCGTCGGTAAGGTGATCAATTTTGCCCATGGCTCCTTTTACGTCCTGGCGATGTATGTCACGTTCAGCATTACAACTAAACTGTTCGGAGGCAGCGCCAACTCCTTCTGGTTCGCTTTGGTCCTCACTCCCATCAGCCTGGGCATTATCGGCTGGATTGTAGAAAGATTCCTGCTTCGCTGGGTTTACGGGAAAGAGCATTTGATTCAACTGTTGCTTACCTTTGGCCTTGTCTATATTTTCAGCGATGTGTATAGACTGTTTTGGGGGGTCATGCCCAAAATCGTCCCTCACACGGAGTTTCTGGGCGGAAGCATATCGATCATGGATGTCATCGTACCCCAGTTCAACCTGGCTGTCATCGCTTGCTCGCTGTTGGTTTTTATCGCCCTGTCAAGTCTTATTTCAAACACCCGGTTCGGCAGGCTTTCAAGGGCTGTGGCCGCAGACGGGGAGATGTGCGATATCCTGGGAATAAATACCTTTTCCGTATATTCGGGGATTTTTGCCTTGGGAAGTGTCCTGGCCGGCATAGGCGGGGCGCTTGCCACCCAATTGGGGGTCGTTCACCTTGGAATGGACGCCCATATCACCATACTGGCGTTTATCCTGGTCATCGTCGGCGGAGTAGGAAGCGTTAAGGGTGCCGCGGCAGCCGCAGTCATCGTTGGGCTTGTGGAGTCTTTCGGGGCACTGTTCCTTTCCGAAATCGTTTTGGTGCTTATCTATCTCGTCATGGTCATCGTGTTACTGGTGCGTCCTTTCGGGCTTTTTGGAAGGCCCGTTTTCTGACCGGATTGCAGGAGTGGCTGAGATGCTGCGCGGATTTGGAACTTCTGGTGTTTCGACTGGAAAGGCTCTCATTGCCCTCGGTGTATTTCTGCCTTTCTTGCCACTATTCATACATGGATATTGGCTCCACCTTGTCATGGAGATCCTCGTGCTCAGCCTTTTTGCAGTCAGCTTGAATCTCGTGATGGGGTATGGGGGCATGATCTCTTTCGGTCACGCCGGCTTTTACGGTGTGGGTCTTTATATAACCGCTGGTTTTCTCAAAAACAGCACCCTCGCCTTTCCCGCCGTCTTGTTGTTGGCTTCGGCAGGCGGAGCCTTTTGCGGTCTGATTGTCGGTTTCTTGAGCGTGAGACTTCGCGCGTTTTATTTCGCCATTTTGACACTCGCTTTCGGTCAGCTCATCTGGGCGATCATCTTCAAGTGGTACAGCGTCACCGGGGGGGAAGATGGAATGATAGGGATCCCCATTCCACCGTTTCTCTCCAAAGAAATCAGTCTGTATTTTTTCATCTTGATCGTATCCGCTGCATGTATCGGACTAATCTACTGGATCGTGAACACGCCGTTTGGCAGGGTGCTCTCATCGATCCGCGAGAACTCGGAAAGGACCGAGTCTATCGGGGTGAGTGTGGACCGGCATCGGCTTATCGCCTTTGTCATTTCCACCTTCTTTTCCGCATTGGCCGGAGGATTGTACTGCCTTCTTTCAAGGTCGGCCTTTCCCGACCTGGTCGAATGGGGAAAATCGGGGGAAGTCCTCCTCAGTTGCGTGTTGGGCGGGATGTACTCCTTCGTTGGACCCATATTGGGATCCATGATGATGATCTTTCTCCAAAGCGTTGTAACGTCGTTTTTTACCGAGCGCTGGCCGTTGATTCTGGGTGGGATTTTTGTCTTTGTCTCCCTCGCTGTTCCACGCGGGGTCCTGGGAACGGTGCAGGAGAAACTCGGTGGCAGTCGAGGGCTGGTAAAGGGAAGCGAGCTGAGAGATGATCATTGAAGTGGAAGGGCTTTCCAAGTCCTTTGGCGGCGTGACCGCGGTCAACGATGTAAGCCTCTCCCTGAAAAAAAGAGAAATCAGGGGGCTTATCGGTCCGAACGGAGCGGGAAAGACCACGTTCTTCAAGTTACTGGCGGGGAATCTGTCCCCGGACAGGGGGCAGGTTCTGTTCGAGGGAGAGGACATCACCGGGCTGAAACCCTACAAAATCTATCGGAAGGGGATTCACAAAACATTCCAGCACCTCAACCTCTATCCGAACCTGACGGCATTCGAAAGCGTGCAACTGGCGCTTTTCTCCCAGCATAACAGAAGGTCCGACCTTTTATCGTGGGCGGGAAGAATGTTTGAATCGGAGGTGGTGGAGGTCCTGCGGAGCGTTGGGCTCGAAGACAAGTCAGAAGTGTTGAGCTCCGCCTTGTCCCACGGTGAAAGAAGGCGCCTGGATCTGGGCATTGCCCTGGCCGGAAGCCCAAAGCTTCTTCTTCTCGATGAGGCGGCCAGCGGTCTGGCTCCGGAGGAGGCGCGGGAGATTATGGATCTGGTGACCCGTCTGGCAAGGGAGCGGGACCTGACCATATTTTTTGTGGAGCACGACATGTCCGTGGTTTTCGGAATGGCGGAACGAATCTGCGTGCTACACCTGGGAACCCTCATCGCAGAGGGTTCACCAGACGAAATACGAATGAATGAAGAAGTGAAGAAAATCTATCTTGGCGAGTAAGCAATGAACAACACAAGGATGCTCGAACTCATTCGTGTCAATACGTTTTATGATACAAGCCACGTCCTTTTCGATCTCTCCATGGAGATACGTGAGAAGGAGGTGGTGTGCCTATTGGGGAGAAACGGCGCCGGGAAGAGCACCACGCTGTTGAGCATTATGGGAGTAAAGCCGCCGCGAAGCGGTCGTATTCGATTTATGGGCCGTGATATTGTCGGGAAACGGCCATACTTAATATCGCGAATGGGACTTGGCCTCGTGCCTCAAGAGAGGAGAATATTCGGGGATCTGACCGTCCTCGAAAATCTGATCATCGCCGCCGACAGTAAGGGAACCGGCTGGACGCTCGATGATGTTTACGATCTGTTTCCGGTTTTAAAAAGGATGGAAAGGCGGTGGGGTGGATCTTTGAGCGGCGGGGAACAACAGATGCTGGCAATCGGGAGAACGCTTATGACAAACCCAAGCCTGCTGTTGTTGGATGAGCCCGGGGAAGGACTGTCGCCAATCGTTGTGGAGGATTTGTCTAGGGGGCTTCAAGCCCTGAAAGGGCTCGGGCTCACAATTCTTTTGGCGGAACAGAATATGCACTTTGCCTGCAAAATCAGCGAGCGCGCTTATGTAATAGACAAGGGTCTGGTACGGTACCACGGCTCCATCGATGAGCTGGTCAGCGACGGGGAGGTGAAGAGCAAATATCTGGCGGTGTGATCATTTGCCTTGAAGCGGTGCTTTGCGAGCAGGGAAGATCTTTCTGAAATCTAAACGCAACGGAGGATGGAATCATGGAACCGGCGGAAAAACAAACGGGGGACCCGTTGTCGGCAGGACCTAAAACAGAGTTTGCCCGGGAACTGAAGAGCAAGGTGGTGAGCAAGGCAATCCGGAACGTGCAGCGTGGTTACCACGACGACGGTAGGAGCCGGGGCATGTACAGGCCGGAGATCCGGCTCGACTTGCAGCGCTCCCGTCTCATGACGGAATCGTATAAGAAAACGGATGGGGAGGCGATGGTCATCCGACGGGCCAAGGCCCTCGCAAATGTTCTCGACCACATGGGGATCTTTATCCGTGATTACGAACGAATTGTCGGCTATCAGACCGCCGACCCCAACGGTCTTTTCCATCCCATCGACCAGAACTGGCGGTCCGTGAAGCGGCTGGTCAACAGTGAGGCGGGCAGAACGCTGCTGGATGACGAGGGCAGGAAGGAATTCGAGGAGCTCTGTGCATACTGGGACGGCAAGGCCATGAGCGATCGGCACCAGGAAGTCTTTACCGGGGATCTGGCCAAGTATTGGAAATATGAAGGGACATTTCTCTGGACCCATTGGTCCGAACTGGGGATTCCGGATTACGAAGCGCTGTTTGAGACAGGGCTGAAGGGAAGAATCGAGATGGCCCGTCAGAAGCTCCAAGAGATCGACAGGACGATTCCCACGGACTATGTGGAGCAGAAAGAGTTCCTTCAGGCGGTGATCATTGCCTTGAACGCGGTCATCCATTTCAGCAAGCGCTACGGAGCACTGGCCGAGGAGTTGGCCCGGCATGAAGGGGAGCCGAAGAGGAAGGCCGAGCTGCAGGAAATCGCGACAACCTGCCACCGGGTGCCCGAGAACCCTCCGAGAACCTTTATGGAGGCGGTGCAGTTCTTCTATTTTATCCACCTGGTGAGATACCTCGAATACTCGACGCTGGGCATCGGGATCCGCATCGACCATCTTTTTGCTCCTTTTTACGAAAAGGACAGGAAAGAAGGACGGCTGACGAGAGAAGAAACGCTTGAAATCTTGCAGTTGTTGTGGGTCAAGTTCAATGAACTGGGACTCGTGTATTCTCCCTTGGTCAGTTCCGTGTATGGCGGGGTCGCTTCTCTGCAGGCCGTCACCATCGGCGGCGTGGACAAGAAAGGAAAGGACATCACCAACGACCTCACATACCTGGTGCTGGAGGCGGCGAAGGCCATGAGGATGATCGAGCCGAGCATCGTCATGAGGATCCACGAGGGGACCCCGGACGAATTGCTGTCGAAGGCGACGGATGTGATCCAGACCGGGATCGGGTATCCGTCGCTTTTCAACGATGAGGCCCTTGTTCCCCTGTTCCGGAAATGGGGTGTACCTGAGGAAGAGGCCAAAGGGTATGCCGTTACGGGGTGCGTGTATATCGAGATTCCTGGCAAGAATATGATGCGCCGCTCCGTCGGCTACTTCGTGCTGGCAAAATGTCTCTGGTGGGCCCTTCACCAAGGGGTGAACCCAAAAACCGGCGAGCAGTTCGGCGCCAGGACCGGGGACCCGGCCAAATTCACTTCGTGGGAGGATGTGCTTAGGGCATACCTGGAACAGGTCAAATTCTTTACCACCAAAATCGGGCAGTTGGAGAAAACTTGTCTCGGTCTTTACGCCAAGTATTGCCCGCGGCCTTTTTATTCCGCCATTGTAGAAGGCTGCATCGAACAGGGGAAGGAATCGAGACAGTGGGAATATCCGTCCCTGGTGCATCATTTCATGCAGGTCATTGCCGGGACCAACGTGGCCGATTCCCTCACGGCCATCAAAAAGGTGGTTTTTGAGGACAAGCGGATCACCTTGCCGGAGCTGATAGAAATCATGGACCGAAACTGGGCGGGTCGGGAAGATATTCGGCAGGCCTGTATCAACGCCCCCAAGTATGGAAATGACGACGACTATGCCGACTTCATCGCGAGGGAGGTGCACCACAGGACCGAGGCCGTCATAGAGTCGGTGAAGGACCGGGTGGGCCTGGCCAACAGAGGGGACGGGAGCGCCGTATCAGCAACCTATGGTCTTTCCATTGACACACCGGCCACGCCGGACGGCAGGTTGGACGGGGACCCCTTTGCCGATTCCACGCTGGCGCCGTTGCCCGGAGCGGACAAGAAAGGGCCGACCGCGGTGCTCAATTCATGCGCAAAGATCGATACGCTCCAAACTTACAACCACCTCCTGAACCAGAAATTTCTCCCGAAGTATCTGGAGGATGACATGAAACCCAAGTTCATTGCTTATCTGAAGACCTGGCGGGACAAGAAAATCCCTCACATACAGTTCAATGTGATCGACAGGGAGACGCTGCTTGCCGCGCAGCAAAACCCGGAAAAGCATCAGGACCTGATTGTCAGGGTTGCGGGATTCAGCGCTTATTTCGTGGACCTCTCCAAGGGACTTCAGGACCACATCATCGCCAGGACCGAACAAAAACTGACGTGATTCATTGCAGAAGCGTTAACGATGGTGGTAGCGTGGCAACAAGGTATCACCGTGGGTACTTCCTTTCTTGCTAAGGGGGTCCACAGTGCCTCCTCCCAAGGGTGGGGCACGAAAAACGGCGTGAGGACAGTTCATTGAATGGAAACAGCGAATGACGACAGCGCTCAAAAAGGCGTGGTTTTCAATATCCAGAGATTCAGCCTTCATGACGGGCCGGGAATTCGATCCACCGTCTTTTTGAAAGGATGCCCTCTCAAATGCCTCTGGTGTTCCAATCCCGAATCACAAGATGTTGCTCCCAACCTCATGGTGAGGGACAGCCTGTGCAAGGCCTGCGGGGCATGCGCCGAAGTTTGCCCGAGAGGGGCCATAGAGATGAGGGGGAAAGGACGCAGGGACATCAAATGGCCATTGTGCAACCAGTGTCTCCTGTGCGTCGACGCCTGCATCTATGGCGCTTTGAGTGTTTGCGGTGCAACCATGGGATTCCGGGACGTAGTTCATGAGGTCATGAGAGACGAAGCGTTTTACCGAAACTCGGGCGGCGGGGTTACCATATCGGGAGGAGAGCCGCTGCTTCAAGCCGATTTCGTGGCCCGGCTCCTCAAGGAATTCAAGGAAAAACGAGTGCACACAGCAGTGGATACAAGCGGCTATGCCGCCGGATCACAGTTTGAAAAAATATTGCCATACACCGACTTGATGCTCTTCGATATCAAGCATCTCGATTCCGATCAGCACCTGAGGACGACGGGAGTTGATAACGGCCTCATTCTTGAGAATCTGGAAAGGATATCGGGGAGAGTAAAAATCTGGCTTAGGCTTCCCCTGATCACGGATTTCAACGACAGCGAAGAATACGTCAGCCGGGTGGCCTCGCTGGGTAGGAAAATCGGTGCGGAAAAGGTTTCTTTGCTCCCGTACCATGAAGGGGGAAAATCCAAGTGCGAACAGATGGGGAGACCGTACCTGTTTTCAAACGGTGTATTGCCGAGCGACGAGCATATCCAGACCCTAGAGAAGATTATTCGCAGGGAGAATCTTAAGGTTAGTGTGGGAAACTAACGACGATGCTGGCAAGCCTTGTGTCTGGTACTCTTGCAAGTCAGGGGATAAGATACCCGAAATCTATTACACTCGGCCCGGACGCTATAAGCCGGGGGCTGGCGGGGTCAAGGATTGATTTGAGGTTTGTGAGCTTTCGGCGGGCAAAGGAAAACGGTCTTGTGTCAAATCAAGGAGGAGGTCAATGCTGGACAAGGATCTGAAGTTGGCGATGATGCGAAAAATGCTCCTGATCCGACACCTGGAAAAGGCATGGGGGGACGCCTACTTGAACGGCGAGATCGAAGGGATTCCCCCCGCCCTTAGCACGGGACAGGAGGCCGTGTCGGTGGGGGCGTGCATGGCATTGGAGGATGGGGATTTCGTGTTCACCACGCATCGGGGCCAGGCCCCCCAGGTTGCTATGGGCCTCGATCCCAAGAAAATCCTGGCGGAGCTGTATTGTCGACGAACCGGCTACAACAAGGGAAAGTCGTACCATGTCACCGACTTCAGTCGTGGCGTCATCGGCATGGGGGGTATCGTTGCCGGCCAGGTGCCGGTGGCCGGAGGCATGGCGCTGGCGCACAAGTTGAAAGGAACCGACCGGGTTTCCCTGTGTTTCTTCGGTGACGGGGCAAGCAATGAAGGAGCCCTCCACGAGACGGCGAATCTCGCCGCGATCTGGAGTCTGCCGCTGATCCTGCTTTGCGAAAACAACGGCTATTGCATCTCCCTTCCCGTATCCAGGGAGATCAATACGGCGCACATCTCCGATCGCGCGGTGGGCTATGGAATGGCGGGGGAATGGGTGGACGGCAACGATCCGATCGCGGTTTACGAGACGGTCAGTCGAGCCGTGAAAACGGCCCGCTCGGGAAACGGCCCATCTTTCATTGAGGCGATCACCGCCCGGTTAAGCGGTCATCTCGTGCACGACCCGCAACGCTACCGCCCCAGGGACGAAATCGAAGCAGCCTGGGAGCAATGCCCGATCAAAGGTTTCGGCAACAGGCTAAAGAATGAAGGCCTCATCACGGCCGAGGGCATTGCAAAGATGGAAGCGGAAGTGCTAGGAGAAGTGGAAGCGGCCGTTCGCTTTGCCAAGGAAAGCCCACCACCCGAGCCCGAAGAAGCCTTTGAAGACCTGTGGGCTTGAGGGAAAGGAGCCAAGTCATGATCGACAGGAGACTTTTTCGATCGGAAGGAAAACTGAGTCCCGCGCAACTCGAGTGGCCCAGCGTCCGGGAAGCCATCAAGGAGGCCATGCAGGAGGAAATGAGGCGTGATCCAGGAGTCTTTCAAATGGGAGAGGACATCGCCTGGGCGTCCCCTTTTGGTGTTACGGCGGGGCTCGTGAAGGAATTCGGCCCCGAGCGCATCCGCGATACGCCTTGCTCCGAGGTTGCCGTGCTGGGAGCCGCCATCGGCTCAGCCCTGGGGGGCATGCGGGCGATCATGGAACTTCAATTCGGGGACTTCATGTCCGTGGCGATTGATCAGTTGACCCACCAGGCCGCTATGCTCCGTTATTTGACGGGGGGACAGGTCCGCGTTCCCATTGTGATTCGCCTTCCGTGCGGCGGGTGGCAGGGGGCCGGTTCCCAGCACTCCCAATCCATGTATTCCTGGTTTGCCCATGCCCCCGGCATCAAGGTGGTGCTCCCCGCAACGGCCATGGATGCCAAGGGGTTGATGAAGTCGGCCATTCGGGATGACAACCCCGTCCTGTTCTTCGAGCACAAGGCCCTCTATCGAACCCGGTGGCCGGTTACCGATGAATACAAGGATAAAGATTTCCTGATCCCATTCGGGAAGTCAGCGGTGAGGAGGGAAGGGAAAGACATCACGGTGGTCGCAACCCTTGTCATGGTCCATTACGCCCTGGAGGCCGCCAGCCGATTGGAGGAGGAAAAAATCTCCCTGGAAGTCGTCGATCCCCGGACGCTGGTGCCTCTCGACAAAGAATCCATCCTCGGATCGGTACGAAAGACCGGCCGACTCCTGGTCGTGGACGAGGCTTATCTGCCTTGCGGCATTCAGAGCGAGATCATTGCGCTGGTTTCGGAGAATAACTACCGGGACCTGAAGGCGGCCCCGAGACGTCTTGGCAATCCCGGCGTTCCTGTTCCCTTCGAGCCTTCCCTCGAAGAGGTTGTGCTGCCCACGACAGAGAAAATCGTCAACGCCGCACGGGCGATGATGAGATCCTGATAACCCAAAGTCACATGAAGAACATGGAAGGGAGAGAATGATGGTCAAGGTGATTTACTTCATGTACAGGAAACAGGGATGGGCTGTGGGAGATTTCCAGAACTACTGGCGCTCCAAGCACCGGGATCTGGTCCGGAAGATAGAGAATATCAGGAGGTACACGCAATGTCATACCCTGTTATCCGGTTATAAAAGGCCGACTCCTCCGCCCGCCGATGGCATCGAAGAGCTCTGTTTCGATTCCCCGGAATCCATGGAAGTCCTGGAGAGCTCCGAGGAAGGGCGCGCCGCGATCGCAGATCTCGAGAATTTCGCGGACACCTCTCGTGTATGTCGTATCAACACCCGGGAGGTCGTCATCAAGGACGGGTCGACTCATGAGGACATGGTGAAGAACATCGAGTTCGTGACGCGGAAACCGGGGATGCCGCTTTCGGACTTTCGACATTACTGGAAGGAAGTTCACGGGCCGATAGCGGCCAAGATCGAAGTCATCAGACGTTATGTGCAATCCCATACCCTTGAGAGCGAATACCAAAAGGGGATTCCTCCTGCCTACGACGGGGTGGCCGAGACGTGGTTCGAGGATACTGCGGCCATGCGCCATTCGGCGACAACACCCGAGTATGCAGCCCATCATGCCGATATGTTCAATTTTTTAGCGGGAGAATTACCCTTCATTATCACAAGGGAGATTAAGATGGTCTAGGGTTTCATTCGGGGGAGCAGGTGGCAGAAGATCTCCTGCCCTCTGTGCGGTCAACCAGCAAGATCCTCACTGAAGCCACAGAATTGAGGACGACCCGGTCGGGATGCCGAGTCAGCATGGCCTTCGTGCCGGGTTTTATGTCCATTTCTTTGCGAAGACTCGCGGGCAGGTTAACTTGGCATATCTTTGATAAAGCTACATTCTTTGCACCCCATGCTGCATTCCTTTCTCATGCTGCTGATTCCCTATGATTCAGCGTCATGGGCTTTTTTGGGGTCCCCCGTGACCTGGGGCTACCCTGCCACTTTCGCCCGAAAAAGCAAAGGAGTTGCCCCGGGTCTTTGATGAGAAGCCCAACTCTGAGGAGAGTTTCCGGCAGCAGTCAAGAGTCGAGGGTGATGATTCAGAAACTCTTACACAAGTGAAAAGGAGGTAGATGCGGACGATGGAATTAAGCGGCTTAAAGAACCGAAATGCGGTTGTCACAGGCGCAAGCCGCGGAATCGGAAAGGCGATTGTCGAACTTCTCGCAGGGAGCGGTGTCCGGGTGATCTGCTGCGCCAGGAACCAAAGCCTCCTTGAACAGGTTTGCGACGGCGTTCAAAAGAAAGGCGGGATCGCTGTTCCTGTGAAGGCCGATGTTTCCTCTGTCGAGGACAGGCAGCATCTCATTGAACGGGCCGCCCGCGAGTTCGGCGGAATCGATTTTCTCATAAACAATGCCGGCGTCCACTCGGAGACGGATTCATTGGAGCTCAGTGATGAAGAATTCCGTCAGGGCATGGAAATCAATTTTTTCCCCATGTTTTCTCTGGCAAGGGAATTCGGCAAACAAATGATTGCACGGGGAGGGGGTAAGATTGTCAATATGGGCTCTTTCTGGGGACGGCTCGGTGTCCGCAGGCATCTCGTATACTGCGTTTCAAAGTTGGCGGTCGAGGCGATGACAAGATGCCTGGCAGTGGAATGGGCCCGTTACAATATCCAGGTCAACACGGTGGGTCCCGGTCATATCATGACGGACATGTCCAAGGCCGCCATGGAGGACGAAAAGACCCGAAAAGCCATCCTTCGCCGCATACCGGCCAAACGCGCGGGAGAACCCGATGAGGTGGCCCACCTGGTGGCTTTTCTCTGCTCGCAGGAATCCAATTACCTGACGGGGCACATCTATTATATCGACGGGGGTCAACAGATCGCCTGGTAGCTGAGGCGTCCTCTCCATCAAGACTCTCTTCTTAAAAAGAATCCGACGAGGACAAAAAGCTCGTGCCGGAAAAATTGCAGGAGTGAGGCCGCAAACAGATTGCGCCCCAGGGCCGAAGAGCCGGATGCAGAAGAAAGATCCCCCGTGAGAACATGGAGAAGATCAAAGCGATCGACCTCTTGATTTTCATAAAAGGTTTTGCCAAACCGCGGAAGTCGTGTTATTTCGTACATAAATACAAGGCGATCCGTACAATTCCCAGGCGCCTCTCTCCCCGAAAGGGGCTTGCGAGATGAAATACCGTCTCCTCGGGGCATGAGCCATGGAAAGGGGTTCAGGCCCCATCTTCAAGGAGAAGTTGGGGCCGAGTTGCTTTCCATCCAGGGAAAGGCCTTCAAGGCAACACCCGATCGACTCTACAGGAAAGTTCCTCATCATTTTCGCCGGGATCACGCAAGGTAAAAAGCTCAATGGAAGAAGATAGACATTATCAGGTCCCCCATCATGTCACGGAGATCATTCTTGAAAGCATCTCCGATGGGGTCTTCACCGTGGATCACGAGTGGCACGTCACCTCCTTCAACCGCGCCGCCGAAGTGATCACCGGGATTCCCCGCGAACAGGCTGTCGGGAAACACTGCTGGGAGATTTTTCGATCCAACATGTGCGAGAAGGACTGCGCATTGCGGCGCACCATGAAACGGGGAAAATCCTTCATCGATACATCCACCTATATCATAACCAGAGAGGGCCGCCGTGTTCCGGTCGTTGTCTCTACGTCCCTGCTCAAGGACACGAAAGGGGAAGTCCTGGGCGGAGTCGAGACGTTCCGCGACATGAGTCTGGTGGAGGAACTGCGCAAGGAGTTGGAAAGACGTTTTCAGGTGGGCGATATCGTAAGCAGAAACCTCAATATGCACAAGATCTTCAGGATTCTCCCCCAGGTGGCGGAAAGCGACAGCACGGTGTTGATCCAGGGAGAAACAGGGACCGGGAAAGAGCTTCTTGCAAGGGCCATCCACGAGTTAAGCCCGAGACGCAGAAAAGCCTTCATCGCAGTGAACTGCGGGGCACTTCCGGACACCCTTCTCGAATCTGAACTCTTTGGATACAAGAAAGGGGCCTTCACCGATGCCACCAAGGATAAACCTGGGTTTTTCGCCAGGGCGCAAGGCGGGACGATTCTTCTTGATGAAATCGGTGACCTCAGCGCCGCATTCCAGGTACGGCTGCTGAGAGTGCTTCAGGATGGAAAATACCAGCCACTGGGAGCCACGGCGTCTCTCCAGGCAAACGTCCGCATCCTCGCTGCCACAAACAGGGACCTGGCGAGTCTGGTGAAAGAGGGCGCCTTCCGGCAGGATCTCTTTTACCGCATCAACGTGATCCGCCTGGATCTGCCTCCTCTCCGGGAGCGAAAGGAAGATATCCCCATGCTCGTGAAGCACTTCATAGGAAGACTTAACCGGCTGCGTGGAAGGTCGGTCACGGGAGTGAGCCAGGAGGTTCTAGCCCTTCTCATGTTCCATGACTACCCGGGGAATATCCGTGAACTGGAAAATATCATAGAACATGCATTCGTTCTTTGCCCCGGTGGACAGATTGAAATCGACTGCCTCCCGGAGAATCTCAGGATTTCGCGTCCTCCGCCCATGATGGGCCAGAGGAGGATGGAGGCCGTCCTCAAGTCGGCAGAGGTCCAGATGATTCTGGATGCGCTTGAGCGCAGTGGATACAATCGAGTCGCCGCAGCGCGCGAGCTTGGCATTCACAAGAGTACCCTGTTTCGAAAAATCAAGGCATTAGGAATCGATCTCCCGGACAAAAACGGCCGCACCCAAAGAGACCGAAAAAAGTGAGGTCGCATCCATGCAACTTTACCTGTCTATTGGTTGCAAAAAAGCTACTGAATTCACAGTCTCTCAGATTTTTCCTTCCCTCTTCCAGAATATAACTAACGGATAATTTAAAATTTTTTGCCATTTTCCTGTTGAGTTTGGTTCATGGCACGCACCTTGCGCTATGGGTACAGTGACAAGGAAATGGGCAATGAAAGTGGTTCTAACCATCTGGGAAAACCGTATCTCTCCTGTGGCGGATTCCGCCCGCCAGTTGCTCCTTTTGGATATTGAGAATCGAGCGATCGTGGGCAAAAGAATTGAACGCTTTACCGAGAATTCCCTTTTCCACAGGGCCAGAAAACTCTCTGATCTCCAGGTAGAGATTTTTATTTGCGGCGCCATATCGGATTTCTTCGCCAGCCTCGTGGAAGGATACGGTATTCGGCTGATCCCGTTCATCCGGGGGGAAGCAGGGGAAGTCCTGGATGCTTACTTGAGAAATTCGCTGGGCGGAGAAAGATTCCTGATGACAGGACACTCGCGCCGGTGAATCGCCTTTGCCCTGCCAGCGACGGCCTGATCTATCTCAGGACTCAAGCCCGGAGCTTGTGCGGAGCATTGAGGAGAAGGCGAACAAAGGAAATGAGAAAGGAGGGCTTCCATGGAAAGAATGTTTGAGGAAATCACGCTCGGGAGTTTAGGGCTTGCAAATCGCTTCTTATTCCCCCCCATCAAGCTTGGCTATGGAAATCCCGATGGCACAGTGACGGACCGGCAACTCCTGTTTTATGGACAAATCGCCAGGAGAGGCCCGGCAGTAATCGTCCTGGAACCCGTTTCGGTCACCCCTGAAGGAAGGGAGCATCCCAAGCAGCTTTGTATCCACCTCCCCGGAAGTGCCGCGGAGCTTAAAAAGATTGCCGAGATCATCCACAAAGAAGATCGTGTTGCCTGTTTGCACCTCAACCATGCAGGTGCAGCCGCGAATCCCATGGCCACCAAGACCAAACCCAAGGCCCCGTCTACCGTCACCTGCCGCACAACCGGCCAGGAGTCTTCTCCCTTGAGTGAGGAGGATATAGGGGCGATCATCTCCGGTTACAAATCGGCGGCAAAAAAGGCGGAGGAAGCCGGATTCGACATGATCGAAATCCAGGCCGGTCACGGCTACCTGATATCCCAATTTCTTAATCGCAAAATCAACAAAAGAGATGATTCCTACGGCCAAGATCGATCGCTTTTTGCAGGAGAAGTTCTTTCGGCCGTGAGGAAGGAGGTGCCGGATATCCCCATTATTGTCAGGATCTCAGGCGATGAAATGTCCCCCGAGTTGGGAATCAGCCACGAAGACTTGCTCCCCCTGCTGACGTTGGCTGAGAAAAATGGGATCGTGGCGCTGCACGTGGGCATGGGCAATAGCTGTTTCAGCCCTCCGTGGTATTTCCACCATGGCAGTCTTCCTGTAACCCCTCAGGTGGCTGCGCTCTCGTGGCTCCGGGAGCAAACGCGACTTCCTCTCATTGTTGCGGGCAGGATGGGACGAAAGGAGAGGGTTCTGGAGATCATGGACAAAGGGCTTGCCGATCTCATCGCACTCGGAAGGCCATTGATTGCAGATCCGGGTTTATTGGAGAAATGGCGAAAAGGGGACGATGAAGAATCCATGTATTGTGGGTATTGTCTTCAGGGTTGTCTCCACCGGGTAAAGAGCGGAGAGCCCCTGGGCTGTAATTTGAACCCGGAAATCGGCAGACCGCCGCTGGAGCGTTCGGACCGCCCATTGAAAGTGCTGGTTGCAGGTGGAGGCCCGGCAGGTATGAGCGCCGCCCTGTACATGACCAGGCGCGGGCACGAGGTCACCCTCGCCGAGAAAACAGATCATCTTGGAGGACAATTCGCTTTGGCATGGCAGGCGCCCGGCAAGGAGAGCATGAAAGAGGGGTTAGCCGGATTGGAACGTGCAGTCAAGAAGAATATATTTTCACTCCGTTTGAACCGAACGTTAGATGAAAGCCTCATCGGGGAGGTTCGGCCGGACCTTCTGGTGTGGGCCACCGGGGCCGTTCAAAACATTCCTGAGATCCCTGGGATTGAGGATCAATACGCGATGACGGCCGTGGAGTTTTTCCGAGGTGAAAAAGAGGTCCGTGGCCCCAGAGTTTTGGTGATCGGGGCCGGAAGAACAGGCCTGGAGATCGCCGAAAAACTGGGGAAAGAAGGTTACGAAGTCGTGGCCACGAAACGCACGGACCCCATCGGAAGCATGATGGAGATGATTACCCGGAACCTGGCCCTAAAGCGAATTGAACAGATGCCCAAGATCACCCTGATGCCCCATACCGGAGTCAAGGCTTTCTACTCCGGGACGGTTGACATAGAGCAGGATAACGTGGCAATGTCTCTCGAGCCTTTCCAGACGGTTATTTTGGCATCAGGCATGATCTCGACGCCGGGGCCCGATGAAAAAATCCGGAAAAACGTCCCTGAGACAGCGACCATAGGGGATGCAGCGGACGTCCAGGATATCTTCACCGCCGTTCAAGCCGGCTACCTCCTGGCGCAAAAGTATTGAAACGGCGAACGGCACCCGTGAAGATATGATCCGCGGTCGGATGAAGGGAACCCACATGAAACCGGTAAGAAAGCTCTCGAGGCCCCCGGAGGAACTGCAAATCCTTCGTGCAAGAGTTCAGGCACTCAAGGCGCGTGTCGATTTTCTGGACCGTCGAATTCGTCAAATCGAAGGATCCCCCCGGGTCACGGGATGTGTGGCCGTCGTCGATCCAAAAAAGTGTCTCGGCTGCGGGATATGCGAGACGGTCTGTCCGGCCGGGGCCATTGCCGCAAGAAAAACCGCTCGTGTGAACGCGGCGCGCTGTACCGGCTGTGGAATGTGCGTTAATGAATGCCCTCAGCGAGCGATCACGTTGACCCCTGTAAGCGCCAAATCTGTGAGGCGAGCAGGATCGCAATCCTGAGACAGAGATGTGACAGGAAGATCCCTTAAGAGGACAATCACGGGGGACGGATCAAGTCCTCCGGGTCCCCGGGCGAGACGGAGAAATCGTGTAAAAGAAAAACGTAATCGTTCACCGGTTCAAGGGTTCAGGGTTCAAGGTTGCAGGCAGGGAGTTTACTTGAAATCTGGACCGTTGACGCATTCGCTCTGAAGGGAGAGTCCATTGGAATGGAACGATTCGAGGACATCCCCACTGTTCTTGTCGCGGTGGATTTCTCGCACTGTTCCAGGCTTGCCCTGAAGAAGGCAAAATCCTGGGCAATGAGTACCGGCGGCAAAACCATTGCGATCCATGTCATCGATGAAGATTTCGTAAGACATTGTGTTCATCAGCATCTTGGCACTGAAGAAGAGATTAAGAGGAGACTTTTCAAAAACTCTAAAAAGAAGCTTCTCGAGTTTCTCCATAGAGAAGGCATGGATGAAAAGAATACCCAAATGATCGTCTGCGAGGGGACCCCATGTGTGGAAATAAACAGAAAAGCCGTTGAGAACGATGTGGAAATGATCATCATGGGAAGCAAAGGGAATTCAGATAATATGAAGGCCATCTTCTTCGGCAGCACCACGGAAAGGGTGCTCAGATTTATCAAACGACCGGTACTCTGCATCCCGCCGGAATGCAGCTATAATCTAAAATGTAACCCGGTTCAGGCAAATTCCGCAGCCGGGTCGAGGCAGGCATAAGACGGACCCGTACGAATCCCGCGCCTACCCGGGACGCCTCGATCGAGGAGCTCCTCGATCGAGGAACTGTCCATGAGCAGAGCCGTTCTTGCTCAGGAGTGCCCCTGAGAAAAGGGGAAAATGAGCATGCCCAGAATAGCCCCTTTTGAAAAGTATGCGGAACAATACGATGCGTGGTTCGAGAAGAATCCCTGGGTCTATGAAGCGGAATTGCGAGCTGTCAAGGCCATGATCCCCACCGGCGGACGCGGAATCGAAATCGGGGTCGGTACAGGCCGATTTGCGGAACCGCTGGGGATAAAAAATGGGGTAGAACCTTCAACACGCATGAGGGATTTCGCTCGAAAGCGCGGAATTCGAGCCCTTGACGGGGTGGCTGAGAAGCTTCCCTTTGATGATTCACAATTTGATTTCATATTGATGGTCACGACGGTCTGCTTTGTGGATGACATCCGCAAGGCCTTGATGGAGGCTCATCGGGTCCTTTCCGACGGGGGCAGCCTCATTATCGGTTTTGTGGATCGCAACAGCAAAGTGGGGAAAATTTATCTGGAACGGCAGAAGGAAAACGTGTTCTACAAACAGGCCACCTTTTTCTCTGTTGACGAACTCGTGGAATGTGTGAACGAGGCCGGATTTACGGACCTCACCTTCAATCAGACCATTTTCGGGACTTTGCCTGAAACTGCGGAAAATGAACCTGTCAAGCCCGGGCATGGTGAAGGATCTTTCGTGGTGATCCGTGGGAGAAAAAGTAGGCGTGCCCGTCGCGAAAATTTAACGAGGCAAGGAAGCTCATGAACCCTGAGAGCAAGAGGATGACCAATAAAAAGAAGCATCCCATGGTTTCGGTTTCAACACTCTCCCCAAAAAAGCCTGAAAAATCCGGGTTGCTGCGGAGGTTTTTGGACTGGTTGGCCGAGGGCGCGAAGAAACCCCACGCAGGCGGAACAATGTGTCCGAGTTGAAAAATTAAGCTCTAGAGACCCTCCAGGTGGATGGGGCACACCGTTTTTTAGAAAGAGGTACAGGAGGATTGAAATGCCGATCTACGAATATCGATGCGGGGCCTGTGGATCCGTATCGGAATACCTGGTAGGCTTGGGAGGCGACGAACAAATCCAGTGCAGGACATGCGGTCGTTCGGAAATGATGAGGGTCCTGTCCGCCTCCTCGTTTACAATGCATTCTCCTAAGCGAATGCCGGGCCGAACCTGTTGTGGTCGCGAGGAACGCTGTGAACCCCCCCCATGTTCCGATGGAGGGACCTGCAGGCGATAATAAGTCTATCGTAAGCGATCACGGGGGAGTTCAATGTACATCAGCCGGGTGGGTGATCAGTTACAGTCTATTTAGAGGAGGTGGCCACGTTGACTGTGAAGGATTATTACAGGCTCCTGGGAGTCGGGAGGGAATCTACAGACGAAGAGATAAAGAAAGCCTATCGCAAGCTCGCGATGATGTATCACCCGGACAGGAACGCGGGTGATCCGGACTGTGAAGATCACCTGAAGGAGATCAACGAGGCCTATCAGGTCCTCGGCGACCAGGAGAAAAGGCGGCAATACGACTTCCTGCGGCGGCAGCCCCTTAGAGGTCGGGCGTTTTATGAGGGAGATCCGAGTAACGAGCTTTTTAGTATTCTCAGGGCATTTGCTCGCGGTGGCTTCCCCCGGAGGAGCCAGGGTGGCTGCGGAGGCAGGGGCTTCGGAAGGCGGGGGTGCAGGCGGTGGAACCGGAATTTTTAAAAAAAACGAAGGCTGCAATTCCATGGGTTACCCGCCCAACGGATATAAACGCAACCACCCCGTGATCGACCGCCGGCCGCGAAAGCTGGCTCGAGGTTTGGCAACATGAAGCGAACCTCGTCAACCGCAATCTGAAGATTTTCGTAGAGCAGGGAATGGGGAACAGCTTCTGGACAGCTTTTGTAGCAAGCATGTTGGCGGCATTCGTGACTTCGATCGGCATCTATGTCATCAGGCGATTTATGGATTGGGGTCGGAGGCATACGATCTACTTCATCTGCTTTGCTGCCGGTGTGCTGATTTCCGTCTCCTTCCTGCACATCCTCCCCAAGGCCCTTGCAATGAATACCCAGGCCCCCTTCTACACACTGGCCGGCTATTTCGGGCTTCACCTATTCAATCGCTTCATTAATGCCTTCGTCTGCGATAAAGAGCCAAATACCCATTATGCCATCGGCCTGGTACCCATGCTGGGAATCGGCTTCCATTCCTTTATCGACGGCTTCATTTATTCCATCACGTTCACCGTGAGCATCTTCACAGGGATCCTGACGGCGACGGGCATGGTCCTTCATGAATTTCCGGAGGGGATCATCACTTATCTCCTCCTGATTAAGGGCGGCTTCAAGGAAAGAAAATCCGTACTCCTGGCATTCCTGGCAGCCGCTGTGAGCACGCCCCTGGGCATGCTCACCTCCTACCCGTTCATAAGCGGGATCAGCCAATCCACTCTTGGTGCACTGCTTTCGTTATCCGCCGGCTCCCTGGTTTATGTGGGGGCCTCTCACCTCTTGCCCCAGTCTGAAGCGGAGCAAGGGCGGTTCAGCCTTGCGGCTCTCGGAAGCGGCGTTTTGGTCGCTCTCGTGATTATATTTTCTAAATCATAGAGGCACTCACAAGAACAGGCTTTTTCCGGGATGGGGTTCATCGGTGTGGCCGAAAGTTTCAGTCTGGCAGAGGGCGCTTTTATGGGAAGAATCGGCAAGGACGACTATTACCTGAACATCGCCCTCGAGGTATCAAAACGGGGGACCTGCCTCCGAAGGAATTACGGGGCCGTTATTGTCAATCATGATGAGATTATTGCAACCGGGTATACGGGCGCTCCAAGGGGCGCGAAGAATTGCGTGGACATCGGATACTGTGCCAGGTCCAAGATGGGGATCCCTTCCGGTGAAAGATACGAACTTTGCAGGTCTGTACATGCGGAGATGAATGCGCTGATTCATGCCTCAAGGAGAAATACGATAGGCGGTACCCTGTATCTCATGGGGCTGGATGCCGAATGCAGAAAGCCTCTTCAGGGGGGAGCGGAACCTTGCAGGCTATGCAAAAGGGTCATTATCAATAGCGGCATTGAAAAAGTCCTCACCAGAAACAACAGCGGCGATGTGATCACCCACCATGTCAGGGATTGGATCCTCCATGAGGACCTGGACTACGGGATAGAACCCCAGAAAACCGGGAGGCCGGCCGGCCAAGATAAGCAAGAGGAACCATGAAGGTACTGGATGATCTGATTTCGACCCTGGATGTCAATGCCTCTGTCAAAGATATGCGACAGGGAATCTTTCATACGGCGGTGCTGACCAGAAACTGCGGCCTGGCTGCCACCCTGCCCCGGGATGCCTTGAAACAAAAACCTCCCCTGGTGGATGAACCCGGTTTCCTTCTGGAAAAAGGCGCAAAGCATCTTCTTTCAATGGCATACTCTGAAAGCATCCTCGAAGCGGCTATTGGGATGGCCACCATCAATTCCCTCGTTGAGGTCCATGTGGATGCCTGTGTAGAGCTTAACGCGGCCAACCTGATCCTCCAGAAAGGGGAAGGCAAACGAGTGGCGATTGTGGGGCATTTCCCCTTTATTCCCAGGGTTAGGCAAGAAGTCAAGGAACTCTGGGTGGTGGAGAAAAATCCCGGGGAAAACGATTATCACGAACATGAAGCGGAAAATCTCATTCCCGGTGCAGATGTTGTGGCGATTACAGGGACTTCCCTCACCAACCATACGCTCGAGCACCTGCTTGAACTCTGTGACCCGCGGGCCTATGTGATCATGCTGGGAGATACGGTCCCCCTCTCCTCGATTCTTTTTGACTACGGCGTCGATGCCCTGTCGGGGACAAAGGTCACTGATCCGGATCTCGCCATCCGGTGTGTGAGTCAGGGCGCCAACTTCCGGCAGATCAAAGGAACAACGAGGCTCACCATGATGAAAAGGAGATAGACCAATCGAAAGGTCAGGAGTTTCACCTCCTAACTCGATGGAAATCCGCACCTTGCGATGATGATTTGGCAGAGGAATAATGGAAAAGGATCTGCGAAGAGATTTGATGGAAGAATATACTGGAAGAGATGATCTCACCTTTTATCGCTTCATCATAGACAGCCTGCCCATAGGCGTGCTTACCGTGGATTCCCAGCGCAGAATCACCAGTTTCAATCCCTGGGCTGAAAAAATAACCGGCTATGCCTCTGCAGAGGTTCAAGGACAATTTTGCGGAGATGTCTTACACGGGAGTAAATGCATGACCCATTGTCCGCTCAAAACGGTTCTTTCCCTCAAGAATCCTATCTTGAGACTGGAAAGCACCATTGAAAACCGGTATGGAGAGGTCATTCCGGTCCGCATGAACACAGCGGCATTGATGGACGACAATGGCCAGCTACTCGGAGGGGTCGAAGCTTTTCAAGATATTTCCTACCTGAAAACCCTTGAACGGGAAAAGGACAATTTCATCTCCATGGTTGCCCACGATATGAGATCCTCCCTGAGCATTATAGGGGGCTTTGTTCTCCGCCTTCTTCGAAAGGACTCTAAAACCGAGGAGGGGAAAAAAGAGAAGTATCTCCAGGTGGTGAAAACCGAGGAAAAAAAGTTGGAGAGGCTGATCGACGATTTCCTCGAGTTCTCCCGGCTGCAGACGGGAAGGTTGAAGCTCAATCCCACGACCATCTCGGTCGATAAGCTGCTGATAGAACTATATGAGGCATACGAACCCAAAGCGACTGAAATGGGAATCATTCTTCGCCTGCAAAACGATAGCGATCTCCCCCTTATCGAGGCTGATTCCAGGCAACTGCAAAGGGCTTTTACAAATCTTCTGGAAAATGCCATGAAGTTTTCCCCCAAGGGGGGAATCATCACGCTCTCCGCGCATCGGGGTGAAGGGGCGATCTTGGCGGAGGTGAGAGATGAGGGAATGGGAATTCCCCCGGATGAACTTCCCTATATTTTCGACGCCTTCCACCGGGGAGAAGTCGGCGAGGAGATCAAAGGCTATGGCCTCGGCCTCGCCTCGGTTAAGGCCATCGTCGAGGCTCACGGCGCAAGAGTGCTCGTAGAAAGTGAACGAGGGAAGGGGTCTACTTTTAGAGTTGTCCTGCCGGAGCAAAATACGATCGCAAACAGGTGAAACGTATCCGGGTGCGTCCAGGCCAGGGGCAAGAAGCTTGTACCTTTTCCCGAGGCCCGGACAGCCTTTCTCCGTGTGCTCACGACTCGGAGGACTCGACTTCGAGCTCTTCCATGCGTTTGTTTATGGCATTGAGCTCTTCCTTGATCCTGTCCGCCTGATCCTTGAGCATGTTGATCTCGTCTTCCCGGCTCATGGCGTACCGGTCACCGGAGTACGGACCATAAGGGGGGCCATACCATCCTCCCCATGCGGGGGAAGGGCCGCGCCAGCCATAGCCTCTGCCGTATCCCCGGCCCCAACCAAAGCCGGGCCCAAAGCCTCTCCGGAAACCCCGGCCCCGACCATAGCCCCGGCCGTACGCCGGCCCATAGCCCGCCGAGGCAGGATTGCAGTATCCACGGCCACCACCGGTCATGGGACCTTCGCCCCAGGGACCCGTTCCATCCAATCCTGGCATAAGGAACACCTCCTCTCTCTCACTGATTTTTACTCCTAAAAAATCGCTCCTACCATCTCCAGGCCGCGCAAGCCCAACCTCGGCCGAAACCCCGGCCAAAGCCTCGACCCCGGCCTCTACCGCCGCCGAAACCCCGGCCCCATCCGAAGCCGATGCCTCTGCCAAACCATCGGCCTCTGCCATAGCTTATCCCCGAACCGACGCCCGGGCCGTATGCAGGACCCCAGCCTGGCGGCTGAGCAGCGTAGGGACCGTATGCAGCGCCATAGGGGTTACACGGACCGCGTCCCCATCCAGTCATGGGACCCATTCCAGCAGGACCTGTTCCATCGAATCCAGGCATTTGAAACACCTCCTTTCCTCTAAAAACCACCGCGCCAGCCGCGGCGACGCCTTCCTCTCCCCCAGGGGGGAGTCTCGAAGTGACCACCTTCGATTCTTAAAACCTTGCCGTTCACAAGGGCTTCGGCAATGATTGTCCTTGCTTCGGAAAGAATTCTTCCAAAGGTCTGCCGCGACACATTCATCATCTTGGCTGCAGTCTCATGATCCATCCCCTGAAGATCACAAAGTCGGATAGCCTCAAGGCCTTCCACGGGGAGAAAAATTTCTTCTCTCCCCCACGGGGGGATCCTGTCAGGAACAAAAGCCCCCACGATGGGCCGTCCCTGCACAAATCTGAGTTTCCGAGGTCTTGGCATTTGCCTCTCCATTATGGTCTTACGCTCATATTATAAATTCTAACCCCAACAAGTCAACATATTTTTTTAATGAAACGCTCATTATTAATAATCACGGGTAAGATCAGGCCGGAGGCATCCACAAATCGGATGAGAGCACACGTGAAGGCCCATCTATCCTGTGGTCAGGAGATCCTGGTCGGGAGGGATCAAACAATACAGGTCCCGGAGAATCAGATTCAAACGGGCTAAAGTTTAACGATTCAGTACCGCCAGCTTCCCGAGCCATGGTAAGGGAACTGCGCTTCCACTGTGCCGGTAATCTCGTCGGGAGGCTTACTGTAACTCCGTTTGCGGCTGATCCAGGGAAGGCCGGCCCTTTTCATGGAAACCAATACCTCGGCCATTCTCACAGAGGTGCTCACCACGTCGAGGATCGGGACACCCTCCACCTCCTTCATCCCCTGGGGATACTCATCACAACCCGGTGTCACGCACAGGATATTGGCTAAGACCATTCACCCTGGGACGAGCACCTCCGCTCCGGCTTCGATGGACTGACGGGCGAATCCTTTGAACTTGTCGATCAGATCGTGGGCGTCAAAATAGGATTTCACGAACTCCCGGTTGGTGGTGTCCATACTCAGAGTGCGGACAGCCCGGTCCTTGAATCCATACTTCAGCGCCAGGTCGTCGATCAGTTCAATCAGGGGCTGGGCAAAGGTGATCACCCCGAATTTGGATCCCATCATGGTGGCGATCATCATGGAAGATTGAACGACCCCCACAACCGGAACGTCCATGATCTGTCGGCAGGCGGTCAGGTGGGGATCGGAATAGCAGTGGATCACCACGGCGTCGTAACCCTGGCCTTTTAGGCTTCTAACGGCTTCAAACAATTCATACATGTTCCAGACGTTCAAGGCCTCCCAGGCCAAGTGGTCCGTGTCGGTGATCCCCTTTCTCAGGAGGAGATAATCCACATCCGTCCCCTCTTCCTTGAGCTTGTTGGCGTTTTTCACGAAGATGTTTTCAACCACCTGTCGCCCCTTCTCACTGTGGGGGTCGCCAGCCATCGGCGCAACCATTGCGATTTTGGTCTTCATTCGTTTGCCTCCTTCCGACAGAAACGCTCTTATGAAACCGCCTATCAAGGCCCTCCTGAATCACCCGGCCTAAATTTGTCCCCCTACCCGCGCTCCATCCCTTAGGGCATCCGAGATGTTACCCGGCGTCGCGCAGTCGCCCACCGTGTAAACCGGGAATGCTTTTCCCTGCAGTCCGGCAAGAAGACTCACCTCAGGGACGGCCCCGGCCGCGATGACGATCGTGTCCGCTTGAATTGTCTCCTTTTTCTCCCCACGCGTGATCTCGACCCCCTGCCCGGTGAACCCCACGTACTTCACCCCGGGGAGCAGGGCTACGCCCTTTCGCTTGAGCCTCGCCAGCAAGTTGTCGCGGTCGAGAGGATTCAAGTTTGTTGCGAAAGCTTCCGCCCGCCTCATCAGGGTAACTTGTTTTCCTCTGTCCGCCAGGTAGTCAGCGGTTTCACAACCGACAAGTTCCCCGCCAATGATCGCCACTTTTTCTCCCACCATAGCCTTCCCTGCGAGCAAATCGGCGCTGAGGACCACCCTTGCCCCTTCCATGCCGGGGATCTCAGGAACAAGCGCCCTTATGCCCGTAGCCAGCACCACCACGTCCGGCTTTGCCTCCTCTATAGATTCCGGCGTCGCTTCGGTCCCAAGGGAAATGCTTACCCCTGAACTCTCCAGTTGCCTTTCCAGGTACTTGCTTAACTGCCCAATCTCACCTTTGTGTGGCGGAACGGAGGCCAGATTCAGTTGTCCCCCCAGTTGTTTCTCCCTCTCCCAAAGGGTTACCCGGTGGCCTCTCTCGGCGAGCATCCTGGCCGCCTCCATTCCTGCAGGGCCACCCCCTATCACCAGCACATCCTTCCTTACCTTTCCCGGGGTCAGTGTGTACTCCGCTTCCTTCCCAAACCAGGGGTTTACCGCGCAACGCAGCTCCCCCATGGAGAAGGCGGTATCGAGGCACAGATTGCAGCTAAGGCAGGGCCTGATGTCCTCGCTGCGATTGGACGCGACCTTTTTCGGCCAGAATGGGTCTGCGATAAGTTGGCGCCCAATGGCGATTAAGTCCGCTTTGCCCTCGACCAGAACAGACTCGGCCAGCTCGGGAGAATTGATCCGCCCTACTGCGATGACCGGCACATTTACCCTGGTTTTGACCGCCGCCGCCAGATGGACGAAGGTACCCGCAGCGCGATCCGGGCCAGGAGTGGCCGTAAAACCGGCTTCGGCCAGGTTCCCTACGGAAACATCCAGGACGTCCACGCCTGCCTTTTCCAGCTCAGCGGCGAACTCCATAGCCTCTTCGAGCCTTATGCCGTCCGGCCTGTCCTCCCAGGCGCCAAGTCGGTAGAAGATCGGATAGTCCTCACCAACGGCGCTCCGCATGGCTCGAACACACTCCAGCCCGAAACGCATCCTTCCCTCAAGATCGCCGCCGTACGCATCCCTCCGCCGGTTGAAGGCAGGGGAGAAGAACTGGCAAGGCATGTACCCATGAGCCCCGTGAAACTCCACGAAGTCATAGCGTGCCATTCTGGCCGCAGCTGCACCCAAGGCGAACTTATGGACGATGGCGTGAATCTCCTCACCGGTTAGTTCACGCATTTCCTCCCTTGGCGATGGGGCCACGGCCTCACCTTTGGTATCGTACATACCGATGCCACAGGGGTAGCGGTTCCCATGCCAGAGCTGAATGCCTACTTTTGCCCCCGCCTCATGGATTGCATCCGCTAAGAGGGCAGCGCCCGCAACAAAGCGCGCAGCTCCCCCGGCTTTTCCCCAGGCCTCGTCTAGGATGAACTGATCCACGGAGGTGGCGGAAACAAGGATCGTGCCTGTCCCTCCCCGGGCACGCTCCGAGTAATAAGCCCGTGCCCTCTTAGAGCGAAAACCCACGTTTACCTGCATTGGCGGCAGCACGATGCGGTTGTTCAGGGTCATACCTCGAATGGTCAGCGGCTCAAAAATCTTCATTGATCACCTCCACAGTTCGTCTCCCCAAGTGAAACAAAAGCCATCATGTAAATGGAAACCTGCCATTTGGCGCTTGGGAGGAAGATAAAGACCACCAACGGGACCACCTTCCTTGAAAAATTTGTGCCGGGACTTTCTAGCGAATCCTTTCATTCTCTCTGGAAGCCTTTGATGGACTCTTTCGGTTAGGGGCAACTATCGTAAATGGTGCTTGAAATTCTTGATAATTTCCCGGTGCGTGTCAAGGGGAAAACCGGCCTCCCTAGCCTCCCCCCCTTTGCGCCAATGCCACGAGGAGCACCGATACCAGGGCAGAGACCAAGGCTTCCGACACGTCTTCAATGCCGCCCTCTCGTCGATCCTAGCGGTCTGAACCCCCCACCATTTCCCTTGACTCGGAGGTGGATTTTGCTTAAGTTTGGATTTATCATGCGGATAATTTTGCGCAATTTTACGAAGAAACGACAGGCTTTATCCACAAAGAAACAAGGTGTCTAAGTTCAGCTTTCCCATGATTCGCTTCCTGACATGGTTTCTGATCATAGTGCCCCTCCTGACGGGCTGCTCGGGGGATCCCGCTGCTGAGGAGCAGAAAGGGAGACAGCCCCCATCCGTCCCGGTCACCGTGGCCCAGGTTGAAACCAAAGACATGCCTGTCCAGGTCAAAACAACAGGCAGTGTGGAGGCTTATGCCACGGTTGCCGTAAAGTCCCGGGTATCCGGGGAAATCATGGCCGTCCATTTCCGCGAAGGGCAGGAAGTGAAAGAGGACGATCTGCTCTTCACCGTCGACAAGGCACCCTTTGAAGTCGCTCTCAAAGAGGCTCAGGCAAACCTGGAGAGGGACCAGGCCCTGGCCCGCAAAGCGGAAAACGATGTGCGACGGAACGCCCCTCTGGTGGAGAAGGAGCACATTAGTCGACAAACCTATGAACAGTTGCTGATTGCCGCCGACGCCGCCCGGGCAACGGTGAAGGCGGACCACGCCGTCATTGAAAACCTTCGGTTACAGCTCACTTATTGCTCGATCAAGGCACCGATCTCCGGCCGCACGGGCAGTCTCTTGATCCAGAAGGGGAACCTGGTCAAAGGCAACGATGAGAACAAGCACATGGTCACGATCAATCAGATCGAGCCCATATACGTCTCCTTCACGGTGCCGGAGCAATACATCGGCGAGATCAATCGCGGCATGTCCCGGGGGGAGATGAGTGTTCAGGTTGCGGTTTCAGAGACTTCCCCGAGAGTTGAGCCCATATCCGGGACAATCACGTTCCTGGACAATTCAGCGGACAAAGACACCGGGACCATTCGCCTGAAGGGAACCTTCGCAAACGAAGATCGCCGTTTGTGGCCAGGGCAAATTGTGAGCGTAGTCCTCACGCTTGGCATTCAGCCCAACGTCCTCACGGTCCCCAACCAGGCGATCCAGACCGGCCAATCGGGTCGGTATGCCTTTGTCGTCAATTCGGAACAGAAAGTGGAACTGCGATCGGTCGTGGTCAACCGAACCACGAACGGCGAGGCGATCGTTGATCGAGGGTTGAGCCCGGGTGAGACGGTGGTCACTGACGGCCAGCTCCTTCTAACTCCGGGCGCCAGAGTGGCCATCAAGGTGAAGGATATGGGCCATACCGTGAGCTCTGGACAATGAACATTTCGGCGCTCTTTATCAAACGACCGGTCATGACCACGCTGGTTATGCTGAGCATCCTCATCTTCGGTTTCACGGGGTACCGTAACCTGCCGGTCAGTGATCTTCCCAGCGTGGATTTCCCTACCATCCTCGTGGAAGCCAGCCTTCCAGGGGCCAGCCCCGAAACCATGGCCTCTTCCGTGGCAACACCCCTGGAACGCCAGTTTTCAACCATCGCCGGTCTTTCCTCCATGAGTTCTTCCAGTTATCTGGGGGTCGCACAGATCACCCTTCAGTTCGACCTGGACCGGAAAATTGATGCCGCCGCCCAGGACGTTCAGGCGGCCATCACCGCCACAGCCGCCAAGCTGCCCAAGGACATGCCCTATCCGCCCTCCTACCGCAAGGTCAATCCGGCCGATATGCCCATCCTCTACCTGGCCCTCACCTCTAAGACGCTTCCGCTCTATTCGATCACCGAATACGGCGAAACTGTCCTGGCGCCGCGTATCTCCACCGTGCGAGGGGTGGCACAGGTCATGGTGTACGGTTCCCAGAAGTACGCGGTCCGTATCCAGGTTGATCCCCAGGCCCTGAACGGTCGCCGCCTGGGACTTGACGAGGTGGCCTGGGCGATCAGGAGGGCCAACAGCAATCTGCCCACTGGAACCCTTTACGGGCCTCATCAGGCTTATACGGTGGAGGCCAGCGGGCAACTCAATCAGGCCCGGGACTTCAATCCCATCATCGTTGCCTGCAAGGACGGGCATTTTGTCCGGCTCCTGGACATAGGAACGGCCCTCGACAGCGTGGAAATGGACAAGACAGCGGCCTGGTACGGGGATGAACGGGCCATTGTCCTCGCCGTGCAGCGTCAGCCGGGCACCAATACCGTGGAAGTCTCCGGATCAGTGAAGAGGCTCCTGCCCACCTTTCGAGCCCAGCTCCCCGCCTCGGTCTCCCTGGACGTACTCTTTGACCGGTCCGAGTCCATTCGCGCCTCGGTGACGGATGTGAAATTTACGCTGATCTTTGCCCTGACCCTGGTTGTCCTGGTGATCTTTCTGTTTCTGCGTAATGTCTCAGCCACCTTGATCCCCTCCCTGGCCATGCCCATGTCCATCGTGGGTACCTTTGCCATTATGTACCTTCTGGATTACAGCCTGGATAACCTTTCCCTCATGGCCCTGATCCTGGCCGTGGGTTTTGTGGTGGATGACGCCATCGTCATGCTCGAGAACATCGTCAGGCATATGGAAATGGGAGAGAATCCGCTCCAGGCCGCTTTGAAAGGCTCCAGGGAGGTGAGTTTCACCATCGTCTCCATGACCCTGTCCCTGGTGGCCGTATTCATCCCCGTCTTCTTTATGGGCGGGGTGATCGGCCTGCTTTTCGAAGAATTCGCCGTAACCATCGGCGTTGCCGTGCTCGTATCGGGCGTCATCGCCCTCACCCTGACCCCCATGCTTTGCAGTCGCTTCCTGAAGCACACATCCCAAGAGGAACACGGCCGCCTGTACATCCTATCCGAAAAGATCTTTGAGGGAATGCTCAAGCTTTACGGCGGAGGACTTCGATGGTTCCTGAGACACCGCCTTGTGACCATATCCTGCACAGCCGCGGTGCTGGTGGCCACGTTCTTCATCTTCAAAACCCTTCCCAAAGGATTCATTCCCAACGAGGATACGGGACGGATTTATGCCATGACCGAGGCGACCGAGGGCATCTCCTTCGAGTCGCTGGTGGAGCATCAACTGGCTGCGGCCGACGTGGTCAGGGCTGATCCAAACGTGCTCACCTACATGTGCAGTGCAGGGGTCCGCGGTCGATACGGTAGAAGCAACACTGGATCGCTCTTCATCACATTGAAGCCGAGAAAGGAGCGGAAGCTCGGGGTTGACGAAATGATCAACCAGCTCAGACCCAAGTTGGCCCGGATACCGGGCTTACGCGTATTTCTCCAGAACCCGCCGACCATCAGAATCGGCGGTATGCTCACCAAGAGCTTGTATCAGTACACGCTTCAGGGACCTGACCCTGAAGAGCTTTATAAGTATGCCCCCCTCCTGCAGGAGAAGCTTCGGGCCCTGCCGAATCTGCTGGACGTCACCTCCGACATGGAACTAAATAATCCGCAAATAAGAGTGGAGATCGACCGGGATAAGGCTTCGGTTCTGGGCCTGAATGCGGAACAGATCGAAGACGCCCTCTACACGGCTTACGGGTCGCGGCAGATCTCCACCATCTTCACACCCAACAACGACTACCAGGTGATCATGGAGGTCAAACCCGAATACCAGCGGGATCCTGCCGCCCTTTCCCTGCTCCGCGTCAGGTCGGCCAATGGGAAGCTGATTCCCCTGGATGCCGTGAGCAGCTTTGTCCACAAGGTGGGGCCGGCTACAGTAAACCATCTGGGACAGCTCCCGTCCGTGACCATCTCCTTTGACCTCAAGCCCGGCACAGACCTTGGAGAGGCCGTGACCGTTGTGGATCAGATTGCCAAGGATACCCTGCCCCCGACCGTCACCACGAGTTTCCAGGGAACCGCCCAGGCGTTTCAGTCCTCCTTCGAGGGCATGAGCCTTCTGCTCCTCATGGCGGTGATCGTGATCTACATTGTCCTGGGCATTCTCTACGAGAGTTTCATCCACCCCATAACGATCCTCTCCGCGCTCCCTTTCGCCGGGTTCGGCGCCCTGGTCACCCTGATGCTCTTTCACAGCGAACTGAACATCTATTCCTTTGTGGGACTGGTCATGCTAGTGGGCCTGGTGAAGAAAAACGGCATCATGATGGTGGACTTCGCCCTCGTGGCGGGAAAGGACGGCACGAAAACGCCTGCCGAGGCCATTTACGAAGCCTGCATGATCCGGTTCAGGCCGATCATGATGACCACCATGGCGGCGCTTATGGGAACCCTGCCCATTGCCCTGGGCTATGGTGCGGGTGGTGAGGCGAGGCAACCTTTGGGCCTGGCGGTTGTAGGGGGGTTGTTGTTCAGCCAGTTCCTTACCCTCTTCGTGACCCCCGTCTTCTTCCTTTACATGGAAGAGGTAAGAGGGGGGCTTCACCGCCCCAGAGCCGAAACACAATGAACCCTGCCAAGCGAATCGCTCGGAATCCTCTGTGCCGGGCCCTATAGGAGGAGGCAATGACGGACTTCTTCCAGAATGGTGAAATTGTGACCTTTCACCGACTCACGCATCGCCACGTAAGGGAGTTAGAAGCGGAACTTGAAGTGGCCTCCAGGCGCCGTCCGATCTCCCTGGTGCTTCCCTACATTCCTGTGGAGTTGCACGGTGCGGGACTCCCGAGGATTGTCGAGGAATTGCGTGAAATCAAATACCTCAAGAACATTATCGTTACGATAGGAAGAGCCAACGCAGATGATTTCAAGGAAGCAAAGCAGTTTTTTTCCTCTCTTCCACAAAAACCGAAGCTGATCTGGTGCACCGGCCCGAGAATTGAACAGATTTACAATATCCTGTCTCAAAATGGCGTAGACGTGGGCGAAGATGGCAAGGGAAGGTCCGCCTGGACGGCCTACGGCTATATTCTCGGGAGGGAGGACAGCCACGGCATAGCGCTCCATGACTGCGATATCGCCTCTTACGACCGGGATCTCCTCGCACGGCTCTGCTATCCGGTCACCCACCCGAACATGGGCTTCGAGTTCTGCAAGGGCTACTACAGCAGGGTCACGGACCAGATGCACGGGCGGGTCACACGGGTTTTTGTCACGCCCCTCATCCGTTCTTTGAAAGCAGCCTTGGGGTCGAGTGAATTCCTGGATTATCTTGACAGCTTCCGGTACATCCTCGCCGGCGAATTTTCGATGGATACGGAACTGGCGCGGCGCATGAGAATCCCCGGTGACTGGGGAATAGAGGTTGGGGTTCTTGCGGAGGTACACCGCAACTGTGCCATACGCAGAGTATGCCAGGTGGATCTATCCGACAACTACGAGCACAAACACCAACCCCTGACGCTACAAGATCCCAACCAGGGCCTGTTGAAGATGGGGACCGACATCGCCAAGTGCATCTTCAGAACCATGGCGAGCAGGGGGTACACGCTGACCAACGAATTCTTCATATCCCTGAAATCCTGCTACCTGCGCATCGCCCAGGATTTCATCGCCCGCTACGAGTACGACTCCGTTCTAAATGGCTTGACCTACGATCGACACAGGGAAGGAAGCGAAGCCGAAGCCTTCGTTCGATGCATCGAGAGCGCCGGCGCGCAATTTCTCGAAACTCCAATGGAAGTGCCTTACATTTCCAACTGGAACAGGGTCGCCTCAGCCGTCCCAAATATTTTCGAAATGCTCATCAAGGCGGTGGAAGACGACAACAAGAGCTAGGCTCGGTGCCCTCCTTACCCGGAGGAATGAAGGGCTTCTCCATCGCATGACACCCCGGATGCAAGCTTGCCAGTAGAAAGGCGGCCTCCGGCTCCGATCGCTCGCCGCAGTATGTACCCTGCCCTTCTTATACTTGCCGGCTGCACGGGCGAAGCAACGACCAGAAGCACGAAACTTTCTTCTGCAAAGGAAGTTTTCGTTCAATGGCTTCTCTTATTTCAGGAATCTTTTCCTTTGCGCTTTCTATTCCGGCTTCTATGAGCTCATCGATCTTGGAAAATTCCGACCAGTAAATATCTTTGGTATCCGGACAAATCGCCACGTCTGCGGTATTCACCATCATTCGAGACAGTTTCGTGGATGTGATCATGTTGGCGCGCCCGAGGATTTCAAGCAAGTTCAGGCTCTGGAGCTCGTTGTATTCTCTCATGGAGACCTCTATTCCGATGGTAACGTCTGCGCCCATTTCACCGAGGTATTGAACGGGGACCGGACAACTTACCGCTCCATCAATGAGGGTATCGCCATTTAGAGGGGTCGGGGACAAAAAACAGGGAATCGAGGAGCTGGCCACAATAGCGGGAATCATATCCCCGTTTCTGATCAAGACTTCCCTTCCGGTCTTTAAACTGGTTGCAACAACCCCCAGGGGAATTTTTGTGTCTTCGATATTTCCTTGATCGATGAATTTTGATAGGATCTCGCTGAGGCAGAAATCCTTCAACAAAGCCTGGCGGCTTTGAGCCAGATGAAGGACAATCCGTCTTTTAAGATTCCGGGTCGTCTGCCGGAGGAAGGAACCGTTTCGGCCACAGACCGGTCTCAGATAATCGAGTTTAAATTCACTGTGAAACACTTGCCTTAATGATTCCTTGAAATGCTGTATCAAAGAATCCATGTCTGGGTTCCGGGCATACAACGCGGCCACTAGAGCACCCATAGACGTGCCTGCTATGCAATGAATCGGGATCTCCTCTTCGTTCAGTACTTTCAAAACTCCAAGGTGAGCGAGCCCTCTGGCTCCGCCTCCTCCAAGTGCTACACCGACTTTCACCTCGTTCGATTTCAAGTTCGTTTGCTCTCTAGACTTCGGTTTTTTCCGGCCACCGGCTGATTCACGCCCGCTCTTTTCGTTAAAGAATTGCTATAGGCAGTCCTGCGAAGACTATGCCAAGATTGATAGCTCCGTTTTTATGAATAGTTACAGCATATTGGGAGGAATCCCGGAGGATGTGGGTAATGAAATACCCATTTTTGATGGGAAATACAGGGATAAAAGTGAGAGGTGATTTACACACTATTTCATGAAACCGAAAAGGACCTCATTTCAATCTGAAGGACAAAGGCATTTTCTCTGATAAGCGGCGACGGCTCTCCCAGTTGAAGGACGAGCCGTCTGAGCAATCAGGAAAGGGAATTTTTTCCCTTGACAGGTTGGCCTTTGATGAGGTGACTCTAGCTCAGGGAATGTGATTCTTGACTTTTCACAGGAATAGGACTTGCTATTTTTAGGCTGATGTTGATTGAGCACTTGAACTACGTAAGACCTGGAGGAATCCGGACGATTCTTTGCGACAATGTTTCAGAGGTTTTGTCGGACCTCGAATTGTCTGGAATGCCCAAGGATGGTAATTTCCGCATAGCTGTGTGCAGGGTGCATGAAGTCCCTGAGCTCGAAGAGCTGCTGGACTGCATGGTTCGCTCCTTGGCCGAGATTGCCATGGCTTTGTTTCCCTTCTGGTATGGCGGAGCCATCAATATCTCCTCAGCAAGTCCAGATGCTCTGGAGGACCTTCTCGCAAACGATTTGGAGCTCAAAGGAGATCTTGCCGTCCGCCAGAAAATCTCTCTTCCATGGCTGAAGGCCGCTGCAAGGTGCTGTCTAAATAATTCGCTGCCATTGCCAAGGCGTTTTGCCAGAGAAATCCAGGCATCCCAGCTTGTGTTCGCCATAGGGTGCGAAAATCTTTCCATTTTAGTCGCAGCGGACGATATAAGTCCTCGCCCTGAAAATCTAATTGGCTTTGTTAAAGCTGTGGAATGGCTCAACCGGGTCACCGAAGCGCCGGTCTCCGTGCTGTTACCAAAAGAACTCGCCGATTTCAAAGAACTTGCGCCGGTTCTTTATGATGCATTGACCATGGGCGTCTCATCTTACGATAGCCCTGGACGCGTGATCAAGTCGGAAACGAAGCACCTTGTGTGGCCGATCGAGGGAAATCCGCACCCCCTTAGCCCGGGCGAACAGGAACTGGCAAAATGGCTTTCGAAAGATCCGGAGCTGGCGAGTCTATTCCAGTTTAACCGGACTGTCACCACAGTGCGGGAGAACCGGTTCATGGTGGACCTCCTGTGGCACGAGGGCAAAGTGGTCGTGGAGGTGGATGGATACAATTGCCACAGCAACAGGTACGCATTCTGCCAGGATCGCAACCGCGATTATGAGCTTGTCATAAGCGGCTATCTTGTTTTGAGGCTTCCTCATGACGAGGTGCTGCATGACGTGATGATCGCTCTGGATAAAATCAGAGATATGGTCAGGTTTCGTCACGAAAACCCAAGCCGAAAAAGTGAGGTTCCCAAATGAGCTTCAAACCGTCTCCGTTACAGGCCCTGGTGCTGTTTAGGCTGCTCTTTTCAGGAGAAGAGCCCAAGCAATCCGATCTAAAAGAACTCAAGCCAAAACCGAGAGGAGAACTTGTCCATGCCGGACTCATCGAGCTTGAAAAGCGTGGAAGGGCCCAGCACATCGTACTCACGGAAAAAGCGTGGGCCTGGGTTGCAGAGAACCTGGACGCTGAGTTCTCCCGTTCTCCCAATGCGACCCCTGCGCTTAGGGGCCTGCTCCTCAAACTCAAAAATTATCTCGAGAGAAACAACATACCGCTTGTCGAAGTGTTATCCCCCGCTCCAGAACCTTCAACGCCTGATTTGAAATCGAGGATCACAAAGGCGTATTTTCATCTCAGCGGAGGGCAACGCAATGTCAGGGTGCATTTAAAAGATTTACGGCGCGAGTTAGGAGACGTGGCCAGAAAGGATCTCGACACTGAATTGCGGCGAATGCAGAATGACCGAAGACTTGTATTGATGCATCTTGACGATCCCCAGGAGAGAACCATCGAGGACGAAGAAGCGGCGGTTGATATATTCGGGCACAAAAGACACATTGTGTACTTGGAGGGGTAAGAGAAATGGAGGAGCTGGCTGCGTTGAGAACGATCAATTTTGACTGGGTGATGCGCCTCGACAGCGTCTGGCAAGATTGTCCGCATGATGTTCCTCAATTCAACGAAAAGATTAAACGTGAGATCCTTTTAGAGGCCCAGAAATCATCCTCCGAACTGGGCGGCCCGAACCCCTTGGGGTACATCCTTGTCGGTGGTGCCGGAGCCGGAAAGACCCACACGCTCGGTTCCATCAGGAAGGAATCAAAACAAAGAGGTCTCGGGTTTGTCCTGGTTGACATGACGGACGTGAAGGATTTCTGGGAAACCGTTCTGTTGGGTTACCTGAGTTCGATACAGCAACCGTATCACGGGCGTGAAAACCAATGTGAGCTGCTCTTGGAGCACCTGATTAACCTCGTCGATCCTTCAAAGGGCGGCAAGGAAATCCTGAAAAAATTCGCAAGGAGTAGAAACAGTAAAGTCATCGAGAAATTTATCGGGCGGGTCCTTGAACGGCTTGCCGGAAATTACCGACGGCATTTACAGCGTCACCGTGACGTGATTCGGGCTTTGTTTCTCCTGCAATCAGGCGATTTCCGGATCTCGGATACAGGATATAGCTGGTTGCAAGGGTTGGCGATTGAAGAACAAGACAGAACAAGATTCAATTTTGCAGCGCTACGAAAACCTCCTCGCGAAATCGTAGAGGGTATTTCCTGGGCGCTCAGCCTGAAGTCTCCGATGATTTTGGCCCTTGATCAGATAGATGCAATCGTGGCCCAGCATCACATTGCTTCGCAACTTGATCCGGACGGTGATCTGGGAGATGACCAGCGCGCGTCCCGTGCGATCATCAACGGAATCGGAGGCGGGCTCAGTGCCCTGATTCGGAGTGTCACCGCGAGGACGCTGGTCGTCATTTCTTGCCTTGAGGCCACCTGGAAGAGACTTCTTCAGTGGGCGCTGAAATCCGACACGGATAGTTACCGGCAGCCTGCAACCCTTTACACCATTGATCAGGGCGATACCGCGCGCAGGTTCATCCAACTGAGGTTGAAGGAAGCGTACAAAAAAACGGATTTTCAACCTCCCTATCCAACATGGCCTTTCAAAGGCTCTGCCTTTGACCACCTCACCGGAATTTTTCCGAGAGACCTTCTTAAAATGTGCGACGACCACCGTCGCAAGTGTTTGAATGAGGGCAGAATCCTTGAGCTCACGAACTTTGGGCCTGCAGAAGGCCCTGGAGACAAAGAACCTGGAGACAAAAAGCTGGCTGAATTGGACAGCGAATTTGAAAGGTACAAATCCAAGGCCGAGCTCAACAAACTCTTAGACGAAAAAAACGAGGATGCGCTGCTTGCACCGGTGCTGCAGGCGGCCTGTCGCTGCCTGCTCAAGGAAAATCCTCTGAGGGAAAACGTAGATGCCGTTGTGGATGTGGACTTTGGCGGGGGAAGAAATTACAGTCCGCTGCACAGCCGAATTCGCTTGATTCACCGGGATCAGGACGACATGGAGAAGCATTATTCCCTTCGCGCCATCCAGAAAAATCATGCCATTGCGTTTCAAGCGCGGTTGAAAGCGGCGATGACGGCTTCGGGCATAGACCGCAAACTGAGCTTTCGTCGCCTGGTTATTGTAAGGAGCGGGGAACCGCCATCCGGAGCAAAGACCAAAGCGCTCGTCGAGAAATTTGAAAAGGCAGGCGGGGTATTCGTAGCGCCGGAACCTCACGAATTGACCGCCCTTTGGGCCGTTTATCAAATGGAAAAGCGGAGACATCCGGACTTGGATGAATGGCTTCGATTGCGGCGTCCCGTTTCCGGGCTGAAAATGATGACAGCGGCGCGTCTGGTGAAAAAGGACTTAAAAACCCGCACAGATGGTGAGCGTAAGCCTCTTCAAAAAGTGGAAGAGCCGGAAGAAACCGTAACTCAGGATCAAAAACCGACGGCTTCGCCGAAGCAAACCGAAACTGGCGGTAAACTGCCTCTCGGCACCAGAAGAATCTCGGACTCGGGCGGGGAAATCGTCTCCATTGAACGAGCGGTCATCGCCAAGCATTTCGTGGTTCTTGCCGGAAGCGGCTCAGGGAAAACCGTGCTCGTTCGCAGGCTGGTGGAAGAGGCTGCTTTGCTTGGCATTCCGTCGATACTTGTCGACAGCGCCAATGATCTTTCCCGGATGGGAGATCCCTGGCCCAGAAGCCCGGAAACCTGGACCAGTGCAGATGGAGAAAAGGCCAAACGCTATCATGAAGGCACGGAAACTTTCATCTGGACTCCCGGACGGGAAAAAGGCAACCCCTTGAACCTGGAACCTTTGCCCGATCTAACTGCAGTCGCCGATGATGCCGACGAGCTCGATCAGGCCGTTTCAATGGCGAGAGAAGCTTTCCGCGGTATCGTGGCTCCAGGAAGTTCGATAACCGCCCAGAAAAAGGTGGGCGTGCTGTCTGCCGCCCTGCACAACTTTGCCCTTGCCCAGGGCGGGGATCTTGAGGACTTTGTCGAGTTCCTGTCCAATTTGCCGGAGGATGCAACGGCCAAGATATCCGATGCTCCCAAACTTGCACAACAAATCGCCGACTCGATCCGCGCCGAAATGCAGACCAACCCGCTCCTCCGTCAGAGTGGAGCCAGGCTAGACCCCAGAATCTTGTTCGGTGATGACCGCAGATCCGGGAAGACGCGGATCTCGGTAATCAATCTCGTGGGGCTTCCGAACCTGACCAACCAGCAACAGTTCCTTAATCAGCTTGCCATGACGCTTTTCACCTGGATCAAGAAAAACCCGGCAGCCGGGAACCGGCCTATTCGAGGGCTGTTTGTCATCGATGAGGCCAAGGATTTCGTGCCTTCCATTAGATCTGTTCCTTGCAAGGACAGCCTACTTCGATTGACAGCGCAGGCCAGAAAATATGGGCTGGGCCTGATTTTTGCGACCCAATCCCCGAAAGATTTGGATCACACGATCATTACGAACTGCACGACTCATTTCTACGGTAAGGCCAGTTCTCCGAACGCCATCCAGGTGATCAGCGACCAGATCAAAATCAGGGGCGGGTCCGGCACGGACATCCCCAAGCTGAACACGGGTGAATTCTATGTTTACACGGAAAAGTTGAATGCCCCGCTCAGAGTCAATGTGCCGCTGTGTCTCTCGTATCATCCGCCAAACCCATTGAACGAAACCGAAGTGATCGATCGCGCGAGAAACTCTCGGAGTAGAATCGCGGGAGGGTATTGGATCGACGCCAAAATAAGGAGAAGGCCATGAGATTATTTGAGAAATGTCCAATTTGTGGTGGGGAATTTGTACAGAAAGAGGTGGAAAAAGTCCTCAAAGGAGGCTCGAATACGGCCATCTTGAGGGTGAAGGCTGAAGTGTGCCTGCATTGTGGAGAACGCTTGTACCGACCGGAGACCCTAACGCATTTTGAAGAGATCAGAGAGAAACTCACCACCGAAGATGTGGGTGAATTTGAACCTATTGGGAAAACCTATCAAGTGGCTTGAGCACAGAACCTGAAAATTTGAAGAGCCGGAGTTCCGATACCCGCGGAGCAAGATGGAAGGCCTATAGGTCGGACGCATACACGCAAGACTCGTCGGCATAAGTCTTGGACGGTGGATCCGTAAGGTTTCTTGATCCAAATCCAATTTTAGACAATGGGATAGCACTGCATGTGCCTTCCTCTGGAGGATAAATGTGGAGATGCTCTTGATAGTGTCACTGCGGCATTGGCAACGTAACCGTTCAACGGCTCAGGGTTTACACGCCCCGCACACCTCGCGAAAGCGCTGCGCTGTGGGGCGCCTGCGCTGCGTGCCGTTCAAGGCTGACTTTGTTTCGCTTATCTTACTCATAGGTAAGGCCATAAACCTTGCAGGAGATCTCTCGGGTCAGCTTCCATGCCTCAATATCAGGGAGTGGTTCTGTTCTCATGGGTTCTCCCTTCACAGCTAATTAGTCAACAGCCCGGATTCGAAATAAACCTCCCTCTTCAACCTTGAACCCTGAACCTTTGAACCGCTGAACGATTACTTGGCGACTTTCAAGGCAATCCAGAGGCACGTCGGCCTGATTCCCGCGCATGATGGTGATTGGAACCTCGCGGGCTAAGAGAAGGGGCTTGGCAATGATTAGGGTAGCTTGCCAAATCCCCTTCTTTCGTATTCCTCTATTGAACCAGATACGGACACAGGCGGTTTTCGATCTTACTTCTTGGTAAGCGTCGTCGCTACCTTTCTTAGCTCGCTGTTTGCGAGGGCCTCCAGCTTCTTCTTAACGACGCGTGAGAAATATTCCTTCTCAGTCTTTGATAGTGGTTCTCCTTTCAACTTCTTCAGGATTAGCCCTTTCTGTTTCGGCGGAAAAAGAATACTCAGGTGGAGGTTTAGCTGGAATGAGCGAAGCTGATTCCTCTTATCCTTTTCACGAGCAGATTCAGATTTCTCGAGATCTGTCGCATATCTCCTCAGTGCGTTTCTCAAACGGTGAGTCGATATAGACCTGTGCCCGCTTAGAATCAGGACTTCCTCCTTAAGTAAATCACCATATTTCAGTCTCAGGCGATGCGTGGCGCCATCTAGCTCCTCCGGTTTCTCCAGTCCCTCTGAGGCCAACAGATCCGAACTTGCCAGGATCAGCTTTTCCAGGTCTTCCCTTCGTTCACTTTCTCGTTCGTACCTGGAAAGCAGATTACGGATATCCAACTTGATACCTCGATGAGCACAGTTCGCCAGAAGCACAGGGAATGCTTCGATGAGCCTGGAATCCTCGGAGCCTGATAATTCGTCGAGGACATCAAGGACCTTCTCACTGCTCAGCTTCTTTTTTTCAGGGGAAAGCAGGCGGTAGCCCAGTTCTCCCAATGCTGTGATCAATTCCTCTCTTTTCATTTATACGACGCTGCCTTTTCAAGAAAGCTTTGATGAACCATTCCCTTTTCCACGAGAGCTTCTGCGAAAATGATGAAGTTCGCTATCATCTTCTCTGGATTAATGTCGTACTTCGCAGCTTCAACATATCGTTCCAAGAGCGCCTCAGGATCCATCTTGGATGCGGCAAAAGCAGCGACACAGTCATCAAGGTCGACCTGCGTGGCTCGGAACATTTTGGTAATGATGAGATCCTGAAGATTCAAAGCTCCTAAACAGATATGCCTCCATTTTTTGATGGGTATATTTTTGCCCGGTTCCAGCGGGGAATCGAGCAGTTCCGTTGTAAAGACCCGGTTACCGGTCCAAAACTGATAGAGAAAATTCGGATCGTCAGGGTGTAATAAGCCATTCCCCTTTTCTTGATAACCGATCGATCTCAAGAACCTCATAAGCCTTGCATACTCTCTTTGCAAAGGGACTATCATGTCTATGTCTTTGGTAGACTCCTTTAATTCAAGCAATGTCAGGGCAGTCCCCCCACATCCGATCAAGCTGACCTTGAAAGTTATCAGGCGCTCCCAATTGTCAATCGTGTCTAGCAGATCCCTTCCTGTGATTCTGTATTTGCTAACTCTGACCATAACCGTTCCAATTTCAAATAAGATAATAGGGTTGAAACGATTTGTCAAGGCAAATTGTATTACTTAATACAATTTTTTGTATTTTAAAATACAATTTTTAGGTTCCCCCAAATATTCGCACCCAATGAATTATAGAGGCGGCGGCTTGCGCTGTTGGGACTTCTTGACCCAGTTTTTCTCGACGGACAATGGCTCCACGCATTTCAGTCTAAAGTTTTGACCGGGTACCACACGGACGCTGTGTACCTCCGCGGGAGCGTCCTCCCTGACCTTTGGCACGAGTATCGACTGATTTCTTCTACCCCGACTCTACTCGAATTCCAACAACGGGTACACGAAATCCTGGCATGCTTGAGTCGTACCGAGACGGAAGTAATACCAGGCCAGTCAAGGGTAGCGCGGCAGCGTTTGACAACGCCATCATCGTGCCAAGATAAACCTCTGGAATAAAGAGGAAGGAGTGACCGCAGCGACGCGGAGGGCGCGGAAAGAAAAAAGGTGAAAGGACTGACTGTTCAATGCATCCCGGGCTTATTTGGGGATAGGGAAGAGCCGCACGCCAGAACGGTTCTCTTGACCAGGGTCCTGGCAATCTGAACCATGTAGCCGTTGTGAGCTAGAGGCCTTGCATCCGCTACCGCGGCATCGCCTGCCGCTTCCGCGCTTTTCTCATCAAGCACCTCACCGATGAGCACATTTTCTGCCTTCACGGCGCGATAGGGCTTCACATAGACCGCATTCAGGCAAACCCTGGCGTCTTCTACTTTTCCGTCCGCCAGGGTGATGGAAGCGGCGCAATTGACGATCGGAAAGTCGATGGACTTTCTCAGGGCGAACTTCGTGAAGAAACTCCTGGTATTTTTGTGAGGAGCGGGGATTTCGATTTCCATCACGATCTCGTCATCGTCCAGAACCGTTGTCTTGGCCACGCCCACCTGAAAGAAATTCTCGGCCTCGATCGTTCTCTTTGAGGTCTTTATTCTCGCCTTCAGGGCAATCAACGCGGGTGCGGTATCGCTCGGGTGAACCGCGTAGCATCCCTCCTCGACGCTCCCACCGAAGATGGAGTGGTACCGGTTGTCCCCTTGAATGGCATAGCATCGCCCTCCACCCTTTCTGAGGCAGGGAAATCGATTGTCCGGTGCCCGGTAATACCAGCACCGGATATCCTGGCAGATGTTTCCGCCCAGGGTGCCCATTTCCCGAAGGTGAGGAGAGGCCGTTTTCCCGGCAGCCCCGGCCAGGGCGGTGTATCTTTCCTTGACCGCTTCTCGGGCCGCGATATCCTGAAGACGGGTAAGCGCCCCGATTTTCGTCAGCCCGTCTTCCTCTACAATAAAACCGAGTCCCGGGATGGTCTTGATGTTGATGACGGCCTCGGGGTAATGAGGCAGAATCATGTCTTTCATCTTCCCCAAGAGGTCGGTTCCACCGGCGATGACGCTCGCCCGGCCACGGTATCTCCGAAGTGCAGAAACCGCCTCGTCGATGGTTTCCGCTTGGATATGGATAAAGCGTTTCACCTGCTCCCTCCTATGCCTTTCCCAGCGCCTCTAAGACCCGTTTCGGCGTGATGGGGAAATCGTCTACCCATACCCCGATGGCACTATACACAGCCGGACCGAGCAAGGCGGGCAAGACCGTGGCGACATCTTCTCCGATCCCTACGACCCCGTATGGGCCGTAGCCCATGCCTGTTTCCACGAGGATCGTGTCGATGGGGCCGTCAATATCCAGGATGGTGGCGATCTTATAGTCCAGTAAATTCCCGTTGAGCATGACCCCGGTCACCGGGTCGTAGACGACCTCCTCGGTAAGACCCCGGCCGACGCCCATGTAGGTCCCTCCGTACTGCTGTCCTTCGCAGGAAGAGAGGTTGATCACCTTTCCCACGTCATTGACGTTCACCACTTTCGTCACGATCACCTGGCCGGTATCCGTATCCACTTCGACCTCCATGAAATGGGCCTGGCGGCAGAGCCGGGGGCGAACGTGGTGCATGGAATAGGTGCCGGTCTGCACATGATAGCCGTAGGCGAAAAGGGGTACGGAGAACGCTGTCCGGTCCCCCAGATTCTCAAGATCGGCCATGGGGCCCGCCGACCTGGACGGTCCCACAAATTCTGCCAGGCTGATCCTTTTAGCGGGATCCTTCTTCAAGAAGATCACGCTATCCCTGATCTCCAGGTCCGCAGGTCCCGCGTCGGGAAAGACCGGCGGGAAACTCCCTCTCTGGGTCTTGGCGATGGGTTTCACAGCCGCTTCAAGGATCTGTTGTTTTAGAATCCGGGCCGCATGCCGGATGGCAAACCCGTTAATGGACGTGTTCGTGGAGGAATCGGGCGTCATTCTGAAGAACCCCGGGTCGATCCGGGGATTGTAATAGACATCCTCCAGTTTCATCCCCAGTTCGTCTGCGGCAATGCGGCAATAGGAGTTTTCAGCATCCACGCCGTTATCACAGCCCATCCCCAGGATGGAGGCGGTGCCGTCGTTTCGTTCAATGCGGATGGCCATCTCGCTGGAACCGGCGGAATCGTCCCATTCATGTGCCCAGGTGAAGGCGATCCCGTGCATGCGCCCGTTTGGCAGGCGCCTGGTCCCCGGCGGGTGCCATTTCTTGTCCCAGTCTATGGCTGCTTTGCCTTTCTCGATGCACTCTCGCAAGCTGTCCCTGGCTTCGAACCCCCTCTCCTTTTTCTGCTGATTGAGCCATTCCATGTGGTTTCCGTAGGCACCGTCGTTTTTCAGGGCCACCTCCGTGGGGTCCAGGTTGAGCGCATTGGCGATGTGATCGAAAACAAGGGACTGGGTGTGGGTGTTGGCGTTCTGTTCGCACCGGGTCGGCACATTGGGGCCCTTGTTGGTCAGCACGGCAAGCATCTTTCCATAGAGGTTCGGGATGCGGGTGTTCTCCACCAGGTGTTTGAGGAAGTGAAAGACCGGCCACTGCTGGTTCGCCAGCACCGCCCTGCCCTCAACCGCGGTAATCGTCCCGTCCTTTTTGGCGCCCACCTTGAGGTAATAGACCCCTTCATCCATCTCCCCGCCAAAGAAGTCCTCCCGGCGAGTAAAGGTCCATTTTACCGGTCTTCCGGTGCGCTTGGCCAGTACGGCCGCGCAGTAGTGGCCCCCGAAGTTCCAGTTGACCTGACTCCAACCACCGAAGCTTGCGCCCTGGTAAAGGCAGTGCATCTGAATCTTATTCATGGGGACGCCGCCAAACCAGGAGGATATGACCCGTTTTGCAATGTGGGGTCTCTGTTGCTTGACCCACACCTCGGGACAGTCGCCGTTCCAACGAAAGACCCCGCAGGGACGTTCGGGTCCGATCCAGGTATGAAGACGCCGTTCGGATCGAAATTCCACGATCTTATCGGCCTCGGCAAAACCCTTTTCTATGTCCCCCTGCTTGATATCGGTAAAGGCCTCCCCAAGGAGGAGTTCATTATAATGATTCCCGAAAGGGAAGATGTCGGGATTCGCCAGTGGAGCATCGGGCTTCAGGGCTTCTTCCGGTTCCAGAACAAAGGGACGCACCTCCCATTCCACCTCGATGAACCTCAAGGCCTGTTCGGCGATATCCTCCGTATCCGCAGCCACCGCCGCACCCATTTCCTGGCCTTGAAAATAGGCCGTCCCGGGAAGGACCACTTCCGCCTGCGGCACGTGGCCCCCCAGGTCGGCGGCTTCGGGAAGTTCCGGATCATCATAGCGCAGAATGGCCCTCACGCCGGGAAAGGCCTCGGCCTTCCGCGTGTTCATGTTCTTGATTTTTGCATGGGGGTAAGGGGAAGTGAAGAATCGCATGGTGAGCATGCCGGGAAGCATCACATCCATGGTATACTCGGCCTTGCCGCTCGCCTTCTGAATGCCGTCCACCCTTCGAGGACCCCTTTTACCGATATGGATGAAGTCCTTCAGAGGGTACCTGTCGGCCCTGAGATTGTCGAACATCTCTTCCATACGCGAGATTTCTTCACGCATCATTTTTCGCGCTCCCTCTCTCTTTGACAAACTCCTGAACAGCGACGGGATGCTGGGGATAGGTGCCGCACCGGCAGAGATTTCCCGCCAGGGCCTCTTTGATCTCCTGTTGCGATGGGTTCGGGTTTTTATCCAGCAGGGCCTTGACCGTGACCACAAACCCGGGTGTACAATACCCGCATTGCATGGCATGATGCTCCGCGTACTTCTCAATGAGCAGGGGATGGGTCGCGGCCACACCCTCCACGGTCTCGATATCCGCTCCCTCGCACTCGATGGCCAGGGTCATGCATGAGAGAACGGCCCGGCCGTCCATGATCACGGTACACGAACCGCAAGCCCCCCGATCACAGAACATCTTGGTGCCGGTAAGCCCCAGCCTGTCGTGAATGAGTTGGTACAGGGTCCACTCCGGGTCCACCTTCACCTCATAGGGCTGACCGTTCACGGTGAGGTGAATGAGCCCCTCCGGAGTCGGAACCGGTTCGGTCCTGTGCTCGGCCAGGACATGGGCCTTCAAGTCTTCAAAGCTGTCAAGGACGCGGGAGCAATAGGGGCACAGGTATCGGCATTCCTGTTGGGGTATCTCCGTCACGGCTTTGTCCCTCCTACAAAGGATTCATCGCCCAAGCAGAAGTTCCGTCATGGGCATCGGATAGAGAAAAAAAATCAAACCTCCCGAACCCCTTTCAGGCTCCTCAAATAGAGCGATTGCTTGATTCTGCTTTCATACTCATGCCCGAAATATTTCAGGGAGTCCAGGACAGGGACGGGAGCCGCCTGACCGAGCCCGCATAGAGATGCGAGCATCATGGTTTGTGAGAGATCTTCAAGGGCCTTGAGATCCTCTTCCCTTCCTTCACCATGGATGACCCTGCCTAAGATCTCCGTCATCACCTCGAGCCCTTCGCGGCATGGGGTGCATTTCCCGCAGGATTCCTCCGATAGAAATTCCATGTTGCGATAAACCATGTCGATGATGTCCCGGGTGCGGTCAAACACGATGACGGCACCGGATCCCAACACATGCTCATAGGCAAGGGGTGTGTCCAGCATTTGTTCCGGCAGCATCCTCCCCGATGCACCACCTACTTGGACGGCTTTCACATCTTTTGCACCGGCAAGATCCACAACCAGTTCCCTGAGCCGACTTCCCATCAGGAGTTCATACACACCGGGCCGATCCACATCGCCGCTGACGGAAAAGACCTTGGTGCCCTTGCTCTTCTCCGTCCCCATTACTCTGAACCAGCCTGCGCCGTTGAGGATGATCCGGGGGATATTGGCAAGGGTCTCCACGTTGTTGATGATCGTCGGCTTTTCAAAGAGCCCTTTCACCGGCGGGAATGGCGGTTTGTATCGGGCCTCCCCCCGCTTCCCCTCAATGGAGTCCATGAGAGCGGATTCCTCGCCGCAGATATAGGCACCGGCACCTTCAAAGACCTGGATAGGGAGATTCTTCAAAAACCCGTGATCTTCCACCTGCTTCAGAGCATTTTTCAGCCCATCCAACAGGAAGTGGTATTCAGCGCGCAGGTAGAGATAGGCCTTTTTCGCTCCAAGGGCATATCCTGCGATGGCCGTGCCCTCGATAACGGAAAAAGGATCGTGGGTGAGAATGTAGCGGTCCTTGAAAGTGCCGACTTCACTTTCATCCGCATTGCAGATGAGATATTTCTCTTCCCCTTGAGCCTTCCTTGCCAACTCCCATTTCAACCCGCAGTTGAACCCGGCTCCGCCCCGGCCCAGGAGCTCAGACGCCTTGACTTCCTCTATGACCTCCTCGGGGCTCATCCCTTCCTCGCACTTTCTAAGCGCCTTGAACCCATCCCGATCCAGGTAGGTTTTAAGATCCTTCGGGTCGATCCCGCCGCAGTTTTTTAGGACGACTCGCGTCTCCGGCATGTGACTCCTCCCCGGCTTTCTTAAGGACACTCCTTCAGAATCTTCGAAATCTTCTCCGGTGTCAAATTCCCATGGACCTCATCATTCACCATCATGGCCGGAGCCGTGTCACAGGCACCGATGCAATTGGTCAATTCCAAAGAAAACCTTCCGTCCCTGGTGGTCTCTCCGGGGGAAATTCCAATCGCTTCCCGAATACAGTCAATAATCCCCTGCGAGTGCTGCATATAACAGGGAACGTTTTTACAGACTCGAATCACATACCTTCCTTTTGGCTCCGTGGAAAAAGAGGAATAGAAGCTGGAGACGCCGTAGACCTCGCTATTCGGAATACCAAAAGAGTCGGACACTTGTATCAGAGTTTCTTCGGATAAGGAATGATGCTCACTCTGGGATTCTCTCAATGCGGGCAGGAGGTCATGACGTTTGCGTTGGGTCATGGTGATGCAACCCTTTCTTTCAATTCCCCGGGGCCTTACTCAATGCACCGGTCGGGCAGAAGTCAATACAGATGCCGCAATCCTTGCAAACCTCTTTGTCCAAAGGGCCGTCAAACCCCACAATGATCTTTGATCGAAATCCTCGATACCCGACGCTGAACACGTTCTTCCTGGCGATTTCGTTACAGGCCCCGACACAGCGACGGCAGAGGATACACTTCGACAGGTCCCGCCGGACGTAGGGATTGCTTTCCTCGGGCGGATAGGTGCGCGGTTTTCTCACGTGAAATCTCGGAGGTCCCACTTCCAGATCAGAGGCGAGTTTGTGAAGAGCACATTCCCTGGCATGGATATCCGTCACACAGGATCCCGTATGGGCCGTTAGGAGAAGTTCCACAACCGCCTTTCTCGTTTCAAGGACCCTGTGGGAACGGGTGTGTATGACCATCCCTTCGGCAATGGGGGTGTGGCAGGCACCGGCCAGCGTTTTTGCCCCTTCCACTTCAACCACACAGACCCGGCAGACCCCTGTGGGGGTTAAATCCGGACTGTGGCAAAGGGTCGGAATCTCAATGCCGGCATGCTCGGCGGCCTGAAGGATGGTCATGCCCTCCTGACCCTTGACCTCAATCCCGTCGATCACCAGATTGATTTCTCCCATCGTTTACCCTCGGGCTGTCTTTGCGAGTGCGTGCTCTAAATTCGAATAAGGGTTCAGGTTTGCCGGTTCTCGGTGGCATTGCACTTAGGTTTGCGCTCGTCGGTTTTCCGCTGCCTGTAAGCATGCCTCAGCTCCAGGATTGTGCGCACAGTGTGTTCGTTGGCCCGCAAGCGCTCCTCGGGTGACATCCTCAAGAACACCCTGACCAACACTTTATCCACACCGGATTGGTTCTCAGCTCTTGTGTCCTTAACCATCTGCCCCTCTTCGTCGGTATCGATTTCCTATGCAGCCGAATGCTGCTCTCCAGGCGCGGCTATTGGCTGAAGGCTGAAAAATCCTTGTGTAGGGCCGGCACGGGCGTGAACCTATGGGGCGCAAGTCCCCTGCGTGTATCTTTTTGATCCTTCATCTAATTGGCATAAACACCAGCCGAAGACAAGTGGAAAATCCCGAGATCCAATTCCCTATGCCATCATCCATTTCTGTCCGGTATCTTGAGAAATTCGATTAGTGATCGTTCAGCGGTTCAGGGGTTCAAGGTTAAAGATAAAGTAGCAGATTCTTGACAAAGACAACCTCCTTCTATAGGGTCGAATCAATTTCTTTCATCAGGCGGATTCCTCTGGCTCAGCTCCCCGTCTTTTTCCGTATTCGAACTGTCTTGGGACTCCGCTGGCTTTGAGACGGGCGTGAATGAAATCTTGCCGATGAGGCTCCTCCCGCAGAGAGGAAAGCCTCAGGAAACCCGTTCGAAGGGGGCTTGATCGATTCGTTTTGGTCAGAGCGTGATTCATGCCATCAGACCCTGTCATTCCTGGGAACAGTCGTCGCGCCGAAGCGGCGCTATGCCGCGTCGCGAAGGCGGAAGCAGGAACCCAGAAGACAACCTGGATTCCGGGTCAAGCCCGGAATGACAAGTTAGACCACACATGTATCGCTATGGCTGCGTCCCTGTTCAAATCCAACTGGAATAACAAATGGGTGGCCGAATACAATGCCCGCTCCTGGTCTCGGCGTTGATTGCGGATACCATAGATTTTATGAACTTTTTTTTCTTCTTCCGCCTTTCCTGGCTGGAGTTCTTCACCAGAGGTGGAGGGTTTAGTTGCAACTAAGATAAACTAAACTGAAATATATTGAACTAATTAATACAAAATTTTACGAACACATGAAAACGAAAAGGTAACATCTCAATAAGTCGCGGTGGAACACGTGGATTCCGGCTTTCTTAGGAATGACAAAGGAGCTAAGTGTACGTCATTCCGGCGAAAGCCGGAATCCAGATAATGAGGTAATGCTTGTATTGCCGCTATTTTTCGAGAAGATACACGAAAAGTCCCATCAAGGAGGAGGCTTATGCTCAGATTGGTTTTTGCCATTCGAAGGCTACCCAGGCTTAGTCTGGAGGAGTTCCACCGTTACTGGTTGGACCAGCACGGCCCGCTGGCCCTCTATCATTCCCGCGCCCTGGGCTTTGTCCGCTATGTCCAGAATCATCTGATCGACGATGAGCTCACCGAGAAACAGCGCAAGTTCCGGGGAACCGTGGAACCTTACGACGGGGTGGTGGAGCTTTGGTGGAACAACCGCGATGAACTGGCCAGGTCTTTCACGAGCCGGGAAGGGAGGAAGGCCGGCAGAGAACTTCTCGAGGACGAGCGAAACTTCATCGACTTTTCGAGATCGTCGATCTGGGTGGCCATGGAGCTGCCCCAGATCAACCCCACGCCGGAGAAAATCGTCGCCGCTGAAAAGAGCACCATCATCAAAATCTACTTCCCCTTACGCCGGCTGCCGAACCTTTCGGGGGAGGAGTTTCAGCTATACTGGCGCATGAACCACGGCCCGCTCGTCCGTTCTTACGGCGCTGCCGCGCGCATGTTGCGTTACATGCAAGTGCATGCCTTTGAAGATCCTCTGGTTGACCAGATGAGGAAGGTCCGAGGCGGTCTGGAAGAACCTTACGACGGCCACGCAGAGACCTGGCTGGACAGACTGCATATCGGCGCCACAGCCAAAATACCCGAAGTCCGAAAAGCCATGAACCTCTTTCTGGAAGACGAAAAAAGATTCATTGACCTCTCCCGGTCTTCGATTTTCTTTGTGAAGGAGCACGTGCTTTACGGCTAGTGCCTAATTACAAGAGTTATCGATATTTCCGAACATCGTCATCCGGGCGCGTCATCCCGGTGAAAACCGGGGCGGGATCCAGGACCTGTGGAAAAACTAGATTCCGGCTTTCGCCGGAATGACTGACAAGGGGTCCGAAATTCGCTGCGTTATTTGCACGGTTTGACACGGGTGCCCATCCGGGAACTCCACGCTCCAGTCGAACATCTCGCCGCCTTTGTTACGAGAGGGGGGGATAAACGAATCACTTCCACCCTCCCCCATTTGACACCCTCCCTTCCTAAACCTCGGGGCCTGCGACAGGAAAGGTTCCCCTGTCTTCCGTCCCCGGGAAAACGTTCAAAGGGAGCCGAGCCTGTTTCCTCTGCCGCTACATGAGATGGATCTGAAGAAGAAGGGCCAGGCCCAGGAAGGCAAAGAATCCCATCACATCCGTCACCGTCGTCAGGATGATACTGGAGCACTGGGCCGGGTCAAGCCCCATTCTCTTCATGAGGATGGGAATGGACGCGCCCGATAGGCCGGCGAATATGAGATTCAAAAACATCCCCAGGCCGATCACGAGACCAACGTAGGGATGCCGTTCCACAACCATGCCACCAGCGCGGTGACAACACCTATGATGGCACCGTTCACGACGCCCAGGAACCCCTCTTTGAGAATCAGCCTAGAAACCTTGTCATGGGGAACCTCCCTCATCACCAGTCCGCGCATCACAATGGCCAGAGACTGGGCTCCTGCATTTCCCCCTTGACCTGCGACAACGGGCAGGAAAACCGCCAGGACCGTGATCCTGGCAATCATGCCCTCGAAGAGCGCCACAACGGCAGCGGCGAGAAAGGCGGTTGCAAGATTCACATGGAGCCAGGGTAACCGCTTCTTAAGAGAAAAGAGGAGGGGTGAATTGGTCCGTTCGTCTCCACCTGCGCCAAACATCCTCTGGAGATCTTCCGTGACCTCTTCCGGAATTCCTTGAATCAACTGCTCGGCCTTGATGATCCCGAAAATGTGATTCTGGCTGTCAACCACGGGTGCGGCGAAATACCTTCTCCTGGAAAGTTCATTGGCCGCCTATTCTCTGTCCAGGTAAATGATTGATATTTAGGTTATGCTCTTTGAAAACAGAATGCCGGCTCCGATCAGGGGACGGGAGGGTTGGACAAGGGTGCATCACTAGAGGCCCTGAGACAAGCCGGGAGACGTTAGGGGGAGGAGAAAGACAGGGGAAAGGCGAAGGAGACCGCGAAATGAAGGATAACCTTATCTGCAGTTACCAAGATTTGATCTGACAGGCATCAGGAGGTCAGTAAAAGTAAATCGGACAGAAGGCTACTTATCGTAATGTTGAATCTTGGGGTTGCCTCATATGCAGCTGTTTACAACCCCTAACCGCTCGTAATATCAAGTAAATAAAAGATCTAGACATCTCTCCAAGAATCGTCTATTCTTCCCTAAATTCGCACACAACTCAGTCTTCCGGTCAACTTTCATCACAACTCTAACCTTCCGGAGCTGGCCATGAAACAACGCCGCTCGAAGGGTTTGAAAGTGAAACCTCCAAGAAACCTCGGTTCTCCTCTGGAGGCTTTTGCATTTAGGGGATGATTCCATGTCACCAGAGTCCTTCAAGCGCAAACTCACGGCAATTTTGAGTGCGGATGTGAAAGGATACAGTCGCCTGATGGGTGAGAATGAGGCTGAGACGGTAAAGACTCTCTCCTCCTACCGAAAAATCATGGCTGAACTGATCCAGCAGCACCGTGGACGGGTCATAGACTCACCGGGGGACAACATCCTGGCCGAGTTTGCGAGCGTAGTGGATGCAGTGCAGTGTGCGGTGGCGGCCCAGAATGAGTTCAAGTCCAGGAATGCCGAGCTTCCTGAGAACCGTCGTATGGAGTTCCGTATTGGGGTCAATCTTGGGGACGTGATTGAGGAGGAAAACCGCATTTACGGAGACGGAGTGAACATCGCTGCCCGTTTGGAAGCATTGGCTGACCCTGGTGGTATCTGCATCTCGAAAACAGCTTTTGATCAAATTGAGACAAAGCTACCTTTGGGATATAAGTATCTCGGAGAGCAGACTGTCAAGAACATTGCGAAGGCTGTGGGCGCTTACAAGGTTTTGATGGAGCCGAGGGTCGTGGGTGCTGTGGCAAAGGAGAAGGGACCTCTGGTCCCAGTGTGGCGGAGAAAAGGAGTACTTGCTGGTGCAATAGCATTTCTCATCGTGCTCATTGGTGTAGCAGTTTGGAACTTTCATTTCCGCACTCGGTCTATTGAACCTGCGTCTAAAGAGAAAATGGCTTTCCCACTTCCGGACAAACCTTCCATTGCCGTGCTGCCCTTTGCTAATATGAGCGGCGATCCCAAAGAAGAGTATCTCAGTGATGGGTTAACTGAGCAAATTATCACTAGCCTCTCCATGTTGGGCAGACTGTTTGTAATCGCTCGCAACTCAACCTTCGCTTACAAGGGAAAGCCTGTGAAAGTTCAGAAAGTGGCTGAGGAGTTGGGTGTGCGGTATGTGCTGGATGGGAGTGTTCAGAAGTCTGGAGGTAAAGTGCGGGTCACAGCTCAGCTTATCGATGCATTAACAGGGCATAACATTTGGAGCGAGCACTACGACCGGGAGATGAAGGACATATTCGCTTTGATAGATGAGATAACGATTAAAATCGTGCAGGTTATGAGGATTGAGCTGACGGAAGGAGAGCAAGCGCGTCATTGGAAGAAGTTGGCGCCGACCAACCTAGAAGCTTTTGAAAAGCATCAGCAAGGAATCGACCTATTTAGGCGGGTTACGAAACAAGACAATGCTACAGCTCGCCAGTTGTTTGAGGAGGCGATTGCCCTTGACCCTAACTATGGAGCGGCTTACGCAAGCTTAGGATATACCTACTTTACTGATGCGAGAAATGCATGGAGTGAATCACCTTCTAAATCCCTTCAGAAGGCTTTTGAATTGGCGCAAAAGGCTCTTGCTATTCAGGAGTCGATTGACAGTGGCCATTCATTATTGGCCTTGTGCTACCTTTCGATGCGTCAGTATGATAAAGCCCGCTCTGAGGCCGAACGGGCTGTAGCTATCAATCCGAATGGAGCGGATGTATGTTGGGTTTTGGCGGCGGTTCTAGGCGCTTCAGGCAAGTGGGAGGAGAGCATTTTGTACGCCAAACAGTCGATTCGGTTCAACCCAGTCCCTGAGGCCTGGCATTATTTTGTGTTAGGTCGCGCCTATTTCATGACGGGGCAGTACGATGAATCCATAGCGACATGGAAAAAGGCGCTGCAGATTAGCCCTGATTATCTACTTGGCCACGTTTATCTTGCAGCATGTTACAGTTCGACGGGCCGTGATGCAGAGGCTACGGCTGAATCAAAAGAAGTCCTACGGATTAATCCAAAATTCCGTGTTGAGTCATATGCAAAGTTGCTCCCTTACAAGAACAAGGCCGATATCGATAAGGAGGTAGCTGCTTTGGGCAAGGCGGGGCTGAATTGATTTAAAGTTCTCTATCCTGATGCGTGATCGTTAGGCAGCTTACGATTAACGGTCCTAATCTACCGTGAACCAGGTGTATCAACAGGTTACGATTTCCCAAATAAACCTGAAGCTCGGACTCCCTCAGAAAAGTAGTGATTCGCGTCAACCTGCCCAACGCCCAGCTACGTATCTTAAGCGTTGGTTTAGCGAGGTTCCAAAACGACCAATTACAGAACGCAAGCTTGATGATGAGGGAACTCAGCCTCCTGGAAAGGGGTTTTGTATCACAGGCTTCGATGCCCCCCAAGTTTGGAGTTATCTGCAATCTAACGTGCCGGTCACCTGGCGGCGGATTACATTGTAAGAGTTCGATAGAACAGGGACCGGTTTGATTTAGCATTTATTTTCGTCAACCGCTCGACATGGCCGCTCAGGTAAACTGGGCTGGTTATGCGGCCGTTCCGTTTGTTACAGTGAACCATATGATTTTATTTTGGCCTATTGTAACTGGATATTTAATACTTTACTGATTAGAAGAGATAATCTCAGAAATGACTCCCTAGTAGCACTGAGCCAATTTGATAACACCATTGAATTATTGGTCATAGGTTCGTGAACATCAATGGTACCATCAGACGGAATCATCCCAAGTAGCCTGGATAACTCTGCGGTGTGTGCGATGATTTTTATTTTCTGATCTTCAAAATTTTCTTGGTGTTCACTCATTTGGAATTTCCCTCCTTTCTATTGAAATACATTCCTCTATGCTCCTTCTTTTCATCTTTTCGCCGCATAACGCCGGCCTTAGACCGCCCCTTATTTCTTCCATTTCATGCCGAACAGCAAACGAAGAATATTCACCCGCTTGACCATCAGTTCATAGACGGCCATAATGACGGCCATGGACACCGCGGCGATCATGAAAAACTTGGTTCCGACGCCTCTGCCCCACTTAACCGCATAGGCGCCGACCAAAAGGATGACCGAATGGTGGAGGATGTAGAACGGCAGAACTGCTTCGTTGGCATGGGACAGGATTTTATTGTTGAAGTTAAGCAGCCTGGATCCTGTTCCGAGCAAGCCGATTATCCAGCACCAGCCCACAAACCCCCGGAAGGCCTGAAGCGCTACCGAGCTTGAGTGGTCTAAAGGGCGGAGCGCTCCGCCAGCCGATATGTCGTGCCTGGTGATGCTAGGGATGATCAGGTTGAAACCGAAATGGGTGTCCACGTGCAAAGCGGTCAGGATAACGGCCCCCACTAGGAACATTGGGCCATGCCGGTCAACTATCTCCAGAATCCGGCCGTTGGAAAAAATCATGTAACCATAGCCGAAGAAAAGGAGATAGGATATGGGGTCCCAACCGCCCGTGATCCGGATGCCGCCCAGCCCGATGAGCTCAAAACCGGCGCCGACAGCTGAAATGGGCAGGAAGAGCAGGAACAGGGCCCAGCGTTTTTCAAAGCGGTTCGACACTTTTTTCAACCCGCCAGCTATCCGCTTTTTAGACCTCAGGAAGAACGGCAGAAGAATCAGCGAGAAAATAAACAGGTACTCCAGATACCACAGATGGGTGCCCTGGCCCAACGGGGCGAAGTTGCCGCCGAAGCCCCACATGCCGTCGAAAAATTTTGGGTACCACTTGAAAAAGCCGCCGCCGGCCTGGCCTTTGAAAAGCCGGATCGCGTAGATATAGAGCGGATTGATCAGGAAGGTGCCGACAATAACCAGGGGGATCAACAGGCGGGTGATTCTGGCCTTGACGAACGGCCAGGCCCGCATCGGCTTCAGGGAAAAAAAGACCGCGGCTCCTGATACGGCGAAAAACAGCGGCATCAGCCACAGAAAATTGAATTCCCGGAAAGCTGACAGGACAGGGCTTCGGACCGCATTAAAGACGTCGGTGGTGTGGTAATCGAAAATCTTGGCACAATGGAAGAAAAAGACCGCAAGGATGGCCATGACCCGCAGCCAGTCCAGATAATACAACCTGCCTGTTTGGGCAATATCCCGGTTCTCAATGATTGCAGTTGATTGGTTATTCATGGGTTTGTTGTGTGCCTCGCTCAACTGTGGACTTCTATCCCTGCTTCCTTCTACAGGAAATAAGGAATGATTAAATCCATCTATTCCAGCTACTTGCTTACTCGCCTTTTGGCTATATTTTCTTTGTATAGCCGTAGCTCACCGCACGCACGGAGTCGAACCCTTCTCGGGTTTGAAGCACACAAAAGCCTCCGACCACACACTCTGAAGTCCCTCGTCATCCCGAACCTTGACCCAAATGGTGTACTGACCCAGGGGCGATTGCCCAAGGCCTTGACTTACTATAATAATTTATTCAAAATATGTAAAATTAGAATCGGAACGAAGATTGAGTAGATTCAGCCGCTTTCCGTCTATCATGCGAGATTAAGGAATATACAGATCTAGACAATAACTTGTTGGGGCAACAAATACGGATCCTCGACACCTGAACATAGACAAACGCCTTACCGGGATTTGTGTGTATTGTGGCCATAGGCCCGATACCCGGGACCACGTGCCGTCACGCGTGTTCTTGGACGAGCCAATGCCAGCCAATGTGCCGGTGGTCGAGTCATGCGAATCCTGCAACGAAGGATTTTCTCTCGACGAGGAGTACGTCGCTTGTTTCCTAGAGTGCGTACTTCGCGGAAGCACAGATCCCGAGCAACTAAAGCGTGATAAGGCGCGGCGCATCCTCACAGACAAGTCACCGCTGAGGGCAAGGATCGAATCTAGCCGAAGGGACTGTGAAGACGCCACGACCATTTGGATGCCAGAGGAAGCACGAGTGCGGAAAGTCGTCCTTAAACTTGGACGAGGGCATGCTGCCTTTGAACTCACGTTGCCACAACTTCAGGAACCCACCCACCTTAATGCCATGCCACTCTTCTTGATGTCAAAGCCCCAACGCGACTTGTTTGAGCATGCAGGCACCGGTGAAATACGAGCCTGGCCGGAGATTGGAAGTCGGGCATTTCTTCGGGCATCCGGCGCTCCCCCGTACGAGAATCAGGCTGGTCCATGGGTTGTGGTTCAAGACGGGAGCTATCGGTATTCTGTGGACCAACATGGCGGCGTGCTGGTGCGCATAGTGCTGTGGGAGTACCTCGCTGCAGAAGTTGAATGGGGGTAACATGGAAAGGCCCCAACAAAAGCTTTGAGAGGGACGCGCAAAAAGCGCGCGCCCCTCAAGCTCGGCGTTAGGTTGAGAAAAGCGATATGAAATTGGAACCATCCGTTAATCTGATCACGGAAGTTACGCGTCGCAACATTTCCGATGCCATTACTATGGAAAACGTAACCTGGGCTGGCCGCCTTGGTGAAGTCCAGTTTCTATCGCGTCTTTTTGATTTGAAGTCACTTCCTTCCAATGATCATCGCTTCAGCGATGCTAGCCGAGATATTTGGCAGCACCGTATAAATAACTATGATTGGGACACCGAGTGGGTTTTCTTCGACCCAAGATTCAATCTAATGCACTGTGAGGATGAGCTTTTCCTGGCCTTTCTATGTGAGACAATACATCCGGTTGTCCGTTCAGATGCCGAGGAGGTGCAGAAGCTTGTAAGACTATACAACGGTATACTTCGCGCCGATGGCTTCGAACTAAAGGAATACACAAGGATATCTCGAAAACCCGTATTCAAAGGAAGACAGCTGAGCCGTGCTCAGAAACTGTTGGATCAACTAAAGGATCTGGAACAGCCTGAAAAACATGCTGAACCACCCAAACACACATTAAGGGTCTTCATTTGCCACGCAAGCGAGGATAAGACCAAAGCGCGTAATCTCTATCGCCAGCTAGTCGACGACGGTTTTGACGCCTGGTTGGACGTAGACAAGCTTATTCCGGGCCAGAATTGGCAACTAGAAATCAAAATGGCAGTGCGAGCAAGCCACGCATTTCTAGTACTTCTGTCTAACAAAGCCGTTACCAAAACTGGATATGTCCAGAAAGAAATCGTTCAGGCTCTCGACTACGCACAAGAACAACCGGAGGGTACGATCTTTATCATACCGGTGAGGTTAGAAGAAGTCTCCATGCCTCAGCGATTGACTCACCTCCAGTGGGTCAACTTTTTCGATGAGGGTGGATATGAAAGACTGCTCCGTGCTCTCAGGAAGCGAGAAGAAGAACTTGCAACCTAACCTTAAAGGATAGAGCCGATTCTGACAAGGTCGGACTCCATCAGTTAACCCTTGCTCTTGCAGCCGACAGCTAATCGCTGCGGCTGAAGAGCCCATTCGCCAGATAAATGGAGTTCAAAATGAAAGAGATTTCAAAATGCATCCACGCCCTTCGCGTTCAACTTGAGCGCCACCGCAAGGGAGGCCTTAAGGAATACCCAACTCGTACAATTTTCATAGATCCCTTGCTCGGTGCTCTTGGATGGGATGTGCGCGATCCCGACGAGGTCGTGCTTGAACACCCTACGGTGGATGGCAAATCTGTGGACTATGCGATGAAGGTCAATCGAAAGGTTGTCCTTCACCTCGAGGCAAAACAACTGGGCGATCCTCTTGATGACGTTAAATCAATCACACAGGTTGTTGGATATGCCGCCAATGACGGCGTCGAATGGTGCGTACTAACAAATGGCGTTCGATACAAGGTCTACAAAGCCTCCGAAAAGGCAGCCGCGCCTGATAAACTTTTATTCGAAGTTAGCATAGATCCGGATGATTCAAATGCGTTGACAGTCGAGGAACTCGCAAAACAGTTCAATCGTCTGTCACGTGACTCTATGGCTAGAGGAATCCTGGACCAACTTGGAACCGAGATATTCACCACCAGTAAGGTCCGTAAAGCTCTTGATCGTCTCTTTAATGAAGCTTCTCCTTCTCTAATCCGATTGATTCGAAAGACAATGAGCGATTCTTCTGTCACGCCATCACAAATTGCACAGGCGCTTCAGCGTATATGGGATGCGAGCACGGTCACAGCACCGCCTGTCGTTGCCGAAACTCCGTCCAGTCAAATGCAGAAAAAGCAATCTAAGGCACCATCGATAGAATACACGGAGAATCACCATACTGATGGAAAGCCTAACGAAGTAGTCGAACTGTATCGAGGTTTGGATCGATTCTGTCAGGACTTGGCACCAGGCCGCGTTACTCGCGCATACAAGGCCAAATATGTGAGCTGGTCATTAGATAAGGCAATTTTTTGCTGCGCCCATCTCCAACAGGGTGGCCTTCGTGTGTGGCTTAAGATCAATCCTAAATCTCTCGATCCTTCAGTTTCTTTTGCCAGAGATGTCTCTAAGATTGGCCACTGGGGTGTAGGTGATGTTGAACTCGCGGTCAACAGCCTTAATCGTCTTGAGGATGCAGAGGTTTTCATCCAGAAATCTTTTGAGAACGCGACGCGCAAGTAGAATTAAACGATTGGCGAACAACGGCATTAAGGGCGACGGCAAAAAGCTGCCGCGCCTTATGCCGATCGTTAAGTGTCTGATCAAAGAATATCCTAATGCCGAAAACATCAGAAGAATATACAAAATTATATCACTATACAACTTGGAAAGGACTACTAGGCATTTTAAGAACCCAATCGCTATGGGCAACTCATTATAAATTCTTAAATGATTATTCTGAAATTATATTTTTCAAAGAGAAATTAGTTTCATTAATTCAACCACATGTACGTAATGTATATGAAAAAGTCATTAAATATAAACCCGAAATTGAGAAAAAAATCAACGAAAAAGGTGGAGTTGGCTATGTTGTCCAACATGATACAGAAGTAGTTGTTGACGCACAGTACCGGGCAACCGGTGACGAAATTTATATACTTTCATTCTGCGGAGAGCATGAAGACGCCAATATCAATAACAATGGACTGTTGAGCCAATGGAGAGGTTATGGTGCTGGCGGCGGCTGTGCAATAGTTTTTGACACAAAAAAGATCGAAGATCTACTTGAATTAGAAGCAAAAAGTTTCGAATACAGCACAGGTCATATTTCAGATGTGATATATAGTGATAACGATCAAAAATTTAAGGAAGAACTTTCTGATCATTTAGAAATTATTGCAGAGGATGTGACAAAAATTTTTGATCATAGAAACATAAATAAGCAACCAGAACGTCCACAACTCAAGAGCTATACCAACTTCGTCAACTGTATAACCCGTTATAAACATTATGGTTTTAAGGAAGAAAATGAAGTTAGAGTTGTCGCTCTACCTACAGTAATAAACAAACAATATTTAAACTTTGCAAAGGCCAATGGTATAACACCAAAACCTGAAAAAGAAAGAAAATTCCGCAAAATTAATGCAATTCACATACCTTATATTGATTTATTTAGTTCAATTGAAATTGACCTACCGATTGAAAAAATCATTATCGGGCCTCATAGAGAAAAAGAATCTCGTGCATCTGCGTTGCGCGTAATGCTCAGGCAAAAAGACATAGACGTAACTTGTTCAGAGATACCTTTTGTCGGGTAACATAGAAAAAAAGGAATATTGAACACTTAACAATTCAATTAAGCGGACAGCGAGAACGGTTTGTGGCTTAAACGGAACGCGCACTGGCGCTGCCGCTTATTTTTGCCGTTAGCCGGCTGTCAGCAAACTCAGTGACGACTTATGGGTGAGTACAAACTGATAGGAATTGACGACTCAGAGGCGAGCATCGTCCGCCGCCATTTGCATCAATGGAGCGAGGCTGATGAACAAGCGATAACGCCACTAATCCTCGCCGTCCAGGAGAAGCTGGGCTTTTCAGATATCCACATAACTGAGCCACATTGGGAGACCAACGTCTATCCTCTCTATTATTGGGCGGAGAGGGCGGTGGGCAGCAAAAGGGCATACGATCATGTTTGGGAATTCTTGCCAAATCTCTTTCCCGCATGCAATGCGTCCTTCCCCGAAAGAGAGTTGCGCTTACATCTAAAACGCATCATGAACAGCGAGATTGACATCTTGGTGGAGGATTTTGACTATTTCTTTTTTATCGAGGTGAAGACACCCAAAACAGGTCGGAAGTCTACGTTCCAAACTATTGCTGGCATTCACCAGCTGGTTCGCCAGTACATTCAAGGTAGAATTCTAGAAAAACTCGTCCATAAGCCGTTTAGTCTAGCCACGATCGGCGTCAGCAACGCGGAATCGACCAGAATCCTGCTTAATTCAATAGAACAGGCGTTGTTGCGCTTGGTGAACGAAGAGAGGCAGTCGCTCGAAATACTAAATCTTCCGTGGAATTTGTTGGTCGCAACGGGCTAGACGACCTTAATCCCATCGATCACCAGATTGATTTCTCTCATCGTTTACCCTCAGACTTTATTTGCGCGTGTCCGTCCTCTAAATTCGATTAAGGTTCAGGTTTGCCGGTTCTCGGTGGCATTGCACTTAGGTTTGCGCTCGTCGGTTTTCCGCTGCCTGTAAGCATGCCTCAGCTCCAGGATTGTTCGCATAGCGTTATCATTGGCCCGCAAGCGCTCCTCGGGTGACATCCTTAAGAACACCCTGACCAACCCTTTATCCACACCGGATTGGTTCTCGTCTTTTGTGTCCTCAACCATGCGGACATCTCCCCGCGTATCGGTTTCTTTTGCAGCCGAAAGCCGCTCTTCAGGCACAGCTATTGGCTGCCGGCTGAAAAATCCTCGTCTACGACCGGCACGGGCGTGAATCTATGGGCTGCAAGTCCTTTGCGTGTATTCTGTTGATGCTTCATTTTATTGGCACAAACACTAACCGAAGACAAGTGGAAAATCCCCAGATCCATTTCCTTATGTAATCATCCATTCCTACGGGATATCTTGAGAAACGCGATAATTTGACCCATTACTGTCCAAGATAAACCCAGATTCAGGGTTTTTGATCAATAAGTGCTTGATTTCTCAACTTGGCATCTGAAAATGAGAAATCTGGTTTCATTGATTCCTTGAGGATGATCCAACCCCCCTTTATTTAAAGGGGGGCAGGGGGGGATTTCATGAGCGTTCTTAAAATCCCCCTCGATCCCCCTTTTTCAAACTGGGCTTAGCACACACTTGACACAGTGGTCAGGTAATGCTATGCTAGGTTCATGTATGTATGCGGGCAACATTTTTCCAAGTCTGTGTGTGAGCGGATCCAGGAGACAGTGAGCCGGGAGCCTTCT
>Ga0209164_1000642_pt1 | contig 69641 bp, 82 predicted proteins | sample MTBNYHSulfiMetaG_FD_187458 | JGI IMG/M metagenome (GOLD analysis project Ga0209164, IMG submission 187458) | Enrichment culture microbial communities from rom New York Harbor, USA that are MTBE-degrading - MTBE-NYH (New York Harbor Sulfidogenic)... | ecosystem: Environmental > Aquatic > Marine >... | reverse complement strand
CTTGGGAGTCTCACATGGCTGTCTCACGACGCGCTGACTACGCGATCCGGATGATGATGGAGCTCGCCCGAAACCCCTCGGATGTCCCCGTCCCCGCTCGAACCGTCGGCTCGAAACAGGGTGTTCCGCTGGAGTTCGCGCGGGCGATCGCGAGCGACCTGGCCTCGGCCGGTCTGTTACGCGCCAAGCGCGGAACCGGCGGAGGCATTGAACTGTCGCGTCAGCCCTGTGACATCAGCGTCTACGACATCCTCAGCGCAGTGGACGGCAGCGTATCGATCTCAACGTGCACCGTCGATCCAGAGTGGTGCGAGAGGATCGGCACGTGCCGAATGCACAGGGTCTGGAAGGGCGCCGACCGCTACCTTGAGGAGTACCTGTCCAATGTGCGGCTCGATGCGCTCGTGGCCGAGCCTCGCGCACACACCGCGTGAACTCCAACGCGCACCTGTCTGAGCCGTCGCAGGACGAGCGTCCTCAGTAGCGCGACACGTCTCGCGCGACGAACACCGCGGTTGCGAGAAGCATGTTCGCGCCGATCCACCCTGCGTCAAGCACCGCTGTCGTGCCGATTCCCGACCAGTCGGCGTAGGAGTACCACGAGTCGGTCACAGCGAAGACGACTGCGCCGACTACCACGATCCACCATGGCCAGGCCAGTCTGCCTCGGCCGAGCCTGCCTATGACGAGCGCCAGGGCCACGGCCGGCCCGAGCATGAACAATACGTCGCCAAGCGGGTATATCGTGCTGACCATTTTGCCGACGGCGCTGAGCTCGTCTGTTCCTGCCGGCAAGATGTAGGGCTGCAGCAGCGCGATATAGACGACCGCGGTCGCGGCAAACGCCACGATCGACGCCACGATCACGGGCATCTTGATGTCGACCAGGTGACGGTACGACCCGATCGCCACAACCGCCGCCGCCAAGAAGAATGCGTATACGCTCACGTAGAAGACGTCCGCGATGCTGGGGTACGGATCGATTCCCATGCCCAACTCAAGAATCATCCACGCGATGTCTCCGAGCGCGAACGTGGCGACGGCGCCGCTGATCAGCAGCCACTGGGTCCGCACGCGTTCGCCCGGGGGGAACCGAGTGACACCGATGAACGCAGCTACGGCTGCCAAGGGAACCAGAGCGATGCCGAACACGTAGACGATCGTGTCGGTCGTTGCGTTCAATTGCCCGTCGTAGGACAGGCCGTTGAAGTACGAGAACACCGCGAGCAACCCGAACATCACCGAACTGGTGCCGATGGTCGCGCCGGAGATCACCCGCGTACGAGCATGCGAAAGCCCCTGGGCTGCTCCCCGTGCGCCCGGTGCGAGTCTTTCGGTCATTCCACACCTCGCTTGATGTCGGCAACCATCGCATCGATCGTGTCGGCTGGCGCGATCGGAGCAAGCAGACTGCGTATGCGCTCCTCGAGGGCGGGCAAGTCGGCGACCGTCAGTTCATCCGAGGTCTTGCCTACCGAGATCGCGGTCGCACGCACGCACGTGTCGGCGACCATGTTGCCGACGAATGGCGCAAGTACAGCGCGCACAACGTCGCACACCTCCGGCATCGAGCCCTCCTCCAGCCCAGGTGGTCCCCGACCACGGATGCGGACCACGTTCTCGCGTCCAGTATCGGGTAGGCATTAAGCAGCGTGAAGTCTGCATGACAGTCTGCGCGCGTGCTGGGACGAACGGTCGCTGGTGCTCCCCGCGCACCCTACAGAGGGGCTCCTCGGCATGCGGCTCGGTTCGCTAGACTCTCCCCAGAGGCATGCGGCCGTAGTGAGGAGAACACTCGATGGGATCAGCGGTGGCCTTGGTGCGCTGCAGCTCGTATGACGCAGATGAAGTGTACGAGGCGGTCGGCAGGGGACTCAAGTTACTCGGCGGCATTCAGGCCTTCGTGGCGCCCGGTGAGTCGGTGCTCCTGAAGCCCAACTTGCTTGTGGCCGCACCGGCTGAGGCATGCGTCACCACGCACCCTTCCGTGTTCGATGCTGTCGCGCGACACGCGCTCGACGCGGGTGCGTCAGTAACCTATGGCGACTCACCTGGGTTCGGCAAGCCCGAGAGCGTCGCGCGGAAGGCGGGTCTCGCGCAGGTTGCACAGCGGCGAGCGGTCCCGCTTGCCGACTTCACGGACGGGCGGGACGTCGCATTTCCCGATGGTCAGCTGATTCACCGGTGGGTCTTCGCCAACGGGGTCCTCGACGCGGACGCCATAATCTCGCTCCCTAAGATGAAGACCCATGGGTTGACTCGAGTCACGTGTGCGGTCAAGAACCCGTTCGGGTGCATCCCGGGAATCCGCAAAGGCGAGTTCCACGCCCGTCTGAGCGACGAGTCCCGGTTCGCGCAGATGCTGGTCGACCTCAACAGGTGCCTGGGCGTGAGGCTGCATGTGTGCGACGCCGTCACGGCGATGGAGGGCAACGGGCCCCGCAACGGTTCTCCTCGGCAGGTGAACGCGATTGTGCTTTCCGCCGATCCGGTGGCACTCGACGCCGTCGTGTGCGCGCTGATGAACCTGGACGTGTCGCTTGTAGGCACGTGTACGTACGGCGAGCAGCTCGGTCTCGGCAGCGCCACCGACATCGAGATTGTGGGCGACGACGTCGCGGAGTTCGTGGTCGAGGACTTCGACGTCAACCGTCGCCACGGTTCGGTCACGGGCGGGGAGCAGGGGCGCACGAGCCGCTTCCTGCGCCGGTTCGTCGTGCCCAAGCCTGTGATCGACGCGACTCGGTGCACCGCATGTGGTACGTGCGTGAAGGTATGCCCCGTCGAGCCGAAGGCGGTCGACTGGGCGGACTCCGAGTCTCGCCGACACCGTCCACCCGTGCACGACTACGACCGGTGCATCCGCTGCTACTGCTGCCAGGAGATGTGCCCTGACCGCGCGATTGAGATCGTCGTCCCGCCGATCGGTCGCCTGATTCATCGCTGAGGGGGCGGCGCTTCCGCCGGACTTCCACAGCCGCTCCGCTGTCTTCGACCCGGTGAGTCGCATCGACGTTCGGCGCCCCGACCAGCGGCCGCCGTTCATCGTTCTACGGTCACATGGGGGCCGTTCAGTCCCGATACCACTGCTAGAAGGCATACGGACCGGGATGGACGGCATTATGGACGGTTCAACGGTATTCTTGGGCATCGTGTACGTGGGCTTCGCCCTCTTCTACGCTGGCGTTTTGCTGCTCACGGAGCGCAGCGCAAGCCGGTACGTGCGAGGCGAAGCGCCGCAGGTCAACGACCGGGCGTCGGTTCACCTTGTCCGTGCCGAGGAACCCGGCGGGCGGCCTTCAGTCGTGCGACCTCAGTACGGTTCCGTCCAAAGCTCGTAGTAGGCCTGCGGGTGTTTGCAGGCCGGGCATAGCGTTGGGGCATCGGGACCCTCATGCACGTAGCCGCAGTTGTCGCACTTCCAGCGAACCGGCTCGTCGCGCTTGAACACGCGCCCACTGTGAATGTTGTCCAGCAGCTTGCGGTACCGTTTCTCGTGCCACGCCTCGACCTTCGCGATCTCGCGGAACGACGCGGCGATCGCCGCGAAGCCCTCCTCCTCGGCAACCGTCGCGAAGTCCGGGTACAGCGTCCCCCACTCCTCCAGCTCGCCTTCGGCTGCTGCCAGGAGGTTCTCGGCAGTGGTGCCGATCACGCCCGCCGGGTACGTCGCAGTGATCTCCACGGGGCCGCCCTCCAGGTGCTTGAAGAACACCTTCGCGTGCTCCTTCTCGTTTTCGGCCGTCTCCAAGAACAGCCCCGCGATCTGCTCGTAGCCGTCCTTCTTCGCTTGGCTTGCGAAGTACGTGTAGCGCGTGCGCGCCTGAGATTCCCCGGCGAATGCCTTGAGAAGATTCATCTCGGTCTTGGTGCCCTTCAGCGACATGCGGCCCTCCTTGTGTGACGGGAATGTCCTGCCTTGTGGTACCCGTCGGGCGCGACGGTCTCACGTGGCCGGGTCGTTTCCGAGTGGGTATGAGTCAGGTGACGCGTTACCGACACCGCCGCTGAAGGCCAAGGGGGTCGCAATGGCTCGCGCATACGTCACCGACGAGATAGTAGTTACCGCTCCGACCAGGGTCGGGCTGCTTGCCGACATCAGTGCCGCATTGGCGGAACACGGCATCGGCATCGCCGCGATCGGTGCGTACGACAAAGAAGGCCGAGGAGAACTCATGATGATCACGAGCGACAACGATGCTGCCGCTCGGGTACTCGAGCAACTCGGGATGGCCGTGCGCCACAACGACGTGACGGTGCTCGATGCCGAGGACGCGCCTGGAACGCTCGCGCAGGCCGCACGCCGCCTCGCGGACGGGGGAGTGAACGTCGACTGGGTGTACGCGACCACCTGCGGGGGAAGTCACGCGAGCGTGGTGTTCAAGACCATAGACCCGCGTCGTTCGGCCGAGATTCTGGGAGGGTAGACCGAGTCCCTTACCACGCCCCCGGACGTATCCTTGAATTCGGCACGGCGTGTGCTTAATCTTTGCGTTAGGGTGCATACCCGAGGGCGCATGGGGCGACCCGCCGACCGAGGAGGTGATCCAGCTGATGCGAAGTACGGATATCGCTGCGCTGGTCCTGACCGATGCGGTTGAGGCGGAGGTCCGGGCCGTCTGAGGACGGCGGCGTTCCGGGAGACGGGAACCCGGGCGAAACGACGCCATGACGAGAATGTCGCTGTCCCGCAGCGATTGAAGAGGGTCGCCGGTTACCGGCGGCCCTCTTTTCTGTCCGGCTAGCGGTCGCGGGGCGAATCTCCTCGGCAGGTCAGCCGAGGAACACCTGTGCGATCCACAGCAGCGCCATGCCCCCGACCAGAGTGGCCACGGTGCTTCTCGTGCGCCACGCGATCAGCAGGGCTCCGACACCCGCGATCAATCGGGCCGGTGCGAACGAGTACACCGCGTCGTGCTTGATGTAGAGCACTCCCGGCACCACCAAAGCGGTCAGCGCCGCGGCGGGGACGTGACGCAAGAGACGTTCGACCCAGTCCGGCAGCGTGACGCGGCCGTGCAGCCAGATGGGCAGACTCCTGAGCAGCAGCGTGCCGATGGCCAAGGCCAGGATCACGATCCAAAACGCTGTCGTGTCGCTCACTGGCCGACACCTGCCTGCGAAGCGTCGTCTTTGCGGGCCGCGCCCCACACCATACCCAGGACGATGGCTGCGAGAAGGCCCGTTTGCATCGGCAGGAGCGGCACCAGAACGGCGGCCGCGATCGCTGAGACCGCGGCGACCTCGGCGTCGACCCTACATGTGAGAGCGGGGACGAGAAGGGCGAGGAACACGAGGGGCACAGCGAAGTCGAGCGACCAACTCGCGGGAACGAAGGAGCCGGCCAGGACGCCGACCACGTTTGTGACCTGCCACACCGCTGCCAAGGCGAGCCAGGCGCCTACGTAGTACGGGACCACGCCGATGTCGGGCAGGTATCGTCCGCGTAGCATCGTCACCGCGTAGGACTGGTCGATCAACGGATGCCCGAGCGCCCAGCGCCACCGTCCCGCGTCCGAGTCGATCACCGGGGCGAGCGACGTGCTGTAGATGAAGAGCCGCGCATTCACAACGAGTGCGGTTCCGATCGCTACAAGGAGCGGCGCGTGTTCGGAGTACAGGGCGGTCGCCGTGAGCTGCGAGGCCCCGGCGTTCACGAGCAGCGACATCCCCAGGGCTTCCGTTACGCCCATGCCCGCGTCCGCCACAGCCGCGCCGGTCACGAGTCCGAACGGGATTACGCCCAGCACGATGGGCGCGACGTCCTTGGCTCCGGCAAACATGCTACGGCGCGTTCGTGACACGGCGGTCTCCTGTGCAGTCTTGATGAAGAAGCGATGGTAGCACGAGCCGGGGCGTGCCGCATGGGGTAGTCTTCGTGTGACGTTGCGCACCGGGCGCCGCAGCGTGCGGTGCTGCAGACCCGCGGACCAAGGAGTCGTCCGATGAGCGATCGAGCGGCAGGTATGAAGATCATCGTGACCGAGGACGGTCCTTACGAAGTGAGTGGAGGCGTACCGCTCGTGCGTCTCGAGATCCTCACCAACGACGCAGGTGAGTCGGTCGGATGGCTTGAGGTCGGTCGGATCGAGACCGGCGAGACCTACCTTCTGTGCCGGTGCGGCGCATCGGAGGCGAAGCCGTTTTGCGATGCGTCGCACATGATCGTCGCGTTCGACGGCGCCCAGACGGCGTCGCGGGACGCATACCGCGAGGTCGCCGCGTGCACAGACGGTCCCGGCATGCGCCTGAGAGACGTGCGCTGGCTGTGTGCCGAGGCACGCTTCTGCGACCGGGCGGGGGGGCTGTGGAACCTCGTTGGGCGTGCCGACGAGCCGGGCGTGACGGAACTCGTGATCGAGGAGGCCGGGCTTTGCCCGTCGGGGCGCTACGTCGCGTGCGATCCGAACTCCGATGATGCGATCGAGCCCGTGTTCGAGCCGTCGATCGGGCTTGTGGAGGACCCGCACATGGGGGTGAGCGGCCCCCTTTTCGTGCGCGGCGGCATCCCAGTCTACTCGGAAGACGGCACTCCGTACGAGGTGCGCAACCGGGTGACCCTGTGCCGGTGCGGCGGCTCGAAGAACAAGCCGTTCTGCGACGGGACGCACGTCACCGCCGGGTCCGGAGAGTAAGCGGTTGCCGCGCGCGCGGGTGTCGCTAGTGCCTAGGGCACGCGGAGCGCGAGCCAGCGTACGGCCAAGCCGATCATCGAGGCGGTGCCCACCGCAAGGGGAACCGCGGGTGAGGGAGACGTCTCGGGAGCGCGCGAGGCATGCAGCTCACTCGATTCGCCCTTGGCCTTGGGGTCGGGCAGAGGCCCCGAGTTCGAGAGGGGCGAAAGGCGCGTGCCGGATATGTCGGGCGACACGCTGATACTCCGCGCCTCGGCTTGTTGGCTCGCCAGAGTGTCGGGTGAGGTGACCGTCTGGGCCGCCGTCCACTGCATCGACAGTGTCGGTTCATCACGAGAGCGCAGCGCGGAGAAAGGTGCCTTCACGCCGGGCAATGCCATTGCGCCCGCTCCCGCGTATTCGTCGGAGCCCATGTCGTCCCCGATGCCTTGCGGTCGCACGTCGCCGTCGATGTCGTCGGCAGGAGAGGTGGACGAGTCGGCCGCGGCGATGCACAGCGATCCGGCGGTCAGGTGGTAGTCGCCCGCTGACGTCGACGACGAGCTGGTCGCGGACTGGAGATCGACGAGGGCTGGGTCGCCGCTGACGTTGTTGCCCCCGTCGGTCCAGCCGCCACCGCTCGTGTCCGTGTACGAAACGGTGGCCGAGTCGATATTGGGGATGCTGCCGCCGGTTACGTTGCCCCATACGATGGAGTTCGTGATCGTGCCGCCGCCGCCGTGCACGCCGCCGGCATCACGGCCGTAGTTGCCGGCCACCGTGCACGCGTTCATCGTGAAGCCGCTGCCGCCACGGACACCGCCGCCGCGCGCCCAGTAGTATGTGCCGGACCGGTTCCCTCCCACCGTGCAGTTGGTCATGGTGAGAGTCCCGGTGGTGCTGTGGAAGACGCCGCCGCCGCTGTAGCCACAGCTGTTGCCGAGAATATACGTGCCGTAGATCGTTGTCGTGTCACCCGTCCACAGGCCGCCGCCGTCGTACTGCCCCACGCCTGTGTTGTCGTTGATGGTGCCGCCTGTGATCGAAAGCGTGGCCCCGTCAAAGTAGACGCCTGAGCCGCGGTTGCACTGGTTCCCGTCGACAGACGTGTCGACGATGGTGAGGTCGGATGTAGCGCCTGCCACGTAGATCCCGCCGCCGTTCTCGGGGGTATGCGTGACCGTGTTCGCCGACACGGTGCTACCGGTGATGACAACCGAGCACTCCGCGCTGATGCCGCCGCCGCTGGCGTTGCTCGTGTTGCCGCTGATGGTCACGTCAGTGAAAACGGCTGGATACAAGCAGCCGGTCAGGTACACGCCGCCGCCTCGCCCGACCGATGCGCTGTTGTTCGAGATGCTGGTCGACTCGATGGTCAATGGTTCGGATTGTGCTGAGCCGTTCAGATACAGTCCGCCACCGCTGCCCACGGTTGCGTTCCCGTCCAGCGTGCAGCCGGTAATCGACGCTGCAGCCTGCGGACCGGCAAGATAGATGCCTCCACCATGCTCGCCGCCTGCGTTGCCGCCTATGTTGTCGTCGACGGTGCAATCGATCAGCTCGATGGGCGAGTCTGCCGCGTAGATGCCGCCTCCGTGCGTGCCACTCGCGTTGCCGCTGATCGAAGTGCTCGTGAACGTGGTCGTTGTCTCGATCGAGTCCAGATACACGCCGCCACCCGCCTCGAGCGAGTCGTTCCCCTCGATGAGGCAGTCGGTGACTGTGATGGTTTGCGTCGAGTTCTCGGCGTATATGCCGCCTCCTCGGCGAGCCCAATTCCCGGTCACATTCGACCCCTCGAGCGTCATGCCGCCGCCGGTGATCTTGATGCCGCCGCCGTAGGCGTTCGTGTCGGCTCGGTTGCTCACGATGTCGCAATTGCGGATCGTCGGCGTCGCCTGGTCGCCGATGAGCACACCGCGCACCGGCTCGTCGTCTGGGCCGGTGTTCGTGATCGTGAAGCCGTCGATCACCGCGGAAGTCTCGCCGTTGGTGAAGCGCACGGTCGGTGCGATGGCGCCAGAGCCTGTCAGTGTCGTCTCCGAAGAGCCGCCGGCCGACTGAACGACAATGTCCTTGCCGCCGAAATCGATGTTCTCGGCGTACGTGCCATCTGAGACGACGATCACGTTTCCGTCGTAGGCAGCGTCCATCGCTTCTTGGATGCTTCCGTACTCGCTGGGGACATCGCGTGTCCCGTTGGCGTCCCACTCGATCACGTTGTCGTGGGATGCCGGCCCGACCGCCTCGTTTGCTCCATCGGTGGCGTCAACGCGGTACGTCACGGTACCATCGCCGGGGTCTGTGAGCGTGAGTGTTGCGGTGTAAATGGCCCCGTCGGTGTACGTGGTGTCGGCCGAGGCGGCCGCCATCGCCCACTTCTCGCCGGCCTCGTAGGTGCCGTTGTCGTTCTCGTCGACCCATACCTCGATGGATGCCGGCGGGTCGTTGTCGGGGTCGAAGTACTTGATGCGGAAGAACACGTCGTCTGTCGCGTTCATGAGGCGATCGGTGTGGATGCCTCTGCCCTGGTAGTGCTCTTCCCACGTCCAGCCCACAGCAGGGACCGAGCCGTCCCACCACAAGGCGTCCCGTTCGTAGCCGGTCGTCCAGTTGTGGGTGTGGCAGGTGCTGCACACGTTCCCGGTCGTCACCTCGTGCACGATGATCCCGGTGCTGTCGATGAGTGGCAGACTTTCGGGCGTCGGGGGGTCGGGGTTCATCTGCGTGTAGCTGACCAGGTCGTCGTTCTTGTACCACAGTGCGATGCCCGGCTCGCGGTCTACCAGGGTTCCGTCCCGCACCATGGCCAGCCGCCGCGACCCGTGTACGTTGTGGCAGGTGACACAGCTGATGCGGCTTTCGTTCGCGCCGTTCCAGTCCGAGTCGAACCGGATGTTCGACATGCCGATGTGGTACGCGTGGTAGTTCGAACCGACGTACGTGAGGTTCGTATTGTCGTTCACGCCGAGGTATGGATCAGGGTCGTGACACGACGAGCACAGCGCGAAGCGCTCCGGTGCAGTGGGCGTCGTTTGCGGCCACGGCAGCGTCATGGGGTCGACAAGACCGCTCCCCAGGTCCACCTGAACAAGCCGGAAGCCGTCACGGTAGTGTGCGGGATCCTCGGCAGCGAATGTCTGCGGATCACCGTCGATGTGTGTCTTCTCGAAGTCGTGACAGTCGCCGCAGCCGAGCCCCGCTCCGAGCGAGACCCCGCCGCTGGAGGGGAGCGCGGCATCCGTGGCGAGCCCGTGCCCCGTCAGGTAGAAGCCGTAACCGGAGCCGTACGTGGCGTCTGCACCCTCGTCCCCCGCGATAGGAGGTGCGAACACGCCCGCAATCAGCGCAGGCAGCTCGCCGGGCAGATCAGGGTCACCATCGTGGCAGCCCGCACACCACCTGTCCTTGCCCGGCTGCAGGGAGGATGTGGTCTCGTAGACACCTGTCTCCCAGCTGTCCTTGGCTCCCACGGAAACGGCACCCGAAGGCGAGGTGGTCGATTCCACCCCGTTGTAGCCGCCGCCGGGCGAGTGGCACGGGTCGCAAGCATCGGTCTCGGCTAGTCCGATGGACCCGTTGCCGTCTTCGTCGACACCGCCGGCGAAGGAGGGGAACGCGGCGGTGTCGTGGCAGGCGTCGCATTCCATCGCACCCGGGCCCCTAGGGTCGCTTGAGCTCAGATGGATGGGGTGCGAGCCCGTGCCGCCGTGACACGCCGCCTCGCCGCAGTCGCCGTCGCCGCCGTGCGGCGCGGGCGCGTGTCCGGTGGATCCGTGGCAATCCGAACACGGCCGCGACGAATCCTCGGCATGATCGGGTGCCCCGGCGGGCAGCTTCTTGAGGACGAGACCGCAGACCAACGGTGCGGGTGCCAAGGAATCGCTCGGCCGGTGACAGCCCACACACAGCTGCCGAACGGTCGTGACGGGCTCGCCCGTGCGCTCGGTGGAGAACATGTAGATGCTGCCGCCGTCCTGCCCGTGCAGGACGTGGCACTCGTCGCATGGCATGCGTGCGCCTTGCGGCAAGGTGGCGCCTGACGCGTCGTCTACGACTCGAGGATCCCAGGGCATGGCATGCCCGGCGTTGGTCGCATCACCCATGTAGGTCGTGGCGACATCGGGGCCTATGATCCCCGGTGCGCTGTGACACGGGTCGAGGCAGGTGGTGAGGGTGTCACTGCCCGCCGACGTGGCGATAGGGGCGAGCGTGAGCACCACGACACACACAACCCAGCCTGCGATGATGCGGCGCGTGTTGCGGTGCGTCTGTTGCCCGAGGCGCGTCCCTGCGCCACGACCGTCCGATACCGGCGGCTCCCCCCGCCGCTCGTGCTCCACCCACGGCACGACTGATCCCCTCACGTTCCCAGTTCGTGGTTCCCTCACAATACCAGTATCGGCACAGGACGCAATGCTGATTGTGACGGATGAGCGGGGGATATCACCCGTCCAGGCCTCCGACTTACACCATGGCGATTGCCCGGTCGCCGCGGTTGCGGTTTGCCGAACGGCCCCAGTTCGGGAATCATCCCCCCATCGGCGAAACGTCATCGAGCGAAAGCGGAGGACCATGCCGAATCACCTCAGCAACCAAAGCTCGTCGTACTTGAAGTCACACGCGGCCGACCCTGTGGACTGGTATCCGTGGGGCACCGAGGCGTTCGAGAAGGCCGAGGAGTTGGACCGCCCGGTGCTCATCTCTATCGGGTACGACTCGTGTCACTGGTGCCACGTGATGCAGCGCGAGTCGTTCAAGGACCCCGAGACAGCAGACAAGCTCAACGACGACTTCGTGTCCGTCAAGATCGACCGCGAGCTGCGACCGGACGTCGATCATCTGTACATGACGTACACGACCCTTTCTGCGGGTCAGGGCGGGTGGCCGATGACCGTGTTCGTCACTCCGAGCAAGACGCCGTTCTTCGCCGGCACATACTTTCCGAAGGTGGCCTCAGGCGGGGGTGCAGACTTCGGCAGCGTTCTGACCGCGGTCCACGAGGCGTTTGTGACCGACCGGGAGAAAGTGGAGTCGGTCGGACGTGAGGCGCTGTCTGCCGTGTCGAAGGTCGTGCACCCGCAGCCGTTGCGTCAGGTCGACGACCTGCTGATGCACGAGGCGACAGAGGCGTTCTTCGAGATGGAAGACAAAGAGAACGGCGGGTTGGGGGGCGCTCCGAAGTTCCCGCAGGCGCCTGTCGCCCGCTACATGCTGGCCTATGCGGGGCGCACGGGCAACGAGGTCGCGCTCGAGATGGCCCGGCGCTGGGCGTACGCGATACTACGCGGCGGCGTCTACGACCAGGTCGGGGGCGGCATGTTTCGCTACAGCACCGATCCGGAGTGGCTCGTGCCGCACTTCGAGAAGATGCTCTACGACAACGGCCAACTCTTGTCGACCATCGCCTTGCTGTACCGGCTGGATCCGACCGAGGAGCTTGCGCACTGCGCGCGGCAGACCGCCGCGTTCCTCGAGCGCGACCTGGCGGCTGAGGGCGGTGGCTATCACTCGAGCCTGGATGCCGAGGCCGAAGGGGTCGAGGGTGGACCGTACGCGTGGAGGTGGAGCGAGCTTGAAGAGGCACTCGATGCCGAAGGTCTCCAGCTCGCCCGGGATGTGCTCGGCGCCTCGGAGCAGGGCAACTGGTACGACGCGACCATACTGACCCGCAGGGGCGGGCGCGAAATCGACGCCGAGGCGACCGACCGTGTGCTTGCGAGGTTGCTCGATGCGCGCGCTGAGCGGCCGCAACCACGGGTGGTCACGAACCTGCTCACCGACTGGAACGCGATCGCCGCCCGCGGTCTGATCGAGGCCGGGACCGCGATAGGCGACGATGCGCTCGTGCAGCAAGGGACGCGGGTTGTCGACTGGCTGCTCGACGTTGCGGTCGACGGCGATCGCGTCACGCACGCCATCGGAGACGACTCCGTGGCCGATCTCGAGCTGGTCGACGACTACGCGGCGCTGATCATGGCCCTACACGTAGCTGGACAGGCAGCCGACGGGGGCTATGCAGAACACGCGAGTCGCATCTTCGGAGCCGCGATGGACCGTTTCGAAGAGGGCTCGTTCGTGTACATGACGGGCGTGAAGACCGACCTGCCGATCAGACCGATCTCCTACGACGACGCGCCGACCCCATCCGGGGCTGCCACACTTGCCGAGGCCTACGCGACTCTTCGGCCGGCAGATACCAAGGGCTTGAAGCGGATTTTGGTGCCCGCGACCGGGATCATCACCCGGGCACCCTACATGGGTGGCACGTGGCTGCGGGTCATGCTCGACGTAGCACTGCCCCAGTGAGCTCGGGTCGTCGAGTGGAGGGACATGATGGCTGGACCGCGATTCGACCCGGATTCGTTCGAGTCCCCAGACGCGGCTCGTGTCGTGGCAGTGGGCGGTGCGAACACGGACGTGGTCGGGTTCCCCGACGCTGCGCTCGCATACGGTGACTCGAACCCGGGACGAGTGCGCACCTACCCGGGTGGGGTGGCTCGCAATGTCGCGCACAACCTTGCCCGCCTCGCGGTCGACGTGCACCTGGTCACGGCTTTCGGATCGGATGTGAGCTCCTACGAACTGGCCGAGGAGTGCCGCGAGGTCGGTGTGGCCATCGACGCGTCCCTCTTCGACGAGGAGTTGCCGGGCGCACGCTACGTAGCGATCGATGACGAGCGTCACGAGCTTTCCGTCGCCATCGCCGACATGCGTGTGATCGACTGCCTCACTGCGTCGGTCCTGGCGGTTTCCGAACGGCACGAGCTGCTGCTCAGTGCCGATGTGATCGTGGCCGACTGCAACCTGGCTCAAGACTCGTTGCGCTGGCTGGCGGAAAACACGTCTGCCCCGCTCGTGATTGAGACGGTGTCTGCGGCTAAGGCTCCCCGGGCACTGCCGCTGCTGGGCCGGACGGCGGCGATCAAGCCGAACGGCCACGAGGCCGAGGCGATCTTGGGGCGCCCGGTCACAGACCTGGACCAGGCCGTACACGCGGCACGGGACCTCGTCGCGGCCGGTGCCCAGCGTGCATTCGTCACGCCCGGCGCTGCCGGCATCGGGTGGGCGGACGCAGACTCAGCGGGCCGTGTCGAGTTCCCTTCCGCTGCAATCGAGAACACCATAGGAGCGGGCGACGCCTTTGTCGCGGGCGTGGTCTATGCGATGCTTTCAGGCACGGATACCGCGCATGCGGCGATGCTGGGGTCGGCGTGCTCGGCGATAACCCTCGAGAGCCCTGACACGGTCAGCCCGCAGATGAGCCGCGAAGCGGCTTTCGCGGCGGCAAAGGAGCTGTTCGCATGAACGAGTACCTGGCGGTGGCACCGGAGGTCGCCGACGCCCTTGCGTCCGGGCGTCCCGTGGTCGCGCTCGAGTCCACCCTCATCTCGCATGGTTTCCCGTATCCCGTGAACGTCGAAGTCGCGAGCGAGGCCGAGCGCATCGTGCGCGATGCCGGGGCCGTGCCCGCCACAATAGCCATCCTCGGCGGGAGGCTCAGGGTTGGGCTTACGGCCCAGGAGATCGAGCACTTGGGCAAAGACGGCCCCGACGAGGTCGCCAAGGCGTCCCGCCGCGACCTCGCGCCCCTGGTGGCCCGCGGCGCGGACGGCGCAACGACAGTGGCCGGGACGATGGCGATCGCGGCTATGGTCGGCATCGAAGTCTTCGCGACCGGAGGCATCGGCGGCGTGCACCGCGGCGCGGAGCAGTCCTTCGACATCTCGGCCGACCTCATCGAGTTCGAGCGCACGCCCGTAGCGGTCGTGTGCTCGGGCGCCAAGGCCGTCCTCGACCTGCCGCACACGCTCGAGGTGCTGGAAACGCACGGCGTGACCGTGATCGGTCACCAGACCGACGAATTCCCGGCCTTCTACACGCGCACGACCGGGCTTCCGGTCGACATGCGATGTGACTCGGCCGACGAGATTGCCGCCGTGCTGCAGGTGCGCAAGCGTCTCGGGCTCGAAGGCGGTGTCGTAGTGGCGAACCCGATACCCGCCGAGCACGAGATCGAGCGCTCCACGCTCGACGGCTGGATCTACGCGGCTCTTGAGGACGCGGCGGAGGCGGGTGTGCACGGACGTGACGTCACGCCGTTCTTGCTCGCCCGGCTGCACGAGCTGTCCGGCGGTGCAACCGACGAAGCGAACACGCAACTCGTGTACTCGAACGCCCGGCTGGCCGCCCAGATCGCATCGGCACTGAGCACCGCGTAGGCACCGGCGCGCGCATCGAGTATCCTTCGCGCCACGCCCGTAAAGAGGGCGATGCGGTCGCATATCGAAGATAGCCATCGACGCCCGTGCCGGTTTTGCCTGGAACTGGAGGGACCATGGGTCGATCCGTACGGATCCTCATCTACGTGTCATGCCTGCTTGTGATCGCCGCTGCGCTGGTAGGGTGCGCAGGCGGCGAGTATGTCGGCTCCAAGGTCACTGGTACCTATCACACCAAGGACTGCATCTGGGCCGAGGAGATGAAACGCGAGAACAGGGTTTGGTTCGAGACTGCCGAGGAGGCCGAGGCAGCCGGGTACGAGCCGTGTGCGAACTGCCTTCCCTCGCAGTAGCCGGCTGCGGCTAGCGCCCAGCAGTGCGCCGAGTGTGCGACAGCCCGTAGACCGCCATCGTCGCGACCATCCAAATGAGCGCAAGGACAGCCAGTGGCGCCGCGACTCCGAACGAGACCTGAGCGACCCGAGCCCAATCGTGCGCGTTCCACGCGGGCGCTATCATCGCCGTTGCCAGCGCGAACAGTCCGAGCCAGGCAGTCCCGATCACGCTTCCCACTACGAGTGTCGCCGTCCCGAACAACTCCCGCAGCGTGCGCGGCGGCGCAGTGGTCTTCGGCATACGACCCCCATTTCCGCGCCAAATCCCGGGCACACTTTTCGACTGGACGTGGGCGGGCTCCTGCCGGCTGGCCGCTGCGGGTGACGGATGGTGGGTGACGGGTTACCGCTCGATGAGCGCGAGCACCGCGTCGAGCGGGACGAGTAGCGTCACGAGTACCGCTGAGCTGAATGCGGCACCGAAAAGCGCGCCGGTCGACACGGTCCTTGCCCAGGGCAGCACGGCAGCAAGCGAGGCTGCAGCAGCGTACGTAGCGATGCCGCGCCACCACGCAGCCCCGGTGTACAGTCCGTAGCTGGAAATGACCGTGAGGACTGCGGCGGCGAGCCAGAACACGGACCACAGCTTGCCGAGGGGGCCGGTGATCGATACGGCACCCGGCAAGACCCACTCCCTGTCGAGCTCGAACCCTTGGTCCAGGTTTGTCCACGCGGCAAGGACGCCGGCGACATGGCCGACGCCGTGAAGCGTCCACAGCATGAGAAAGGCCCAGTGGAGCAGCACGAGTCCCCTCCTCGTGATCCGAGAACAAGCCCGTCCCCCACCCACCACACGGTAACGTAGTTCGCTTACGCACAGCATTAGAAAGATACCGCTGACCGCTCCCGGATGCGGGAACGTACAGTAGTGGCGTGCATCCGCACGTCATGCGTGCGTCGTGCGCGAGCCTTTCGGCAGCAGGCGGGGGGTGTGACCATGTCTCCGGTGACTACAGTCCCCGGGTCGGGAATGACCCGGTCGGACGGCACGTCGTTCACAGATGTGCCGAGAAGTGCGCTTGCGTGGTCGTCTGTGGCCTTGACGGGCGCGATCTTCCCAGTTGCCTACGTGCTGATGACCCGGCTGCTCCCGTGGGCGTTCTTGGACAGCTGGGTCGCGCCGGCGATTCTCGTCTCGGTCATCCTCGCGGCCGCGACGACGGGACTGCTCGCTCTGTTGGTGAGACACGAGCACTCGTGGCTCGTGGTCCTGGCGCTCATCGTGTCGCTGCCGCTAGCGGTCTTTTCGACCTTTATGATGGCTGGAGAGGTCCTGTTCCCTCACTAGTGCCGCGCGGCTCGTGCGCTCGCACCGTCTCGTGGCGCACAGTGTGACCGTCCTTCGCTCGGCGAGATGCGGACGCTGGGGCAAACGGCCATGACTGGAGTGTGACCGATGGCGCACAGCGCGGGCATCCTCGTCTACCGCCGCGGAGCTGGCGGCCTCGAGGTCCTTCTCGCGCACCCCGGTGGGCCCTTCTGGGCGCGCAAGGACGACGGCGCGTGGTCGATCCCCAAAGGGGAGTTCGACCCCTCGGCTGAAGGCGTCCTCGACGCGGCACGCAGAGAGTTTGCCGAGGAAACCGGCATCGAGGTAGGCGGCGACTTCATAGACTTGGGGACCGTGCGCCAGAAAGCCGGCAAGACCGTGCACGCGTTCGCCGTGGAGGCGGACATCGATCCGGCTGGGGCGCGAAGCAACACTTTCGAGACGGAGTGGCCGCCCCACTCCGGACTCACGACCGCCTATCCGGAGGTCGACTGCATCGAATGGTTCACGCCTGCAGTGGCAAAGCGCAAGCTCATCGGCGCGCAGGCACCGCTGATCGACCGGTTGCTCGATGAGGTCGAGCGGACGTGAGTCCGTGCGCTATCGCACCCGCATGTCGACGCGCTGGAGCAACTCACCCTTGCCGAAGCTGATGTGGATGTTGGGATCGTCGGTCACGCCATCGGTCGCGTAGGCAGCGGTGCCCATGCCGCTCTCGGAGGTCCACGCATACGCGCGGGTAGGCGTGCCTGATGCACCGGTGGCGTCGAGTATCGATTGTGCCAGGGCATCGTAGCGCTGGAGCTGCTCGCCCGTGGGCGCGAGCTCGGTGACGCCGCTTCCAGGCGCACCTTCATCGACGTACACCCATTCCTCGGGCTCTCCGTCCACGTAGCGTCGGGTCACGAGCGCGGTCCGCGCCTCCGAGTCGGTCCACGTGATCGCACCGTATCCGTCCATGTTCTCGGTGATCTCGATCTCGCCGTCCGCAGGCGTCAGGTCGTAGGAGAACGCGAGTCCGGTCGCGAGGACGTCGGCGTAGAGCTGTTCGTCCGGGAGGGGCTCGACAGACGGTTCGGTGTCTGGGGGTTGTTCGGCGGACTGTGCGTCGGACGGGGTTGCCTCAGGCTCCTGCGTCGGCTCGGCGGTCTCGCTGCAGCCGGCGAGCGCGAGAGCGAACACAGCCACGAGCACGAGCGCGAGAACGGACCGGAGCGAGCTACGCATCGGAAGTCCCCCTTCGTTGTCGGTCTGGGAGAATGTAGCGCATCCCGTGATGCCAGCGCACGACATCTGCGCCCTAAGGGGTACATGTCTGTGTGAGACCGGTACCGGTGAAGATGGGCGGGGGCATGGACGGCAACCACCACGAGCACATGATCGCGGACTTCAGGCGGCGGTTCTGGGTCTCGCTTGTCATCACGGTGCCGATCTTGGCGCTCTCCCCGCTGATCCAGCGCTTCTTGGGCCTCGAAGGGGCCTTCTCGTTCGCGGGCTCCGACTACCTGCTACTCGTGCTCTCGTCGGCTGTCTTCGTGTACGGCGGCTGGCCGTTCCTGACCGGCTTCGTAAGCGAGGTCCGGGAGCGTTCGATCGGCATGATGACGCTGATCGCGGTCGCGATCACAACCGCCTACACGTATAGCGCGGCAGTCGTCCTCGGCCTGCCCGGCGAGGTGTTCTTCTGGGAGCTTGCCACGCTCGTGGACGTGATGCTCCTCGGCCATTGGATCGAGATGCGGTCGGTAGCCGGCGCCTCGCGTGCGCTCGAGAAGCTCGCGCGCCTCATGCCTTCAGACGCTCACAAGATCGCCGAGGACGGCTCGGTGAGCGACGTGCCGCTCGATGAGCTCGAGCCCGGCGACCGCGTGCGCGTCAAGCCGGGCGAGAAGGTGCCGGCCGACGGGGTGGTCGTGGACGGAGAGAGCTCGGTCAACGAAGCGATGCTCACCGGCGAGTCGATCCCGGTGTCCAAGTCGGAAGGCGACGAGGTGATCGGCGGTTCTGTCAACGGCGAGGGGTCGCTGACTGTCGAGGTCCGGGCAACCGGCGCGGACTCGTTCCTATCTCAGGTGATCGAGCTGGTGAGCGAGGCGCAGGCGAGCAAGTCCAAGACACAGAACCTCGCCAACCGGGCGGCCGCGTGGCTCACGGCGATCGCGCTGGCGGGTGGCGTGATCACGTTCGTCGCCTGGTTCGCGATCGTGGGTGAGAGCTCCACGTTCGCTTTGTCCCGATCGGTCACCGTGATGGTGATCGCGTGTCCGCATGCCTTGGGCCTGGCCATTCCGCTCGTCGTGGCGATCTCGACATCGCTGGGCGCGAGCAATGGGCTGCTCATCCGCGACCGCAACTCGTTCGAGCGAGCGCGAGACATCGACGCGGTCATCTTCGACAAGACCGGGACGCTCACATTAGGCGAGTTCGGTGTGGCCGAGATCGTCGCGTACGGTGCCGAAAACGACGAGGACGTCTTGCGTCTGGCCGCTGCCGTCGAATCGCACTCGGAGCACCCGATCGCCGCAGGCGTCGTGGCCTCCGCGCGGGAGCGCGGCATCGAGGTCTCTTCGGCAGGGGAGTTCAACTCCATCCGCGGCAAGGGTGTGTCGGCTACGGTGGACGGGCGCTCCGTCGCCGTTGTCAGCCCTGGCTACCTCGACGAGCAGGGCATCGACATACCCGACACCCAGGCCTTCGACCGCTTGTCCGGCGAGGGCAAGACCGTCGTGTTCTTGGTCTCCGACGGGCAGGTGGCCGGGATGCTCGGCATGGGCGATATCATCCGAAAGGAGTCAGCCGAGGCGGTGCGCCGGCTGCGCGAGATGGGTGTTGAGCCCATCATGCTCACCGGCGACAACGAGAGGGTTGCCGCATGGGTCGCCGGAGAACTGGGAATCGACACGTACTTTGCGCAAGTCCTTCCTCAGGACAAGGCCGAGAAGGTCCGGGAAGTCCAGGGCCAGGGCAAGGTGGTCGCGATGACCGGCGACGGCGTGAACGATGCTCCCGCGCTCGCCCGCGCTGACGTGGGAATCGCGATCGGAGCTGGAACCGATGTGGCCGTCGAGACAGCCGACATCGTGCTCGTCCGCTCGAACCCGCAAGACGTGGTCAATATCGTCGCGCTGTCCAGGGCCACCTACCGCAAGATGCTTCAGAACCTCGCGTGGGCCACTGGCTACAACGTGATCGCCATCCCGCTTGCCGCCGGAGTGCTGTACTCGCTTGGAATCGTGCTGTCACCTGCGGTGGGCGCCGCGGTGATGTCGCTTTCGACCGTGATCGTGGCGGTGAACGCGCGGCTGCTCTCGATGCCCGAGGTTTCCTGACATCGATATCGGCAGACCTCTTGCGATGCACTCTGGTTGTGATACTATGCATGACGTTTTGAGCACTGCACGTCAAGGTTCCAGGCGACCGGAAGGAGGGACGACAGATGGTTCATGTGATTCGCAGCGCCGCAGTCAAGCGGCCCCCGAAGGCGGCTTGCCCGCCGAGCCCGTCGTACGTCCGTATTCCGGTGCGCCGCGTCGTCTAGAGGGAGACATCGCGGGCACCCCGTAGGGGAGGAGCCCCACGATGTCACAAGTCGATACCCGCGCACTTTCGCGCAGCACCTACACGCTCGACGCCGCCGGCTTGCTTGCGCACGCCTGCGACACGATTCGCGCGGCAGCGACGCGGTTCTCGCGCGCAACCGAGCCACCAGGCCAGTACGAACGGCCCAGGAGCCGCGGCGGACCTTCGGTCCGCGGTGCCGAGCACCACGGCCTGCCGGAGAGCTACCGCATAAGATGACGTGGCCGAAGGGACGGAGCGCGATGCGCATGGCCAAGACACGATGGGGGTTGGAATGAGCACAGTACTCGTGGTGTACGGGACCAAGACTGGGTGCACGGGAGGTATCGCCGAGAAGATCGGGGACGCGCTCACTGCGGCGGGAGCTGCAGTGAGCGTGAAACCGGCAGGCGAGAAGCCGGATCCGGCCGGCTACGACGCGATCGTGGTCGGCAGCGGAGTGCGTGCCGGTAGCTGGCACGGTTTCGTCAAGGAGTGGGTCGCATCCAACGCGGACGCGCTCAAGGCCAAGCCAGTCGCCTTCTTCACCGCGTGCCTCACGATGGCCGTAGAACCCGAGAAGGCCGACGAGGTACACGCGTACACCGATGCCCTGATCGAAGCGACAGGCGTCGAGCCGTTGGAGGTCGGCCTGTTCGCCGGCATGAACGAGCCGAAGCGGTTCGGTCTCCCCGAGCGGCTGATCATGAAGGCTATGAAGGCGCCACAGGGTGACTTCCGTGACCTCGAGGCTGTGGCCGAGTGGGCGCGGGCCGTCGCCCCCAGACTCGGCATCGTGGAGTCGGCTCGCTGACGGCGCCGGCTGTCAGGGTTTACCGTGCTGTGCTGCGCGGGTAGGCACCAAGCAGCACGCTTGGTATGAGGGCAGGTTTCCACCCGCGTCCCGGAGGAGGGCGCGCGGACGGCTGCGAAACGGCAACCGCCCGAACGGTCGGACCGTCGCGGGTCCACTCATCCCTGCCGCGTCACTCCCCTATCGGCATGTGACCCGCGACGGCCGACTGGACAGTTCGTGCTATCCGTTTCGCGCGGGTCGTGTCGCGCTTGGCGCTGGCTATCCAGTACAGCACTTGCTGCTTGCCTGAGTCGGGAAGCGCTTCGTAGAACATACGCGCCTCAGGGGCTTTCGCGAACGCCGCCGCCAGGTCGTCGGGGAGCACCAGCGCTTCGACGTCGTCGAGCATCGCCCACGAGCCGTTTGCCTTTGCCGTTTCGATCGCGGCGAGTCCCGCCGGTGTCATGAGACCTTCGGCCATCAGCCGCTCGACCCGGACCTTGTTCGACCTCGACCACGTGCTAGCGGGCTTCCTGGGCGTGTAGAGCTGTTTGAAGCGGTCCTTGTCGATCCGGTTGACCGTCGAGTCGATCCAGCCGAAGCACAACGCCTCTTCGACGGCATCGTCATACGTGAGCTTCGTGACCGAGCCGCCCTTCTTGCCGATTGCGAGCCAGATACCCGCCGAGGAGCTGTGGTTAGCTTCCAGCCACGCTCGCCATTCGGCGCGGTCGGCCAACTCCACGAATGGCAGATCGGCCGCGCGCGGCCGAGTGTTGCGATCACCCACGCATCGGCTCCATGACCGCGAACGTCGCTCCGGCCGGGTCCGACGCCACGGCGAAGGTGACGCCCCCTTGCGTCATGGGCTCCATCTCGGCACTCCCGCCCCCGGCCCGCACCCTGTCCAGGGCCGCTGCGGCGTCGTCGACCATGAAGTACACCAGCCAGTGCGGCGGCACTTCGGCGGGTAGACCGGGCGGCATGGGCATGATCCCGCCCTGGGGCACGCCGTTGACGCTGATCTGCCAGTAGGGCATGTCGCCACCCTGCAGCTGCTCGAACTCCCAGCCGAGCAGGTCCGAGAAGAACGCCGTGGCCCTTTCGGGATCACGAGTGTTCAGGTCAGCCCACCCCATCGAGCCGGTCTCGCCGAAGACCGACGCCCCTTTGTGGTTGCCCGGCTCCCAGAACATGACCACTCCGCCGGTGGGGTCCTGGATTCCCAGCATGCGACCCTCCTGCATCACCCGCATCACCGGCATGAACACCTGCCCGCCGGCGGCTGGCACCCGCCCGGCTACGTCATCGGCGTCGGTGGCGCAGATGTAGAGGTTCCACATTGACGGCATGCCCTGCTGGTCGGGTGATTGCTGTGCTGCGCCTGCGACCACCCGGTCATCCAGCATGAACTGCCGGTAGATCGGCCCCATATCGGTGGGCACGTCCGCATGAGTCCAGTCGAACAACTTCTCATAGAACTCGGTCTGTGCGTCCAGGTCGGCTGCGCCCAAATCGATCCAGCACAGCTCACCTTGCGTTGTGCGCTGCATGACTCCACGCTCCTGTTCCTCAGGCGGTGGCCGCCGCCAGCCGGGAATCTCGCTGAAATACGTACCCACTCTCGCGCGGCAGAGCATCTCGCGATCACCCGACTTGGGCACACCACGTGCTTCGTGCATACTCGGGGTGTGACCCCCACGCCGGACAACCCGCGCGCCCTCGACACGCCGTTCCTCCCATCGGTGCACGGGTTCGCTTTCCCGAACCGCTGGGACGACGTCGATGCTGCGCGGATACGTATCGGCGGCCGCGATTTCCAGATCGCGATGCGTGGACGCTGCGGCGGCATGGTCTTCGCCGCACTCGACTATTACCGGCTCGGAGTCTTTGCCAGCCAGCTCGCCGGCTCCGAGCTGCCGAAGAGAGACTCGCCTTTGGGCCGCTACATCATGCGGAGGCAGATCGAGAGTCTAGCGGGCGGTGCTGGTGCGAACATGCGGCGTTTCGTCACGTGGACCATCAGGCCCACCGGCACGTCGATCGGTGCCGCCACGCTCATGCGCAAACGAGAGCTGGGCAAGGTCCTCGTCTCGATGGTGGCCGGCAACCCGATACCACTGGGACTCATCGTTGCGGAGCGCTTGGGCGGTGTTGGGTTGAACCACCAGGTCATCGCATATGGCGCGGAGCCCGGCGACTGGGGACTCAGGGTCCGGGTCTATGACCCGAACATCCCCATGCGAGACGACGTGACCCTCGACGTTTCGTGGCGAGGCGAGGACCCTGCGGTCGAACTCGTGGGCGGAAGACCTAGACGGGAGTGGCGCGGCGTGTTCGTGGAGCGCTACCGGCCCTGCGTGCCTCCCGAGTACCGCGGCACGTGACCCGCGCGACAAGGGATGTCGCGGGCGGTATCGGTGACATCGCGACATCGAACGGATATCCTGGGTCGTCAGGCAAGGGGACCGTCCACATGCCGTGGATCGAACCACGCAGAACCAGGAGTACGCCGAACTCGACTTCCAGCGTACGTACCAGGAACGGCGGGTAGCATCTACCCACGGACCCGCCGACGAGGAGGACCCATGACAGCGAGCGTCGGATTGCCGCGCGCTCTCCTGTATCACGAGTACGGCGATCTGTGGACTTCGTTCTTCGACTCGCTCGGGGTCACCACCGTCGTGAGCCCACCGTCCAATCGGGCGATTCTGGAGCGCGGCAGTAGGCTGGCCGTCGACGAGACGTGCCTGCCGGTGAAGATCTATCTCGGGCACGTCGACCTGCTCGCCTCGCAAGCCGACACGGTGCTCGTGCCGCGCATCGAGTCGCTCAACAAGCACGAGACGTCGTGCGTCAAGCTGTGGGGAGCGGTCGATGTCGTGCGCAACAGTGTCCCGAACGCGCGCGTGCTCGATTACGACCTGGACGTCCGGCACGGGAAGAGGGAGCCCACCGAGCTCATCAAGCTGGGCACCGGCCTGGGGCACAGTCCGGCCAAGGTTGCTCTTGCGTATGCGTCCGCGCGTCGCCACGCGACCCGATTGCGCCAGGACCACGCTCGCGAACAGTACGAGGCCGCTCAGCGCCCGGGCCTGAAGGTGCTCGTGGTCGGGCATCCGTACAACGTGCGGGATGCGCTTATCGGAGGCCCCGTTGTCCGGATCCTCGAGCAGGAAGGTGCCCGTGTGCTCGTAGCGGAGTCCGTGGATAGGCGCCAAGCGCGGCGGATGTCCTCGGCACTCTCACGGGATGTGCCGTGGACGTTCAACAAGGAGCTGCTCGGGTCCATCGAGGCACTCAAGTCCCACGTTGACGGCATCGTGTTCCTGGTGACGTTCCCGTGCGGCCCCGATTCGCTCATGACGGAGCTGTGCGTGCGTCGGCTCACCGAAGTGCCGAGTATCGTGCTGGTGCTCGACGAACTGCAGGGCGAGGCCGGCTTGCGTACCCGGCTCGAAAGCTTTGTGGACCTGCTGAAGGTGCGCTCCGGTAGGCCGCTGGTCACGCCCGCGCAGGGGGGTGGCCCGGCGTGAGCTCCTCGGCATGGAAGCTGAGCTTCCCGCATATGGGCAACTACCGGATCCCGGTCGTCACGCTCGCCAGCATGCTCGACACCGATATCCTTGTACCGCCGAAAATGACGCAACGCACCCTTGAGCTGGGCGTCCGGCACAGTCCCGAGTTCGTGTGCATCCCCTTCAAGTACAACCTTGGCAACTACATCGAGGCGCTCGAACGGGGAGCGAACCTGCTCGTGCAAGCCGGCGGCGGATGTCGGTTCGGCTTCTACGGCGAGGTGCAGGAGGCGATCCTGCGCGACCTCGGCTACGAGTTCAAGATGCTGCGGCTGGTGGGCGATTTCGACCTGCGCGGCTACTACCGCGACTTCAAGGAGATCAACCCGCGCCTGACATTCCGCTCGGCGCTCGCGCACTACCGGCTCGCGCTCGCGCAAACGCGCGCGCTCGACGCGGTCGAGGACGTCATCCGCAAGCACTCGGGCTTCGAGGTGCGCGAGGGCTCGTTCGACGAGGTCCACGAACGCTTCTTGCACGAGCTGCCGAAGACTTCGGCCATCGCGCAGGCCGAGAAGCTGGGCGCCGACACCATCGCGGAGCTCGAGGCCCTGCCGATCGAGCGCCCGGATGACATGCTGCGCGTGGGCGTGGTCGGCGAACTGTACGTGCTCATGGAGCCCTTCTCTAACTTCTACGTAGAGCGCGAGCTGGCCAAACGTGGCGTAGAGGTGCACCGCTTCGTCACTGTCTCCGAGATGATCTCGCACGCCGGGTCGGCCGGCGCGGCGAACATGGCGCGTCTCCTGGGCCTGGCGGAGCCGTACCTGAAGCATCACGTGGGCGCGCACGGTACGGAGAGCGTGGCCATGACGCACAAGCTCATGCAGGAAGGCTTCGACGGCGTGCTACACCTCAAGCCGTTCGGCTGCATGCCCGAGGTCAACGCGATGACGGCGCTGCAGCGCATGTCGCGCGAGCACACGTTCCCCATCCTGTTCATCAGCTACGACGCGCAAACGTCGCAAACGGGTATCCAGACCCGGCTCGAGGCGTTCTGCGACATGCTTCGCATGCGCAAGCAGGGCCGTGCGGTCCCTGCGTCTACCGAGGAGGTTGTTGCGTGAACGGCTATCTGGGAGTGGACGTGGGCTCGATCTCGACGAAGGCCGTCGTGCTCGACGAGGGCGAACAGGTCGTCGCGCAGTCATACCTGTGGACTGAGGGCGACCCGCTCGGCGCGATCAAGCGCGTGCTGGCCGAGATGGAGCCCCAGTCTGTTGCGGCCGGGGCCGAGGTCGTGGCGGTGGGCGTGACCGGCTCCGCGCGCGAGCTGCTCGGTGCCGCTCTGGACGCCCAGATCGTGAAGAACGAGATCACCGCGCACGCGATGGGGACGCTGTCCCGCCACCCGGACGTAAGCACGATCTTCGAGATCGGGGGCCAGGACTCCAAGATCATCATCGTGCGTGACGGTGTGCCGGTGGACTACGCCATGAATACGTTGTGCGCAGCCGGTACGGGGTCGTTCCTGTCGTCGCAGGCGCGGCGACTCAACGTTCCGGTCGAGGACTTCGGGTCATATGCGCTGCGCTCCACGAAGCCCACCAAGATCGCCGGCCGCTGTACGGTCTTCGCTGAGTCCGACCTCGTGCACAAGGCACAGATGGGACACCCGCGCGAGGACCTCATCGCGGGCCTGTGCCACGCCATCGTCATGAATTACCTCAACAACGTGGGCAAGGGTAAAGAGGTGCGCGCACCCATCGTGTTCCAGGGCGGCGTGAGCAAGAACGTGGGCGTCGTCCAGGCATTCGCCGACATCACAAGTGAGGAGATCGTGGTCGACGAGGAAGGTCACCTCATGGGCGCGATCGGCGCGGCGCTTCTTGCGCGCGACAGCGGTCTGCGCGCTCCATTCGAGTTCTCGATGCGCGAGCTGGAGTTCGTCACGCGCGGCTTCGAGTGCCAGGGTTGCGCCAACGACTGCGAGGTCGTGACGCTGCTGCGCGCCGGTGAGTTCCTGGACGGTTGGGGCAACCGCTGCGACCGCGGCATCGAGCGGGCCAAGGAGTCGCTGGCCACGTAGCGGACCCACCTTTTCCGCCTGGCTCGCGTGGGGCGTGGAGCGTCCGATACGCCGGTCGATCTCGAATCCGCGCTCGCCTCTGTCGCCGCCGCCCGCCGAGGCGTAGAATCCTGCCGACCGCGCTCACGCGGCGCGCGGCGGGACGCCTGCAGAGGGGACGCACATGGACGGTACCGTCGCACTTCCGAATTCGGTACCCGCTGTGCGGCTGCGCATCGGACAGGACCGGGTCGCACGCCTGGCGCCGTGGCTGATGCTGTTCGCTCGGAGCGGAGGCGCGCTCGCTGCGCAGTCGCTGCTTGCTGTGGCCTTCGCGGCTGCTGGCGCCGCCACTCCGTGGCGCGCGGCCGCCGACTGGTGGCTGGCGTCCTTCGCCGTTGCCGAGGTCGCCAACATCGCGGTGCTCGCGTGGCTCCTGCGGCGCGAGGGGCTGCGGTATCGCGACATGCTCAACGTGTCGCGCCGCGACGTGAAGGGCGACCTGAAGTGGCTCGCCATAGCGTTCCTCGTGAGCGGACCCGTCGCCTTCCTCCCAAATGTGCTGCTCGGCAGCGCGCTATGGGGCAACGCGCAAGTCGGCGCCGACCTCATCTTCCGTCCGCTGCCGGTGGCAGGCGCATGGGCGGTCGTGATCGTGTTCCCCGTCGTGCACGCGCTGACCGAGCTGCCCACGTACTTCGGCTACGTGATGCCACGGCTGCAAGCGCTCACCAGCCGCAGGTGGGCGCCGATGCTTGCGTGTGCCGGCGCGCTATCGCTCCAGCACGTGTTCCTCCCCTTCCTGCTCGACGGCCCCTACATCGTGTGGCGTGCACTGATGTACTTGCCGTTCGCGGTGTGGCTCGCGTGGGTGATCGACCGGCGCCCCACGGTCCTGCCGTACCTCGCCGCCGGGCACTACCTGCTGGACCTGCCGCTCCCGATCTTCATCCTGCTTGCGTCACTGTCGTCCTAGTCGCATCGAAATGCCGAGGAGGCACGGATGGATGCTCGTGCGACCGCTGTGACCGTTCTGAAATGGGCGGGGGTCGGCCTGGCGGCCTTCCTTGCGCTGGTGCTCGTCGGCTCGACGATCGTGCCGCCGCTTGCACGCGGTCGGTACAACCGGTGGGGGGCCACCGACGACGAGGTCGGCCGTGCGCTGCCCGGGGACGAGCTGGTCCCCGATGCGACGTCGTCGTCCACAAAGGCCGTCACGATCGAGGCACCTGCTGCGCTGGTGCATGAGCTCGTGGTCCAAATGGGATACCAGCGCGCGGGGTGGTATGGCTGGGACTGGTTCTACAACATGACCGGGTCCTCGGACTTCGTGGACGGCCGGTACTCCACGCGCGTGGTACCCGAGCTGCAGGACGTCGCCGTGGGCGACCGCATCTACATCAACGAGATGGTGGGGTACGACGTGGTCCGCAATGACGCGGACGCGTTCCTGCTCTTCGGCGCGATGAACGAGAAGGGCGAGGCGTGCGATCCTGATGACCGCGCCGTGTGTTCCACGATGTCGTGGGCGTGGGTGATCGAGGCGGTCGATGAGGATACGACCCGGCTGATCCTGCGTATCCGCAACGGCGGACCCGGCTTCGGTGGGTTCGTGGACTGGCTCTACGCCAACCCGCTCGACCTGGGCGGCGCTATCATGGGCTACAAGACGCTCGTCGGGTTGCGCAACACGGCCGAGGACCTGGCGGGCAGCTAGCGCAGGGAGACGCATGCAGCCCGAATCACCCGATCCCGGCACGCACATCGCGCACGACCCGTACCTGGAGGTCTTCGGCAGGTTCTGGGACGGGATGTCGTTCCTGATTGCTTCGTCGAGGGCCACCTTAGACCGGCTTGCGCCATCTGGACGACCGCTGAAGTTCACCGATGCGTCGGCCGGCGAGCTACTCGACGAGTATCTTGAGAGTTCCAGCAGAGGTTCTGGCGTGTGGCCTGCAGAGCTGCTGGCCTGGCAGACTTACGCCTACACGATTGTCGAGGCCCACGGTCTGCTCGACGAGTACCTGCGTGCCAGTTTCGAGCTCCTGGTACTGGCCGAGCACGTGGCATCCCGGGTCAATGCCGATGGCGGCTGGGACGTGGACGCAGGCGACCGCCTGGCGGCCATCGAGGCGGAGGTGCGCGCCGACAGCGACCGCTTCGAGCAGCTTGCCCTGTGGAGCCGGGTTGCCCGGCTCAGGAGTCGTTTCGGTCTGGACGTGCGGCTGAGCAGGCCACTGGAAGCCGCACTCAAGCATCACCGCAAGATCCGCAACTACATCGTGCACGGGCACCTGACGCCGCACGTGGTGATGCCCGACGGGACTATCGGCAGGATGCAGGCATATCCGCCGCCGCCGTACGTACCGCTGGGGCTCCACGTGGTGCGGGGTGCCATGAGCGTGATGCTTGCCGCTCATCGGCAGGTAGACGCGGGGATCGTCGCGCACGTGGGAGTTGCCGAGGACCCGCTGACCTGCCGCATGATCGAGGTTGAGATCGAGAGCGGTCGCGCAGAGTGGTTCGTGGACCCGTGGGAGCCACACCCCGACCACTTGTTCGAAGACAGCGTGCTCAGGACCTGGCGCCCGAGCGTCTAGGCCGAGGGCGCGGGGAGCGGCCCAGTGTAGCCCAGCCCCCGAAGGACGAACGCTGCGAGCTGGTCGAGAGCCGGAGCAACCGAAGAAGGCTCTCCGACGCCGGCTTCGTAGCCCTGGAACGCGCCAGTGACGAACCAGGCGGCTGTGGAGGGATCGGCCACGTCGAAGACTCCCTCCTCGATGCCCTGCGCGACTATCGCGGTCATGAGCGGGTGGATGCGCTGGGCGAAGCCCTCGGTAACGCGGTCGTGGACATCGCGGTTCTGGGGGCTGTGCAACAGCTCGGCGAGTTCGATCTCGTGCGGCTCGTCACTCATCTCGAGCAGCGCTCGTTTGAGCTCGAGCAGCTTGTCCAGCGCGTTGGCATCAGGCATGTCGACGGCCTCGGCGATTCGCCCGTACAGGGCCTCTACCGCTTCGGCTGCCACCGCGAACACGATGTCGTCCTTTGAGTCGAAATACAGGTAGAAGGTGCCCTGTGCCACGCCTGCCGCCCTGACGATATCGCTGATCGCCGTACCGGCGACTCCTTGGCTCCGAAAGCAGGTGAGTGCGGCAGTGACGAGCTGCGCGCGCCTTGTGGCGGGACTCAGGCGCCTGCGTGGGGTCACGCGGCCTCCTCGTGGTCCGCGATCCGACCGTCGAGTACGCGGACCACGCGGTCGGCCTCGGCGGCGACTTGCGCGTCGTGGGTCACGACGATGAGGGTCATGCCGGTCTCGCGGTTGATCTCTCGCAGCAACTCCATTATGCGCGCCGAGTTCTCCGAGTCGACCGCGCCGGTAGGTTCGTCAGCGATGAGGACCCTCGGCCGGTGCACGAGCGCCCGCGCGATCGCCACTCGCTGGCGTTCGCCGCCCGAGAGTTTCGTCGGCAGGTTGTCGAGTCGCTCGCTCAACCCGACGCGCTCGAGCAGTCCTCGTGCCGTGCTCACGCGGTCGCGTCGAGACACTCCAGAGTCCACCAGTGGTATCTGTACGTTCTCCATGGCGCTGAGTGTGGGGATGAGATTGTGCAGCTGGAACACGAAGCCCACAGTGCGACGGCGAAAGCTCGCAAGGTCGCGTTCGCGCGCGAGATCCACTCCGTCGATGACCACGCGGCCGGATGTGGGAGTGTCAAGCGCTCCAAGCATGTTGAGCAGCGTCGACTTGCCTGACCCGCTCGGTCCGACGATAGCCACGAACTCACCCTCGTCCACTTGCAGGGTCACGCCGTCAAGCGCGCGGATGGCGCCGTCGTCGAAGTGTTTCACCACGTCATATGTCTCGATGATCGGCATTTCCGTGACTCCCTCCTCAGTGTTGAGACGAGCGCTCCTACTCGTACCTGAGCGCTTCGACCGGCGATAGGTTGGCGGCATGCCACGCCGGGTACAGACCTCCCACGACCGAGACGATCAGTGCCACGAGCCCGGCCCGCGCCCACAGACTCAGCGAGTAGGCCGGCGAGAGGAACGATTGCACGACGTCGGCGTTGGACAACGGCACAAGCACGAGCATCGCGAGGCCGGAGCCTACGACCACGGCGCCAAGACCGATCAGCACTGCTTCGCCGAGGATCATCGCGAGTACCGTGCGACGCCTCCAGCCGACCGCCTTGAGCACCCCGATCTCGCGCGTGCGGTCGAACACGCTCACGATCATCGTGTTCATCACGCCAATACCGCCGATCACGATAGCGAGGGCCGAGATCATCCAGCTCGCGGCGTCGATGATCTCGGCGCCCTGGTCGACACGGGAGATCTCATCGGCGTTCTTGATCGTCACGAGCTCGCCGGCGAACTCTCGGTCGATCCGCGCGGTCAGCTCCTCGATGTCGGCGTCGGCTGCTGCGTCGACGAACAGCATTGTGACGCTCCCCTTGGTGTCCGTGTGCCGCTGCACCGTCGCGAGGGTCATCGTGGCGCTTGAGTCTTGCATCTGCTCGCCTGTCTCGTAGACGCCGACGACCTCGTGCTCCTCGCCGAACAGCTCGATCGAGTCCCCAACGCCCTTATTCGTCGAGTTCGCGGCCAGCTTGCCGAGAGCGACCTCACCGTCGCGCACGGGCAGGGCGCCGTCTGTCACGGAGAAACCCCCGAGGCGCATGCCTTCTTGCGTGACACCAAGCACGATGAAGTAGGGGTTGTTCTCGTACCGCGTGACGGCGAGGCCCACGCCCTCGACGGTGTCGACTCCGTCAAGCCGCGCGACCTGCTGTGCACGCGACTCGCCGACGCGACTTATCATCATGTCCGAAGCGCCTGCTTGTGTGACCAGGAAATCTGCTTCACCGGACTGGATCACGCCGCCGAACGATTCCTTGAGACCGTCGGCGACCGCACCGAGGGCGATGATGGTTGCGATGCCGATGCTGATTCCGAGGAGCGTGAGCAGCGTCCGCGTCCTGTGCCGTAGGACGTTCTTGGGGATGAGCTCCGCGAGCGTCATCGTGTGCCCCCTATGGAACGAATGTGCAGCCTGAGGTATGCGATCATTGGAATGACTGACTATCAGTCAGTAACATACCCATTCGACTCAGGTCAAGACGCAGTGGCGCGGGGGAACATTCACAGAACCGAGGACACGACGCCGAGGAGGACTCCAATGGACCCCGTCTGGACCGTCGAGAACCTGTACCGCAATCTTGTCGCCGGCGACCTGGGCCCTGTGATCGGGGGATTCTGCGACAATGCGACGGTCGACTCGCCCCTTGGTGGCAAGCAGCTGCCGCAGGAGTGGATCGCAGAGACGCGCGCCTGGCTGGCGAGGCACGAGGCCGGGACTGAGTCCGTGAACACGGTGCACGCCGACGATCGCGTGGCGCACGAGTTCGTCCTGCACGTCACGATCGACGGCGCTCGACGCGACGTGCCGGTGATGCTGATCGCCGACATCGAGGACGATGCGATACGCGACCTCCGTGTCTATCACAGCACGTGGCCGTTGACTGGCTCACACAGCGTTCGGGGTCCGGTGATGGACTACGCGCTCGGTGATCGGCCTGCAGAACCGGTCGGCTCGTATCACGAGGCGCTCGCGGCAGCCGATGCCGCGGCAGCCGATGCCGCGTTCGAACCAGGGGGGTCCGTTCGGGAGCCGGCTGGTTCGGAGTATACGCATGGGGGAAAGGACCGCACGGCGTGGTACGAGACCATACTCGCCGACGGGCCGCTGCCGCTCAGGCTTGGCACGATCACAGACGACGGGGAGACCGTCGTATACGAGTACCTCGTCGACCACTGGGGATCGGCGGACCTGCCGAAGCAAGCCGGCGCGGCCGCGTACACGCGTGGCGAGAGCGGCCGTCTGGTATCGGCGCGCGTCTACGATGACGTGGACCCGCCTGTCGCCGTGACTACCTGACCACGACGGCGCGTGCCATGGTGACACCGTCGGCCTCGGGCTCGACGATCACCATGACATCCGAACCGACGCCGAGATCGCTGGCGCTCTCGGTGTGTGCGATTACCGTGTCGGAGTCGGTGTACAGTGTTTGCGATCCGCCATCTTCGAGTTCGACGGTGATGGTGTCGTCGGCCACTTCCAGGACGGTGCCGTCGACGGTCCCGCCACCGAAACCGCGCATGCCGCCGCCCGTCGGCATCTCGGTCGGGTCAACGCCCATCCGCTCGGCGAGGAACTCCTGGCGGTCCTCGGCCGTCATGTTCTCGAGTTCCGTGCGCTCCTCTTCTGTGAGGTCGGCCATCGGCCCGCCTCCCGCGCCCGGCCCGAGCCCCGCGCCATCACCGGGTGCGACCTGCGACTGTGCGGTGGTCGCCTCGTCCAGCCCGGCGTAGTATGTGCCGCCCCAGAAGGCCGCCACGAGCAGGGCGACTGTCGCTACCACGATTCCTGCAGTCTTCATCTCGTGCTCCGTTCATGTGTCACGGACCGTTCTCGTGACCACCGTGGCGTGCGCCCGGCGGCCGGACGGTCACTGGTACCTCAATGCCTCGATCGGGCTCATCCGCGCGGCCCGTCGTGCGGGATAGAAGCCGAAGACGACCCCGATGGTCGCCGACACGGTTGCCGCGAGCGCGATCGCGTTCCACGACACAAGCGCGTCGACACCGAGTACCGCGCCGGCGGCCGTGCCGATCCCCCATCCCGCGAGCACACCGACCGCTCCGCCCACGAGCGTGAGCATCACCGACTCGGCGAGGAATTGGAGCGAGATCACGTCGTCGTCGGCCCCGATCGCCTTGCGCAGTCCGATCTCACGAGTGCGCTCTGTCACCGTGGTGAGCATCATGTTCATGATGCCGATGCCGCCCACGAGCAGAGATATGCCGGCGATGGCGGCGAGCAGGGTCGTGAACGTGCCGGTGACTGTCGAGACGGTCTCGAGCATGTCGGCCATGTTCTGGATGCGGAAGTCCGCATAGTCGGGATCGGCGATCGCGTGTCGTGCAAGCAGCATCGTCTCCACGGCATTCTCCGCAGCGTCCATCTGTTCCTCATCGGCGACCGCGAGCGTGATGCTGGACACGTACTCGCTTCCTGTGACATAGCGCTGAGCGGTCGAGAGTGGGACGAGCGCCGCCGAATCCACGTTGGTGAACCCCGAGACGCCCTTGTCCTCCAACACGCCAATGACGGTGAGCAGCATGTTGCCGCTTCGGACACGCTGCCCCACTGGGTCGCCATCGGTGCCGAAGAGGTCCTCGGCAAGTGAGGACCCGAGCACCACTACCTGCGCGTAGGACCGGTCATCGCGCTCCGAGATGAATGCCCCTGTGTGCACAGTGACGTTGTTGATCTCGGCGTACGCCGGCGTCACCCCGAGGAGCTGGGCGTTGGCGTTCACGTCCTTATTCACGATCTGCGCGTTGCCCTGTGCGGAAGCCGCCGCACCCGTTATGAGGTCGATCCCTGCAAGCGCTTCGGCGTCTTCGCGTGTGAGCGACTGTACGTTTCCCGCTGCCATCCGAAAACCGGCGCCTTGCTGGCCGGCTGCCGAGGGCATGACCGTGAGCAGGTTGGATCCCGCCGACTGTATCGAGCTCTCGATCGAGGCCTGGCTCCCAGCTCCGAGCGAGAGCATGGCGATGACGGATGCGATGCCCACGACGATGCCGAGGATGGTCAGGCCGCTTCTGACCTTGTTCGACGTGAGGGAGTGCAGTGTCTCGGCGAGCAGGTCACAGATGCGCATCACGCCTCACCTCCGCTTCCGTACGCCCTGATCTCGGCATCGGCGGTGGCCGCATCTTCGACGATCTCTCCGTCCTGGATGCGTACCACCCGGCGGGCCTTCTGTGCGATGTCGGGCTCGTGCGTGATCAGCACGATGGTCCGGCCCTCCCCGTTCAGACGCGCGAACAGCTCCATCACGGAGTCGCCGGTCGCCGTGTCCAGATTGCCGGTGGGCTCATCGGCCAAGACAAGCGACGGGTCGTTCACGAGCGCGCGCGCGATGGCCACGCGCTGCATCTGGCCGCCGGACAGCTCGTTTGACCGATGCGTCCACAAAGACTCTTCGAGCCCGACGGAGCGCATCGCCGCCGCGGCGCGGTCCTCGCGCTCGTCGGCGGGCACGCGCGTGTACAGCATCGGGAGGGCGACGTTGCGCATCACCGTCGCGCGCGGCAGGAGGTTGAACGCCTGGAACACGAAACCGACAGTCTCGCGGCGCATGAGCGCGAGCTCGTGGGCGTCGAGTTCGGAGATGTCGCGGCCGTCGAGTCGATACGTGCCCGACGTGGGCGTGTCGAGACAGCCGAGGATATGCATCAGTGTCGATTTGCCCGAGCCGGACGGGCCCATGATCGCCGCGAACTCTCCCGAGTCGATCCGCATGGACACGCCGCGCAGCGCGTGGGTCACGACACCGGCGCCGTCGTAGGTCTTGTGCAGCTCGGCGGCCTCGATGATGGCGTCACTACTCACGGCCGGCTCCGGGACCGCCGCCCATGCCGGGCATCACGAAGCCGCCTCCACCGGCCGCCTCCTCGTCCGTCTCGCCACTCTCGACGGCCTGGGTCACCACCGCGTCACCCTCGTCGACGCCGCTTACGATCACGGTCTGCGTCGCGTTTGCGATCCCGATCTCGACCGTCACGTTCCGAGGCTCAGCGGCGCCTTCATCGAGCACTTGAACGTAGTAGGTGCCGGCGCTGTCGGTCTTGACCGCAGCGTTGGGCACAAGCACGACGTCTCGCCCGATGTCCGTGACGATCGACGCCGCGGTGGACATGCCGGAGCGCAGGGCTTCATCGGCGACATCGAGCGCGAGCCATACATCGAACGTGACCACACCCTGCTCGTTGGTCCCTTCGTCGGCTATCTCGTACACCTTTCCCGTCACCGCCAGGTCGGGAAGGGCGTCGAACGCGATGTCGGCGCGCTGTCCGACCCGCACTGAGGGCAGATCGACCTCGTTCACGGTGAGACGCGCCGCAAACGGCTGTTCGGGCACGAGCACGACCGGGGCGCCGGATGATGTCGCCGCCGTGGTGCCGGTCCCGCTTCCCGCGTCATCGGACGTTCCACCGCTCCCAGCCGATGAGACGGTGTCGCCCGCCTTGATGCCGAGGGAGTGCACCACGCCCGCGCACGGTGCCGTCACGTCGAGCTCCTGCTCGGCTTCCTGCGCCTGCTCGTAAGAAAGCAGCGCGCTGGCGAGCGAGGCCCTGGCCGAGGCGACCCCCGCTTCTGCCGAGGCTACCTCCGCTTCGGCCGTGTCGAGGTCGGCCTGCGTGACGTCCTCCGTCTGCTGCGTCGTCACGGCGCTTTCGTCGCTTGCGCTCGACGCGGCGGGCGCGTCACGGGTCGTGGCATCGGGCGCGGCGTCGCCGGCGGTCTCGGTCGGCGTGAGGGCCTGGGCCGACGTGCCCGACACGAGTCGTGCAGCGTAGCTGTCTTCGAGATCGGCAAGCGAATTGGTGGCTCTCACCAGCGAGGCCTCGGCCTGGGCCACGGCTTGCTGCGCCTGCCGGTAGCCCGTGAGCGCCTTGGCCGTGTTTGCCTTGGCATCCCTCGCATCCAGCGTGAACAGGACGGTTCCGGTAGCTACGAGATCTCCCTCGGCCACCTCGAGCGACGCTACCGTTCCCGAACCCGACGCGTAGACCTCGGTCGCCTCGTCGATCTCCAGGTAGCCCGTGGCTGAGACGGTCACCGAGATGGTCCCGACGCTCGCTTGCTCCGTGGTGTACGACGTGGTCGCTTCAGGCGTACTGGCCTGCTGCAAAAGGAGGTACGCGACTCCGGCCACCATCATCAACGCACCCGCCGCGATCCATCCGCGATAGCGGCGGACCTTCTTGGAAACGGACACTTCTCACCTCCGCGGACGTTGTCCTGGTCCACGCTAGACCGCTCGGGGCGTCCGTTCGTCGTGCGTAGGTGGTGATTCGGCGTACGCCTCAGGGAGTATGCCAAGGAGCCTGGACGCGGTTAGCCGGCGCTCGCGTCGGTCCCGGGAACCACGAGGCCCGCCTCGTACGCCATGACGACGAGCTGCGCCCGGTCTCGGGCGTGAAGCTTCATCATCACCCGCGAAACGTGGGTCTTCGCGGTCGCGGGGCTGATGAACAGCTTCGAGGCGATCTCATTGTTCGACAGCCCTTGGGCCACCAACGACAAGATCTCGTGCTCTCGCTCGGTGAGTGTGTCGAGCTCGGCTGGGTGAGCGCGACGGACATCCGGCCGTGACGCGAACTCTTTGATCAAACGGCGCGTGACGCTCGGGGAGAGCAGCGCGTCGCCTGCGTTGACGACCCGCACCGCCTCGATGAGCTGTTCGGGGTCGGTGTCTTTGAGCAGGAACGCGCTCGCTCCGACCCGCAGTGCCTCGTACACGTAGTCGTCGGCATCGAACGTGGTGAGCACGACCACGCGTGGGCGCCCGGAGTCCTCGGTCGGCTCGCGAACGGCGTCGGACGCCTCGGACCCGGCACCTCCTAAGATGCGCCGGGCCGCCTCGAGTCCGTCCATCTCGGGCATGCGGATGTCCATGAGGATGACGTCGGGAGACAGCTCCTCGGCAAGCTGGACCGCGTGCAGACCGTTCTCGGCTTCGCCGACGACTTCGATGTCCGGAGCGGCATCCAGCAGCACGCGGAAACCGCCGCGTACGAGCGCCTGGTCGTCGGCGATAAGGACGCGGATCGTCATGTTGCGCTCCTGGTCAGGGGGATGGATGCCGTGACTGTGAAGCCGCCGGCCTCGCCCGGCTCGGCTGACAGCGAGCCACCGAGTGCTTCGACCCGCTCGCGCATACCGCGAAGGCCGTGACCCGCGCGAGGCTCCGCCGCATCGCTTCCGGCGCCGGCGCCGTCGTCGGCGATCGAGAGCGTGAGCAGGTCGGGGCGTGCTGTGACGCTCACGCGGACGCTGTGCGCCTCGGCATGCCGAAGAACGTTGGTGAGCGCCTCTTGCACGATCCGGTAGGCCGACACGCTGGCGTACGCGGGCAGAGTGGTCACGTCGCCTTCGAGGGTGACGTCCACCGCGATCCCAGCGTCGCGCAGGGGTTCCGCGAGGGCGTCCACCCGGGTTACGTCCGCGGTCGGCGCGAGCGGGGCCTCGCCTTCACCGGTCCGCAGCACGTCGAGCATGGAGCGCAGCTCGGCAAGCGCGTTCTTGCTGGTGGCGCGGATGTTCTCGACCGAGTCCCGGGCGCTTGCGGGGTCGGTCTCGAGCAACGTGGCAGCTGCGCCGGCCTGGACGGTCACGATCGACAGACTGTGCGCGACGATGTCGTGAACCTCGCGTGCGATCCGTATGCGCTCCTCGTCCACCCTTCGCAGCGCTTCTTCCTCGCGCGTGCGCTCCGCCTCGGCGGCCCTTCGTTCGACCTCAGCGATGTACTCGCGACGGTTGCGCTCCGCTTCGCCGAGCAGCGCGGCTGCGGCAAGCATGACGAACGAGCCCACGGCCTCTGCGACCCAGCGGACGCTCGAGGAGAAGGCGAAGACCGGCACAGCCACCATCACGCCTATGACGACGAGTGCCAAAAGCCCCACCCGGCGCTGCCTGGCTCCCGACGCCAGCGTGTACAAGGCGATCATGGGTGCAAGGATGGTAGGCGCCGGAGGAATCCCAGGTCGAAGGGCGTATACGAGTGCCGCCGTGCCGCTCACCACAAGGGCCAGCCAAGGGATTTTGCGGCGAACGGCAAGTGGCATGAAGGTCAGCGCGATAAGCGCGTACACGCCGATCCCCGCCGAGGCCTGTCGCCCGGCAGGGTGCATGGCGCGCCAGTTAGGGACCTGCGGGAGCCCCGGCGACCGCGTGGCGCTCACCACGTACACCATCAGGCACACCAGCAGCGTCAGCCCGACCGCCACCATCGTGTCTACGACGAGCGGGTCCAAGCGGGCGATTCGTTCCTTGATGTCGCGCCAGGTCATGGACTCATCGTAGACGTGGAGAAGCCCCGGCGAAAGCGCCATAGGGCGTACTCGCTCGTGCTACCGGGGGAGTATGAGGCCCAACCTGCATCGGCGTCGGGGCAGCACTGGGTGCCGCAGCTTACGCGGACATCACTGGCACGCGCAGCTCGGTCAAGTAGTCTTGCGGCTTCACCTCGCTCGGGTCCGAGTAGTAGACCTCTTCAGGTGGGCCGGAGACCACATACCCGCTCTCGCCGATCCAGCGGAAGAGTGCCTCGTAGGTGGGCGCGATCGAGTCGTATGGGCCCTTGTGCATGGTCCACGCGACAGTCCGCATGCCGACCCGTTTGACCCCCACGCCGCTCTCGTCGGGAGGAATATCGGAATCCGGGCCAGTGATCGGTGCCTGGATCTCCCATGCGGCCTGGTCCTCGGGCACTTCGTCGGGACTGGTGAAGTACAGGGCCATCGGCGCGTCCGTCGGCGTGAATCCGTGTGACTCGACCCAGCCGTACACCGTGCCGAACCCCTCCGGCATCCGCGAATACGGCCCGTGCATGGGCAGGTACGCTACGGTCATCGGGCCGGTCTGCTTAATCTCGGCTTGGAACATCCGTACCACCCCCTCGTTGTGATTCTCCCCAGCACGAGGTGGCTCGACGCGACCGATCAGGAGCGACGGCTCTAGTGCGTAACGCGCGGCGGCACCAGCAGGACGGGCGAGGCCGAGTCGCGCAGGACTCTATCGGCAACCTTGCCGAGGACCACGTGCTCGTGGGTGCGGCCATGGCTGCCCAGCACCACGAGTGTGAAGTCCCCGGATGCCGCACGCCAAGCCACCTCCAACGCGGGCTGTCCGGACACGAGCTCGCACTTCACCTGGCTCGCTCCGATGGCCTCGAGCCGTGCGCCCAAGACGCGCAGGCGGTCATAGTCCGCTCGGTTCGGCACCGCCGTGACCGACAGCGAGCACGCGACCTCCGAGCCGCTGTGTCGCTCGTTCACATGCGTAACCGTGACATCTCTCGCGCCGCGCTTGATCAATCCTTGTACGAGCTCGTGGGCGTGCTCGGCTGCGGGTGAGTAGTCGGTGGCGAGCAGCACCCGGCTCAACAGCGTGCGGGGTGTGGAGGCGCTGCTCTCATCGGCCCAACCGCGATTACCTGTGACCAGGACGGGACGGCCGTGCAGCAGGACCAAGTCCGACGAGGTCGTTCCAGATAACGGCGTACCGACCACACCGTCTCCTCGGCCTGCGACGATTGTGAGCTGGGCGTCGTAACGGTCAGCGACGTCGCGCAACGAGAACGAGGGGTGGCCGACCGAGGTCTCGACGTGCACGTCGATGCCGTATGACTCCAGCACGCGGCACTGCTCCTCGTACATGCTGTCCGCATGACCGTCGCTCAGGCCACTCTTCGCGTCGGTGTCGAGCACGTGTGTGAGTATGGCCTCCTCGATGCCAAGGCAACGGAACTGGCTGGCACACGAGATCATGTGACACGAATCGGTTGACAGGTCGGTGCAGACCACGGCTCGACGAAACATGCCCGGTTCCCCCCTATCGCACGCCCAGCGGGGTCGCGGCGAGCAGACCCCGTGCGTGGTAGTAGATATCGATTGGTTACAACGCACACTTGAGGTCGCATGTAGGGAGATACCACGGGCCGCCCGAAGAACCGGGACGAACCGCACGGATGAGCGGGACAGGCTGCGGAGCAACGCAAGGCATCGACAGGAGCGGTTGGACCCTGGTGCGCTGCCGGTATGCTCTACGCGCGAACCTAGACGCGAGATGACGTGAACGCCCGCTCGGGGCGCCGGGTGACCGGAGAGTTGCGCTCGTCCACGAACACGACGCGCGGCTCCCACGCCCGGGCCTCGGCATCGTCGAGTTCGACGAACGTCGCGACGATCACCAAGTCACCGGGTCGGGCGTGATGGGCAGCGGCGCCGTTGACGCACACATCTCCTTGGCCGGCAGGACCGGGGATCACATACGTGGTCAAGCGCGCGCCGTTGGAGGCGTTCCACACGTGCACCACCTCGTTGGGCAGGAAGCCGGCTGCCTCCATGAGGTCGGAGTCGATGGTGATGCTGCCTTCGTAGTCCACGTCGGCGTGGGTAACGGTGGCGCGATGAATCTTGCCACCGAGCATGGTGCGTCGCATGCGTATCGCTCCCTTTCCGAGTACACGCCCGGCCATCCGGGTCGCATCACGGTCATCAGTCGCGGGGGTCAATAGTATCATGCGTCGCTCCAGTGGCGCCCGACGGCGAACGGGAGCGGGTATGAGATAGTCGGCAGGGCAGACCAAGCGTTCGATTCGAAGGAGGCATACCCCGCATGCCGGAGACTCCGTCACCTGCACAGGAAGCCGCAGCGCTGGAGACCTCACGTGGCGAGACGCGCGCCGCCTTCGCGAACCGTGCGCTCATGTACCGGCACATCTTCGACGTACTCGAAGAGGAGTACGGCGCGGACCGTGCCACCGAGTTGATGAAGCGGGCGATCTACCGCCGAGGCGTCGAGATCGGGCAGCGCTACCGGGCAGCAGCGGAGGCGGGCGATCTGGAGGAGGTCGGACGCCTCTTCGTTGAAGGCTCCCCTGCGGATGGCGCGCTGTTCGAGCCCGCAGTCGACCAGGCGGCAGCGGACGACCGCGTCGTGTTGCGCATGACGGCCTGCCCGCTCGCAGAAGCGTGGCGCGAGGCAGGCTTGCCCGAGGAACGGGTCGACCAGCTCTGCAACATCGCAGCGGCGGTGGATGAGGGTACGTTCGAAGGCGCGGGTTTGCGATTGCGCTTCCTCGACCGTCAGGCGTGTGCGGGCTCGGACCGCTGTCTACTGGAGATCAAGCTGGCGTCGCGGTAGGTCGGCTGGGGCGCTTCGCCGCCGGCGAAACGCCCCAGTTCTTGCGTGCTCGAAGCGCGCCTATCACATCTCAGCAACGGCGATGACATTGCCTTCCGGGTCGACGAACCATGCGCTGCGTTCGCCGCCCATCTCCGCGATGCCTTCGTGGGTCTTGAGACCGGGCATGTCGTACTCCTCGAAGGTGACGCCCCTGGAGCGCATGTCCTCCATCGCTGCTGGCAGGTCGTCCACGATGAACGTGGCAACAGTGTGCTCCGCCTTCGTGCGCGCCCGCTCGTAGACAAGGATGCGGCTACCATTTCCGGCGTGGACCAGGAAGCTGCCTGTCTGCGGCGCATCCTCGATCTCGAAGCCGAGTGTTTCGTGGTAGAAGCGTCTGGCCCGATCGATGTCTTCTGCCGGAAGCACGGGATAGACCGTCGCGGTCGTGATGCGGCTTGCTGTTGAGGGTGACATGGGTGATGCACCTCCTTCCGTGTGCAAGACTTACCCACTTTGCGAGGGTTCGGACACACCTCCGGACAGGGGTCGGAGGAAGCGTGCCGCGAAGGGGGGTGCGTGTCGCGGCGTGACCGGCTCGGTGTCCTCGGCGATAATGTTGGGGCGGAGCACCACATCACGTGCGATGCTGCGTACGCAAGGCCACACGACTCGACTAGGGGGCTTGGCCACCGCATGATTCCCCGTTACACCCGCCCCGAGATGGGCGCCATCTGGGAACTCGAGAACAAGTTCGCCATCTGGAAAGAGATCGAGATCTTGGCCTGCGAGGCGCAAGCCGAGCTCGGCGAGATCGGCATCACGGCCGAGGAGGCCGCCGTCATCCGCGACCGCGCGGTGTTCTCCGTCGCGCGCATCGACGAACTGGAACGCGAGACCAACCACGACGTGGTCGCGTTTCTCACCAATCTTGCCGAGCACATCGACGCCGGGTACGGCCCCGATGAGCCCAAACCTTCACGCTGGGTGCACTACGGCATGACCTCCAGCGACCTGGGCGACACGGCGCTGTGCTACCAGATGACGCAGGCGACAGACATCCTCATCGACGACGTGCGCCGCCTTGGCGAGATCTGCAAAGCGCGTGCGTTCGAGTTCCGCGACACCCTGTGCGTGGGCCGTACGCACGGGATCCACGCCGAGCCGATGGTCTTCGGCATGAAGTTCGGGCGCTGGGCGTGGGCGTGGCGACGCGCGCTCGATCGGCTCGAGCGCACTCGCGACATGATCGCGGCTGGCGCGATCAGCGGCGCCGTCGGCACGTACAGCAACATCGACCCGTTCGTGGAGCGCTACGTGTGTGAGCGCCTGGGCCTGACCCCCGAGCCGCTATCCACGCAGGTCATTCCCCGCGACCGGCACGCACAGTTCCTCGCGGTGCTCGCCACCATCGCCGCCACTGCCGAGGAGATCGCCACCGAGGTCCGCGCGATGCAGCGCACCGACACCATCGAGGCCGAAGAGCCGTTCACGAAGGGGCAGAAGGGCTCCTCGGCCATGCCGCACAAGCGCAACCCGATCACCGCCGAGCGCGTGTGCGGGCTCGCGCGCGTGGTGAAAGCGAACGCGCAGGTGGGCTTTGACGACGTGGCGCTGTGGCACGAGCGCGACATCTCGCACAGCAGCGCAGAGCGCGTGGTGCTCGCGGACTCGACGATCGCGCTCGACTACTTGCTCGACAAGCTGGCGTGGATTCTGGGCGGGCTGGGAGTGTACCCGGAGAACATGCGCGCGAACCTCGAGGCCACGCGCGGGCTGATCTACTCGAGCCGCGTGCTGCTCGCGCTGGTGAGCGCGGGGATGAAGCGCGAGGACGCGTACGCGATCGTGCAGCGAAACGCGATGGCGGTCTGGGACGACTTGCAGCACGCGCGTCCCGGCCCCAGCTACCGCGAGCGGCTCGAGGCCGACCCCGAGTTTCCCATCTGCGCCGAGGAACTCGACGCGATCTTCGACCCGTGGGGGTTCCTCGGCAGGGTGGATGTACTGTTCGAGCGGCTCGAAGGTTGCGAGTTCTAGCAGGCGGAAGGCCAGATTGCCGGGCGGTGAGACTCCCGGCGCATCGACGAAGGAGTGTACGAGTATGCCGACAGCACGAGCGCGACACATCCTGGTCCCGTCCGAGGAGCAGGCAAACGACATCAAGCGGCAGATCGCCGAGGGAGCCGACTTCGCCGACATGGCTCGGCAGCATTCGGCGTGTCCTTCCGGCCGCAATGGGGGGGACCTGGGCGATTTCTCTCCCGGCCAGATGGTCAAGGAATTCAACGACGTGTGCTTCAACGACGAGCTCGGTGTGGTGCACGGTCCCGTGCGCACGCAGTTCGGCTACCACCTGATCGAGGTCACCGAGCGCACGGATTAGGGCCGCCGACCCTGCCCGGAGGCTTCCATGGGTGACCCAACCGCTCGTCTCGATGCTTTGTTCGATCGTACGCGCGGACTATTCGACATGCCGGAAGGCCTGGTCTACCTCGACGGAAACTCACTCGGACCGCTCTCGCATGCTTCACGGGTACGTGTCGCGAAGGAGATCGACGCCGGGTGGGGGTCGCAGCTCATCAGGGGCTGGAACGATTCGGGCTGGATCGATTTGCCCCGCGTCGTCGGGGACAAGCTAGCCGCCATCATCGGGGCGCCGAAAGGGTCGGTGATCGCGGCCGACTCCACCTCGGTCAATCTGCTCAAAGTGCTTTCAGCCGCGCTGCGCATGCAGGCCACGGACGCGCCAGGTCGGCGGGTGATCTTGTCTGACACCGGCAATTTCCCGACCGACCTGTACGTGGCGCAGAGACTGGCCGACACGCTCGGAGCCGGACACGAGCTCGTGACGGTGCGTCCCCAAGACGTCGCCGACCGGATCGCCGAAGACGTTGCGGTCTTGATGCTCACGCAGGTGGATTACCGAACCGGCCGCCTGCACAACATGGGCGAGCTCACTCGTCGTGCTCACGAGGCAGGCGCGCTGACGATCTGGGACCTGGCACACTCCGCGGGGGCGTTTCCGGTCGACTTGGCCGCAACGCGCGCAGACTTCGCGATCGGGTGCGGCTACAAGTACCTCAACGGAGGTCCGGGCGCCCCTGCGTTCCTCTACGCGCGACCCGACCACATTGCCCGGGCACGACCCGTGGTCGCGGGCTGGATGGGCCATGACGCGCCGTTTGCCTTCGAGACCGGTTACCGCCCCGCCGATGGCATTGACAGGATGCTCGTCGGCACTCCGCCGATACTCTCCATGGCGTCTCTTGATGCGGCGCTCGACGTGTGGGGGGACGTGAACGTCGACGATGTCCGAACCCGCTCCATCGAACTGTCGGAGCGCTTCATCTCAGGCGTGGAAGACTGCTGCCCCGAACTCGAACTCGCCTCACCCCGCGACGCCCGGTCGCGCGGATCCCAGGTCTCGTTCCGGTTCGAGCACGGGTTCGCTGCGATGCAGGCTCTGATCGCTCGCGACGTGATCGGGGACTTCCGTGCGCCGGACCTCATGCGCTTCGGCTTTGCGCCGCTCTACGTGCGGCCCGCAGACGTCGATCGGGCGGTAGAGGTGCTCGAATTGGTGATGCGCGATCGTCTGTGGGACCGCGAGGAGTACGCGCGCCGCGCGAAGGTGACCTAGTGCCGCCCGGTGTTGGCCGCCGCGTGTCGAACGGTTACGCCTCAAACGCGTCCAGCACCTGGAGCGCGCGCAAGGTGAGCCACTTGCTGGGCGACCCCTTCTTCTCGACGTCGGCGATCATCTTGCCGTTGAACGAGTTGCGCAGTCTCCAGCGCATCCGGTCATCGGCGGCTTGCTCGATAACTTCGAGCGCGCGTTCGTACTCCGGCCGGCGCTGCTCACCGGCCGCCGCGAGTGCCCACAGTGCCTCGAGCGCGTCGGAGTTGTACGACAGCGGGTATCCGAATCGCAGCCAGCCGGGTTTATCGCCGTATTCGAGCGGCCCGCGCTCAGCGATCCACTCCTCGCGCAAGCGGGAGCGCTCATGGGCCTTGGCCCGGTAGGCGACCTTCGCGAACTCGCGCGCGCCCTGCGGCAGGCAGTGCAGGACCCGCTTGCCACGCAATGCCGCCACAGCGGCGTCGCGCAGGGCGGAGGCTCCCGCTGGCCACAGGTCGGAGGGGACTTCGGCCAAGAAGAGCAGTAGTTTGGGCGTGAGCATATGGCAGTAGCCGTTCAAGGTGAGCGCAGTGCCTCCCGGCGGGCACGCCAAGCCGTGCTTCTTGTACACCCCGACCAGATACTCCAGTGCCCGGGCCACACGTTCGTCGCGCGCCCAACCCAGGCGCGCCAACGAGCGCGCGACGTTGGCGGTCAGGCAGGGAATGGACCCGCGCGCCTGCATGTTGGAGCAGCTCCAGGAGCCTTCGGGAAGCTGGCGCGAGAAAGCGTAGTCGGCCGCTCGCTGCAGTCGGGAATCCGAGCCGTCGGCCCACAGCTCGCCCAAGAACAGGATTTGCCACAGCGACCCGCCGTACTTCTGGTAGTCGCGGGGTGGGGGTGCCCATGACCCGTCATCGAGCTGTGCGTCGAGGATGCGCGCGACCGGAACGTACTCGTTGCGCCGCGCCCACAGCTTCGCTGTGTCCTCGGAGTCCGTCTCGCCCAGCAGGGTGCGGCGCGCGAGCACCGCCACGGCGGGGTTATCGGACCCGAGCAGCCAATGGAGCGTGTCGTCGGGCACCCGCGACACTATCGGCGCCGGCCCCGACACGCTCACGTCTCCTCGGCAGGTAGGTCGGTCAGCTTGAAGGGTGCGCCGTGCCCCGGGTAGACAGTCCGTATCTCCAGCTCGCGCAGACGCTGCAGGCTGGCCTGGGCTGCATCGAGGTTGTCCATGATCGAGTTCAGCCGAGGACCGTCGAGGTTCTCGAACAAGTCACCGCTTATCAGGTCGCCGTCGACGGTCAACACGCCGATGGATCCCGCCGAGTGGCCGGGCAGGTGCAGCACGGTGGCCTCCACGCCCCAGCGGTTCAGGCTCTTGCCGTCCTCCAGCAGAACATCGGGTTCGAAGTGCTCCTTCTTCCCGAATTTGACGAGCTTGGGGGCGATGAAGCCGGCCACTGCGTTCGCGCGGGTGCGACCCGCGAACATGTCGCCGGTGCGCGCGACTTGGGCATCGGCGGCGTGCATCGCGATCTTGGCGCTGTACTCGTTGCGCAAGTACGCGGCGCTCCCGATGTGGTCGAAATCGCCGTGCGTGAGAAGAATCAGCCGCAGCTCTTTCGGGCCGCAGTCTGCATCGGTGAGCGCCCAGTCTATGGCGCCCCGGTTGCGCGAGGTCCCCGTGTCGACCAGCACCCAGCCGATGTCGCCCTCCAGTAGGTAGCAGTTCACCATGCCCATGCGGAGGGGCATCGGGACGTTTATCGTGTGGACGCGGACGCTCATGTGTCGTCTATCTTACTGCGCGGTGCGGTACCAGCGGTCGGTGAATGTCGCGGTCCACGGCCCGTCCAGCGTCAACTAGCGTTCGGATAGCGGCACGTAGTTCTGACGCGTTGCCACGCTCTTGTATCCGGGTCGAATGACCTTGCCTCCCGCACCCAGTTCCTCGATGCGGTGTGCAGCCCACCCCACCACGCGCGACACAGCGAACAGCGGCGTGAACAACTCGTGCGGGATGTCGAGCATCTGGTAGACGAATCCCGAGTAGAAGTCCACGTTCGCGCTCACGCCCTTGAACATGCGCCGCTTGGTAGCGATCGCCTTCGGCGCGATGTCCTCGACCTTCGCGTAGAAGGCGAACTCCTCGGACATGCCCTTCTCGGCGGCCAGTCGCTCGGCATACTTCCGAAGGATAGCGGCGCGCGGATCGGAGATCGAGTACACGGGGTGCCCCATGCCGTACACCAGCCCGGAGCCGTCGAACGCCTCCTTGTTCAGGACCCGCACGATGTAGTCTTCGATCTGCTCGTCGTCGTCCCAGTCGGCAACAGCACGCTTGAGGTCGTCGAACATCTGCACGACCTTGATATTCGCCCCGCCGTGCCGCGGTCCCTTGAGCGAGCCGAGCGACGCGGCAACCGCGGAGTACGTGTCGGTGCCGGTCGAAGAGACCACGTGCGTGGTGAACGACGAGTTGTTGCCGCCGCCGTGCTCGGCGTGCAGCACGAGCGTCATGTCGAGCACCTGCGCCTCGAGGGCGGTGTATCGGCTGTTGGGCCGGAGCATGTGCAAGAAGTTCTCGGCGGTCGACAGCTCGTGCACCGGGCGATGGATCACCAAGCTTCTGTTGTGGAACTCGTCGAGGTAGGACTGATAGGCGTAGACGGCAAGCATCGGGAACTTTGAGATCAGGTGCAGGCTCTGGCGCAGCACGTTGCGGATCGACGTGTCATCGGGCTGCTTGTCGAGGGTGTACAGCGACAGGACCCCGCGTGCCATTGCGTTCATGATGTCGCGGCTCGGCATGAGCAAGATCGCGTCGTAGATGAAGTTGCGAGGGAGCCTGCGCATGGTGGAGAGGCGCTCGTCGAACTCTTGGAGCTCGGAGGCGTTCGGCAACTTGCCGAAGAGCAGCAAGTAGGCGGTCTCCTCAAAGCCGTGGCGCTCCTCGTTCACGAAGCCGTCCACGAGATCGGCGATCTCGATGCCACGGTAGAACAGCTGGCCTGGCGCCGGCAGGAGCTTGTCACCCGAAGGCGCGGTCCCGACCACGTCACCTATCTTGGTCAGCCCCGCAAGCACGCCCTTGCCCGTGATGTCTCTCAGGCCCCGTTTCACATCGTATTCGGGGTACAGCCCTGGATCGACCTGGCTTCCCTCCACGGCAAGTGCGGTCCAGCGGTCGAGTTCGTCGTTGTCTGCGACCAGCGTACGGGATGCCCGTTTCGGCGTGCGTTCATCTGATGTTGGCGTCACGTCGATTCCTTTCGCCTTATCTCGTGTTGGTAACGCCGGGTCGGCACTGCCCGGATAGCGTGTGCGTGGTGCCACACGCCCCTTGCGGCGTCCGACCGCAGTGGCGGTTTCGTGTGGGTGTATCGCCCCTGCACGACGCGGAGACACAGTCACCCCACAGCGCCGTGCTGCCCACGTCGGTCCCGACCGCGGGCGAGTTCTCTCAAGGATACATGACTATGGGGCAGATTCGCTGCCCTACGCGCTACGCCGTTCAGTGTACAGAAGCGCCCGAGGTCTCGTCGGCCGGTTGCATGATGCGCGTTCCGTAGTAGAGCGCGGCGAAGTCGTAGACCGCGTGCGCGACCATGGCGGCGGGCAGACTCCCGGTCAGGTGATACAGGTACCCGAGCGAGATGCCCAGCACGCTGGCGAACACTACGTACGAGCGGGAGATCGCGTGAGCGAGCCCGAATACGACGGCGGCTGCGAGCACCGCCACGTGCGCGCCTGCCGCCTGCGCGAACCAGGTTTGGAGGAAGCCCCTGAACAAGAGCTCCTCACCGACTCCTGCCAGCAGTGACACCACCGCGAGATCGAGCACCGTTGCCTTGCCGAAGAGCCGTACCGCCAACTGGAAGTCGGCCTGCAGCCGGGCGAGAATGCGTGGCCGGATGCGCGTCAAGCCGATCGCGCCAGCCGCCGTGAGCAGGCCGAGGGCGACGCCCCCGCCGATTTGTGCGGGTCCTGACGCCCATGCTGGCTGAACGCTAGCCAGGCGGATCGCCACCAGCGCGATGACGCCGGCGAGCGATTCCACTCCGATGGTGGCCTTCAGCAGCGTGGCGCGGTCCATGGGCCGGAGGCGGGGAGCTTGAGCTGGCGCGTCGGGACTCACCGGGTCGGGGCCGCCTCTCTTCGGCATGGATGGAAGTGATCGCCCAGAGCGTACCGTGCGCCTCTGGGTTCGACCAGCGGCGGGCCCGGCGGTCAGCGAGCGCATCGCGTCTGCTTGCTAGAAGCGCGATTCTGGCATGTCTCGTGCTCCAACAGGGCGACAGAGGGTGTAGCGACCGCAGGACTACGAAGAAGCGAGGCAGCATGCAGCGAATCAAGCCGCCACACATCGTCATCGCCGTTGTGGTGATCGTGGTCGGGGCGTTCATCATCCCGCAGGTGCTCGCCGACCAGCCCGGAGCCCGCAGCTCCCAGGGCACAACGATCACTGAGACCATCGGCGTTGTCGAGACCAATGCGACGGCTGTGTTCCCTGTGCGCCTGACCGAAGGGGCAGGGGCCGAGCACGAGTCGTCCCACATGTTCGAGGCGCTCGCCGGCCTACCCGGTGTAGGCAAGGCGACACTCGATACCGAGACGCTCGAGCTGACCGTCTCCTACAACGATAGCCAAGTCTCGGACGGACCCATCCGCACGCGGCTGGTGGAGTCCGGATACATGCAGCCCACGGCCGAGGATGCCACCCCCACGCAGCTCGCTACCGATGGCTCCACGCAGCGTATCGCCGTGGCCGACGACGGTACGGGCTTCACTCCGTACCTGATCCGCGCTCGCGCCGGTGTCCCGATCGAGATCGAGTTCGCTCCGGGTACCGAGTGCCGCATAGGCGTGAAATTCCCGGACCTGGGCATCGAGCAGGACATCTCGCAAGGCGGCCTTGTCGAGCTGCCCGCACTCGAATCGGGCGAGTACCAGATAGCGTGCTCAGGTGACGGTCACGAGGGCACGCTGATCGTCGAGTAGTCCCCGGCCCGAATTCGAGGCCCCCGCGGCACGGCCCGCCCCTCCCGCTCAGTGGTCTGAGACTCACCTCAGCGCGAAGACTATCTTCTGCATGCGGTTAAGCACGAGGTGCATCGACACCGGGTACGCCGAAGCCGTTTCGAGGAATCCTCGCGCTGAGTGGTCCGGCGGCATCTGCCGACCGAATGCCCGTTCCTCGAGGCCCGCGACCAGGTCCTTGAAGTCCACCGTCCAGGCCGGGACGAGTCTCCCTTTGCGGTCGATCTCGGTCTCGTTGACCGGCGCGAAGAGGACCTTCTGGTGCGTCAGCTGCTGGTCGAGGGCGTCAGCGAACTGCGGCATGGCGTAGAAGAGCCAGCTCTCTTCGGCCGATAACTGCTGGTGTAGGTCGGTGTCTGCCTCGTACTCAAGTTCCTTGCGAGCATCGCGCGGTGCGGCAGGTCGGACGAAGCGCAAGCCGACATGCATGCTGCCTGCAGCCAGCAGGGGGGCGGTGGGGAAGCCCGCTTCGCGCACCTGGTCGAGCGCGAAGCTCAGGAACGCGTAGCTCTCCCGCAGGAAGTGGAATCGGGCGGAGCACGTGAACCACTCGACGTAGTTGTCCTCGGAAGGTATCAATCTGCCGTCCTCCCAGCTGATTCTAACGGCCTAAGGTCCAGGAACCAGTCGTTGGCGTGCATGGTGTGACCGGGCGGGTACTCGACCTCGGTCTCGCCGCGAAGCGAGAACCCGAGCTTGCGGCACACGGCGTTGGAGGCCGAGTTGGACCGCCGGCGTCGCGGGCGCGTTCCAGCGCCAGCCGAGCCGCTGCCGTCGCCACTCCGCGCCCCTGGAACTCGGGCAGCACGTGCCAGCCGATCTCCCACACGGTCTCGCTCTCCCACTCGGACTCCCAGTAACCGACCCAGCCGGCGGACGACTCCTCGGCACCTGCAACGATCGCGAACACGCTGTCTGCCGAGGAGTCGTCGAGGGCCAGGTAGCGCTGGTGGCGCTCGCGCAGCTTCTCCGGCGATTCGGGGCCGCCGATGAACTGAGTTGCTGCCGGATTGCCGAGGAGGCGCTCCAGAAGTGGGAAGTCGCCGTCGGCCCATGCCCGGAGGCGAACCTCGGCCGAACGGCCGTCTTGCCGCTGTGCGTGACGCGGGTCATCGGGATGCTGGCTCACTTTTCGGGCCCCTCGTCACGCAGGTCAGGTTCGGCACACGGTCCATCATAGGCTGGGAGCATAGCTGACGTCTTGGCGCACATCGCGCGAGAGCGTGGTCCGGTGCTGCGAGCACCCCGAGCGACCAACCGGGCCAGCCGGCAAGATTCATCGGAAACTACTTGACAATGGAGTTTCCATGGCGGAAACTGAGCCCGTGATGAGTTTCCCACGCCGACTACGGAGGCAGCCCAATGGGTGCGACCAAGCAACTGATCGCTGACGCGTTCGAGCGCCAGCTGTCGCGCGTGGGCTACGACCGTACTACGCTGGACGACATTTCTCGAGAGCTGCGTATCTCGAAGAAGACCATCTACGTGCATTTCGACGGCAAGCGCGACATCTATGCCTTCTTGGTCACCGGTCGCGCGGCGCGCGAGAAGATGAAGCTTGCGGCTGCTGTGGCAACTTTGCCGAGCTACGCCGCGCGAGTGGAGGCGGTCGTGTCTTCTGTACTGCAATCGGCTCGCAATCACATCAATGAAACGGGCCGTGAGGAGTGGCTCCGCGAGTATGAGATCGCAGCCGACGCCTTCCGTCAGGCGAATGGGGAGCTGCTCCGCGAACTCATCGAGGCCGGCATGGAGTCGGGGGAGTTCGCCCCCGGGGATGCGGCATTCGCGGAGCGCATGATCGCTGCGATGGTGCTCGACTATGTGGTGATGGTAAACGAGGACCCCTCGGTCGACCATGACGCAGAACTGGTCGAGCGCATCCGCAAGTTCCTCAAGTAGGGACACCAGGCCGCTGTGGGTGCACGCCCCGCGCGGCCTTTGTCGGGCCATAAGGAAACCGCAAACAACAAGAGTTTCCTCTGAGGAGAAGGAGTCATCCATGAAAGGCGTGACCGCTGCAGGAACCACCGCGTCGCAGATGGCGTGGTCGGGTTTCATGTTCGTGCTGTCGTTCGTGATATCCCTCGCGTTCGGCTACTACCTCTTGAGCGATCCTGGGCGCTTGACCGAGGCGTGGGAGTGGATCCGCTCGCTCAACATCTTCGTGCAGGGTGTTGTGTGGCTACTGTTCTTGCCCTGGATGATCGCGTTGTGGATCTGGACACTTCCCTGGGCCTTGCCCCTCCGGGTCGTACTGGTCGCCGCGGTGCTTCTGTGGGCGAATTGGCTTCTGTTCCCGTGGAAGGCGTGAGGACGGCGACAGGCGGCGGTGAGCGGGTGTGCGTCTGGGCGTTAGACCTGTGGCAATTCGCGTCTGCGCTCATCTACAATCAGATGCGGGAGTTGCTAGCGGGTGAGTCGGGTGGTTCGTAAGCCAGGGAGCGTATAGGGGGTCATTCCAGTGGCGAACACCGAGAGAATCAAGGTCGATACCGGTATGGGAATCATCTGGTTCATCGGCTGGCTGTTCACGATCGCGTACGCGGAGTTGAGCTTCTGGACCGCGGTGCTCGGACTGATTATCTGGCCGTACTACCTCGGCGTGGCTGTGCGCTAGCCGGCAGTCTGAGTCGCACTCCGGCCGGACAGGTGCGGAGTCCGCGTCAGATGTAGGCGAAGACCGGTGGGAACACGATCACGACGATCGCCGCCCAGAGGGCGTAGACGGGCAAGTAGTCCGTCTGCCACTTCTCGACGGCCGTGAACGACCCGCTCCCTCTCAAGAAGCGGACATAGAGCACGGCGGACCACGCCAGATTGACCAGCAGGACCGCATTCTCGCCGAGGGCCGCCACCCGGTTGGGAGTGAAGCCGAACTCGGTGATGCGTGCGGCGATCGCCCACAGGGCTATTCCGTTGGCAAGCAGCGCGCTGACCACCAGAACCACCTGTAAGACATCGAAGGCGCTGGGGGGCGACAGGGGGTCTCTGGCGGAGACGGAGTAGAGCAACAGTCCGAGGACCACCGCCAGGAGTAGATCGAAGGCAATGAGCACGTCCCGCTCGATGTCAATCCCCCGTCCGGTGAACAACACTGTCCCCAGGAATGTGAGCAACACCGCAGCGAAGAGCGGCGTGAAGAGTCGTGTCAGTACAGGCGCCATGTTCTCGATCACGCTTTGCTTGGCTTCCACGAGCCAGGAGGCGACCAAGACGGCCCCCGCCGCTCCACACGGCAGCAGCCACGACTCGAAGAAGGGTTCGACGTCGGTCCCGATCGCCTGGAAGATCATCGCCATGAACCCCATGAGCACGCCGCCACCAAGTGCGATGAGGACGTAGTAGATGAACAGCTCACCGGAGAACCGGATGAAGTCCATGCGACCGCTCACCTGGTCCCAACGGTCGCCGGCGTACGCGATACCTACTACAAGCCAAAGCGCGATCGGCAGGTGCAGTGCCGTGAGACCCTCGGTCGATCCGCCCGACGCGAATGGATACGCGTTTGCGAAAACGGCAGCCGCCACGAATGCCAAAGCCAGCCAACGGACAGTGCCGGTGTTCACCCGCCGCTTCCACACGAAGTACCCGGTGAGGAGAGGCAAGACGAAGAAGCTCAGATTGCGGGCGTAGAAGCTGGCGTCTTGGTCTATCTGCATTCCGAAAAGCGCCGGCACCTTGATGAGCACGGCGGCAGCCACCGCAAGACAGAATGCGACAACGGCGTCGGTCCGGGTCCACGCACTTCCGTCTTCGGAATCCGAGTCGACCATGACGAGCTGCTTCCAGAGTCGGTCTGAGTGCTCGCGCGCGAACTCCCGCGAGAGAGCGTCGAGGTCTCCCATTCGCTTGACCGCTACGAGGAATGCTTCATCGGTGTCGAGCCCCGCATCGACCAGGACTGTCACCTGCTCTCGCAGATGGTCCTCCAACTCCGCAACGTCGACGGCGTGAATCGCTTGCCGGCGCCGCAGATAGCCCCGCCATTGCTCGATCTGGTCCTCAAGCGACGCATCGTGATCTGGCGTTGTCATCACTCATACTCCCCGGATCGGTGCGGTCGAAGGGTGGTGGCTAGCCGAAGCAGAAAGGGAGAACGTACGCCACATGCTCCGCAGCGTATCGTCCACCGCCTGCCACTGCGTGCGTTGCTCTGTGAGATGGGCCAGGCCTCGTGACGTGATCCGATAGTACTTGCGACGACGGCCGCTCTCCGCGACTTCCCAGCGTGCCTCGACGTAGCCAAGCCTGGCGAGCCGGTGCAAGACGGGGTAGAGCATCCCGTCCGTCCACTCCAGCCGCCCTCCGGACAACTCACGAACACGCTGCAGGATGGCGTAGCCGTAGCTGTCCCTATCGGCCAGAATCGCCAGGACCATAGGGGTGGAAGAGGCGGCCATAAGGTCCTTGTTGATTTCCATGACGACACCTCGCGCGAGTCTGACGTACCTCACGTGCGTAAGTTTACATAGCAGTACTATACATAGCAGCACTATGTATGTCGAGGAGCTTCAAGCCGAACGCCTGCGCTTCGCTTTCTCCGTTTGCCTGGGTCAGGTCGCCGGACCAGCTTGGTGGGCCACCGGCCCCGAGAGTCGAGATGATCAGGCCGATGTCGAGTACGAGCCCGGCGATGAAGTCGAAGTGCCAGGTTGCTTCTCGATGCACGCCGCGATGGCCTTTGTCGGCTGCGCCACTCGACTGTGGAACTCCGTGTCGAGAAGCCCGAGTATTCGCCAGCCTGTGCGTTCGTTGAACCGGCTCGTCAACTCCTGTTCGGTGACGGCGCGGGGGACATTCTCGATCGGGAATTCGACAGCGAACTCGTGGAGGTAGTATCGGCCTCCGAGCGCCAGCGCCTTCCCAAGGTCTTCGATGAAGCTATCGGTCTCGTCTGTGTCGAGCAGGTGCAGAAACCCCGAGTCCGTTACTGCGCCGAATGTGATGCCTAACGCCGAGGGTCTCGCGGCGTCCGCGACCTCGAACCGAAGTCTCTTCGCGATGTCAGGTGGGAGCTGTGACGCCTTGTGGCGCGCTCGTTCCACCGCGCTGCGGACGAACTCGACGCCCAGTACCTCGTGGCCGAGTGTCGCCAGGTAGACGGCTAAGTCGCCGGTCGCACTGCCCAGATCGAGAATCGGGCCAGAAGGTGGATGCGCGGCAAGGAGACGTCTCATTGCCGGCTGCGCGCCTCCGACCTCCCAGGGCGCAGTGTCGTGGTAGACCGAATCGAAGAAGGCGCGCGGATCGCTGCCGAACCTGCCCAACCGAGACTCCTGTCGCATGTGTTGTGTGCGGCGGGTTCAGACCCGACCTGCAAGCTGAGACAGTTGGGCCGACCACAGTCTCCGCTACAGGTCCCAGTTCCCCGCCGCTTCCGGCTGGAAGAGCACGCGCTCGATCCTGAAGGCCCGTGGTCCTGAAGGCGTGGGCCACTCGATGGTGTCTCCCTCGCCATAGCCGATGATCGCAGTGCCAACCGGCGCAAGGATCGAGACGGCGCCTTCCACCGAGTCAGTGTCATCCGGGAAGACGAGCGATACTTCCATCGCCTCGTCCGTCTCGACGTCTATCAGTTCGACCCTCGAGTTCATGGTGACCACATCTGCGGGTACCTCTTGTGGCGCCACTATGACCGCGCGGTCCAGTTCGCCCATGAGGCCAGCCAGGTCATCGCGCGTTCGCATGGCCGCAGCCTCGTTGACGACCCGACGCAGCCGGTCCAGGTCGTGTTGCGTGATCACGATCCGCTTGGTCTCCACAGCTCACTCCTACGTCGGACCCGATAGCGCGACAACCGGCCCCGGGGCCGGTTGCGCACCTTATGATACACCGCCAACCGCAATCGAGCACCGGCGGACGAGCTTGACCCGCGGCAGTGTGAAAATCGGCCGGCGTGCGGGTTGGGTGATCCTATTTGAGCGAAGGCGCTCGAACGACGACCGACCCGGCCACCCTGTCGTGGATCGCCTGTCGCCTCGGGCCTGCGAACGTGGCCCCAAGGTCCGCACCGACAAGCGCCCAAACGGCTAGAAAGCCCACCGTGTACGTCGGGTTTGGAGGGTCGTCGGCGAATGAGATCTGCCACACGCAGAAATGGGCGAGTTTCCCACGGCGCGAACTTGATCGCAGTGCGCACCAAGGAGCGGGCGCCATTCGCATGACGACGAGTCAGGCGTCTCGTGGCAAGGTCCGGGCGCGGATGCTCGCATCCAGCTCGTAAAGGTTCGTATCCAAACGACTCTTGCCCGCCTGGCGAGCAGGCATCTGGAGCAAGACGAGGCCTTGCCTCGTCTTGCCGAGAGTAGCTCGCGGGCCGAACCTTGTCAGGTCGAAACCTGGGTTATGCTGCGCGCGCGATGACCTGGCCGACCTCGCGCCGCGAAGCCCCCAGCGCCAGAAGCGACTTGACGAGCAAGTCGACAGAGACCGTGGCGTCCGCCGCCTCCATCTTGGCCACGCGCGACTGGCTCGAGCCCAAGACGTTCGCGACATAGATCTGTGTCCAGCCATGCTCGATGCGGATCTGCTTGAGGTAGTCGGCGAGCGCGAGCTTCAGCTCGACGAAAGCGGCCTCTTCCTCACCCAACTCGAGGAAGTCGGAAGCATCGCCGACGCTCCAGCCGGCACCCTCGAGTCCCTTTCGCTTCGCGCTATCCACGACACTTCACTCCTTCACTCCGCCAGCGGCCTCATCGTAGGCCTTGAACCGGCGCCTGCATGCCTCGATCAATCGACTTGGCTTCAAGCCATCGGCGCATGGTGAGCCATTTGGCCGCTTCGTATCTGTCCCAGCCATCTTGGTCAGCCAGAACCATTTCAACGACGTCGTAGCCAAGGTGGCCGAAAGACGCGAGAAGTTCTGGAAGCAGGAGGAAGTCGGAGATTGAGTCGGCAACACACCCTTGGGCAACATCTTCCGTCGGCGGCAACTGCCGCCAGTAGGGCTCGCCGACGAGGATGATCCCTCCGGTGCGGAGGCTCTCGGCGCCAGAAGCTCGACGGTGCCGACGGCTCCCCCAGCGATCCACGTGGCGCCTAGACAGGCTGCCATACCGGCCCTCTCATCAGAGACGTAGCCGGCAGCATCGCCGTGAATGAACTTGACTTGATCGGCGACACCGAGTTGTTCAGCGTTGGACCCGTCGCGTTCGGGCTACACTCAAGACGAATCGACCGTTCTCGCCCAGGTGGAGCCATGGATAGACAACAGAAGATCCTCGCGATGCCCTTTGCCAGCGTGTATCCCCTCTACATCCAGAAGGCCGAGAGAAAGGGTCGCACGAAGAGCGAGGTGGATGAGGTGATCCGCTGGCTGACGGGCTATAGCCAGGAGGCGCTGGAGGAGCAGATCGAAGCCAAGAAGGACTTCGAGGGATTCTTCAATGAGGCGCCGGCACGTCATCCCAACGCCGACAAGATAACCGGTGTCATCTGCGGCATCCGCGTCGAAGAGATTGAGGATCCGCTGATGCGGAACATCCGGTACCTCGACAAGCTGGTCGATGAGGTGGCGAAGGGCAAGCCCATGGAGAAGATACTGCGCAGTTAGCACGGAGGTTTCGCTGCATCAGGTATCGCGGTTCCGAATCCACCGCTCGACGACCACTAGCCGGGCAGCGAATGCAGCGACCAAGCATCTCGGGCTACCTGTCTAGAATGCGCTTCAGCCTCTGGAGGTTTGCGTCGAGTTGCCTCTGTGAGGCGCGTCGTGCGAAAGGAGCGAGGAGCTTCTGAAGGCCGCTCATTTCGACGCGAGCCCGGTACGTGTAGCGCGTGGCGCCCGCGTCCTCCTCGTAGGAGTAGACTCCCTCATACGGCATACGGCTCTCAACGCTCTTCCACACGATTCGTTGCATGGGGATCAGCTCGGTGATCTCCCAGGTGGACTCCCCAAGGCCCGGACGACTTTCGCGGACTCTGGTGCCGATGCCTGTCGGGCTCTGGTATAGAACGGTCTCGTCGAGAAGGTCTGGCTGCCACGCGAAATCGTTCAGGTATGCAGCAGGGTACTCTTCCATGAAGAATGCCCAGACCTCTTCGATGGGTCGCTCGATCCGGACCGTCGTCTGGATTTCCATCGCTACCACCCCTACGACGTACTGCCCATCGCACAGGCCTGCCTAACGTGTTTGCGTTTGACCTGCAAGATGAGACCGCAAGGCCGCGTCTTGTCGAGCGCAGCCCGCGGGCCGAATCTTGTCAGGTCGAAACGCTTGCTAGGCGGGACTTGCAGGACTCGCGCGGAGTCGTCTACACATACGCCTGCGCGGCTCGCGGCGCGACAAGTCGCCCGCCCACCCCGCGGGGATCCCACCGCCTGAGCCTTCGCTGGTGCGATACGACGCGCTGGGGATGGTGCTGTCACGGGGAGTAGACCGGCTACCGGGGCAGGTCGGGGCTTGATTTCGCATCGCGCAGTGTCAAGCTGTAGTCGTTGGAACGCTTGGCCCGAAGGGGGACTGCGATGAAGACCGTGCTCAGAACTTTGGCGATTGCGAGCCTACTGGCTGTCAGCATCTTCGTGATGGGTGCGAGCGGGTGCACTGGGGATGACAATCTAGCAGTTGAGGCCACAGAGGATGCCATGTCCAGCGCCGGGATCGAGGGCTATCGCCAGGACGGGGATCCCAAAGAGGTCTCCACCCAGGACAGTGAGAGCCACCAGATGATCGCCAAGATGAGGTTCCTTGAGCACGGCATGTCTCCGAACCTGGAAGACTATCGGAGTGTCTACCTCGTCGAGATGAAGGACGGCGAAGGGAACAGCATCACGGCGGTCTGCTACAACGAGGATGGCGAAGTGCTGTCGCTTCTTCCGAAGAGCGCCACCGGGCAAGAGTGAACCGAAGCTCTGCCTAACGCTTGCGCTTGAGCTGCTAGACGAGGCCCTGCCTCGTCTAGCCGAGCGTAGCTCGCGGGCCGAATCTTGTCAGGTCGAAACGCGGGTTGGACACACGCCGAGCTACTCGTCGAGGAGCACTACCTCCACTGCTCGTTCAGACCATCCCTCGGGAGCGCTACCCTCCTCGTAGAGGGCGACGTTGATCTCCCGAATGTAGTCGCGAAGTGCCGGTTCCCGTTCCATTACGCGATGGTGACCGCCAACGTCGTCGTTCTGCAGAGCCGTCAGAGTCACTATCAGCTGATCGATGTCGTCGTGGGTCAAAAACAAATCGATCGCTCCGAGTGTGCGATCCGACTCACTGTCGTAGATGCGCAAGATGCCCTCCAATGTCGGACAAGCGCGGTCTGCGTCTCCGTGTCGTGTGCCCAACGTGTTCAGGTTTGAGCGGCGGGTTTGGCCGCTCATCGCGACGGCGCTCGCGCCGTCCGCTCGAAACCTTTGTTAGGCGGATCGCGGTCGCTATCCGGTACGGTGAACGACCACGATGTGAACGGCAAGCTCCGGTTCGACTCCGACTTCCCGAAACACCAGCACACCCCCTGGAGTCCCGGCGGCTCGCATGGCTTCGATCACCTCGGGACTCTCCCACACTGTCACGATCCTCCACGTCTCAGAATCCCCGGCGCCTTGGGTGAGGAACGTCTCGTCGAGACCCGGCGGGAAGGGCTTGGACACGAGTTCGGAGTAGGCCGCGCGCAGTCGCTCCCACTGGGTCTCGGGGACCCTAGCCTCAAGGACTGTCATCACTTGTGGCATGGCGGCAGACCTCCTGTCTCAGATTCGACGGGCGCATCGGAACCACTCGATACTCTTTCCTACCCGACGTGCGGGAAGGCTCTCGATTGATTCAGCCCAACGTGAAGGCGCTTCAGCTGAAGCGCCGCCCCTTACTCATCTGCGGCTCAAGGATACCGCGCAGGGGCGGCGCTTTCTGCTGGAAGCGCTTGTCAGGCCTGGAAGATCGCGGATTCGCTAACTGATCACCGCGGCATCAGCGCGAACACACCCCAGCCTAGGTACTCCCGAGTGTAGGCGGCGTATCGCTCGGGTTCCGACGTCACTTCTGCTCGAACCTCTTCCGCAAGATCGTCATCGGGATTGTCTTCAAGCCATCGGCGCATGGTCAGCCATTTGGCCGCTTCGTATCTGTCCCAGCCGTCTTGGTCAGCCAGAACCATCTCAACGACGTCGTAGCCAAGCTGGCCGAAGGACGCGAGTAGCGCTGGCAGCACGAGAAAGTCGGAGATCGCGTTGGCACGACACCCTTTGGCGACAACTTCCGTCGGCGGTAGCTGCCGCCAGTACGGCTCACCAATGAGGATGATCCCTCCGGCGCGCAGGCTCCGCGCCAGAAGCTCGATGGTGCCGGCGATTCCTCCGGCGATCCAAGTGGCACCGACACAGGCCGCTACACCGACCTTCTCGTCAGAGACGTAGCCTGCGGCGTCGCCATGGATGAAGTCGACCTTGTCGGCGACGCCGAGTTCCTCAGCACGGAGTCTCGCCTGTTCGGTGAACAACTGGCTCATGTCGACGCCGGTGCCAGTGACGTCGTGATCGCGTGCCCAGGTGCAGAGCATCTCACCCGAACCGCTGCCGAGGTCGAGAACTCGGGTCCCTGGTTCCAGACGCAGCGCGGCGCCGAGAGTGGCGAGCTTCTCCGGCGTGAACGGGTCATGGATGCGGTGAGCACTCTCAGTGATGTTGAAAATCCGTGGGATGTCCAATGCAGATAACCACCTTTCGGGTGTGAGTAGATTCAGTCACTGCCTAACGTCCTGACGCCTCAGCCGTGGCGCGTGAGCGACAACCCGACCACCGACGACGGGCAGGTCGATGGGGCAGCGGCCGGCCCTCACGAGCGGTCGAGGGCTTTGCACGGAACGGGCCATCTTGCGCGGCAATCAGCGCACTGCATTGGTCAGTGCGAACAATGCGGGCCGGATGTCCATCCGGGCCCTCGGACTGAGCGAAGAACGCCTGCCAGCGCGGCGAATAGCCGAGCGCGCTCAGCGCAGGAATGTCAGACATCGCGGGTCCTTCCGACGAGGTGCCCGCAGTCTGGTCAGACGCGGCGCACCGGAATGGAGGCGTACGACCACATGGGCGCTGTCAACGCCCCAGACGCTATGTGGTGCATCAAGTCGCCTCCTTCCAGTCGGCCGGACCGCTCAATCGTACCATTCCCCCCGCAAGCTCCAAACACGAAGACCGACGCGTGGGCCGACGCTCCGCCACCGGCCGGGGCCAACACCTCAGTGCTTCATCCGTGCACCAGCTGCCCCTGGGTCTGGCCGATGACTCCTGCGCATCAGCCAGAAGCGCTCGTCACGCGATTCCAGGCTCCGGTCGACAGGAGAAGATGCACGGCCAGTGCGAGCATCCACAGCAGGTAGCTGTACGACATCGTCCGCTCCTGAGCGCCGATCATGACCATCGCGTTCTCCGAACCAGCCGTCGCGAAGCGCAGAACCGCCAGTGCCACGTATGACGCCGGTATCCCGACGGAGATCCATCTCATCCAACCATCGAAGGCGAACGCGCCTACGAGCATAGCCAACACGGAGCACAGCACGGCGAGGAACATGAGGATTACTCCTGGGGTGCGGAAAGCCGGTCGCACACCAAGGCTGTTGGGGAAGAAGACGAGGGCCACCGAACTCAAGAGGGCGTTGCCTGCGATCAGCACGGCGACGACTCTCGCGAGAAGCGTTCCTGCCTGCCAGATCCCGACCGTGAACGCGACAACTAGCACGCTGGCAGCGAGGGTGAGCAGGATGACTCGAGACCTGACAGGAGAACCCACCGAGCCAAGGTCACTGATGGAGCGTGCCGAGAAGTCGTAGCCACCGAAAGACGTCCCGGCGATCCAGTCAGTGGCGAGGTGGAGCAAGGGCGCGATCACGCCGCATACCAGCAATGCTGCCTGCCAACTTCCGGAATCTCCCCCGACGGTCCTCATCAGCTGCCCCCCTGAGATGAATCGGCCTAACGTCTCTGCGCTTCACCAGCGCGCTTGCGCTCCATTATGCGACACCATGCGCGCGTCGGATGGAAGCGCGTGCTAGGCGTGGGCGTGCGGGAGCGATTCCCCCGAGTCTTGCTCCGCGCGGCTTTCTACTGGTCGGGGAAGTGACTCGCGACGATCAGCGTTGCTTGCGAACGCATGCTGTCCGGTACCGAGAGAGTCACATTGACCTTCCCGCCGGACAGAAGACCCGCCCGGCGCGCCTTCGGGCCGAGGACCGGCACACCGGCCTGGCGAAGTGCCTCCACGAGTTCGAACACGGCGGCAGGGGATACCCTTTTCAGCGCGGGTAGCTCCGACCAGGGTTCGTTCGGGTCAGACGAGGGCTGCGGTGTTGTGGCGGGCATGCGAATGCTACCGTCCGAGCTGCCATCGGGTGTCTTGAAGTGATCCATCCAGACCGGATCTGTGGGGTCTGGTCCGCCGAAGTCATCCATACCGATCACCCCTCACGCGCACGCCCTACGTCTAACGTGTTCAGGTTTGGGCGGCGAGTTTGACCGCTCATAGCGACGGCGTTTGCGCCGCCCGCTCGAACCCAGTGTTAGGCCGCCCGCGAGCAGGTTCAGCGCTGAAGCAGCAACCCCACACCGATCGCGATTCCACTCAACGATGCTACAGCGAGGATCCAGACGATGCTCGATGCCTTGTCGGGGAACCTTCGCTGGATGAGGTGGACCACATGCATCATCTCGCTGCCCGCTCCTTCCGTGGCTACCTGTGTTCCGTCTCGAAACCGGGGTTCCGCAGACGTTGACCCGACAAGAGGAGGGCGAACCCGACTGCGGCGACCACGGCGAGGGGGCTGCGCACAGGTGCGTAGAAGCCGTGCACCGCATCGGGTACGTAAAGGAGCGCGGCCAGCAGCGGCACTACGCCCACCGACCAGAGCGTGATTCGCGGCACCGCCTTCTGTCCTAGCCGCAGGCTCACCGACCACACGAGAACCGTGCCGACGATAGCCGCAGCGATTGTCGACGCAAGCAGATCGACGATCACGTCCGCTGTAGTACCGAGAGACTCATAGCCTGGCAGAGCCCAGGCGACGAACAACTGCACCGCTCCGACGAACACGATGAACGCATAGCCAGCGATGAGGCCCCCGAGGACCCACCCAGCGCGGTTCACCGACGCACCCTCCGGCTTGCCGACGAATGTGCTCTCAGACACCGCGTCCCCCTTCGTAGGCACCGACGCACGCCGACGCATGCAATACGTTACTCCGGAAAGTCGGTTGCAGATAGGAGTTCTACAGAACGTGTTTGCGCTTGACCTGCAAGATGAGGCCGAATGGCCTCGTCTTGTCGAGCGTAGCTCGCCAGCCTCATCTTGTCGGTGTGGAAGCCCGGGTTAGACACACTCTATGCGAAGAAGACGGTCCTATGGAGTGGGCCATGCCGTCTCAGCTCCCGTGGTCGCCACTGGTCCGTTCTTGGATGCCCAGCTTCTGAGAGGCTCGCTGGGGCTGCAGTCAAGATGTCATTGGCTCAGGCTTGCCGTCTCTGCTGCCAGGGTGGGTTTCCGACCTGCTCGACCGCGTTCGGAATCCCGAAGATAATCGCGTGGGGATGCGAATTCGGCGATTACGCCCTTACTGCTGCTTCATCCAGGAAGGAACGAGGCACCATGAGTGCTTGGTCGTCCTCTCGACAGAGTCGAAAGCCACGAGGCATCGAGGAGTTGATCCAGCAACTCGGGCACAAGCGCGAGTCGAAGCGCCAGCAGGCCGTGACCGAGCTGGTCCTCGTCAACGATCCGAGATTCGATGAGCTGCTCGAAGCCGCCCTTGCCGACACGACGACAGCCCGCTTGGCGGCAGAGGTCGTGGCACGCAGGATCATGGCCGGGACGTACGGCGACTACCCTATCGCGCCTTCGACCGTGGCGGCCGCTGCCGAGGGCGGGGTCGACAACATACACTATCTGGCTGTCCTTGGATGCGAGCTCGAGCAGTCGGACGACACGCCCATGCGCCGACGTGCCGTGGGGCCCCTGATCGAGTGTCTGACCAAGGGTCTGGCGACCGACGTACACCGCTGCCTTGAGCGCCTGGCCAGCGACGGCCTGTTGGCGGACTGGGCTGCGGACGCTGCCGCGCGCGGAGAGACGTCCAAGCTCGTCGAAGTACTGAGAGGCAGCCAGAGACACGAACTGAAAGCGGTCCGGCGCGCGGTCGCAGAGGCGCTCGCGCCACTCGACGACTCTTCGTTCTTGCGTGCGGTCGCAGCCCATCTCGGAGCAACGGACTACGCGGAAGTCCGCGAGGCGATCAGGTCCCGGGGCGGGGCCGGGACAGTGGACTGGTTGCTCAAGGACGTCGCCCCTCGCGAGGGGGACACACGGTACCCGGACGTGGCGCGGCCTCTGCTTAGACTGGCTCTGGAGATGGCGCCGGACCGCGCCTCCCAGGTAGCCGCGGACATCGTGACTGCAACGAGCATCTCCGCTGAGGACCGCGCCAAAGTCGTGCGCCACGTGATCTCGGAGCTTGATGACCCCCGCAGTCTCGACCTGCTGCGCACAGCAGCGAGCTCCCCGTCACCTGAGGTGCACCGTGCGGCGGCGGCCTGCCTCGCACAGCGGGGAGTGAAGGAGTTCGCCGAGGAGGCACAGCTCCTCGAGGAGGAGCGCAAGGAGGAGGAGAGAAGAGCTGCGGAAGCGCGGGAAGCGGAGCGAGCTCGGCAGGCGGCGATACCTCAAACCTGCGCCGCGTGCGGCAGTCCCGCGCTCTCGACCGAGCAGTTCGTGGAGTACGCAAGACAGGCGGGCTGGACCGTCGACTCGCTGACCGGTGACGCCACGCGGGCGGTGAGCGGCGTCCTCTCGGGCGTCGATGAGCTCGCCGCCGTCGAGAGGCAAGTGCAGGCGGACTACGAAGTCGTGGAAGAGCGCCGAGGTTACCTGTGCAGCGCGTGCGGCAAGGTGCACTGTACGGCCTGTCTCATGAAGGCTCCGCAGCATCCCGCCACCAGGGGTCCTCGGTGCCCATCGTGTGGGGAGGGTCCGCACAGCCCCTGGTAAGAGGTGCCAGGAAGAGCCGATTCTGGAGGCGCGCTTCACGACACCGTCGCCAGGACCTCCCAGACGGGTCGGTCACTTCATGCGAAGTAGGCCATGTTCCCAGTGGGGGTGTGTCTAACGTGTTTGCGTTTGACCTGCAAGACGAGGCCTGGCCTCGTCTTGGTGTGAGCGTAGCTCTCAGGGCCTTGTCTTGTCAGTGTGGAAGCGCGGGTTAGACGGGGCGAATTCAGGCCAGTCGAGACTGAATGAACTGGACGATCTCCTCATTTGCCCGGCGAGCTTCGGGAACGAGGGGCGCGGACATCTGGAACACATGGAACATCTCCGGCCACGCCACCACTTGAGCATCAACGCCGGCGGCGACGGCCTTCTCGCAGAACGGGAGCACGTCAGTGGTCAGCATCTCGTCCCCTCCGACATGTAACAACATCGGAGGCAACCCGGACAGGTCTGCGTACGTGGGCGATATGAGCGGATCGCGCGGATCATGGTCGCCCGTGTAGGCTGCGGCGGTGTTTGCGAAGAACTTGTCTTGCTCCGAACCATTGGGAAGGTCGGTTATCGGGGATATGCCGACGAACCCTGCGGGCAGCGGATCGCCGGAATCCCGCAGCTTCACGAGAAGGGCAAGGGCGATGTTCCCCCCACTGGAATCGCCTGCCAGGATCACCCCCTCAGAAGGCACACCAGTGTGCAGAAGCCACCGATACGCGCCAACACAATCGTCGAGTGCCGCGGGGAACGGACACTCGGGAGCCAGCCTGTAGTCGACTACGAACGCGCGTATTCCACTCGCATACGTCAGTTTGGAGACATACGCTCGATTCTGCAGACCCGGTGATCCACGCGCCACCGTGTATGTACATGAGTACGCGCTCGTCGTTGACACCGTCGGGTACGAGCCATTCGCCCGATACCGAGTCTGCCTCGAGGGGGACGACCCGTACTCCGCGCCGGGGTCGCGTCATGGACTTGGGCGTCATGCGGTCGGTCTTGCGGCGAATCTCCAGCAGGTCGGTCTCGCCCCAATTGCGTGACACTCTTCCCGCGACGAATTCGAAGACACGACTCTGCAGACTAGCCATTCCAGTGCTCGCCCCCCCGAGTACATGGTTCTGGTCCGTCTAACGTGTTGGCGTTTGACCTGAAAGACGAGGCCTGGCCTCGTCTTGGTGAGAGCGTAGCTCTCAGGGCCGAGGCTTGTCAGGTCGAAACGCTGGTTGGGTGCGTCGGGGGCGAAAGAAGCGATAGGTTGCAGCCAGCGGAACCGCGAAGAGGACCAGCAGGGCGGCGTTGAGGACCGCGTTCTGCCAGAAGCCGGATTGCAGCGAGTAGGTGGTATCGAGGACGAACCAAGTCCCCAGCGACGCAGCGATCATGTCCCAGCCGATCCGCTCGCCGTTGCGGAATGGACCGTACAAGACGAAGAGCAGAAGCACCGCCCATCCGACCATCACCGCTCCGAGCACGGCACCGATGAACTCCACGTAGAGCGCCGCATCCGATTCGAGCACGATGCCTTGAGGTTCCAGGTACACCGACTCGAAGACCCTCTGCACGGGTCCGGCGAGAAGGACGAACGCGGCCCCGAGCAACAACACGACCAGCGCAGCAGCGATCAGCCATCCTCGCCAGAACCTCACGCCTCAAGAACCTCCCCCGGTCGCACCTAACGTGTCTGTGCATCACCAGCGGCACGCCTGTGAGCGCTTCCTTGCCCGAGTCTACCTGATGGGGCATGCCGTCCGTGTGGATGCGCTTGTTCGGTGCGCACTCTGGTCAAGCTTGAGCCAACGATACTGCGGGGATACCACCGTGTGGAGAGACGGCTCGGATCGAGAGAAGGTGCATCCGTGGATCGAGTGCGCATGATCACCGACATCAAAGTCAACGACTACGACAGAGCGGTCGAGGTACTCACCCGGGCCGCCGGATACATCGAGCAGAACCTCCCGGGCACGCTTGCCTGGGACATGTTCGCCGACGAAGCCCGGGAACACATCACCATGTATGAGGAGTTCGCTGACGAGTTTGCCCTGCTCGAGTATGAGGAGACCCTGGTCGGCCTCGGCTACCGTGACGACCTGGTTCAGTACGTCGATGTGGGCCAGGTGGTCGTACTCGGACCCGTCTCCGACCCTCGCATCACCGAGATGCTCGACCGGATCGAGGCCCCTCGGCGCAGGCACATAGCCGGGGTGTCGCGCCCATCCTAGGCTCGTTGCGTGCTGCACCGAACGGGTCTAGGTTTGACCTGCAAGACGAGGCCGGTCTTGGCCTCGTCTTGTCGAGCTTAGCTCGCCCGGCCGAGGCTTGTCAGGTCGAAACCTGGGTTAGGCACCTGCCGGACGCGCACGGCCCGCGCGCAGCAGCACGGCCACAGAGACAAGCGACAAGCCAAGTATCACGGCGAACATCACAACCAAGGACCAGTCTCCATTCTGGGCGAAATAGCCTGGGCTGACGACGGCGGTGTAGATGAGTAGCCCGTTACCGAGCAGGGTGATGTCGCGGCCCCAGCGCTTGTGCGACAGCAGCCCTACGCCTCCCGCGATCAGGGCGAGGGCCGTAATAACCTTACCAGCCAGATGGAACGAGATGCGGATCGGTTCTGTTTGCAGCTCGGGCACCTGCCCGGTTATGAGGAAGAACACCCACTGCGCGATCATCCCGAAGCCGACGACGAGCGCGTACCAAGCGGGAAACGCCACCATGACCCCCTCGCTGTGTGCCCAACGTGTTTGCGCATGACCAGCAAACCGACCTTGCGTGCTTCTCGAGCCGAGAATACCTCACACGGCCGGTCTGTCTGTGTCGATGCGCTGGTTGGGCGGCTCTGAAGAGAGTCGCGCGACATCAGCACCGTCGATTTCGCTGCCGATGAAGTCCAGCATCTGATTCGCATACACATCGGGGCGGTAGAAGTGGATCATGTGTCCCGAGCGTATTCTGCGATAGCGCAAAGATGGCAGGATCGCTCGCATCCGGGTAACGTCGGCATCGTCGACGGAGCCCACGAGGATGCCGTCCCCACCCACGCGGAACCAGTCTGCGTGCATGAACATCGCCGGGCAACGGACGCGCCCGAGGGCCTCTGCATGATCTAGGCCACGACACGCGCTGCCGTCGAGGAAGGCCACGCTGAACTGCGGATCGTATGCAGTCATGGAGCGCACGACGAGCCGCATCGCGGGCGGGAATAGCCGAATATCGACGGGTTCGCCGGGCTTGATGGCCTCGTGCGCGCCGGTAATCCACCCTATCGGTGCCATCACCCATCCGGGCAGCGCCCACAGCCGCTGTCCGTGCTCGACGGGCACCCTCAACCCCGCGAAGAACGCTGCAAGATCGCGCCGACCGGGGCCGGCCAACGTGCGCGACACCTGCTCGAAGACCTCGTAGACGTAGCAGTCGTCTCGCAGCCGCGGCCACTCCGCGCTGAAGACGGGCGCGTCCTCCATGACGATGCCGGCGACGAGTCCCGGTCTGTTGGCGGCGAGCCACAGGGCGATGAGCCCGCCCGACGAGTTTCCTGAGACGATCGCAGGACGCTTCACCACGTCTGAGAGGAGCGCTGCGAAGTCCTCCCCCATGGCGTCGAAGTCGTACTCGCCCGGCGTCCAAGTCGAACCGCCGTGACCTCGCACGTCTACGGCGAAGACCTCGAAGTGAGAAGCCAGGCGCGGCAGGGCGCGCTCATAGCTCCGCCACGTCATCGATTGGCCCGGGATGAGCACGAGTGCGGGTCCGTGGTCCGGCCCCTTCACATAGTGGATGTTGACGCCGCGGGTCCTGAGCTCGCCGTGGACGAATCCAAGTTGTGACAGCCTGCGCGCCGTATCCACTCACACCCCAGTTGTCGCTACGTTCGGTGTCCGCTTCGTCCGGCCAACGTTGTTTCGGTTTAACCTGCAAGACGAGGCCCTGCCTCGTCTTGGTCGAGCGTAGCTCGAACGCTCTCGTCTTGTCAGGTCGAAACGCTTGTTAGGCGGTATGGCGGCGTCTGCGCATGACCACGCGTCTGGCTCGTTCTGACTCGAGACCGGCTTCCTCTTCGAATCGGCGTCGCATGTCAGCGTCCCACTCGCTCTCCGGGACGATCGTGAAACCCAGCCGGACGTAGAACGGTGCGTTCCAAGGCAGGTCACGATACGTGGTCAGTGTGACTTCCGAGAACTCGCCCGAAGTCGCCCAGTGTTCGACCGTACGAACGAGTGCAGTGCCGATACCGCGACGTCCGTGCGCCGGGAGCACATCGAGCTCTGCGAGGTGGACTCGCGTGCCTGCCACGACTACCCGCGCGAAGCCGACAGGCTCATCGTCCGGGCCGAGGGCCACCCACAGCGTGCCCTCCCGCTGGGCATCGAGGAGATCGGATTCAGGTGTGGCGTGTTCAAGCAGCTCTGCGGGGACGGCGTCTCGAAAGAGCGTCGCCGCAGATCGCTCGATGGCTGGGAGAGAAGACACATGCGCCGGGGAGGCGGAGACGACCCTGTAGGAACTCGGCACCGCCACTCCTATCCGCCTAACGTGTTTGCGCTTCACCTGCAAGATGAGGCCGAATGGCCTCGTCTTGTCGAGCGTAGCTCGCACGCCTCATCTTGTCAGGTGGAAGCGCGGGTTAGACCGGTGCCGCGAGTATCATCTACGGACTCGCCACAGGATGGACAGGCTGTTCTGTGCACTGACACTAGCGCCCCGCAGTGCGGGCATGCCCATCGCTCACGTTCGAGCTCGACAAACCCCTGCACGCCGATCCTGTGGACCTCCTCGAGGTTCTCGATCACGCTCAT
>Ga0209164_1000640_pt1 | contig 69899 bp, 64 predicted proteins | sample MTBNYHSulfiMetaG_FD_187458 | JGI IMG/M metagenome (GOLD analysis project Ga0209164, IMG submission 187458) | Enrichment culture microbial communities from rom New York Harbor, USA that are MTBE-degrading - MTBE-NYH (New York Harbor Sulfidogenic)... | ecosystem: Environmental > Aquatic > Marine >... | reverse complement strand
CCCCGCGTTATCCTTATTTTGTCTTTTAACCATTTGGGTTACCTCCTGTAATTTAAGATTCTTGCTGGAATCCTTTATTTTACAGGGTAACCCTTATGGTTTATTCTTTTATAGTGCAAGATTCAGGTATTAATAATACAAATTTCATCTTGATATTTCAAAATCCCTTCGGCAATGCCCGCCGTGCCTTTCGCTGTATCAGGCGAAAGCGAGGCATAAAATTCTACATTGTATATGAATATCCCGTCAAGAAAAATCAGGTCTTTCGTAACGCTTCGGTGAAGCAGGGCCTTTTGAAATGTTTTATAATAGTGTATGGCGATACTGGAGATCAAAAAGTATCCGGAAAAGATATTGAAGCAGAAGACCGCACCTGTCGGGGATATCGATGCAAAAACCCAGCAGCTCATCGACGATATGATAGAGACCATGAACACCGTACGCGGTATAGGGCTTGCAGCGAATCAGGTCGGTGTTTCGCGGAGGTTATGCGTGATCGATGTCAGCACAAGGGAGAACAACGTTCCCTTGATAGTCCTGATCAATCCCGCTATTATCGAAAAAGACGGCATGATCGAGGCTGACGAAGGATGTCTGAGCATACCGGGATTTATGTACACCATAAAAAGACCCGAGCAGGTCTTTGTGAAAGGGGTCAACAGGGAGGGAAAGGATATAGAAATAGAGGCCGCGGGACTCCTCGCCAGGGTCTTGCAGCATGAGATAGACCACCTCGAAGGGCTTCTCTTTATCGACAGGCTGAGCCCTATCAGAAGGGAGTTCTTTAAAAGACGGTACAAGAAGTCTTTGAAAGACGCAGCCGCTAAAGAATAACGATTATCAATTATCATTGCGGAAGTATCAATGAAAAAAAGCAACCCGTGACTCTGCTCCTTCGGCTTGGCGGTATCTAATGTCTCCCCTCCCTTGACGGTCTATGACTCGCATAGGAGGAAATAATCGTGAACCACGAAGCAGATTCCAGAGGAATTCTTTTGAAAAAATGCGCATAATTTTCTTCGGTACGCCTTCATTTGCTGTTCCTTCACTAAACGCCCTTCTCGGATCGGGAGAAGAGGTCATTGCCGTTGTTACACGACCGGATAAGAGGAAGGGGAGAGACCGAATCCTGTCTCAGCCGCCGGTCAAGGAATTGGCACTTGAAAAGGGGATAGGCGTCTTGCAGCCTGCAAATATCAAGGAGCAGGCATTCCTTGATGGATTAAGAAGGATGGACCCCGGGATTATTGTCGTGGTAGCCTATGGAAAGATACTCCCCGTTGAGATTCTCAAGCTCCCCACATACGGATGCGTTAATGTTCATGCCTCGTTATTGCCGAAATACAGGGGAGCTGCGCCCGTTCAATGGGCGATCATCAGGGGAGAAAAAAAGACCGGCGTCACAACGATGCTGATGGACGAAGGCATTGATACGGGCGATATACTGCTGCAGGAGGAAACGGATATCGGCGAAGAGGATAACGCAGTCACCTTGAGCAAAAAACTGTCGGAAATCGGCGCATCTCTCATGGTCGAGACGATCCGGAAACTCAAAGACAGCTCGATAAAACCGGTACCACAGGCGGGATGGGCAAGTTATGCGCCTCCTCTCAAGAAAAAGGACGGAAGAATCAAATGGGAAAATACTTCGAGGGACATTTTCAACTTTGTCAGGGGCATGTATCCGTGGCCGTCTGCTTATTGTTATTTAAATAAGGAAAGAATTAAAATTACGGAAGTAAAGGCGCTGGAGGGTTCCGGCATACCGGGCAGAATTGAGAAGGCCGGCGACGAACTTATAGTCGGAGCGACAGACGGATTGATCTCTCTAATCGAGCTTCAGCCTGAAGGTAAAAGGGTAATGACTGTCAGAGAGTTCCTCCGTGGGAGAAGAGTGAAGGCGGGGTCTTTTTTTGATGAATAGCGGTTTCATGCGCGGGCTCACGCTTAAGGTACTCTACCCCTTTCTCATGTTTGCCGGCGCTTTCTCTAAAACCGGCAAAGAGACATATCAGAGGTTCATCATAAACCTGAACAACAGTTTTGTGAAAAAGGGAAAGTTCAAGCCCGAAAAAATACTGCTTCTCCTTCCCCATTGCATTCAGATAAATGAGTGCGACATACGGCTGACATACAACATCAATAATTGCAAACGCTGCGGAAAATGTGAGATAAAGGACCTGATTCAGATTGCCGAGGACAACCGCCTCACGCTCTTCGTAGCAACCGGCGGGTCGCTTGCGAGGAGAATAATCGGCGAAATAAGGCCGGATGCGGTCGTTGCGGTTGCCTGCGAAAACGACCTGAGCAGCGGCATAGCCGATATATACCCGCTGCCGGTAATAGGAATAACAAACGAACGGCCGTGCGGTCCATGCGTCAATACCCGGGTCGATCTGGCGAAGGTTAAGGATGCAATTGAATTTTTTGGAAAAGGTTATTGATTTATGCTGAGAGCAATTAACGATTGTTAAGGATATCAGATTGAAAAGGCAACTGAGCAAATTGGTGAAGCTGCCCCTTTATGTCTTCGCTCTCATTGTTCTTGGACTGATCTTCGGTTATCTCACGTTTAAAATAATGAGCTTCAGCAGGACGGTGGAAGTGCCCGACATTCAGGGCAAAAGTCTTTTGGAAGCAAACAAACTCCTTGCAAATCAGGGTCTTTATCTCAAGATAGAGGGAGAGGATTATGATTCCAGTGTCTCTCCCGGAAATATCCTGAGGCAGGACGTCCCTCCCGGAAATAAAACAAGAGAGCGTCGCGGCATAAAAGTCGTCATAAGCAAGGGTCCGAGGGTAAAGTCGGTTCCGATTCTTGCCAATGAATCTTTACTGAACGCTGAATCTTTACTTCTTCAGAAAGGATTGAAAATTTCGAGGATCATTATGGTGCACTCGGATACCGTTGAGAAAGACAGGATTATAGCGCAGAAACCTGATCCTGAAGAAGAGATAAGCGATCGTATAAATGTTCTGGTCAGTCTCGGCCCTTATGAGAAGATGTATTCCTGTCCTGATTTTAAAGGCATGTTTTTAGAGCAGGCCGTGGAACTCATAAAAAACTTGAACCTGAAGGCCGTAACCGAAGGCTTGGGAGAGAAAATCGAATCGCAAAAACCCGAACCCGGAAGACCTGTAAGGTCCGGCGAAACAATTTACTTGAAGCTGTTCTGAATTTATATTTATTATATAGATCGAATTCTTTGGTGACCCTGATAGGAAAATGGCAAAAATAGCACCTTCAATACTCTCGGCCGATTTTTTAAGGCTTGGCGATGAGATTAAGGCGGCCCAGGCAGCAGGCGCCGACATCCTCCATATCGATATCATGGACGGACATTTCGTACCGAACATAACTATCGGGCCATCTGTTGTGGAGTCCATCCGGAAGATTACTTCACTCCCGCTTGACGTCCACCTGATGATCGAGGAGCCCGACAGGTACCTTCAGGATTTTAGAAAAGCCGGCGCCGACTACCTGACCGTGCATTGCGAAGCCTCCATTCACCTGCACAGAACAGTCCATTGGATTAAGGAGAACGGAATGAAGGCAGGCGTTTCCCTGAATCCTGCAACACCGGTGTGGAGCCTCGATCATATATTGCAGGACATCGACCTAGCCCTTCTGATGTCGGTTAACCCGGGATTCGGCGGTCAGAGCTTTATCCTTCAGACTTTAGACAAGATAAGGATATTGAAAAAGATCATCGTCGAGAAAGGCCTGTCGGTCCTTATTGAGGTGGACGGAGGGGTGAAACTCGATAACGCAGCAGACATCATATCCGCAGGCGCGGATATCCTTGTCATGGGCTCCGCTTTTTTCAATTCAGGGGATTATGAAACCACCGTCAGGCAATTCAGAGAAATCGCCCGGATTGGATAACGTCCTTTACGAGGCTGAAAAGCTGAGGGAAAAATCTTTTTACCTTCAGTCTCTCAGCCTGTTTAAAAAGGCATTGACCGGCTTGGCGACGAGACGGCACGACGAAAGGATACTGCATTGTCTGCTTTCCCTCGGTGATATCTACAGGATGGTCGGCCGGTTCGACCTCGCGGCAGAAAGATACCTCGCTGCAATGGAAGTTTCCCGCAGATTCAAATCCCGGATCCGGGTCGCTGATGCCAGGGTGGGTCTCGGGCTCTCGTTGAGGGCTCTGGGTAAATGGAAAGACGCGATTAAACTCATCCTCAAAGCGAAAGAAACCTACGCCGGAGAATCAGACAAAGAGGGGATTGCGTTCGCGACATGGGCGGAAGCAGGCGCCCTGAGAATCAAAGGCGATATCGCAGGCACGATCAAAACCTACAGGGAGGCGCTTGCCATATTCAAATCCCTGAAAGACACCCATGGTACCGGCTACTGCCTCTGCGGTCTCGGCGGCGCTTCGCGCATCGCAGGTCTGTTCAGGGATTCCCTGAAATATTATACCTCTGCCAACAAACTGTTTTCTTCGACAGGCGATAGGTTCGGAAAAGCCTATTCCTGCTGCGGTATTGCAAACGCACACAGGATGCTCAATGACTACAAGACTGCCTTCATCTATTTTTCGAAGGCGGCCGGGCTCTACGAGAAGATAGGCGACAAGGTAAGTTATGCGTATACCTTATGGGGTCTCGGTACGGCATACAAGATGAAAGGTGACTTGAAGAATGCCGGGGCAAACGTGAATAGGGCCATGCGCCTGTTCAGGGAAACAAAAGATCCCCGTGGGATTGTCTATTGCAGGCTCGCGCTAGGAGAAATTGCCATACTTCGTGGCAGGAACGCAGTTGCCGGGAGACATCTATCCTCTGCCCTGAATGAAACCGTAGAGATGGGGTTTGCCGTTGAGAAATGCTATGCAAAAACGCTCATGTCATTTTTTCTGGATAAGAAAGTCTATAATAAATGTTATAATCAACTTAATCTGAAACTCAGATTTCAGGGATTGCCGTTCAATATTCCCTGAAAATATGCGGTGTTTGGGGAGTATCACGTGGGGGAAAGAGAGTGTTCCGAAATCAAATCCTGAATATTCATGCGGAGTCCGGTAACTTATCCGGTTTTTAAACCCTAAGCAGAGGAGCGCTGACGTGGGGGTATTGAACATACCCAACGCATTCACCATAACACGAATTATCATAATACCCGTATTCATCACATCGATAGTGTATAAACGCTATGATTATGCCCTCTACCTGTTTGTCATCGCGGCGCTTACCGATCTGTTTGACGGGCTTTTTGCGCGTCTCACAAATCAGAAAACCGCATTGGGGACATTCCTTGACCCCCTGGCAGATAAATTCCTCCTCGTCACCTCATACATCGTCTTTTCGATTTACGGCTGGATACCGAAATGGCTCACGATAACCGTGATCAGCAGGGATATCATCATTATCATCGGCTGGTTTCTCATTTATCTCGTCCTCGGCATTTCAAAAGTCGAGCCGTCTGTCCTAGGCAAAGCGGCGATCTGCATCCAGAGCCTGCTCATCGCTTACGTACTGATAGATATTAACCTTTTATTTATTCCCGGCATCCCTCCCCTCTTCCTATGGATCACCGCCGGGATAACGATACTCTCGGGGCTCCATTACATTTACAAGGGATTGAAGCTGTCACATGCAGGCTGATCATTTCTTGACAGTAGCTTCCGTCCGGCAGGGAAGCCACGCCGAAAAAGCCGGAATCATAGCAGGAGACAAACTCCTCTCTGTAAATTCGCACAGGCTTCGTGACTACATTGATTTTATGTTTTACAGTGCCGAGGATACACTTGAGATTCAACTGACCCGCAACGGGAAGAATATCACCCTCAAGGCGGTCCGTAACGACAAAGACTTCGGTCTGGGGTTTAAACCCTTCAGGATCATGACGTGCAGAAATAATTGCGTATTCTGTTTCGTAAAGCAGCTTCCCAAAGGCTTGAGAAAAACGCTGTATGTTAAAGACGAAGACTACAGGATGTCTTTTCTGTACGGGAATTACATCACCCTTGCAAATATGTGCAGGGAAGACAAACAACGGATTGTCCAGCAGAGATTAAGCCCTTTATATATTTCCGTCCATTCGACAAACAGGGCCGTAAGGAATAAACTCCTTGGAAATTCAAAGGCATCCGATATCCTGAAGGAGCTCAAGTTCCTGAAAGACAACAAGGTGAAATTCAATGTTCAGATTGTTCTATGCCCCGGATACAATGACGGGAAGGAATTGCAGCAGACCCTCAGCAGTCTTTACTCTTTTTACCCGTATGTTCTATCAATAGCAGTAGTGCCTGTCGGACTTACAATACACAGAAAGCAGATCGTCCAACCCGTCGAAAAGAAGGACGCGGAGGATGCGCTCCGCATCATCGAATCGTTTCAAAAAAGGTTCATGAAACGGCACGGAACCGCGCTCGTATATGGAGCGGATGAACTATACATCAAGGCTGAACGTTTTCTCCCTCCGATCGGGGAATACGGAGAACTTCACCAGATAGAAAACGGGGTCGGTATGGTTTCGCTCTTTCTGAACAGAGCAAAGAAACTAAAGGTTTCGAAGACGCTGGAGAAAAAAAGGAAATTCCTCACCTTTACCGGCACATCGTTCTATCCCTTCCTGAAAAAATTCCTTGAGAGGCTCTCCGAAAGAGAAGGCCTTTCCATTACTGTCCTGCCGGTTGAGAACAGGTTTTTCGGTTCGTCGGTTACAGTTGCAGGGCTCCTTACGGGAAGGGATGTTGTGAAGACGCTCCTCGACAGCACAGATTCACACGATATGATACTCGTCCCCGACGTAGTACTGGACGGCGAAGACAGGTTTTTAGACGATGTTACGCTGAACGATATGCAGGAAGCGCTCGGTGTCCCAGTGAAAAAAATAGCATCCGCTCCCGACGAAATCGTCAACGTTTTCGCAGATACGGGAAAGGAAGCATCCCGGCATATGGCATGACGCATGGTATGAAACATTGACAGTGTGCGTCTTTTATTGATAAGATGAAAAAATATGAGATATGTTGCAGCAGTCTTCTTATTGATCCTGTTCATAGTCCCTTCTGCTTATGCAGACATTTATAAATATATTGATAAAGACGGCGTGGAATGCTACACAGATGCGCCTTTCGGCAAAAAGGCGAATGCCGTGAAAAAAGAAAAACCGTCTTCAATTGCGGCGCCATCGCGGCAGAAATATCAGAAGGCAGATACCGGAAGGGATATTGATTACCACGATATAGTCCATAAGAAGGCGGCTTCTTACGATATAGACCCATCCCTCATCAAAGCCGTCATAAAGACTGAATCAAACTGGAATGACCGGGCTGTCTCCAGGAAAGGCGCAATGGGACTGATGCAGCTCATGCCCGGTACAGCCGCCGACATGGATGTAAATAACCCATTCGACCCCGAGGAAAACATCGAAGGCGGCACAAAATATCTGAAATACCTTCTCGATAAATTCAATGGCGATTTGACCCTCGCCCTCGCTGCCTACAATGCAGGCCCCAAAACCGTCGAAAAATTCGGCTATGTGCCACCGATTACCGAAACCCGGCAGTATATCGACAAAGTACTCTCTCATTATAACGGCAAATTGACATATGCAGCTGCGGGTGACCCGGTTAAAGGCGGGAAGAAAACGGAACCTATCTATAAAATCGTCATGGAGGACGGTTCGGTCCTCTTTACCAATTGCTCTCTTGGATCAAAGACTTCAGACAGGTTCTAAATGTCCTCAGAAGAAACCCTGCTACGGGAAGAAATCCTTAAACTGAAACAGAGAAGACGCGCCATAATCCTCGCTCACAATTACCAGAGGGATGAGGTTCAGGAGATAGCCGATTTTACCGGAGATTCGCTTGAACTGTCGAGGACCGCATCAACGATAGATTGTGACGTTATTGTCTTCGCAGGTGTGAATTTTATGGCGGAGAGCGCTTCGATACTTTCACCCGACAAGACCGTCCTTCTCACAGAGATTGAGGCGGGATGCCCGATGGCTGACATGATCCACGTCGACTCCCCGAGGCGGGAAAGAAAAAGCTTTCCGGGCTTTCACAATCCGCCGCCCTACATTTATCCCAAGGAATTCACCTTGAGGGACATAAAATCCCGGCATCCGGGTGTTCCTGTTGTCGCATATGTCAACACTACGGCTGATGTAAAAGCAGAGAGTCACATCTGCTGTACATCGGCAAACATCGTCAAAGTCATCGAGTCGCTGCCGGTTGAGACAGTGATATCAGTCCCTGACAAAAACCTGTCCATGTGGGCGCAGCGAAATACGAAGAAGAAGGTTATTGCATGGGACGGCTATTGTCACGTTCACGAGAGAGTTACCCCTGCCGACGTGCTGAAGGCCAGGGGAGAGCACCCTGGGGCGCTGGTAATAGCCCATCCGGAGTGCAGGCTCGATGTCCTCGAGATGGCGGACCAAGTGACAAGTACCTCGGGGATGTTGAGGTTTGCAAAGTCGTCGGTGGAAAAAGAGTTTATCATCGGAACAGAAATCGGCCTTTTATACCGTCTGAGGAAAGAAAATCCCGACAAGGTCTTTTACCCCCTTCGAGAAGATATGATATGTCCTAATATGAAAAAAACCACTTTAAAGAGCATCTTCAGGGCTCTCAGGGAAAATACCTATATTATCAGGGTATCCGAGGAGATAAGGGTTCAGGCGAGGAAGGCGCTGGACAGAATGCTTGCAATTGCGTGAAGACCTATGGATTTTTTCTCCAGGATCGCAGAGAGACGCATTATTGAGGCCATTCAAAACGGGGAATTCGACGACCTGGAGGGAAAAGGCAAACCGATTCATTTTGAGGACGAGTCCTGGGTCCCGGAAGACCTGAGGATGGCCTACAGATTCCTGAAGAATGCCGGTTGCATACCCCCCGATCTGGAGATAAGGAACGAGATAATGAACCTATGCAGCCTGATGAATACGATTGACGACGACAAGGAAAGGCTTAAGAAAATCAGGGAATTGAATTTCAAGTTATTGCGCCTTAACCTGAACCGCAAGAAGCCTCTCACCTTCGAGGATTTTCCGGAATATCAGGACAAGATCCACAAAAAATTTATCCCTTAAGCCGGCGCTATTTTCGCGGGCTCCTGCAGATAAAAACACAGAGTGCACACTGACTTGCATACCAGATTTAACTTTTTTGATCTCTGCACTCACTTCTTCTCAGTTTTTCTTCGGCATTATGGAAGCCGCTCATTGAAATCAATGGGCAAGATATGCTATAAAATCGTAATTCTCGAAAAAGGATATAAAAAGTAACGTTTAACAGTTAGAAAAAAACTGCTGCTGGATTTCAGGGAAGAGGAGTGGACCTTATGGTGATTCTCCCGCTGCCCCGCAGCCGTGAAGGGAACTAAAGCCTCATCAAGCCACTGTCCCGACAAATCGGGATGGGAAGGCAGGCAAGTAGGATGCCCTGAGCCGGAAAACCTGTCCAGACCAGAATCTTCAGCAATCCGAATTTCTCGAGGGGGGAAGGAAAATGTTTCCTGTCTTTAATCCATCGGCTGTTAATCAATTCCCTCTATTAATCGGAGCGCGTGCAATTCACTATCATCTGCCCTTGGCAGAAGAATAGGTATTTGAGGGGAATCCCGTAAAAACCGGGAACTGCCCCGCAACTGTAAAGGGAACGAAAGCCGAGAAGCCACTGTCCCGACAAATCGGGATGGGAAGGCAGGCAAGTAGGATGCCCTGAGTCAGGATATCCTCAATACCTTGAAAAACTGAACCCTTCGAGGGAAGAGGAGGTCACTATGAGACAATATACGGGTTGAGTTTCTTATCTTTTGTCTGCCGCTGCATAAAATCATAAAAAAATACCGCGAATAAAGGAGAGTACCGTTATGAATAGATTGTGCTCATTGCTTCTCATTTTTCTCATGACATCTTCAGTATGCGCCGAGGATGGAATCAGTTTGGAGGGGATCGTTGTAACTGCTACGAGATATGAAGAAAAATTACCCGATGTCCCGGCACACGTCACCGTCATAACTGAAGAGGATATAAAGAATTCTCCTGCTCAAAATATTCCCGATCTCCTGAGAACCGAGGCAGGAATTCATGTTTACGATATCGGCGGGAACCGCAGGAATATTGCCGTGGATTTACGTGGCTTCGGAGAGACAGCCTCTCTGAATACTCTGGTGCTTGTTGACGGGAGGAGGATTAATCAGGCCGACCTGAGCGGTGTTGACTGGTTCCAGATTCCCATCGAAAGAGTCGAGAAGATAGAGATCATAAGAGGAGGCAGAGGAAGCGTTCTGTACGGCGACAACGCTGCCGGAGGTGTCATCAACATTATCACAAAAGAAGGTGAAGCTTTCAGGGGCGGAGCCGAAATATCGGGAGGGAGTTACGGAACTTTCAAAAGTAATGCATATGCAAGCGGTCTTATGAAGAATTTGTCCGCTTACCTCTCCGCAGGCTATTTGAAGTCAGACGGCTACAGAGACAACGGCGATACGGAAGCCAGAGATTTCGGTGTTAATACCGGTTATGCTTTTAATGATTTAATAAATCTGAATTTCAGTTTCGGATACCACAAAGATAAGACAGGTCTTCCAGGCGCCTTGAAAGAAAGTGATTTTGAAGCGGGCAGAGCGAGGACCGATTCGACACATCCTCACGACTTCATCGACGCCGAAGACTATTACTTCCAGCTATCTCCGCAGGTCTCATTTTCAGGCAACAGTCTGTTTAGGGTCGATACGTCTTACAGAAAAAGAGGATTTTTGTCCTTTGCATCCGGAGACTGGGGAAATTTTACAGGGGACAGTGAGCTTAAGACAGCCACGGCATCTCCGCACATACTGCTGAAAACCGGTACGGGAAAAATTAGGAACGTTTTAATCCTCGGCTTCGATTACCAGAAAACAGACAATAAAATTACAAATGACTCGCTTTTCTTCGGTTCCCGTACTATCGGGAAGTTTGACCTTGAAAAAGAAGATTCCGGGTTTTATTTCCACGACGAAATTACCGTAGCCGAAAGGCTGAAACTCTCGGGAGGGTACAGGCACGACAGGTCCGAATTCACATTCGATCCGGGCGAGCCTGACAGCACAAGCATGGAAAAGGATTCTTACACTGCCGGCATCAATTACACCTTCTCCGGGAAGTCTTACGTTTATCTCGGCTTTTCGAGGAGCTTCAGATATCCTGTTATCGATGAACTATACAGCTTCTTTACGAATACTGTGAACACAAATTTGATCCCGCAGACGTCCGACAATTACGAGATCGGGATCAGATATTATTTCTCCGATAATATATACACACACTTCAATCTCTTCAGGATCGATACCGACGACGAAATATTCTTTAACCCTGTAAGTTTTCAGAACGAGAATCTGGACGGCGCCACACGAAGGAATGGCGCTGAGATGTCATTGGGCGCCAAAATATCCGAATGGTTGATTCTGAAAGGGACCTATGCGTATACGGATGCAGAGATCCGTGGAGGTGCCTTTGAAGGAAAGAACATCACTAATGTGCCCCGGCATACGGCGTCATTTGAGGCCGTATCTTTACCGGGCAAAGGCTTCACGTTTGTGCTCAACGGAGTTTATGTCGGAAAACGTCCCTTTGTCAGCGATCTCCGGAATGCCTTCGATGATCAGAAAAATTATGTGGTCCTGAACGGCAAGATCCGGTATCAGTGGAAATCCCTCACCGCCTTTCTGGATATTTATAACCTGACTGATAAGGCGTATTACGAATACGGGAGCGTGAGTTCCTTTCCCGCTGAAAAGGCATTTTATCCTTCGCCCAAAAGGAATTTCCTTGCCGGAGTCAAGGTCGATTTCTGACCATACTCAATAGTTGCTGATACCAGTCATGAGGGAGGCATCATTTTCACGGATTTAAATTCTGCGAAGATTTATCAGAACAGAATTTCCCTCGCAGGGCGATAGCCCGAATGAGCGAAAATGATGCCCCCCTCATGTTTACCAAAAATATGTGACTAATAAAGGCTAAGAAGAAATCCTCTCGACAACCTGAACCATTATATTCCTTAAGGATTTGTCAAACAGAATCTCCGCATGGTTGCATTCAACAACATAGTGTTCATCACACCACGGCAACTTTGAACTCTCCGCTGATACCAGACCGTCCCCTTTACCTTTTTTCATCTCTTCAGGATAAAGGTTCCCGGGCACGATCTTTTCGAGCAGATCCGGGAAGGAATAATTGGATAGGGTAAATAGAGTGGGGTTTGTGCCTCCGGCAGAAGTATAATATACTCCTTCAACGGGACCGTCTTTGAGCGATTTAAAAAAGTTCGACCCGGGAAGGAGTTCCCTGAGAGCCCTGCTTCTCAGAAACTGCAGAATTCTTTTTACAGAAAAAAAGAGCGTGCCCTTATCGCCGGGAGGAAAAACAGGATTCAGCAAGGATGCCAGGGGAGACAGATAACCGGCGATCCGGGCAACGGAACTTCCCTTATGGGGCGTAGATATTGTAATGAGACCGCGAATCAGCCCGTCCTTTCTTTTGAAAAGGTATTTTCTTCCAATCAGCCCTCCCCGGCTATGGCCTATGAGAACAATACCCGACTCCGTCATCTCACCGGAGATCTTCACTATCTCTTCCAGCTCCGGGACTGCTGAATCGATCGGTGCTGCCGGTCTTCTCTGGCTCCACGTGACAACAGGATAATCCTTCTGTTCCAGATCATGGAAGAGAGTACGGAGAGCGCCGTGTTTTTCTCCTCCCTCCCTTTTTCCCAACAGCTTCTTCAGTGGGAATGTCCCTCCGAGAATACGTGAATCGGAAGGATTGACCCATATGTCCATGCTCATCCCGAGTCCGTGGATAAATACGACGGCAGGCTTATTGATGCTGCCCCGACGGGATGCGATATCCAATTTCATAGACCGACGGGAAGTCTTCCACTGAAATCCAGGCGTCCTTCCATGCACTTTATTACAGCCTTCTGGGCCTGTTCCGTCGCCTCATAGGCGGCAATAAGGATGTCCGCCTCCTGAAAATGTCTGAGAACATACGGACTGCCGAAGGAAATCACTATGGAACGATGAACTTTCCTGATAAGTTCCTGAATTCGTTTCTTCTCGTTATCAGCAATGCCCGAACTTCCCTTCCATGCGGCAACATTTGTGAAAACGGCTATGACGCACTTGTTGTTTTGCAATTCAATCCCGTCAGTTGTCGCGGAAATATTGCTGAAATAGCCGTTTAAAGGAGACGTTCGAAATAATTCATGGTCTCCGGCGAAGATTATGCACACCTTATCATGTTCTGGAAGCGGCAGAAGTCCGGACGTGTTTTTAACAAGGCTTATCGACACATCCGTAATGCGTGATGACAGCATTATGTGCTTTTGATAGTCGATGTTTTCAACTGCGGATTTTTGAAGCTTCTTCTTTGCCGTTTCAATTCGTCTCAGTGCCTCCCCGATCCGTTTTTCGGTGATCTCCCCTGATGCAAGACCATTGATGAGTTCCTGTACGGTAATATCGGGATCCGGCGGGTGAAGCAATATGTCCGCACCTGCTTTCATGCATTGTACAGGAACGTTTTCTATGTTCTTCAGCGCCCGCATATTGAGGGCATCCGTCAAAATAAGGCCCTCAAACCCAAGTTCTTTCCTTAACAAATTCGTCATTACCTCCTTTGACAGGCTTGCAGGCATGTCATCGACGGTGGGAATAAGTAAATGTCCGGTCATGATGCTGCTGACACCTGCCTGAACCGCCTCCCTGAACGGCAGGATATCCACCTCCATAAGATCATGGCGGGATTTGCCGATAACAGGGAGAAGGAGATGGGAGTCTGTCGAGGTATCGCCGTGACCTGGGAAATGCTTGCCGCAGCTTATGAGGCCCGAGTTCTCCACTATCCGTATATAGACTCTTCCAAACCATGCAACCTCATGAGGGTTGTCAGAGAAAGCCCGGGTACAGATTATCGGGTTATCGGGGTCCAGATTTACGTCGAGAACCGGAATGAGGGGCATATTGATGCCGATATCCTTTGCCTCATCCGCAACAGCCCGTACACTTTCTTCAAGGATAAGTTCGTCCCGGAGATTGTTTCTGTCAATCGCTGCTGCTACAGCCATCTGGCAGGGAAACGGCGTGCAGCCTTCTATCTGCTGCCCAACACCCCGTTCTATATCGGCTGCTATGAATAAAGGGGTCTCGGGGATAGCCTGCGCCTCATTTATGAAAAACCTCATATCTCCTTTTTTGCCGCCGAAGACTATGAAACCGCCGATGCCCTTGCCGACAAGATTGAGCATCTCAGCCCTGTATGGATCATGCCGGATGCGTTCACCGTCAAGCCTGCCGATAATAAGCTGGTATAGATATTTTTTCAGCGAAGTCAGAGATTCCATTCCTTTTTGGGGCATATTATTCATAAAGTGATTATTAATTATAGCGGATACAGTATTTTAGCGGATTTAAATTTTCTGCAGAGTTATCGGAACAGAATTTGCCTCGGAGGGCGATAGCCCGAGAATGAGCTAAAATCCTCTATCCGCTAAATACAAGGATCTCGTTAAATATAAAGCAAAGAAATAATTTTTGGCAAAAAAGGAGCGAACTTTGATAGAATTATCTGAATTTTTTACTTCGGGGGTCCGTTGGCGGCAAAGATACTTGTTGTTGAAGACGATAAGATACAGGCCAGGTTTACAAAAGACTATCTGGAGGCATCCGGATATGAGGTCATTTTGGCCAAAGACGGCAAGTCGGCAATCAAAATTGCCAAGACACAGCCGGTGGATATCATACTCCTTGACCTCGTTTTACCTGATATGGACGGCAACGATGTGTCACGATGGCTGAAACTCGACAACGACACAAAGGGGGTTCCCATCATTATGCTGACCGCCAAAAATTCCACGTTGGGAAAAGTGGACGGTCTCAGGGCCGGCGCAGATGACTATCTATTGAAACCCTATAACGAGGTCGAACTCACTGCAAGGATATATGCCAGCCTGAGGACGAAGGCGCTGCAGGATGAGTTAAAGGAAAAAAACCGTAACTTGGAGGAGTTGCTGGCTAGAGTCGAGATTCTTGCAATCACTGACCCGTTGACCGGCCTTTACAACAGAAGGCATTTTGAGTCTATCGTTGAGAATGAATTCAATCTGACAGCACGGTACAAGTCACCCGCTTCCTGTCTCATGGCAGATGTGGACCATTTCAAGAGTGTAAATGATGAAAACGGACACCGTGCCGGCGACGTTATCCTCAAAGAAGTAGCAGGGATAATAAAAAACTGTCTGAGACGTGTTGATACAGTCGCAAGATGGGGGGGCGAGGAGTTTGTTATACTGCTTCCCCGGACAGCCAGAGAAGATACCTTGAGGACCGCTTCAAGAATATTGGCCGCAGTTTCAAGCCACATGTTCCCGGGGATGGACAAACCTGTTACCATAAGCATGGGGGTTGCGACCATACCTGCCCCCTCGATAGATAGCGCGGAAAAATTCATAGATGCCGCCGATGGCGCTCTCTATACGGCAAAATCCAGGGGGAAGAACAGGATCGAAGTCGTCTGATCGGTATATAAGTGTATTTTTTATTAATTTTTATTTACAAAAGCCTGTACTTTGTGATATTTTTTAGTATGCAATCTATTTTTAATGAAAACCGGACACGAGAAAAGATCCTCTTCCTAATAAAAAAGAACGGGCCCATGTCCATTGATGACCTCAGCGGAGAATTGCAAATTACATCAATGGGGGTACGACAGCACCTGCTGTCGTTAGAGAGGAGAGGCCTTATCGATTATATGGCAAGAAGACAGGGGATCGGAAGGCCTGCATTTCTCTATAAACTTACTGAAAAGGCCGAGAATTTCTTCCCTAAAGCATATGATGCGTTCGTTATCAATGTTTTCAGAGATATTGAAAAACACGATGGCCATGCCAAAATTGAAGAGATATTCAAGTGGCGGAAGAACAGGCTCCTGAAGGATGCGAGGGAAGCTGTTGATGACAAGCCTGCTTTCCGTGATAAAGTTTATGTACTCAGGGACTTTTTAAATTCTGAAGGGTATTTTGCCGATCTCCTTGATACAGACAACCAATATCTTCTGAAACTCTTTAACTGCCCTATATACAAACTCGCAGGTGAGTTTAAAGATGCCTGCCGGTATAACCTGCAGCTCCTCAGGGACCTCCTTGGGAAGGAAGTGAACCGCGAAAGTTGCATGATTCAGGGTGAAACTTCCTGCACATACAGTATCCCCAAATCTCTCCAGAAAAACTGAATTAACAAGTATTTCTTTAATATTATGCAACTAATCCTTCATAACAATTATAGATTCTTTAAAAAAGCCTGTTATCATTTTGTCATTTTCCACTTGCCATAATACACCTTTTTATTTTATTTTAATCATAAGAGAAAACGATAAAGGAGGGCATTGTTCCAATTTTAAATAAAACTGCCTACCCTGTTGGTGATAAGGTGAACTTGTTGATCCGGCAAATTAGATCTTTTGGGAGCCTGGGTAAAGAGTTGGTGTGCAAGCCCGGCATCCTAGATGTTGGGAAGCCTGAAGGCTCTTTCAGGGCACCCACCTATTCTATAGGCGGATCTAATTTCTCCTTACACGGCAGGGTGGGTTTACTGTAAAGGTTGGCTTTCATGACGCTTCTATCTTTTTGGAGGAGTTTACATAGAAATTTTATGATACAGAGCAAACGGCAATTTGTTTTCACTTGTTTTTTCCTCTTGCTTCCAAAAATCTTATTGCAGTCATAAGCTGGCCGACACAGTAGCTTTCAAAAAAGCAGTTTCTATTTTTTATTGGGGAATCCCTCAATCGACAAAAATAAGGAGAAGGGGGTTGCCATAAATGAATGAAATAGTATATGTATTGATAGCTGCAGCAACAGGACTACTCGCAGCTTTAGTGTTCACCCTTGTCTCGCAGGCCGGGTTGAAAAATAAAAGAATTGAAATCGAGAAAGAAAAGGCAAAGATTATCGAGGACACCCGGAGAGAGACTGAAAGCATTAAAAAAGAGGCCCACGTTGAGGCAAAAGACATTGTTTATCAGGCAAAAGCCGAAGCAGAAAAAGACATCAGGGAAAGACGTTCAGAGCTGAATCATCTTGATAAAAGGCTCAGACAGAAAGAAGAAACCATCGAGCGGAAATTCGAGCAGATAGAAAAGAGAGAACAGGAATTAAGCAAAAGAGAAAAAGAATATGTCGCAAAAGAAAGGTCCATACAGGAAAAGGAAAATACCTACAACAGGCTGATAAAGGAACAGACACAGCTTCTTGAAAATATATCGGGCTTGAGCTCTGAAGAGGCGCGGCAGGAACTTTTGAACAAAATCGAGGAGGAGTCAAGGTTTGAATCTGCAAAACTGGCAAAAAAAATAGAGGAAGAGGCGCGGGAAAACGCTGAGAAAAAAGCAAAGGAGATCATAGGACTTTCCATCCAGCGGTATGCGAGCGATTATGTCGCCGATGCAACAGTGACTTCCGTAAACCTTCCCAATGACGAAATGAAGGGCAGAATAATCGGCAGGGAAGGAAGAAACATCAGGGCCCTTGAGGCTGCAACGGGCGTCGACCTCATCGTGGATGATACGCCTGAGACCGTAACACTTTCAGCTTTTGACCCTGTAAGGCGCGAAATCGCCCGGCTCTCACTCGAACGCCTGATAACAGACGGCAGGATACATCCGACCAGGATCGAGGAGATTGTCGAAAAGGTGAAAAAGGAGATCGAGACCCATATCAGGGAAGAAGGGGAAAAAGCCGTCTTTGATTTCGGGCTTTCGGGTATCCACCCTGAGCTGATCCGTCTGATCGGAAGACTGAAATACAGGACATCTTATGGCCAGAATATGCTGCAGCACTCACGGGAGGTTGCATACCTTGCCGGCGTGATGGCCGGAGAATTGAAGGTTGATATCAAGCTTGCCAAGAGAGCCGGCATCCTGCACGATATCGGGAAAGCGATGGACCATGAAGTGGAGGGCTCGCACCAGGAGATCGGCGCCAACATCGCGAAAAAGCACGGAGAGAATCAAAAGGTAATAAACGCAATTTTGGTCCACCATGGAGAGGGCGATCCCTTGACTGTCGAGGCCGCCCTTGTGGCTGCTGCAGACGCCCTTTCTGCTGCGCGGCCCGGGGTCCGCAAGGAGAGCATCGAGAACTACCTGAAAAGGCTTGAGAAGCTCGAGCAGATGGCACTCTCCTATACAGGTGTTGAGAAATGCTACGCGATCCAGGCCGGAAGGGAAATAAGGATAATCGTCAAGCCCGAAGATGTGAACGACGAATTTTCCTCTATGATATCAAGGGAGCTTGCAAGAAAAATAGAATCGGAAATGACCTATCCCGGGCAGATAAAGGTTACGGTCATCAGGGAATCCCGTTATGTCGAGTATGCAAAATAGCGTCCATGAAAGTTCTCTTTATCGGTGACATCGTAGGCAAGACAGGAAGGAATGCTACAAAAGCATTGCTTCCGGCGGTTGTCAACAAGTACAAGATAGATCTTGTCATAGCAAACGGAGAAAATGCGGCCGGCGGTTTCGGGATAACGGAAACGCTGGTATCCGAAATATTCGGTTACGGAGTCCACGTGATTACCACCGGCAATCACGTGTGGGACAAGAAAGAGTTCATCCCTCAGATATCAAAAGAAGACCGCGTTCTCAGGCCCTTAAACTATCCGCCAGGCGTACCGGGATACGGCAGCCTGCTATATTCACTCCCTGATGGCATAAAAGTAGCTGTAATCAATCTCTCCGGAAGGGTTTTTATGTCGAATATCGACTGTCCTTTCAGGGTCGGCATGGAAGAAGTGGAGAGACTAAGCGCATCGACCAGGATCATTATCGTTGATTTTCATGCTGAGGCGACCTCAGAGAAGATTGCCTTTGGATATTTTGTGGACGGAAAGGCAAGTGCAGTCATCGGCACCCATACTCATGTCCAGACTGCCGATGAAAAGATACTCGACGGCGGAACCGCTTATATAACTGATGTCGGAATGACCGGTCCTGCACACTCGGTAATAGGGATTGAAGTTGAACAGATTATACAGAGATTCCTTACGAATATGCCCATGCGGTTTGAGACTGCCAGGGGAGAAGGTATTTTTTGCGGCGTCATCATAGAGATCAATGAAAAAACAGGCAAGTCCTCGGCAATTCAGCGGCTTCAGCTAAAATATCCCTGACACTTCTGACAAATACGGGATCGGAGCAAAAACTTTACTTTGCCGGCGATTGCTGAGGAGGCTGTTGCGGCGCCTGCTGCGTCCCTCCGCCCTGCACCGGTCCCGGAGACACCGGAATAGTACTGCGCTCCTGTGTTTGAGGTACTTTTCCGACAACAGAGCCTCCCTTTGCAGTAACAATAGCCAATACAAGGGATGTAATCATAAAAACGACCGCAGCCACCGTTGTCATTTTGCTCAAAAAAGACGCTGCTCCACGGCTTCCGAAAAGTGTCTGACTTGACCCCCCGAACGCAGCGCCGATTTCCGCTCCTTTACCGCTCTGCAACAAAACTACGGCGATAAGGAATAGACAGACAAATATATGGAGAATCATGAGCAGTAAAGTCATTTTTCCTTCCTGAATTTAATGATTTTCACAAAGCTTTCAACCCTCAGGCTTGCACCGCCCACAAGGGCTCCGTCGACATCCTTGCAAGCCATAAGTGAATCGACATTATCCGGCGTTACACTACCGCCATATAGTATACACAACTCTTCGGCCTTATTTCCATATAAAATTCTCAACCTCTCTCTGATATAGGCATGAGCTTCCTGGGCCTGCCCGGGGGTTGCAGTCTTCCCTGTCCCGATAGCCCAAACAGGCTCGTAGGCAACAACCATGCTGCTGTGCTCAATGCCCTCAAACCCCCTGCTTATCTGTCTCTGCAGAACCGCGAAGGTTTTACCCCCCTCTCTTTCATCTAAAGATTCTCCTATACATGCGATGACCCCGAGACCGGCCTTTCTTGCGGCCCCGATCTTCTTATTCACAATATCATCGGTTTCGTGAAAATATTGTCTCCTTTCGGAATGGCCGATGATCACGTATTTGCAGCCTGCATCAGCGAGCATTGGAGGCGAAATTTCCCCTGTATAAGCCCCTTTGTCTTCAAAATAAACGTCCTGTGCGGCAAGCAGGATGCCGGTGTCCTTCAGCATCTGCCGTGCAGCCGCAAGGGAAGTAAAAGGCGGCGCTATTGCAATATCGACATCGTTTTTTTCCTTCACCTCGGGGATAAAGCTCACCAGGAATTCCATGGTTTCGGATATGCTTTTGTTCATTTTCCAGTTCGCTGCAATGAAAGGCCGTCTCATGCTGATAATTTAATGCATGCCCGTTTCATTGTCAAGGCGCCTTAAAAACCTTTAAAAAAAATTACATTACAAGTAAAATATCACCTGTTGGATAACCTGACAAATATCAAAGGGGGTTAAAAGTGAACAGACAGATATTATTGAACGAAAAAGACATCCCGAAGCAGTGGTACAATATCCAAGCGGACATGCCCACGCCGGTCCCTCCTCCGCTCAATCCTGCAACCGGTCAGCCGATTACACCCGACATGCTCGCGCCGGTATTCCCGATGAACCTGATCGAGCAGGAAGTCAGCACGGAAAGATGGATCAACATACCGGATGAAGTCCTCGAAAAATACCTTATCTGGAGGCCGACACCGTTATACAGGGCGGTCTTCCTCGAAAAATTCCTCGGGACTCCCGCCCGCATCTATTTCAAAAATGAAGGCGTAAGCCCTCCCGGAAGCCACAAGCCCAATACCGCAATGGCCCAGGCATACTACAATAAGGTATTCGGCATAAAGAGGATTGCCACGGAAACAGGAGCAGGTCAATGGGGAAGCGCCCTGTCGTTTGCATGCAATCAGTTCGGCCTAGAATGCAAAGTATACATGGTAAGGATCAGCTACAATCAAAAGCCCTATCGAAGACTCATGATGGAGGCCTGGGGCGGCAAATGCGTACCGAGCCCGAGTCCTGAAACCAACGCAGGGAAAAAGTTCCTCGCACAGAACCCTGAACACCCGGGCAGTTTGGGGATAGCAATCAGCGAGGCTATTGAAGACGCTGTAACTACAAAGGATTCGCGGTATTCCCTCGGAAGTGTTCTGAATCATGTTCTTCTTCATCAGACAATCATAGGGCTTGAGTCGCATAAACAGCTTGGATCGATCGGAGAGTATCCTGATATCGTGATCGGCTGTGCAGGCGGCGGCAGCAATTTCGCGGGTGTTGCCCTGGCGTTTGTCAGGGATAAAATACACGGCAAGAAAATCCAGATAATAGCTGCGGAACCCGCTTCGTGTCCCTCGATTACAAAAGGCTCATATGTATATGATTTCGGCGATACCGCTGAAACAACTCCGCTCTTGGCAATGTACTCGCTCGGTCACGGATTCGTGCCGGCGCCGATTCACGCAGGCGGTCTGCGGTACCACGGTATGGCGCCAATCGTGAGCAGGTTGGCCGCCGACAAACTAATCGAAGCAAGGGCGTATACCCAGCTCGAAACATTTGCAGCGGGCATCATATTTGCGCGGACGGAAGGGTTTATCCCTGCTCCCGAGACGAACCACGCTATTGCATGCGTTATAGAAGAGGCGAAGAAGGCAAAAGAAGAAGGGAAAGAAAAGGTTATACTGATGAACTGGAGCGGCCACGGCATCATAGACCTTTCAGCTTACGACGCCTATCTGTCGGGCAAACTCGAGGATTATGTATTGCCTGATGATGAAATCCAGAAACTTCTGAAAGACCTGGAAAAATTTCCCAGGCCGTAAGACGATTTATACGGGGGGGGATTTTATCCCCCCTCTGATTAGCCGTGCGCGAAGGTTACCGGGTTTTTTGTCCTTCGCTTATGTTAAGGTATGGATATGAACATATATTGCATTCAGTTGGGAATGCTGATCGAATTTTCCTATTGTACTTCCCTCAACGAGGGGCTTCCGTGCAGGAATATCATAGGCTGCTGGAAAGAGAGGGTTAATATCATCACCCTGCTGAGAGAAAAATTTACGGACGAGGAACTAAAAAAGGTCTTTTCCGGTCCGCCGAAATCGAGGATAGACCGCATAATTGAATCGGTAAAAAAAGAAAAATAAATACTCTGCTCTAGACCTTCCTTGCGGTGTTATCAAAACCACTATTTGTCAATCTGCACCCATGTCACTTTTTCCATTGTCGCAGGCTATTCAGGTCTCATTTATCGGGCCCCCTACCTGAGTAGGGATTGACAGCAATTGCGGATGCAGATAATGATAAGTGGATGTATGAGTGTCGTTGGAACATTAAATAATTAACACTAAATTGTATCTATTGACCATTTGCCGGTTCTTAAAATTCAGCGTTATGGACAGAGGAATATGTTAAAGGCAGACAAATCACAGGGGGAAAAAAACGAGACAACGGAACGAATAAGGCATATTGTTGCCGTCATAGCCTTCATAATTACACTTTTTTATCTCTACTGGAGAGCGACCGAAACATTTAACCCGAACGCCCCCGTTTTCTCATGGGCTCTTTACGGAGCCGAGGTTTTCGGTGCATTCACTACGTTTTTGTTCTACTTTGTTGTCTGGAGACCTCTGTCCCGGAATGCGCCTCCGGCGTTGCCGAACCGCACGGTGGATGTTTTCGTAGTAACCAAGAACGAGTCTGTCCAACTATTGCGAAAGACTCTTCTTGCATGTAATGATCTGAAATATCCTCACCGTACACTTGTGCTGGATGATGGAAATAGTACGGAAGTGAAAGCCCTATGCGAAGAATTAAAATGCATCTACCTTGCCAGGGAAAAGCACGAGCATGCGAAGGCAGGCAATCTCAATTTCGGACTTCAGCATTCAACCGCTGAATTCATCGCCGTTTTCGACGCCGATCACGTCCCACTTCCTCATTTCATCGACCGCCTCATGGGTTATTTCAGAGACGACAAGGTCGGATTTGTTCAGGTTCCGCAGGAATTTTATAATATCGATTCTTTCCAGCACAGAACAGACCGTAAAAAGAAGACTATCTGGGGCGAACAATATCTTTTCTTCTCTGTTATTCAGCCCGGAAGGGACTACTGGAATGCGGCATATTTTGTCGGAAGCTGTGCGATACTGAGGAGGAAAGCTCTCGATGACATCGGCGGGTTTGCAACAGCTTCAATCACTGAAGACATGCTGACGTCTATCCGTCTTCATGCAAAAAAATGGTCTTCGGTTTATCATAACGAAAACCTTGCCTATGGAATTGCTGCAGAGACCTTAATGCCTTTTCATATACAGAGGCAGCGATGGGGAGTCGGAAGCTGGCAGGTCTTTATCAAGGCAAATCCTTTGTTCATCAGGGGTCTTTCTTTTCCGCAGCGCATCGCATATCTATCTTCAATGATCTATCCCCTGGAAGGCATACAGAAGATGATTTTTTACGCTACGCCGCCCATTGCCCTCTTTACCGGCGTTCTTCCGATGAGGGCGCTTGATATCAATTATCTTTTGCATTTTATCCCTTACTTCGTGATCGCAACCTTCGGATTTAATGAGATGGCACGGGGTTACGGCGGCCATATTATGCTTGAACAATTCAGTATGGGAAAGTTTTTCACATACATAAAAACCATGGGTATTCCTTTTCTTCCGAAAAAAAGCAGGGAATTCAAAGTAACCCCTAAATGGCAGCAAAAACAGGCGTCTTCAACGCTTATTATCCCCCAGATGATAGTCCTGCTTGCAAGCATCATTGCCATATCATGGGCACTGGTGGAATTACTCGTCGGGCTCCGCGGCGACAGCTTTGTCGTTGCCGTCAACTGTTTCTGGGCTCTTTACAACAGCGGTCTCGCCCTTGCCATCATACAGTATGATTATAAAAAACTTTTCCAGAGGAGGTCGCATTTCAGGGTACTGGATACCCTGCCCACCTTTTATCAGTCCGCCAATTCAGGGAAACCCCTGCGGCGTCTTGCAGTGGCAGACGATGTCACAGAAAAAGGTCTTTCCATACTTGCCATAGGTCAGGTTCCTATAGGGCATGAAATGAGGGTCAGCCTGATGCTGCCGTCAAAAACCCTTCTTCTCAATGGAGTCGTAGTTCAGGAGCGGAGCATAACAGCCGACAAATATCCTGTATCGGATTTGGGGATACACTTCAAGGATGTACCGCAGGAGATAGAGGACGAATTATCCCGCTACCTGCACGGATCAGCCGTCTCCAAGTTCATGAAGGAATATTCTACAAGATACAGGACCTATCTCGAGAGGCGGTTCATGACAAAACGGCATTTCGTCGACCGCGCTTACAGGGCTCTCGCATATCTTCCCGTCATCGTATATAACGATCCGGCAAAGCATCATTATGCTGTCATAAAGGATATCTCGGAAACAGGTCTTCTCATTGCGACAAGTGTCTTCTTTCCGGCGGGCACTGTCATTTCGATGGATGTAATACTCGGCAACCGGAAGACACCTCTCGCAGGTACTGTTGTCAGAGACTTTGTGCAGGGAAGCAAGGATTACCCGGAATATCTCCTGGGTATTCACTTTAACGGCATGCCAAAGGAACAGATATCTTATCTTCTGGGTATTTCTGAAAAAATAGGCAGTTTTATCCTTGAATGACAGATTATAGGGACAGGAACAGACGCTGGCTCTGGATAATCTTAGTCTACGGACTTGTTATAACAGGCATAGATCTCAACTACAGCTCCATATTCCATGATGAAGCAATCAGTGTTTTCATGGGTCGAAATGCACTGCTTAACCTTGCCTGCGATGGCCTCTGTCTCCAGCATACCGGCTCGGTCCTGCTACACCCTGCTCTTTCGGCGATGGGAGACGCTATAGCAGGCATATATGGGGCGCGCACAGTGTCTGCCGTTTTCGGACTGGGCCTCGCTTTTGTAATGTATTCGACAGGCAGGACTCTCTTTTCTGAAAAACATGGACTTATATCAGCCATGCTTTTTCTTTTTACAGGTACAACGCTTTATCTTTCAAAATTAGGGACGTACGATATGATCGCAGCTTTTTTCCTCGGCCTTTCATTTCTTCTGATCCTGAAATCAGAGAAGCAGCAATCTCGCTTTTCAGCAAATTTTCTGCTATTTTCGGGTGCATTATTATTATTCCTCGGATCAATTACAAAATACACGGTAGCCATATATATTCTACCAATCCTGGTTTACGTATTTTGGCGGCATAAGGTTGCAAGGGGTATACTTTATTTCCTTTTTCCCATCATCACCTTCTTATCGATCTACATTTACTCAGCTATTCTGCCTGCCTGGGGCTATCTAAGCAGCACAACGACAAGCCCGTATAAAGAGGGTCTGCTCCCGCTCATGGATATCACCAGCAGAATTTTCCGATGGCTCGGGATGCCCTACCTGCTGGCGGTCTTCGGTACTTTCTTTAAAGAAAGAAGGCTGAATGCTATAATATGCATTGTCCTGTCTCTCCCGATCGTATTGCTTCATGTCTTCACCGGTGACGGGAGGTCGGTAGATAAAAATGTCATCTTCGCCTTAGTTTTTCTGATGCCGGCCATGGCATCCGGCGTAGACAATATGGGAAGCATTTTTTCAACAAATATCCCCTCTGCCTGGGTTAAACCATTTTTCACGACTGCAGTTCTTGTAGTGGTATGGGTATTCGGACTCCATGAACTCAGATGGCTCGAGAAGCAGTACCCGGACATGTCTCCGGTAGTTGATTTCTACAGGCATAAAGGCTTTAACGGCATGACGGTTGTTATTGATTCGGTATACGGTGAGCCTGACTATATATACCGTTATTCCCTCGAAGATACATATCCTGCCGCACGATTCATTTCCACATCCCATATCACTCAAAAGGAGCAGGAAGATATGCTGGAAAGGGTCAAACCGGACTTTCTTATGTTCGAGGAATTCTACGGCGCCAAATCTTTTCATGATGCAGCCCTGAAGTATGCGAAGAGAGACTATTTTTTTGTCGAGGATTTTACAATACCCCTCTCATGGGGACCGCAGGAAGTAAAAATCTTTAGGAGGAGGTAAGTCATGAAGCGTTATTTTACTGCTGTTTTCATTTCAGTTGTCCTCTGCCTTGCTGTTCTTTCAATATCAGTCAGAGCGTACGCGATCGAAGGCTTCCGGGGCTCGTCATGGGGGGAACTCAGGTATGATATCCCTACCAAGAACGGTACATCCGATTTGTGGCTCTATGGATGGATCAAGCAGGGTGTGGATTGGAAGCGCTGGGGCAATACCACTCTGAATACCTACGCCACTATCCGTTACAGCCTCGACACCGAGAGGCTCGACTGGAATAGTCATATCGGTCCCGGAGTCGGCATTTCAGTCGATACTTACAGTCCGAAAGGCATCGCCGCATCATGGGGGATTGAATATATATGGGACAGGTATTATGAGTCCGCACGGACGGAACAAAAGGTTGTTGTCTATATGAACTGGTTCGGGTGGTGGGACCTGAAGAAAAAGCCGTAGTTACTTCAGAGAGTGCCTATTAGACATTAGGAGGCGATTTTGACTGCTAACCTGATAACGATCTTCCGGCTTTTGTTACTTTTCTTTATTTTTTTTATATTAGACCGGGGCGGCCTGCAGGGCCATATCTGGGGGATCTTTCTGACTGTATTCATTATTGCCCTGGATGGCGTCGACGGCGTGATTGCGCGCTGGCTCAAAGAGACCTCGGAGTTCGGCGGTATTTTCGATATAGTTGTCGACAGGATTGTCGAAAACTGTTTCTGGATCTATTTTGCTGCAAGAGGGATAATACCTCTTTGGATACCTTTCTTAATATTGAGCAGGGGCTTCTTTACAGACGGCATCAGATCCGTTGCACTGTCGAAGGGGATGACGGCGTTCGGTGATAAGTCTCTTCAGAAATCAACCCTCGGCAAAACCGTCGTCAATTCCAAATGGAGCAGAGGGCTTTACGGTTTCAGCAAGATCGTCGCCTTTCTCTCACTTATAGTACTGCACGGTATTTCCCTTCAGGAGACAGAATCCATGTTGACGGAAAACTTGAGGAATGTGATCAGGCTTTCAGGCTACTCCGTTATTTATTTCACGGTGGCATTCTGTATTGTGAGGGCGATCCCTGTTTTACTTGACAGCCGTTCATTTCTCTTTAAGACAAAAAAATGAAGACCAGCAGGTCGTCTTTTCCGGACAAACCGGTGACATCCCGTATACTGTCGGTATTCGATCTTGATGGAACCCTGACCGCTGGGAGATCAGTCGAAAACGCCTTCATTAAATACCTTGTCAAGACCCGGCGCATAAGCACGGAGAATATGCTGCAGACTTTAATCTTCTACCTGAAAAATATTCTCAGAGACCCTGTTGAGGCCGTTAAACGCAATAAAATATATTTGAAGGGGATGCGTGTTCGGGAAGTAGCCGAATGGATTTCAGAATTCATGGACAGTCATGGTGACCGGTTGCTCCTGCCGGGAGCTGTCGATCTTATCAGCGGACACGGGACACTCGGCCATACTTTGATCCTCATTACCGGCGCGCCCGAGATCATCGTCGAGAAATTACCGATAAGGAAATTCTTCGACATTGTCTATGCAACGCGGCTTGAGACTTATAATCACAGCTATTCAGGAAGGATTGACGGGCCTCATTATTATGGAAAAATCAAAGCCGAACTGGTAAAAAGGCTTTCCGGAGAATTAAACGCCGCAATGGAAAGTTCATACTGCTATGCAGATTCACGTGAAGATATAGCTATGATGTCACTTCTCGGCCATCCGGTTGCAGTGCGTCCTGACAGGGAATTACAGAGGGTTGCCGAGAAGTCTCACTGGAAAATCATCCCGGCATAGAATTGTCAATCAGCCTGCCGTCCTCCATCTTGAATACCCTGTGGCAGCGGTTCGAAAGAGACTCGTTATGCGTAACGATAACAAAGGTGATACCCCTGTCTTTGTTGAGCTCGAGGAAAATCCTGAAGAGTTCCGCTCCGGTAGCCGAATCGAGGTTCCCGGTAGGTTCATCTGCCAGCACTACCCTGGGTTCGAGTATTAGAGCCCTTGCCACAGCCACGCGCTGCTGCTCTCCGCCTGACAGTTCCCCGGGCCTGTGGGTTTTTCGGCTACCCAAACCCATCTCCATGAGAAGGTTTTCCGCTTTTCTCCTGATCTCTTCGTAGCCCGGCCCTTTGGCACCGCGGTTCCCTGAACTCCTGGCGATGAGACCCGGCATCATGACATTTTCGATTGCTGAAAATTCAGGTAGCAGATGGTGGAACTGGAAGACAAACCCCACAGCGCTGTTTCTGAAAGCCGCCAGTGCATTGCTGCGGAGCGAAAAAATATCCTGGTCGCCGTAAAAAACCCGGCCGGAAGTCGGACTATCCAGAGCGCCGAGGATATGCAGCAGAGTACTTTTTCCGGCGCCGGACGCGCCCACGATACCCACCATTTCCCTTTCATTAATCGAAAGGCTGATGTCTTTCAGCACCTGGAGTTCCCCTGCATCGGTTATGAATGTCCTTGTCAGATTCTGTGTCGTAATCAGCGGCTTCACGCTCATGCCCTGTTACTTATCCGTTTTCGATCCTGTAAATTCATGGATTGTCTCTTTAGTTTTCCTGAGCCCTTCGGTCACTTTTTCCGTCGTGTCTTTCATATCCCCTGTCTTCTTTTTTATGCTGTCCGCTTCCTTTCCCAATGTTTCACTTTTTTCTCCGATGATCTTTCCAGCCTCTTTTGACTGTTTTCCAAACCAGCGGAACGGTTCTCCACCCCGCCAGACCGAAAGCGCAAGGAAAACAAGCGCAGCGATGATAAGAAGACCGATCAGACGACCTATGAGCCTAAACATTTATCCTCTCCGGTTATAAACCGTCTCATAATACTACTATTAACAGATTCCTCACCTAATCCGTCATGCCCGAGGTTCTTAGTCGGGCATCCATTGCCGGATAAATTGGATTCCCGCCTCCGCGGGAATCGTCATGAGCCACTGAGACTGTTAATAGCTTGCGGTCACATATTTCAGAAATGAACTTACCCCGCAGCAAGCTGCGAGGTATCCTAAACCTCCCCCCTCAAGGGGGAGGGAATAACTGGAAACCCCGAAGCTGAGCTTCGAGGAATTCTTTTGATTAAATCCTGTTGACTTGCAGGGTTTTTTCAGCACGTTTGCCTCCGTTCCAACACATACCATCGTTGGTTCATTCATACCTCAGCGGCTCCACCGGATCGAGTTTCGCTGCCTGCCGCGCAGGAAAGAGGGTTGCGACAAAACTTATGATAACTGCAGAAAGAGATACCACTATGAAATCGAATAACTTCGTCTTAACCGGAAGATGACCGAGATAATAGACATCGGCCGGAAGTTTGATGACCTCGTAAGTGTTCAGGAGATAGCAGAGGAAATACCCGCCGGTCAGGCCGATAACAGTGCCGGAAAGACCGATTAACAGCCCCTGCATCATGAAGATGGTCATGATGCCCTTGTCGGTGGCTCCCATTGTCTTGAGGATGGCAATCTCCCTCGTTTTTTCGATTACGTTCATGATGAGGGTGCTCACGATATTGAAAGAAGCCACGAGGGTGATCAGGATCAGCATGACAAACATGGCGAACTTTTCGAGTTTCAGCGCGGAGAAAAGGTTCCTGTTCATCTGCATCCAGTCTTTTACATGGAGGGGGAATTCGATCTGCTTCTCGATCCTTTCCCTCACTGAATCCGCCTTGTAGATATCGGACAGCTTGATCTGAATTCCCATAACCTCATCCTTCATATCAAAGAATTCCTGGGATGACTTCAGGCCGGTCAGAACAAGGTTCGAATCGTATTCGAACATCCCTACCTCAAAAATTCCCGCGACCCTGAACTGCCTTACCTTCGGCAGCATCCCAAGCGGACCGATTCTTCCCACAGGCGACAGCACGGTAATCAGGTCTCCCCTGAAAACGCCGAGGTTCCCGGCCAGCTCTTTCCCGACAATTATGCCGGGGACCGCTTCATTTTTCATTAAGATATCAATACTGCCCTCTTTCATGAACTTCTGCAGTTCAGTCGTCTTCTTCTCTGTTTCAGGCACTATTCCCCTCAGGAATACTCCATGTGCCCGTTTCCCGTAGGAGACCATCACCTGCCCCATAACGAACGGCGATAAGGAGACGATGTCCCTGTCGGTCTGTATCTTTTCGATGACTTCCCGGTAATCCGGCATCGCTCCGCGGTAACTGAGGACGACGGCATGGGCATTGACTCCGAGGATCTTCTTCTGCAGGTCTTCATGGAACCCGCTCATCACCGAGAGGACAACGAGGAGGGCCATTACGCCGACGGCAACCCCTCCGACCGATATCAGCGTATTCACCGAGACCCCTTTATGCTTCTTCTTGGATCTGAGATAACGGAGGCCTATGAATAATTGATAGGGTAGGTTCATAGTTTTTCACATGATATGATAAAAGATGCATGACTCATGGTAAGAATATTTTAACCTGAATTATAATATCCTGCATTCCGGAATCATGTATCCTGCATCTTTCTTACAGCTCCGGTTTAAGTTGCGGGAACAGTATCACATCCCTGATAGACTGCGAGTTGGTCAGAAGCATCACGAGCCTGTCTATGCCGATGCCCTCTCCTGCAGCCGGAGGCATCCCGTATTCAAGGGCTCTTATAAAATCTTCGTCCATGCTGTGCGCCTCTTCATCTCCCTGCGCCTTCGCCTCGACCTGGGTGAGAAACCTCTGCCTCTGGTCCATGGGGTCGTTGAGCTCCGAGAATGCATTCGCGATCTCCCTCGAGGTTATAAACAGCTCGAACCTTTCAACCAGGGACGGATTATCCGGTTTTCGCTTGGCCAATGGTGAAAGTTCGACAGGGTGGTCGATAATAAAGACAGGCTGTACCAGTCCGGGTTCGACTTTTTCCTTGAATATCTCGTCAAGTATCTTTCCGAGCGGCGTGTTTTTTTCCAGCGGTACGTCGTGCGCACCGGCCCATGCCTTCGCCTTTTCGCTGTCACTGAAGATCTCCTGAGGCACTCCTTTCCCGGCCAGGGCATCGAGGATCGGTATCCTCGGCCACGGAGGCGTCAGGTCGACAATCGTTTCGCCATACGGCACCCTGAGCGTACCGAGTGTCTTTTCAGCTACACAGGCGATTAATTCCTCGGTTAAAGACATGAGGAAGTGATAGTCTCTGTAAGCGATATAGAATTCGAGCATGGAGAATTCGGGGTTATGTTTGGTGGAGATGCCCTCATTCCTGAAATTCCGGTTTAACTCGTAGACCCTCTCATATCCGCCGACGAGGAGTCTTTTCAGATAGAGTTCCGGCGCGATGCGCAAATACAGGTCGACATCGAGCGCATTATGATGGGTCTTGAAGGGCCGCGCTGTTGCGCCTCCGGGAATCGGCTGCATCATGGGCGTCTCGACCTCAATAAAGCCCTTTGATTCGAGGAAGTCTCTTACAGCCTTGATGATAATGCTTCTCTTAACAAATGCCTGCTTCACTTCAGGGTTAACGATCAGATCAACATATCTCTGTCTGTAGCGTGTCTCAATATCCTTTAAACCATGCCATTTCTCAGGCAGGGGTCTGAGTGATTTCGTGAGAAAAACAACATCATCGACTTCTACAGTGAGTTCATTCGTCTTTGTTCTGAAGAGTTTTCCCTTTAGTCCGATTATATCTCCGATATCAAGCTTCTTGATAAGGACGTATTTTTCACTGAGTATATCTTTTCTGAAATAAACCTGTATTCTGCCTGAAGCATCCTGAAGATGAGCAAAAGCAGCCTTGCCGAAATTCCTCATGGCGACAATCCTGCCGGCAAGAGAGCACGGTGCGGGACCGCTTTCGAGCGCCTCTTTGGATGCATCACAATATTTTTTGTGAAGGTCCAACGAGTGGTCTTCCGCGTAGAACGACCCGCCGAAGGGCTCAATCCCCGCCAGGCGCAATTCGTCGAGTTTCCTGACCCGCTGTTCGATCAATTCGTTTGTTTCTTCCATTAATTAACCAATCCCTCCAGGTGAAGCCTCCGAGATAAGAACTTTAAATTATAATGAGTAATTTCCGTTTTAGTCAATTAAAGCCCACACCCCTGAAACAGAGAGAAAAAAGAAATAATGAGGCTTCCGAAAAAAAGAGCAGGGGACAGACTTATTGCCCCCTTACCGCCATCCCTTCGAGTATTGCGAGCTTCGACTTTTCGCCGACCGCGATCAGCGTGTCCCCTGCCTCTATTGCCGTGCGGAATGTCGGGTTGAACCTCATTTCACCGCTCTGCTGCTTTATCGCCACGATGATAATGCCTAGGTCCCTTCCGATACCACACTCATCAAGTGTAAGCCCTGCAAGTTTCGATCCCTCCTTCACGCTAATCTCCACAATCTGAAGGTCGATATTACCGCTCTTTGTAACAAACTCGATAAAATCCACCACAGCAGGTTTCAATACAGTATGAGCCATACGAAGCCCACCGATATGATACGGGGATACCACCCTGTCGGCCCCGGCCCTGAGCAGCTTCTGCTCCGATCCCTCCTCCCCTGCCCTCGCAACTATCAGGAGGTCGGGGTTCAGCCCCCTTGAGCTGAGAACAACATAGAGATTTTCGGCATCGGTGGGAAGCACCGATATCAGACACTTCGCCCTTTCAATTCCGGCTCTCTTGAGGAGCTCATCCTTTGTAGCATCCCCGTGAATGATGAGGATGTCTTCTCTCTCATCGGTATCCAGTATGACCTCACTCTTTTCGATAACAATGAAACGGAACTTTTCGTGTTTAAGCTCCCTTGTAATAATCTTACCCATCCTGCCGTATCCGCAGACGATATAGTGGTCCTTCATATCCTTCAGTCTCTTTTCCAATTTCTTCCTCCCGTATATTTCCTGCAATTCTCCTTCCAGAATAAATTTCGCCCCTGTACTGAGCACATAAAGCATAGTGCCCACACCACCTATAAGGAGTATAATGGTAAACAATCTTCCGTTTAATGAAAGGTCATGTATCTCTTTATACCCGACAGTCGTCAGGGTGATGACCGTCATATAAAGGGAATCCAGTAAATTCCAGCCTTCTATGGCTACATACCCGAACGTTCCGAAAGAAACAACAAAGACGATAAGACCGACAGAAAGGATAAGCCGCTTTTTAAGTTCTCCCAAAAATCCCGGCCTCCCCGGAAGAATATTCCGGCTTAGTGAAAATCTGCATAACAGTTATTATATAAATATCAGGGCAATAATTGTATCGCCCTTCAGTTTGGGGTAGTGGGGTTATACCCCACTACCCAGTTTGGACAATTCGCTTCATTTGCAATCTGATAATATAATAAAAGAGATGTGAAGGAGGTAAAAATGGACATCAAACTGACGAGCCTTTCCAGTTGCGCCGGTTGAGCTGCGAAATTCAGTCCTTTGGACCTGTCCCAGGTTCTGGGGCAGCTGCCTGTTATTACCGATAAGAATGTCCTTGTCGGCTCGGCCAATGCGGATGACGCGGGCGTATATCGCATCTCGGAGGATACCGCCGTCGTCCTCACCGCGGATTTCTTCACCCCGATTGTCGACGACCCTTACTGGTTCGGCGCGATAGCTGCTGCAAATTCTCTGTCGGACGTGTATGCAATGGGGGGCAGGCCTGTTGTGTCGTTGAATCTTGCAGCATTTCCCGACAATCCCGATTTTTTCCCGTCGCTCAAAAAAATCATAGAGGGAGGGGTTGCAAAGATGGCCGAAGCAGGGGTATCGATAATAGGGGGGCATACCTTGAGAGACAAAGAACCGAAATACGGGTATGCCGTCCTCGGACTCATTCACCCGGGCAGGATACTCGACAATACAGGGGCCAGACCCGGAGACGCACTTATCCTCACAAAAAAAATAGGAACCGGGATCATATCCACAGGGTTAAGAGGCGGGGTGTGCGGGGACGATGTGATTGAGGAATTCACGGCGTCCATGGCTGCACTGAACAAGCGGGCGGGCGAGATAATGCTTGAAGTCGGTGTCAGTACGGCAACAGACATCACAGGTTTCGGCCTTATAGGACATCTCTTCGAGGTGCTGAACGCAAGCAACTGTTATGCCCGCCTTTATTCCGACCGTGTACCTTTTTTCGGGGAGGCGGTGAAACTGGCGGATAAATGCATCGTACCGGGAGGTACAATAGCGAACAGCAAGGGCTTCAGCCCCTATGTAAAATGGGGGAGGCACATATCCGAAAACACCAGGATACTCCTGAACGATGCGCAGACATCCGGCGGTCTGCTCATCTTTGTTCCGTCGGTGAAAAAGGACAAACTTGTCACCGCTCTGGAAAACGAGGGCATCCTGGCCGCCCATATCGGAGACACGCTAAAGGAAGGTTTCGGGGATAATAAAAAGATATCGGTTGATTGATCTCGATCAACCCGAAAAATGCATTTCAAGTTTTCTCTTGCAGGCATATGTGCAGAAAAAGCTTTAATATCGCTTCCTTCGTGAAACACGAGCATACACGTATACCTTCCACGTTTTCATGCAAAACGAGGGGATTACATATACTACCAAATTGCGATTCTGAAAGGTTTTTCTGTGCATATGCCTGATACCAAATGTATTTTTCGGGTCAATTATGTCACCATGTATCAAACAGCCACCTGATGTTTTTCATTTCATCGTCCCATGAGCCGGCTTTGCGGAGCGCGGAATCGTTGTACGTTTTTACCGTGACTCCGTTTCCCGATTCTTTTACCCTTATCGCGCCGTTTATATCAGTCCTGAGCACTTCGGCATCCTGCAGGGCTTTCAGGGTCTCGCCATGGGGATGGTTAAATGCATTATCCTTTCCGGCGCTTATGACGGCGGCAGCAGGGGCCACGCTGCTGAAAAAGGGCCTGCATGCAGATGTCTTGCTCCCGTGATGGGGCACCTTTATAACATCGCTTTGCAGCCATCTTGCCATATGTACGATGTTTTCCTCCGCCTCCTCCTCAATATCGCCCGTGAAGAGAAAAGAGGCATGATTTCCCTCGATTTTCAGGACGAGAGAGTCGTTATTAGCCATGTCGTGTTCATTGCCGCGCATGGAGTAGAACCCGGGATACGGATGCAGGATGTATATCTTATATCCTCTCCCTTCGATCATGTCGCCTCTTTGAAGCGGCCGGTGATTTATCCGGTCAGCCACATCCGGCAATACCAGACGGCCGTTATCCCATATCTCCCTGACATTGAATCTGCCGAGCAGATATTCCAGTCCTCCGGTATGGTCGGGATGGACGTGCGACAATATCAGGGCGTCGACAGACCTCTTCCCTCTGAAACCGAGGAAAGAAGCCGTTTCCCTTCCCGTCTTCCCCGTATCCAGAGCCAGGACCTTTCCATCCGGCAGTTCGATCACTGACGAATCTCCCTGTCCGACATCGAGAAAGGTAACAATGAGCTCCTTTTTTTCAAAAAAGCAGATGAACAGGCAGATCAGGAGAGGAATAAAAGGGATTGCCAGCAGGTATCTCCTTTTACTGAACAAAAAATAAAAGACAAACCCCGCATAACAAAAGATAATGGCGGCCGGCGGGACAGCCGGGATCTTTACATCGGCAAAGGGTATTCCGGAGAAAAACCGCACAAGTGAAATGCTCGCATCAGCGACTGCGGATACGATTGGAGTGAAAATGAAATGCCCTGTAAGGATATACAGAAAAGACGAGACAACCGACAACGGGATGAGAACAAACCCTATAAGCGGCGCTACAAACAGGTTCGCCACAGGCGAGATTAACGAGAAATAATGGAAATAATATGCCACCAGAGGCGCCGTGCCGAGTGACGCGGACAGGGTGATCAGCAGGGTATTTCTGATGTACCGGGTTAATCTGTTCTCATGTTTTTTATCCTCACCTCCGGACTGCACGGAAAAGCCTATAAACAATACCGCAAGAAACGAGAGCAGGAACGATAGTGTAAAAAGGGATGCCGGCTCCCAGACGATTAGTATGAAGGCCGCAATAAGCAGTGAGTTGAGCCAGAACCCCTTTTTCCCTATGACAAGCCCGACGAGAAAAAGGCTTATCATTATAAACGACCTTACCGCAGGGATACCGGCGCCGGAAAGACCGAGATATGCGACCATAAAGGGCATGCTGAGGAGTGCGGCGGCCTGCGAAGGGGTGAGAAAGATTGTCATCCTCTGAAGTACCCCGTATGGGAAGGCCTGCATGAGAAGCCTGAACATCCCGAACAGGAATACGGAGAAAAGCCCGAAATGAGTGCCCGAGATGCTGAGGACATGCGCCAGTCCAGCCTTATTGAACGCCTCTCTCAATCCTTCGTTGACATACGCTCCCTTGCCGACGGTTATTGATAAGACCAAAGCTCCGGAATCCTCTCTGAAATTGTCTTCCATATATCTGCCTATAGAGTGTCTATATTCCCGGAGCTTTGAATAAAGAGACGCCTTTTTCTCTCCTGTGTACGACACTTCCGACACAGTCGCCGACATCCTGTCATCGGTTCTCTCTCCGGGATTGAGCCTTTTTCTGCTCCTGTTGAATTTTATTCCGAGTCCGTACTCAGTCGACGGTTCAAAAGTCTGCTCGGAAAAAAGGATGACTTCCTTGCCTGAAAGTACATGCAGTTCTTCTCCGCTGTTCATGTTCAGGCCGGACTCTATTTTGAAATTCTGCATGAAGGTGCCTGTTGAGGTATTTGCCGGATAAGAGGTGAACATCCCCTTGACCACAACGTTATCCCTTATATAAGGTATATTCTCCGGAGGCTGCAATCTGAAAAAAGCAAACGCAGCGCCTATGAAAAAAAAGAGGACAACAAAATGCTTTTTCTTTACGATCAGGTATGCGCAGGATACCAGCGAAATGGACGCCGCTGAAAAGGGGAAATATTGAAAAGTGTGGAAGACAGCGACCCCGGCGAGGAAGGAAAAGAAAAAATGCATCAGCCCATCTTTTCTTTAATTACCCTGGAAATATCCCTTCCGATTTTCCCGATGAAACGCCGGTCTTCACCTTCGAGCATCACTCTTATCTTGGGCTCAGTGCCGGACGGCCGCACCAGGACCCTGCCTCTGCCGGCAAGCTTTTTCTCAGCGGACTTGATCGCGTTTTCGATTTCGGGGACCGTCCTGATATCAAGTTTGCGCTCCACCACTACATTCAGCAGAATCTGCGGGTAAAGCGTTATCTCTTTCGAAAGCTGCCGCAGGGAGGAATCTCTTTTTTTCATCAGATATAGCACCTGCATGACCGTAAGAGGACCGTCTCCGGTCGTATTATAGTCGAGGAAGACTATATGCCCTGACTGTTCCCCTCCAAGATTGTATCCGCCGGCGAGCATCCTTTCCACAACATACCGGTCGCCGACCTTCGTCCGTATCATGCTTATGCCGTTGGCTTCAAGATACTTTTCGAGCCCGAGATTACTCATCACGGTTGCAACAACAGTGTCATGCTTGAGCCGGCCGGTCCTTTTCATCTCCACAGCCCACATGCCCATAACCTTGTCGCCGTCAACGATAGTGCCCTTGCTGTCACAGAGTATCGTCCTGTCTGCATCCCCGTCGTGAGCAATGCCCGCATCCGCCCTGTGGAATTTAACAGCCTTTTTCAGTCCTTCCGTATATAAAGACCCGCAACCGCTGTTGATGTTCAACCCGTCGGGCCTGTCGTTCATCGACACGACTTCCGCACCCATTTCACGCAGCAGCCACGGAGTCGTCTTATATGCGGCGCCGTTTGCGCAATCGACAACGATCTTCATGCCCTCGAAGGTCGTACCTTTGGGGATTGTGGATTTGATGTATTCGATATAGCGGCCTGTTGCGTCGTCCAGCCGGTATGCTTTGCCGATCTCGGCTCCCCGCGGACGGTTTTTCAGGAGTTCGTCATCGATCACGAGTCCCTCGATCTTTCTCTCGATTTCATCGGGAAGTTTAAACCCCTCCGATGAAAAAAACTTAATCCCGTTGTCCTCGAAAGGATTATGCGATGCGGATATGACGATGCCGGCATCCAGCCTTAGGGTTCTCGTAAGAAACGCGACTCCGGGAGTCGGCAGGGGACCGACGAGTGTGACATTCATCCCCATCGAACAGATTCCTGAGGTAAGGGCACTCTCTATCAGGTACCCCGACAGTCTCGTATCCTTTCCGATCAGGATCATGTTGCGGCCGTGCTTCTCTCTGAGAAGACAGGCCATCGCCATACCGATCCTTAGGACGGTTTCGGGTGTCATCGGGTGCCTGTTGACAGTTGCCCTTATGCCGTCTGTTCCGAAAAGCCTCATCGCCTTTGCGCTCCGATGACGACTTTCACGGCAACTTCGCCCTCTTTCGACCGGATGTTTCTGCCTGTAAAATCGATTTTCAGGTTCTGGGTAAAAGTTTCGCTGAGCCCCGTGACATCAAGAGGCTCTGTTTTTATCGTCTTCATTCTTATTATCTCGGATCTGATCCCCTCGACCGGAATAGTCTGAGGCTCCACTTCAACAGATCTGATGTAGTAGCCCCTTTCCGGTTCTCCGATGATAACAGGCGCCACCCTGACTGTTTTGGAGGTCGTCTCCTCGGTAACGATTTTAACACTCGAAGGCGAAAAATTCGTCACGGCAATCGCACGGGGGACTTTTATATCCTCCCTGCCGATGTAGTATATCCCTTCACCCTGCTTCGCCTTGCTCAGATCAACGGATACCCTTACATCCGATGGTTTTATGTTTTTAACGAATCTTTCGTGTCCCCTGATGTTCAAACTGATCACCTTCGTCCTGTGATTGACCATCTCGAGTCCTGCCGGGATATTTTTAAACTCGAGAGGGACGTCGACGGATATCTCGTACTGGCCCCGGGACGTCACGAAAATCCATAATACAACGGACAATAATACGGCGGCAACCTTGAGGCCGAGGTTCTCAAAAAAGAATTTTCTCATCTCATCCTTTCTTCGCTTTTGAGGTAAACAGATCGGTGAGCATCTCCCTGAGCGTACCCATATCGAGGTGAGTCTCAAGCTTCCCGTTTATCGCCATGGATACAATTCCCGTTTCTTCCGACACGATCAACACAACAGCATCCGTCTCCTCCGAAAGCCCCAACGCAGCCCGGTGCCTTGTCCCTAAAGCCTTGCTGATATCCGGACTCATCGTAATCGGCAGGAAACAGCCGGCCGCAACAATCCTGTTGCCTTTTATCACAACCGCGCCGTCATGGATGGGCGATGTCGGATGGAATATGCTGAGCAGGACCTCTTTCGATACCTTTGCATCAAGGAGGGTACCGATCTCGACAAAATCCTTCAGGCTCGTATCGCGCTCAATGGCAACGATGGCCCCTATCTTCCTGTTTGCCAGAGCGATTGTGGCCCTCACAATCTCCTCGAGTGATTTCAGCTCTTCTGCTGAAGTAAGCGTCCGGAAAAGCTGCGTCTCCCCCATCTGAGCGAGCGCCCGTCTTATTTCAGGCTGAAAAAGAATGATAATCGCAATGACGATCTGGGCCCAGAAGCTCTGGATCAGCCAGTCCACCGTATAGATTTCAAAATACCCTGAAAGAAGAGAGGCGACAAGAAGGACGCCCAGCCCCATGAGCATATGCGCGGCCTTCGTCCCTTTTATGATAAGGAGCAGACGGTATACGATGACAGACATCAATATGACGTCTACAAGATCCTGCCATCTTAATTGCCTGAGTATCTCCATTTTTTGATATATCGATTGCTTAATATCATACCACGATGCGGCGGAATTGATAAAGTTACGGGCTCAGTGAGCACAGAGATGTTTGACGATGTTTGACAAAGAAAACGCCGATAAGGTATTGTTAAAGACACGCATCGCGGGGTGGAGCAGCCTGGTAGCTCGTCGGGCTCATAACCCGAAGGTCAGAGGTTCAAATCCTCTCCCCGCCACCAAGCAAAATGATAGATTTTTCAATAGATTGAGGCTGTCAGAGCAATAAGCACTGACAGCCTCATGCGTTTCAACAGGACACTAACAGGACAGTTGCAGGACAGTCGGTTAAAACCTGCCCCTGCCACCGAAAAATTATGGCAAAAGAGAAAGATAAAAAGGAACAGTCAATAGTCTCAATGAATAAAGAGAAGAGAGAGGAAGTCTGGGATGATGTCTATATTAAGGAAGAAGGCGTCGTCCTCGAATTCGATTCGGAAAGCAATACCGGCAAAATCAAGTCTCTTCGCGATGATAGTGTTTACAACATCGACTCCCGTGAGTTAATCAGAACAAGAATCGAATTACAGTCCGGAGATAAAGTTCTTTTCGCACCCTTTGAAGATCCTGCTGGAAATGACTATGCAAGGATCGTTAGAATAATTGAGCTGAATACATAAGCGTAATTCCCTTAATTACCTGAGTTTCTCCTCAATCAAATCCCACTTCTTATCCTTGCTATCACGAAACGACAACGCCCGCCCGACAATTCCTCCCATAAACCGCCGATGAGGCGATCATCTTCGGCGCTGGCCCAGCGGTCAGCCCCTTGTACTCGATGGAGAGAATCCAAACCATTCGGCAGCCGGCAGAGGAAATCGGAGAAAAATCGTCGGTCAGCTTTCTTTCCGCCAAGTTAACATTTATTTTAGCTATCATTCAATAGAATGAATATCCATCCACCTTTTCTAAGTAATCGTGAGAAAATTATTACTACATTGATGCAAGAACTAATAGACGTTCCGAAAGTGCCCTTCTAAGATAATCGTCTGAAGCAGCTAATACTCGAGATATATTATCTTCGATGCCTCCTTTTGAGATACCGGGTTGTACAAGTATGACTTGAAATCGGTTATATTTCTTTGGAATATTATCTCGATAAATATTTTTCAAATCATACAGTGAACCTTTAATAAATTCAGAGTTTTTATCATTTCTCAGCTTAATCCTGTCAAATAGATCACTACTCTTATTTAGCCATTTCTGGCATTTGACAACTTGACCGCAGACCTCATAAACATCTGCAACTCTGCTGCCAGGATTGCTATTTATTGAACGTTTGCAATGATAAAGACGGATATCAACTTCATCTGCTTCATTCTTAAACGTTACAAAATCGGCAATTTCTCCTGAGCCGTGATCGTAAAATACTATGTCGTTATCAGAACTCAAGTAATCTTTTAAAAAGTCGTGAATAGATAGCTTGCCGCCACTTGAGCTAACCTCACTGGTTATATCAACGTTCTCATTTTCCCAATCTATCACAGAAACTCTATCAATATCGAAAGGTTCTACGCTACTGCTGTAAGGCGAAAATAGTTCCGTGCCCCGTAATCTTGAAAAATCTGCGAAATAGAAGTTGAGAGGGTTATTGTTAATATAATTAATTAGAGACAATTCTTCTCCCTTATTTTTAATTATGATATTATGATACTTTCCTTCTACTATCTTGAAATACTTGCTGTCACTGATTGCGAAATCGATATGACTTTCTATCTCTTCGCCTTTAACTATAATTCTTATCTTTTGAATAGAGCTATTTTCTCGATCTATATTTAGTTCCAAGTCTATCAGTTGCCCCGTGCGAGAACCACCATGTTCAGCATCATAAATCACAGAAATATGAGATTTATAAGCGGCCGCATCCCAATCAACAGTCAATACTGCTGGAGGTATTTCCGTCACCTCTTTGCCTACAGATAGCACATCCAGGCCGGTTTTTGTTACAGGTTCTTTTTGGCTCATGATTTTTTTTGCAAGAGTTTTACACCAATCAATCAGATTCGGTATTTGCGATGTCTTATTGCTCCATACCTTTGACGAACTACTATATCCAATTGTTAAGCTATTTTCTCCATCAAAGGCTTTTCCGAATATGTGACCTCTATGATACAGACGGCCATCTGTGTTACTTAGTGCATTTTGAGCACTTGCACCGGTAATGATTCTGTATGATTCAGAATTGTTATTTTGGACACTGTTCTTCATCCCAATATTGAAGAACTCGGGGTTTTCAAGATCAATTAGGACTTTATTTATTTTGCGTAGTGGTAAGATTTTATGACTCTTATCTGTTAGCTGATCTGCTATATTTTCGTAAATTGAATCTAATCTTCGCGTGGCATTTATGAAAAGAAGATTGGACTCTGAATCGTAATAAATGATAAACAGATCATACTCAATCTTGTTAAAACTATCTATATTAGTCCAGCGAGATTTTACTGTTTCTTTCGTTAGGTAGACTACTGTTGATATGTCACCCGCTGCAGACTTATAAACAATTTCGAAGTTTTCAGGGAAAGAAATATCTTTAGAAACATTTATGTTATGAGGTCCCTGATAAATTTTTACGTGGAAATAAGGATATAAGGCATAAAGAGAAATGTCTTCTGTATCAACGCTTGTGACTTCATGAGGTTTAAATTTATCAAGAGTTTCCCGTATATTCTGTTCTTGTTCTATTTTGCTTTGACTTAGATTCTCAACCAATTCTTGCCAAATTGAATCTTCTTCGTATAGTCTCTTGCTTTCAATCTCGATATCCTGAGGTACAGCAACGAACTTGGCAGTCCCTATGTTACCATCCCCGGTTCTAGCAAATCGTCCAATGAATTGCAAAGTGACCGCTAAAGATTTATGTGGTGAATGGACCGCGGCTATTTTTAAATTGGGGAAATCGAATCCTTCTCCCAACATATTTACGGAGATGATTCCGTCCAGATGTCCCAATTTGAGGTTTTCAATAGTCCTTTTAATAAATTTGTATGTATGGTTGCTGTGGATCGTCTGTAACTTCAGGTCTGTATTGTCCTCATAGATTCTCTTTAATTCGTCAGCTCTTGCTTTGGTGTCGGTTCTTACCATAATGAAATGTTTATAGCCAGAGGACTTATCTTGATAAAAAATCTTTGCCGTTTCTTTTGCAGTTGCAATATCGTTCGATTCATTCATTTCCTTAGTTGCAGGTATATAGTCGATTTTCCCGAATATTTTATCTTTATAAGCTTCTCTGAGCGGATATGTATATATGAAATTACCGTGAATTTCTTTTTTGTCTCTTCTAAATGGAGTCGCTGTGAACAATATCTTCTTAGATGTCGGGTATGCAGAAAGTATCTCTCTCCATGTTCGTGCAGGACTATGATGAGCTTCGTCTATCAGAAGCAAATCGAATAGATCCTCTGGGGGATCGGGAATATCTTCAAAGCCCGGACTTACACTATTGGGCGTCCCTACTACTATGTCATATTCTCTAAGTTGTTCCCATTCTTCGTCACCATTTATCTTCGACTCAATTTCTCGTATATTCGGATCAGGGATATTTTGCGAAAGTGCTCCTATGTCTTTTAGAAGGCTTAAACTCTTAAATTGTTCTTTGATTTGATTTCTGACTAGCTTACATGGAGTTACCACTAACACTCGCTCTGCTCGTAGTATAAAAGCAGCCATCATTAACACAGCAGTCTTGCCTGAGCCCGTTGGCATTGTCACAATGGCAGGATCTTGTTTTATCGTGAAGTATGACGCGATTTGATGAATAGCACCCAACTGCGGTCTTCTAAGCCCTTTTTGGTCTTCTGTGGCTATGGGATACGAAATTGCATCATAGTACTGTTCAAAATATGACATTACGCTTTTCTATTGTACCAATTCTCCACATCCATAAAGACATTCTTGAAATCTTTGTCTTCTTTAAGGGCATTGTTTTTGTATATGCTATTATACAAAAAAGCTTTGGTTTTTGAGGTTTTGGTACGGAAGAGAAACTTCGTCTGGATAGAGATGACTTGTGCGAGCAGGTTTGGTAGATATAGTTGATAAGTTGGCTAAGCAGTCGGACCCCGTCCTTATGAAGTCGTGTAACTTTTGTCTCCATTTTATTTCTATGAGCTCATCCCGTTAAAATGGGCTTTAAACCATGATCTCGCAGCCACTTTTCTAAAATCATTTATCTTGTGGTGAAAGCGACAAGTCCCTAAGCGCTTTCCACACCCACACGGGCAAGACTTTTTATTAGCAACTCGCTTTCTTACGCCAAGCAGCACAAGAGTTCGCTTCACCTGCTCTTCCGTGCTCAACCCGAAAAGATTTATATAGTCTGCAATTAGCCCAGGTTCACCGTGATCAAGTTCTCCAGAGGGAAATATTCCATATTCCTTCTTATGAGAAATACCGTACAAGTATGGTGTTATACACTCATCAGCAAACCCAATGAAAGTCGGATATTGTGATAGCTTCCAAAGCAATCGCAGTGGTGAGCCCAGACACAAGGTTCCATCGTCATTGACATGATGATTCCCGTCTCGTGGAATTCTCCGTGCTGTTTCGATGACAGACGGTAATTCCTTGGGAAATAAAAGCGAAACTCGGATCTCCAATCTGTAGGAGTCAGTAATTTTAGGCCTCCCAGGAGACGAGGCAGTGAAATCAAACTTCCCCTTTACAATCAGATCCGTCCCATGAAGAGGAGCAACTGACATCCCCGGATAGCTCTGAAGGAACCTATCCAAATCCGAAACTATTCCTGTGGACACTAAGTACTCCAAGGCTTTGAAGAACTTTGTATGACGTGCTCTTTGGGCATGTACCGCGTTGCAATTGCCGTAATTCCAAGTTTTGCTCGAAGATCAGATTCATTCAGTTTGACAGCAACCTTCTCCATTGCCTGTTCGGCTATGAAAATCATATCGTCAGATGACATTAAATGAGCAAAGTCTGACTTGGCGGCGCTGAGCCAAAGAAAGAAATTATCTTCAAGTCTCAAGTCCCTATATTGTGGCATCGCCCAACGATCCGCAAAGTCCTCACCCGGGTCTACTGGATTAGGCACTCTTGGGTCCACCGGACTTACGAGATTCCCCATTTTGGAAAGAATACTTGTAAGCGCAGACTCTACATCCTGTTCTCCATTGTAAGCTCTAGCCGCAAGGGTGGTGATGATGATTGAAATTGGTTTAGATTCATCTTTGCCAAACATCTGGTCCCGATGGCGTTTCAGCAGCTGAATAGAACGTTGCAGGGGCGATTTGCGTTTAAAAATAGGGACATCATCAACCTGAGCTTTTTCCAAGAGAACTATCGTCCGGCTTGGATTCATACGATATTCAAACCACTTCGCATAGCCTTCAGGATTGCTAATAAGCCAGTCATCGGTGATCTGAACATACGCTGGCAACCGTCTATCATCAGTTATTGACACAGTCAGCTGAGATATCGAGCCGGCAACAGGTTCCTCAATCCCTGATTTACGCATAGACTCAAGAATTACCTTTCGCTTGGTTTCATCAGCTGGTATGCATGGCACAATATCCATATGAAAGTTGAGATCATCTTGATATTCCAAACGCCAGCAACGATGCTTCTCTTCTTTTGGCGCCTTTATTCCTCTTTTAATGCGATATAACTCAAGCTCATGTCCAATTAGCTGTTTCAAGGCTTTCTGAGTGTGTGAACGCTTGGTTATTCCGTCCCTAAGCTTACAAGCCAAGTCGAGATCATAGGCTTCTTTTTCATCAAGAGGACGTATTGCTGTACCGAATCTGAAAGAACCCTGCGGAAAAATATGCGGTTTGTTATCTTTTACTAAAGATTCTTCTCTATCAAACCATTCCCCAAGGTCGTCATACCGCTGTGCTGCTTTCTCGTACGCTGATTCCGGGAGCTCCAACAATTCCGTCATGATTTCGAGAAGTAGTTTTTTTTGCTCTTGTGTAATCATGGTCATTCTCCTTTTATTTCAATTGCTTTAATAAATTTATACTGTTTGTTGCTTTGATCATATATAATCCACGGCATATCAGCTTTCGGCATTCTGATCCTGCCAAACTCGATTGCACATGATACAGGCATTGCTGGGAATATATGCAAAGGCGTTGTTTGCCCATGTTTTTCCTTTATCGCAACCATAAGCTTTCTCACAATTTCCCTAAACATCGAAAGCTGAGCTTGTGACTTCAAGAAGTCATTATGCAAAAATTCTCTCGCTACGGTTAGTTCCCAAATGCTAATATTTTCACCAGTAATCAGTCTAATCCGCTCCGGTGCAATCTTATCGCTAAGAGAGATGATTAATGCTGGTGGACTGTCCGTGCGCACGGGTTCATTAATAACAAAATGAAAACTATCCGGGTGGTTTTGCCATTTCCAAGTCTTTGGCTCACGATGTAGTTGATAAACATCAGTTGCAATTTTATCAGTAATCAAAACGCCAAGTTGCATCAGTAAAGGCTGTGGAGCCAACGCAAAGAGTGAAAAATGGGCTGGATTATTTTCTTTGATTCTTGGCTCAATTTGTCTCTGGAAAATAATCCGGAGATGATCTCTTTCCGTGCGCCAATACTCAGCATTTCTGTCTTCATGTTCACACGACATTGAAAGATTTACTGCTTTTTCCTCTGCGGGATGACAATTGGGGAACATGGCTTCGACCGCGTCAGCATATTGAAGCGGCGATTTTTCATCTCCTATGTTTGCACCATACATCACCACATGCGACTTATTGTCTGGAGCAATACCCGTGACAATAAAGACCCGTTGTTCGTGTTCTTTTTTCCATTGAAGCAGTAAGTCTGCTGAATAGCGTGTTCCATCTTTGTCCTGGTCAATAGTTTCATGGCAATCATGGCACACAAGCATCAGGTTCGAGATATCATTCAGCCTATTTTTATTCATGACAAAAGGGCCCCATCCCCGCGGACCATCTTCTGAAAATGAATAGATATGTGCTTTTTCTGATATATTGACGGTTTCTTGAGTAACAGGTGATTTGTATAATATTCGATTACATCCATGAAACTGACAGCGACCAGCTGCACGTGCCCATAGTTCGCGTTGGACTTCCTGCTTTATGTGTCTGGTGACATCGGTAGACATTTTCAAACCTCCTTAGTTACCTCTCTTGTATAAGTTAAACTTACTAAGTGAATTCGTCACATCGTTTATCATCTTCAAATCCCACATTATAGTTAATTAAATATTAACCTTTAGTTAATATTTAAGTCAAGCGAAAACTTAACCATAGGTTATAATTGAATTGACCCCAAGTGTCTAAACCGATATAATAGATAAAACCATTAGAAGACGGGAGGAGACGTGGAGATCGATGGAAAAATAATCAGTCATCGTATAAAAGAATGTCGTGAGGAGGCCAGTTTGAGCCAGAAAGGACTCGCTGATCTTATCAATGTTACACCATCTGCGGTAAATCAGTATGAAAAGGGGGAGAAAGTACCTTCAACGGAGACCTTGCTCAAACTTGCAAGAGCCCTTGGAGTAACGACAGACTATTTGCTCGGGGCGACTCAAGAAAAAGAGATTTTTATTGATAAGGCCGTTTCTATGGCATTCAGAGACTTCAAAGGGTTGACCCATAAGGACAGGGATAACATAATGGACAATATAGCGTTTCTAAAAGAAAAGGCCAAGAAAAAGGCAGCAAAAAAATGAGGGCGGTTTCTACATATGCGCTACAACTCCGCAAAGAGATAAACTACACTAAAATTCCGGTTGATCCAGTAGAAATAGCTATGCAAAAAGGCGTTGAAGTCCGGGAGGAAGATGCCGAGGGATACACGGGGATGCTGTTAGTTGTCGATGGGGAAGCGTTGATATCAATTAAAAAATCTCTGCGGGAGCAGACCCGAAAGAGATTTACTGTAGCCCACGAGCTCGGGCATTTTACCATTCCAGGCCATATTACGCCTCAGCAGACTCTCTTTCAATGTTCTGACAAAGACATATCGGACTTTGGGAGATCCAACAACAAGGAGGTTGAAGCAAACTGGTTCGCATCTGAATTATTGCTGCCAGAAGAACACTTCAGAAAACGCGTCCAATATAAGGACCTGAGCAAGGGGCTGCTTGACGAACTTTGTGCAGAATTTGATACTTCTCTAACTGCTACAGGGCTGCGCTTTCTAACTTTCAGATCTGAATATGCAATGATATTTTCGGAAAATTCAAGAATCAGTTGGTTTCGCGTAGGCGAAGAGTTTAAGTATTTTTTAGATGTGAGGCCGGGAAGCCCTCTTCATAAAGATTCCTTTGCATTCGATTTTTTTAAAGGTGTTATGCTCCCTGACACGTTTAACGAGGTTCCGTTCCACGCTTGGCTTGGTGATTCGAAATTCAATCGGTCGTCCAGAGTCATGGAAATGTCTATCGGCTCAAGTGCCTATAACCATGCTCTAACCTTCTTATACATCGAACATGAGGAAGACGACTATGACGACGATTCTGACGATTATAGAGAACTTGATGGTGTCATGAGGTTTAGGAAATAAATCGTTGTGAATTTTGAGAGCATGGCCGAGGATAGCTGAAAGCAGGCGGTGATTCTGCGCTATCCACCTGCAAGGCAAATGATATATTTTCCCAGGTATTTTAGCAATAGAAATGCTACTACATCATGAAATGCGGGGGGAACAAGATGCCCAAGAAGGTGAGTATTGTAACTGGCCCGATTGTGGGGCTGAAATCGACGGCTTTCATCGATGAAACAATCGAGTTTGCAAAAACCGTCGGCGAAAAAGTAGTAGCCTTCAATCTGTTCAGCGAAATCTTGGGCCTCAACGGAATACAGCCCCGCAATGCCTATGAAGAAATCTTGCATATCGTCAACCTGCTCAACGGCTACGAATACCAGTTCAAATGCATGAGAGAAAAAGCTTATTTGTCTCTTGCAAGAAGGATCGAACACCTCGATAGGGATATCAGTGTCATCATAAGGACACCTGCGTCGATTGAATGGCGGGGTTATAACATCATTCTGAAAGACCATCGGATCATCGCGGAAGTTATAAGGCCTGACCTCGTTGTCACCCTCATTAATGCCGAATGGAAGATAAAGGAGCATCTGTCCGGCAATTACGGACAGCACGTCTTGAAGATTGTCGCTCATCGTAAGGAAATGGAGATCCCCACAATTCTTGACTGGCTGGCATCTGACGTTTCCATCAGCGAAGACTGGGCGGAATGGGCAAACTTTATCACTGGGAAGAAAGTGAAACACATCGTTTTTGGCATAGAGACTCCTAGTTATAAGAACAGAAAGCACTATGTACGCGATGTTGAGGGTTTCGCCAAGCTTGTCACCCAAAAGGATGTTCCGACTTTCTATACATCCTATTCTATGACCGTGGCGACGGAAGAAATCCGCAAGAAGATAAATTCACTGATCTGGAAAATGAGGGCCTATGGTGTTGTCATCGACCCGGCGTCGATTGAGTTGGGCGCTAATGTGGAAAAAGAACATGAATCCACTGTGTTTGCGTATACAGTCTGCCGGGACTTACGCTGGGATGTCCAAAAAGTGGATGCTGTAGTGGCTTTCCACCCTTATGACAGAAGACCGCCACTGAGTACCGGCATGTTGGACGAGTTGGGACATGCGAGAGCCTCTGCATTACACCCCTCCCTTTTTCTTTGTTCTATTAATAGAGTCCTGCCACTTACCAAAAGCCTGTTGAAACTTTCGATACGTTCAATAAAGCCATTGGAAAATGCCTTCTGGATTACTGTACCACTAAAGAACTGACTTCTTTTGTTTCAAAATGCCATAAGGCTGAAAAGGAAGCCTGGATCGCCGGTTCAATCACAAAAGAGGAACTGACCGACCTGTGGGCCACGGGCGTTGATGTTATCTGCGTGAGAGGAGCTGCCTGTGAAAAAATAGGGAAAGGCCGTTTCGGAGAGGTCAAGGCAAAGATCGTAGCTGAACTTGTTGCCACAATGCCATGACGGACAGCAGAGCGATAAAGTGAGACAGGGTGAGTAATTTTCCACCCTCTGCATTGAAATCTCATGGTAAACTTGAAATCATAAAGAAGAAGCATCATGGAATATGAATATGAAGATATACGGTATACCTTGGACTCAAGCAAAACCATTGCTCTGTTCAGAGCAAATAACGCTTCTCTTATCATTAGCTTTCTTTTTCTGAATTTCAAGAAGAGCAATCGTATTACTATACCAAATTCTGAACTCGTATCTTCTTTGTCAGATTACCTATACCACATACGGGAAAAACATAAGGACAAAGAATATCCGGATAGCCCCCAGGATTACCTTGACCAATGGTCAAATCAGGGATATTTAAGAAAGTACTACTTACCTGGTAGCGATGATCCGGTTTTCGAACTCAGTCCTGCTACAGAAAAAACTATAGACTGGTTCCGCGATCTCGATAAGAAAGAGTTCGTGGGAACAGAGTCACGGATACTATTAATATTCGAGCTTCTTAAGGATATGGTTTACAAGAGTTCAGCCGATCCTGCTGTCCGACTGGAGGCCCTTGAAGCTGAAAAGGGAAGGATCGAGCAAGAAATCGCAGAGATAAAATCGGGATATATCGAAACCCTGACAGAGACTCAGATCCGAGAGAGATTTGCCTATGTGGAGGACACTGCGCGGAAGCTTTTGTCCGACTTTAGACAGATCGAGGAGAATTTCAGGGACCTTGATCGCAATGTGAGAAAGCAACAGGCTAACACCGATCTCAGGAAGGGGCAGGTGCTCGAGGAAGTCTTTAAGATTCAAGATCTTATTTGGGATACCGATCAAGGCAGGAGCTTTGTATCTTTTTGGGAATTGCTCATGTCTCAGGACAGGCAGGATGAACTGAAGGGTCTCATCAACGACGTCTGCTCTCTATCGGGTGTAAAAACCGACGAGGAATCGCTGCTTCGAAGGTTTCTCTACAATATTGTGAGGGAAGGCGACAAGGTCAATAAAACAAATCACCTTCTTATTGAGCAGCTTCGGAAGTTCCTGGATGACAGGGTCTATCGCGAAAACAAAAGGGTGATCGAACTTATTAGCCAGGTGAAGGCTTTAGCATTTCAAGTAAAAGATTCTCCTCCTTCTGAGAAAGACTTCCTCCTTGTCGATTGGAAACCAGCGATAGACACAGTAATGGATCGCCCACTTTTTGCGCGTCCGCCTACACTACGCATTAGCAGAGATTTCTTTGCGAAAGGCGATGGCGACCGTTTGGGGATTGAGCAACTTGCAGCATTGTACAAGCAGATTTATATTGATTATGATAAATTGCGGGGGAATATTGAGACTATACTTACAAAACAGACGCAGGTGACCCTAGGAGAAATTATTGATTGCTGTCCGATCGAGAAAGGTCTCTCCGAAGTCATCGGCTATTTCGATATAGCCGCCAAAAGTGACCACTGTATGATCAGTGATACAGAGGTGGAAAGGATAGTTATCACCAATGAGGAAAACAACTGCCAGCTTGGGCTTAGAGTGCCGTTAGTGATTTTCAGCAGATGATTGAAAATAGAAGACTTTTGCCATATTCCTCGGTGATCATCAGGCTTCTGAAGGGAGTTCTCTATAATGAGGACCGCGAGAATTGGGGTCTTCTCATGGTCAATCAAAGCGAAATCAGAAAATACCTAGACGTCATAGGGCTCGATCTTCTTATCTACGAGTCGGAGGGGTTTGCTTTCTTAAGGCAGCGAAACTTTGCCGAGAGCGAGCAAGAAAAAATTCCTTCTCTTATAGAGAAGCGCCAGATGGGGTATTTTGTCTCTCTCCTCTGCGTGCTCCTCGTCGAGAAGCTCTACGAGTTCGATATCAAGGGCGGCAGTGAATCGACCCGTCTTATCCTGAGCAAAGAAGAAATCAAGGAAGTGATGCAGCCGTATCTCCCTGAAACCTCAAATGAGGCAAAACAGATCGAGAAAATCGATATCCACTTAAACAAGCTCGTTGATTTCGGCTTCCTTAGAATCGTCGACGAAAAGGGAGAAAAGTACGAGGTGCGCCGAATATTGAAGGCAAAACTCCCTGCGGACACCTTGGTGGAGATCAAACAAAAATTGGTGGAGTATGGATCAACATCGAATTGAGTTCGAAAAGGATACGACGAAGACAGGCTTTCGACTGGAGCGATTTGAGGTCCTCAATTGGGGCACTTTCAATTCTCATATCTGGTCGTTTGAGATGAACGGCTATAATTCGCTCCTTACAGGGGATATTGGTTCGGGGAAATCTACCCTCGTTGATGCCCTTCTAACGCTTCTGGTTCCATCGCAGAAAATAACTTATAACAAAGCGGCTGGTGCCGAATACCGCGAACGTTCGTTGCTCTCGTATGTGCGAGGTGCTTACAAGAATGTCCAGAGTGAAATAGACCATCACAAAAAATCCATTTTTTTAAGAGAGGGGAATACTTACAGCGTCCTGCTATCCAGCTTTTATAACAGCGGATACCTCCAGCGAGTTACTCTCGCGCAGGTTCTATGGGTTGTTAACCAGGAAGTCAAGAAGTTCTTTGTAGTATCAGGACAGGATCTGGATATTACAACCCATTTCACCGTCTTTGATGGGCAGATCCCAAAACTGAGGAAGAGGCTTAAGTCTATCCAAGACACTGAAGTATTTGAGGGATTTCCAGCATATAGCTCCAAGTTCAGGAGCTTATTCGGATTGCAGTCTGAAAAAGCGCTTGATCTCTTTTATCAGACGGTCTCAATGAAATCAATCGGCGGCCTTAACGATTTTATCCGGACTCACATGATAGAAAAGTCAAATATAGGGGATCGTATCCAAAGCCTGAAAAACCATTTCGAAAACCTAACCCTGGCTTACGAGGCGGTACAACGGGCAAAAAAACAACTGAATATGCTTCAGCCCCTTATAAAAGACGCCGATGAGTACGACATAGTCAACGGTAAAGTCGCTGACCTGAACCTATGCCTAAAGGCTCTCCCGGTTTTCATAGCCCTTAGACAGATCGAACTCACAGAAACAAAGATGAAAGAGGAACTGCAGAAGAGCGAAAAACTGGGTCTGCGAAAAGATGTCATTCTCAAGGAAATAGAATCGCTCAGGGAAAAAGAGAAGGGTCTTGATGTAAGCATTAGAGACAACGCAGCTGGTCGTGAGATAGGCGATATAGAGGGAGAAATCAAAATACTGGAGGAATCCAAAACGAGGAAACTGAAAGCCGAGGACGAGTTTTTCTCTTGTCTCGATGGACTCGAACTGCCGCGAGCAGTCGACGAGGAAATGTTCCATAACGTGCTCGATAAAGCAAGAGAACTGGAGACTCTTATACAGGGGGAAGCGAAAAGTCTGAGCGATGAAAGAGACAAACTCGTTGGTGAAGCACACTCTTTAGTCGATCAGTATAACAACATCCGAACAGAGTTAACTTCGCTGCAACAAAGGCAATCACAGATACCTGCTGCGAACATGAAGATCCGCGCGATGCTCCTCGATGACCTGGGATTAACCGATTCCGAAGTCCCCTTTGTTGGAGAACTTCTGAAAGTGAGGGAAAAGGAAGGAAAGTGGGAAGGAGCAATTGAGCGAGTGCTGCATAGTTTCGGTCTCAGTGTCCTTATCCCCGAGACTCAGTACAAGAGGGTGAGCGATTACGTAGATAAAACAAATCTGAAGGGGCGCCTTGTCTACTACAGGATGTCAGAGAAGATGCATAGGGCCCCAAAAGCGCCCGGCCACGACTCACTTACAGACAAGGTAGAAATCAAAGCAAAGAGTCTTTATTCTAACTGGCTTTACAACGAGCTTGTCGAGAGGTTCGACTATGCCTGCTGCGAGACAATTGAGCAGTTCCAGGGATCTCCCCGCGCGATAACGGCACAAGGTCAAATCAAGGGAGGCAGAAACCGGCATGAAAAGGATGACCGAGTCGATATTACGGATAGAACTCATTATATCTTAGGATGGAGTAACGCCGAGAAGATCAAGGCGATCATGCGGGACGAAAAAACCTTAGCTGAAAGAATGCAAGCCCTTAAGAAAAAGATTGATGAGAAAGATAAAGGGCTTGCCGAACTCGGGACAAAGCAGGTCTTACTGAGAGATGTCTTAAAATTCAAAATCTATGAGGATATCAACTGGAAGAAAGAAGCGGCGGAGATTGCATCATGGCAGGAACTCAAAAAAGGGATCGAGGAAAGTTCGGACCAACTTAAGCGCTTGAACGAAGAAATATCTCAGGTGAGAGAAGATATCAAAAAGAAGGAAGCCGACAGAAGCGAGCTCGACCAGAAAATCGGAAGCTCAAACACATCCATAATCACTATGCAAAATAATCTCGAAGAATTCGCTCGGGAAGCTGAGGCTATCCCGCCGCATGAGCGCGTTGAGCACTTTAATAAGCTCGCCCCCTTTATCTCGGAAGTGTCCCTCGTGTTGGAGAACATCAAGAAAGCCGCTACCGAAATACGGGAGAAAATAGAGAAGGCAAAGGCTGAAAAAGAAAAGCGTCAGATGAAGTTGTCCGGAGACATCATCCGACAAATTGCGGCGTACAAGACCGACTTTCCTGCTGAAACGAGCGAAGTTGACACAGCGATTGAGGCCATCCCCGACTTTAGAAAAATGTTAAAACAGGTTATAGAGGAGGATCTTCCCCGGTTTGAGGATCGTTTCAAAGATGAGCTTAACAAAGGCGTTATCAATGATATTGCACTTTTCAAATCTGAACTATATAACGATCTCGATGAAATCGAGACAAAAATAGCAGCGATAAACCGTTCGTTGAAAAGCATCGAATACAATGAAGGAACATTTATAGAGCTGTCTTCAGCGCGGACACCCGACACAGACGTACGGGAGTTCCAAGTGCAACTTCAGCGTTGCCTCGAAAATACTCTTGGTGCAACAGATCTTTACGACGAGGAGAAATTTCTTAGGGTTAAGGATATACTCGACCGCTTTAATAGTGGTGACGCGACTGATGTGAACTGGACTAACAAAGTGACCGACGTGAGAAACTGGGTCAACTTCCACGCAGTAGAGAGATACATAAATGATAATACTGAAAAAGAATTCTATAGTGATTCTTCGGGGAAGTCCGGAGGTCAAAAAGAAAAGCTTGCTTATACCATTCTTGCCTCTGCGCTCGCCTATCAGTTCGGCCTTGAATGGGGAAGAGCAAAGTCGCGCTCATTCAGGTTCGCTGTCATTGATGAAGCATTTGCCCGTGGGTCTGATGATAGTACTCGATATGGTCTGGAGCTTTTCAAAAAGCTCAACCTGCAACTTCTGATCGTCACGCCTCTTCAGAAGATCAACATTATAGAGAACTATATTGACGCAGTCCATTACATACATAACGAGGGAGGCAACAATTCAATCGTACGGAATCTCACGATCGAGGAGTATAAGGCGGGGAAGGAAAGAGAGTTACAGAAGACGGGAACCACTGGTGATAGACTATAAGGAAATAAGAAGGCAGGCTGAGAGGGTTTTCCCTATTTTTCTGATAGCCTACCTTGCCAGTAATAACTTTTTCCCATGGAATGTTCGGTTCTCAAAGATAAAACCCTCAGACGCACTAAAGAAGTTTCAGGACATCCACCTCTGGATTAATGCACTGAGGGAAAAGTCAAAGGAGACAACAGGTCATGGCTACATAATTGAGTATGGGGAAGTGAGAAACCAACTGATCGGTCGGCAGGCATTTCCCAAACGCATCTATTTCGATTCGACCGAGGACTATTTAAGGTTTTTAGGCAAGGAGAAGGAGTTTGCCCTTTTCAAGGATGCCGTCATAGAGATCCGTGCTTCTCTTCCGGCTCTGGAATCGTGGCTTCGGAAGAACCCCTTGAAGATAATCGAAAACCTAGGACAGTGGACCGACCTAATAAAGGTATGCGTCTATTTTGTAGAGAATCCACGGCCCAACCTGTATATTCGCGAGCTACCCGTGGAGGTTCATACCAAATTCATCGAGGAGAGCAAAGGGATACTGAGGCAGCTTCTGGACGAACTCATTAGAGATGCTATTAATAGAGAAGAGGGAGAATTCGAGAAAAGATTCCACCTTAAATATGGCGAGCCCTTGATCAGGATCAGAATTCTCGATGAAGAATTAACAAGTGAGTGCTTTTCGGGTGTCTCCGACATCAGCATTACACATTCGGAATTCTGTCGACTCAATATCCCATGCTCAACGGTGTTCATCATGGAGAACAAGACGAACTTCTCCAATTTCATGAACTTCCTCACTATCCCATCCTTGAAAAGATCGATGGCAGTGTTTGGGAAGGGGTATCAGATACAACTACTAAAAGAGGCTTATTGGCTTCAAGGGAAAAGGATCATATACTGGGGCGACATTGATATTCAGGGCTTTCAGATATTGTCGCAGTTGCGATCTTATCTTCCTCAGACCGAGTCTCTAATGATGGACTTCGAAACCCTCGATGCTCATGATACCCATAGGGTGACAGGCCCTCGAATGCATGCTGATTTTTCATTGCCAAACCTTACGGACGGGGAGCAAGAAATCTTTCAATATCTTTTAAGTCTGATGAGGAAAAACAGGTTGGAGCAGGAGAGGATAACTCATGCCTATGCGAGCAGAAGGCTATTAGACTGCGTGGGTCAAATATCGCCATCGTCTCGCAAATCAAAACCCCCCGCCAGATCGACAGATTCGGCAGAGCGGGGATAGTGCAGGATCAGAGAAATCACGTGGGCGACCTCCTTATTTTGTAATCAATGATCTTAATGAGGTGAAATATGAAGGAAAGCAAAAGTGTAATGCAAAGGAAACTGGCTCAAGATATAATCGTAAAGGCATTGGAGACGTTACATCCCGATGACACTATTCAGTACAATAAGGAAATGTGTGGCGGCAGTGAGTATCACAAAAAACTTACTCCTGAGCAGATCGACAACGGTATCGTCGCCTTCATTACGCTCAACAGCATGAGCGCAGGCTCGCAGGGGGATTTCGATCTCTATAGGCTACTGCATAAATATATTCTCGATCGCGACGTTAGAAAAGAAATAAACGGCATACTGCGAAAAAGGATCTACGAAGTACGATCGTGATGAAATGGTATAAAAAGGAATACTCAAACCATATAGGAAAGTTCACGGGGCATTGCTTAACGCAAGAGGGAACTTACTGAGTTGAAGAATCTCTGCAAAAAAGAAGAGTAAGTAAGATGTGCCTGTTCTCTCTAGTTGGGCGACATGCATGCGATTCCGCCATGCCAACTTGCAGGTGACACCACAGCAAACCTCTTCGGTAGGATGTTATTCGTAATCTATTGTAATATAGATTTCTTCATAGCCTTTTTTCTTTTCATATCATAAGAATCTGTCATGACGAAAATTTCCTATTAACGTTTCTGCTACCCTTTATGGCATGAGGGCGGGCGATTGTGCCCGCCCTCCCTTACAGCCTATTTCCTTAATCTGGGATACCGTACCGCCTCTCCCTCCCGATTCAATTCTTCATCTGAATCAGGGATTGGGTGCAGACCTGTGGCTCTTTCGTACCAATCAGGGAGATAGGGAGCGTTCTTGCGGATCTTTTTCGCGAAGCTCCGGTTTCTGGAAACCCAATCTTGCAGTCCAGGGAATGCACGTGATCTGAAGAAAGCAGTATATTCATCCTTTACTTCTTCTATAGGGATCCCTAATTCTTGCGCCAGTTCATAATCAGGGGGTACTCCAAATTCAAAGGTAATTTTGGAAATATCTTCCTTACTGATCCCTTTAAGATAGATACGGGGTTCACTGTGGCTACCGTATTTGGCAACGTAGTATCCAGCTGGCATCTTATCATCAGCTTCGCGGTAAATGATCGAGCATGCCCCAAGATTAACATCGCCTCCGGCTCCGGTGATGTGAGGTCCCGATTTATCTATGAAGGCCGTAAGAATAACATCCCCGAAGGATGCACGATAGAATTCAGGTGAAACGGACATATAGCGGGGCGTTCCAGTAAAGACCTCCCATAGTGCTGTTTCAAAACTCGAGACGAGTCTCTTGCTACCCCAGTGTTTCGAGAGACGCTGGAAAACTTCGTTGAGCTTAGCATATTTGCCAATAGTCTCATCCAGTTCGCGACGGATATGCTCTATCTCCTCAGGAGCATCCCATATTTCTTTACTCGCTCCAGATGAAGTAAAAAATGGTTCTATACCCAGAATAAGGTTATATATAAGCTCGCCTTTATGGGTGTTCCGTAAGAGGCTTGGAGTAAGATCATAGGGCATCCTTTTACTGGAAAAGATGCTCACAGCAATACTATAACCATTCTCCGGAAACACAAACACAAATTCTCCTCTTTCGACAGAAATTCCCGTAGGGGTGACTTCGATGCTGAAACTGTAATCGCTGTTTGTCTGCTTTTTTGGATGAAATGTCACGTCGACTTCTTTTGCTGGCCGAGAGTATACGACGTTTTCATCTCCATCTCTCTGTGCGACAAAGTACGAGCCTTGTGCACTAACGTCCATCGCGTACGCACTGCCGAGCTGCATAACCGTAGGCCGAAGAGTCTTATCTATAAAGGTGCCTATTTTTTTATAGAGACTTTCATCAGTAGTATGTGTTCTTAGGGCAGCGCTGAGTGTATTCCAGTCCCTCGCTCCTTCCATTCTCGCATAGCTGTTAAGACACTCGCCAAGCGAGATATCGGGGATACGGACCTTCAGAATGGAGTATAGATGCTTCGCTTTTTTCTTTGCAACAGTAATGGGGGTACTTTCTTGTTTTATCGACATCACGATGCCTCCTTCAATATAGTTGCTGCCCTTATACTCGTATGCCCGCTTTAACGATCGAGCAGCCCTATATATAGGGAAGTGCTCAGCCGATCAGATAACAAAAAAGAAATCTTTGCGGTTGCGATGTGCTTCACCTTAGCGTATAACGCTTGCGGGCGGTCAGGACTTCCGCATAGCCCTAAATAATTAAAAAACAATTGTGTACAAAAGTCAACAGGACAAGAAATCCCACTTTTCACCACGATAGGCAACGGCTTGCCCTTGACGGGATATTTTCTTATCTGCGAGAATGCATAGTTGCCAAGAATATACTATAAAATAAGCTCATGAAACTGCTTTACGTAACAGATATTCATGGAGTCAAAGGGAAATACGAGCGGATTCTCGAAATCGCAGAACGTCATAAGGTTCTTGCTGTCATTAATGGCGGGGATATACTTCCTAAGGAAGACCTCTTTGGTCAGGGAAGGTTCATCCGTAAGTATCTGGACGAGTATTTTGCACGCTTTGAGCGGTCAGGGATTTATTATCTCTGTTACCTCAGCAACGATGACCTAAGGATATTTGATGAACAGTTCGAGGAAACATGCAGAAAATTCACCTTCATTGTTAACCTAGAGCGACGTAAATACACAATCGCGGGATATGAATTTGTAGGCATGAATCTCGTGGTTGATTATCCCTTCCGGCTGAAGGACAGATGCAGAAAAGATACAAAAGACTATCTGTTCCAGCGGCAGTTCGGTAAAGGTCTATTCTCAACAACTCAAGGCTGACAGGAACTGGATGACTGGTTCAGCCATGCAGAGAAGCTGCCAACACTTGCGGATGAACTTAAAATGTTGGAACAGCCTGAAGATATTTCAAGAACAATTTATGTTATTCATATGCCTCCTTATAAACTCGTCCTGGACAAATGCTGGAATGGTGAAGAGGTAGGATCAAGGGCGGTCTATGATTTTCTTCTCAAGAAACAACCACTTTATCCTTACACGGCCATATCCACGAAAGCCCGGAGGTTACCAATATATGGAAGGCACGAATAGTAAACACCATTTGCGTTCAACCGGGACAACCTGACAACAAGCTTGCATATGTAATAATCGACATTCCTTCAATGGCGATAGAGAAAATAGTACATCATAGATAAATAGCCTTAATTATCCTGGCTGCGATATGAAGAATCATCCAATGAATATTCAGTTATTGGTCGTAATCCTCTACCTGCATATTCAAGTGTTTTGAATAAGTAACCCATAAACGATCCTGAATAGCGATAGCAACGTATGCAGCCCTCAATACGCTTTTGAATCAAATACTCATATCCTTTCCAACGATATATTTGAGGACAACGTTCGATCCACTCATCAATAGTGAACCTGACCAACTTAATAATTTCTTGTTTGGCTATTACGTTTCCTTCTTGAGCAATTCTTACTAATGCAACACTAATAATATCCCGTATAGACTTATCATCTTTATCCGCTGGAGTGAGAAAGGTATAAAGTTTGCCATCGTATTTACGAAGGATAATTTTAACCTCGGCTTTACTTCGATATCGTTTTGTTCCGTTACGCCGAGATGTAATCCATCGTCTTCGAAATTTACGATCTAACGCACGGGTAACTCTGTCCCAATCTATACCTCCAATTTCTCTTCTTACGTTTTTCTGAAAATATCGATAAATATGTGGAACATATTCTCTTATCCAAGAACTATTGAATGTATGGGGCTGTTTCTTTATCAGTAATTTGTTTATGGTTTTAACAGCAGAATCAAAATCCATGGAGCTACCCTTACAACAAAACAGTCGCGAAAAAGCAGCTATTTCACTGACTCGTTATCGAAATGGCTCCCAACATTTTAACTGTTGCGGGCGTTGCAGGGCACTATTAGAATTCAAAATAGATTTAGGCAAAAAGCTAATGGGCTTGCCTATTGCTTATGTTATTATCACGTTATAGACGTACGATAGATGGATCTTTAATATATGAAATAGGTAAAATTTCCTTCAATTCACTTGCGGGTTCATGGTAGCCGTAAGGATTCTACTCTAAGGACAAGCTTCAAAGCTATCGCTACCTTATTCTTTGTCGGATTACAATCTGCCTCCCCCTTCTTCCCTGCATTCAACGATGAAGTTGATATCAGCCAGACTTTCAACTTTTAAAGGTGGATTATAATCGCTTCTCACAAGAAGAGCTGCCACATGGTTTGCTGGAAATTCACGCTTTATCGTTCCAATTGTCCATGTCCCGTCTTCTTTTATATTTGCATAAGATTTACCGGGGCCCCCTCTTTCATACGGATGGATATACCACTTATCAGTTTTTACATACACCACAACCTTATATTTAGAGTAGTCCTCAGGCTTTACGCCTTCAATCTTCCCCTTAATGAACTCATCACTTTCTATTTCCAGGATTTTTATGGATGGGTTTGTCTGTGAAAATACTGAATTTGTAAAGATAAGTTGGGTTAATATAGCAACCGAAGTAATCAGCGTGAATAATTGTGATTTTGTTTTCATTTTTACTCCTCCTAATTGTTACAAGTTCTTATAGATTAAAAATCATAATCTGCCTCTTCCCTCTTCTTTGTATCTGGCGACATAATCGATCGTTCCTAAATTTTCAACATTCGAAGGGGGCAGATAATCGCTTCTCACAAGAAGAGCTACCGCATAGTCTGCTGGAAATTCACGCTTTATCGTTCCAATTGTCCATGTCCCGTCTTCTTTTATATTTGCATAAGATTTACCGGGGCCCCCTCTTTCATACGGATGGATATACCACTTATCAGTTTTTACATACACCACAACCTTATATTTAGAGTAGTCCTCAGGCTTTACGCCTTCAATCTTCCCCTTAATGAACTCATCACTTTCTATTTCCAGGATTTTTATGGATGGGTTTGTCTGTGAAAATACTGAATTTGTAAAGATAAGGCAAATTAAAGTCGTGATCAAGCTAATCTGCAATATTACGCATCTGTTAATTAGGCCAAGATAACGAGACAACAATTTTTCTTTCTTATTGTTTAAGTTTAAGCCACGTTTTTTTTTGAAGCAAAAATTTATCATAGCGCTATAGTTCCCCTTTACACTCTTTAATTCGCTCTTTCAGACGCCTTGCCATTTCCTCGACCTCTCCATCTTCGTATCCAAAGCGCCGTGCTTCATTTAGCGCTTTCGATACATATTCACAAGCCTTAGGTGAATCTACTTCAGAATAAATGGAAGCAATGTTGAAATATGCCCAAGGAATTAACCAATGTTGCGGGTTTAATCTTATGAAATTGCTGAGCCCATCAATAGTTTTTTTACCATTTTTTTGAAATAGCATCTCGACAAAGATAATCTCCGAGGATTGTCTGTTATTAATCTCCTTATCAATGATTTTTATCCGCTCAAACATATTATGATCTTTAGAATTATATATATCCGGGTTACTCTCTTGTAAAACCAGGATGGATATTAGCTGAGCCATTAACTTCTGGCTATTCTTATCTTCGAATCCTTTTTTCTCCCGACACCGAAATTTCATTAACACATATGTTAAAAAATCCTTTTCTTTTATCTTATCAGGAGCGAAAACCATTGTAAGCTCTTTGATGTTCTTTTCATCATCAGCTCTTTTATTATAAGTATGAGCAACACAGGAAAGATATACCATTGCAACTACAGATACAGCTTTAAAAATAATATCAATCCATTTTAGCCAACGGTCTTTGTCAAGAGGTTTGGATTCTTTCATTAAATTCTCAGGCATCGTTATCACGTATCCTTTTTATCATTGAGCCTTCTTTCTGACTGGCAAAAAGCCTTCAAACTTTCATTCACTTTAGCCAAAAGGGATTTACCTTTAACTTAGCCAATAAATACCATGCAGTGGCAGCAACATGTCCACGGTGATAATAAATCCAATAAGAATTATCTGGGGGAAGCAGATATAACCCCGTTGTTAATCCATCCTTTGATGCTGACGGAATAAAACCACTTTCTAACTGGTCACCCTCAATACATTTCAACAACTTGATTGTCTCTTTCTCTTTCCTAATGATTTGATAAGCGATTGCCATCTGGGACGTTCCTTCGTACCATATTCCGTCTTTGTCATCATTAAAATCAAATCCGCAACCAACTTTATGATACTTATTAGCGTAATTCAATGTTTTAGAGTAAAGGCCTAAATTTTCTCGGAAAGCTAATATCGCTAAGGCCTGGATATCTAATACATGGGTGACTTTGTTGATATTCACACCACTATCATCGGTTCCTATCCAGAATTTTCCTCCTGACTCATCCCACATAGACTCAACAAAAACTTTAGCATGAAGCGCTCTCTCTTGCCACGTCGAATCACTTGTTGCCTCAGATAAACGCGAGAATGCAACGTATACAGCAATATTATGTTCCGTCGATTTATACGGTAATTTGTCAGGGTTTGGTTCCCATCCATCAAAACCGCTCGTATATCCTTCGTTATCATCTCTGGTTTCATTTTCAATCCACTTTCCAATGGTTATTGCTGCATCTAAATATTTGTTGTCCTTCGCCTTTTCGTAATATGATAGAAGGGCAATTATGACCCATGCTTGATTGCCCGTATACGAGCTAACTTGATACCGATCTTCGTGCCACGTCAAATCTACTGGATTCCACCAGCCTGACGTTCTGACTGTATTGTTTTTATCATTAGGTGCCCAGCCCGGAAATTGAATAAGGTCACCCCCCTGGTAGGCATTTCGCAAGCGGCCATCGGTGTAGTAGCGGTCATTATTAATGGCAAAAACAAAGGCATCTGCTAATAACTGCGCCCTGTTCATATCTTCTTGTGTGCCTCTTGAGAGAAATGTAATGAGCGCCAAGGCATTATCATAGGCAAAGGCTGTATTCTTCATGATAGTATCAAAATCAAGAGAAGAAGGAAGCGTTTCATAGCTGACTATGAACCGAGGGTCATCAAGACGGCTCTTGTTATATTTGATATCGTCTAAGTAGAAAATGATATCTTGATTGTTATTATTAGGCGCGTTGGTAAGCCATCCAAAACCACTTATAATATAGCTCAAATCCTTGCCTGTTAAATCAATGGTATATTGCACCCATTGGTTAGTAAGCGTGACAAACCCCGATGAAACTTGTATTGAGGAGTCGGGGTAGGATTTCAGCGGATTTCCTGTAACCTGGTCCCGTCCTATTCCTAAGGCGACAAATTGTACTTTTTCGCCGCCGACTGCGCCTTTTGCCCAGAAAGTAAGTGTAGTGGCTCCCGAAAGGTCAATTCCGGTATTTGGATAATCGCCCCAATTAGGAATAGGCTGATTATTTGTTCCAGTTAAAATGCCACTTAAAAAACGGAATCCACCCCAGTTGTTCCCTCTTGAGTAGAATCTATTCTCGATACAGCTGGTCCCTGAAAAGCAGTTTCCCGTATAACTGGGATTAATTTGTACCTTGTCTTCGTCTCCCGAACTTGACATCTCTCCAAAAACAACAAAGTGATTACCCGCGTCAGAGAGATCAGTATAGACGTTGAAAGTCTCCTGAAATTTATCCATAGACTCTTTTAAATGTTGGAAGGCCAGTTCCTCTGAGGCCATTACCGTAAGCGTGCCTATTGCTTGTCCTATTCCGTTTTCCAAGATTAGACTATATTCGCCTGATGTTGATTTGGGCACTATGAAACTAAGTGAACTTAATCCGGTATCCGGATCCATCGAGAAATTGGAAATCTTACACTTTGTTTTCTTTTGTGAAGGAGGGACTTGAAGATAAAGATTTAATTTATTTGTTGAAAAATAATGTCCTTGAATGGCAACCATGCGTCCGACTAATCCTTTTTCCGGCGCGATGTTTTCTATAGAAGGATTCATGATATTGAAAATCCCTACCTGGATGGGCGGAGTTCCCTTAATACCGGGCTGCACGAATAAATTATAAGTCCCAGTTGGCATCTTTTGCTTCCAATGGCAGGCAATCAAACTATCGCTATAATTATCCACTTCAGCATTTATTTTTTTAAAAACACCAGGCCTTTTTTCATATTGAATGTATACTTGTGGTTTATTATTTCCAAATCCTGAACCTTCTAAGGTGAATCTTGTACCAATAGTTCCCTCAAAAGCAGCTTCAGACACATCAATAAATTCGACGATAACCAATAATATAAATAGAAAAGACAATGTCTTTTTCATTTTTTGGATAACCTCACATCCTTAAAATAGCGGTACCTCTAATCCCATTATTCGGTTGCATTTAATTACCACCAATTTATCGTAAAGTTTAGACCAACACGATAATCATGATTTGGCGTACCATGCGGTGCATCATCTTTGAAATAATCTACAACCCAGAGGGCCTCTGTATAGATTTTCAGTCCTTTGATAAAAATAGCAGTAGTATCATCAAAGAATCTAAACGGCATAAAACGAAGACCAGCACCTGCCAAGGCTCTATTCTCCCAAAACTCTCTCCGCTCTGTGAGACTAACTTCTCCTGTGGCATAAGGCATAGGAGCCAATGCTTTGTCAGGGAACAATTTTATACCCACTTTGGGGACAAAGGAAAAAGTCCAACTCTTAAAATCATCAACATAAAAATTTGTCTTTCTCCAAGAAGCATCTCCCCAGAACTCTCCCCAATACCAGAGATTATTATAAAGATTACATTCTCTATATAAATCTACTCCAGCTCTAAAATCATTATGTGGTTTCCAGCCCAGTTCCTCTTCATCTTTAAGAAATTCAGTTTTAAGATAAACAGCATAGAACCTTAAATGCTTTGTCCATTCCAAAAATGTATCATTCAAAGAATTGGCCCTTTTAAGCGGCCTCCATTCCATACCTATCCCATAATCAAATCGGTCCTCCCAATCAATGTCTTTCATATCTTTTATAGTGCCAATAAAAAATGGATCAGGGAGCGGTATAGGTGTATTTATAAATTCGGAAAAACGTGGGAAAACAAATCGAGTCTCGGCCCATCCAACAGCTCCATCATAGTTTTTCTTAAAAAAATTAGTATTTTGGAATGAAACATCACCATAAATTTGCAAGAGATGATATTTTGATTCCAAGACGTTAGGTCTATAATTAGAGTTATACGGAGTATCTTCACACTTGAATAATCCATCAGCATAACTCACTGATACAAAAAAAGAAAAGAAAAGTAATATGAATATGAAAGTCAGAGTTTTCACGTCTTCCCTCCCGTGACCTCGTTATTAAACTTACATCCTAATGAGTCTGCACAATCGATGGCTAATTGTAATGGTGAACCAAAATCCGCCCCACTTCGGATTTAATTATGTACTATGTGAACTTTGCCACATTGGAGTGGCTTGAATTGCTTTTTCTTTACCAAGCTTCTCTTCTGATCGTTCAATTATCCACCAGCATGTAGCTATACCGTTCGATAGTACTCGATTCATAATTTCTTTTTTCTTGTCAGTGGATATTTGATTATCGACTGGCAGCGAAGTATTTTTTCTTTTGGCTTTTTTTGCAGTCTCATTGCTGATATCTGGAATTCGTCTATACTCTTTATATTTTCTAATCAGGTAGGTAATAACAGCAATAAGCGCTGCAATGAATGATATAAGGGCAGTAAAACTGTAAAAAGCATCAATTGTCACCCCATTTTTGCTTCCCCTCCGAAAGCATTATAAATAAGATAATATCAAAAATACCAGCAAAATTTTCCTGTTCTAATTTTTTGCTTTCCTAAACTTTCCTCAGATAGTTAAGACTTAATATCTACACTGAAGCTCTTTGCAACAACCAAAATACAATCAGTGAGAATGGTGGGAAAGCTTTACCAGATCGCATTATATTTGGCCTGTCTCCTCTTCTCGTTGCCATCTTCATAAATAATCAACATCGTTTGATACGGGGTCGGAAGGCGGAGCGCTATATCAGAGCAGCTTTTCCTCTTGCCCTTATGAATCAAGTCTGTATCTTTTAACCGAATGACAAAGCGTATCGCAGAGGGGAATAGGATCATGCCTATTTTCTTCGCGCACCCGCTCGTAGAAGCCTTCAGATTGATGAAAGATGCGCGATTTTGTAGTGTCTGCTGAAGTCCTGTCTTTAGAGATGAAGGCATTCAAGAAGCATATACCTTAGGGCGGACGGTAGCATGGTGCTTTCTAAAAAACCTTTACCATACGCTTTCGTCAGTATCCGTTCGTCACAGACAATGATCCTCCCCATATCCTCTCTCTCATTGGTGGGACAATTAATGGAGACTGAACTGTATCGTAAAAAACCTTAGTCCCTTTTTCCAGCTTCACAATCAACTGATTCGTGTTTGGATCCCCATAACAGGACCTTAGTACCTCGGGATCCTCCCGATCCTCTTCTGCTTCAAAAAACGTGATGCATCTTAGTGTTTCCACAATAGCTTTCAATTCATCGCTTTTGGTATTGTACACAACTGTCCTCCTTTCATTATTAACAAACTAAGAAAATTAATCTGTGGTTCCTTCATCAGTCCCTTTATCTTCCCTGTCTTTGTTGTATTCAGTAAACTTTTCATCAATGAGCTTTTCGAACGCTGAACCGTCCCTTCTCGTAAGGTTCGGGATGAACTTGGAATAGGTCTTAAAAAGCATCTGTGTATCCGTATGCCCCAGTTGTTTTGCGATCCACTCCGGATTTTCACCAGATGCAAGCCACAGGGTGGCACAGGTATGTCTTGTCTGATAAGGTGTTCTCGGAACGAGCCCTGCCTTTTGGAGTGTCGGATACCATATCCTCTTGGAGACATTGTTATAATCAAAGGGGCCGCCCTTCTTATTGCAGAATACGAGTTCCTTTCCGCCGTTCAATGTCTTCTGGTCAAAGAGTACCTTTTCCACGATTTTCGACATGTCTATATCCCGAACAGAGCTTTCCGTCTTCGGACCCACCCATTGTCCGTTCTGCCACGTTTCCCGCACCATTATCTTCTTATTCACAAAATCCACATACTGCCACTTGAGCCCATCGATCTCCGCAGTCCTCATCCCGGTGAAAAACCGGACTACGTAATAGTTATAAAATGATTCAGCAACGACACCAAGAAAGATGAAGACCTCCTGCGGAGAAAATGGCATAATTTCGGGTTTCTTCACCGAGAGAGGCTTCAGATCCGCAAAGGGCGAAGTGAAATCGAATTCCCCCACAGCTTCGTTCATTATCAGTCTCATTACACTGAGGATATTGTTGATACGCTTGTTGCTCAAGTTTTTCCCCTTTCTGCCTTTCAGTTCGGAGAGAGCTGTCCTGAATTCCTTGATTATTGGTTTTGTAATTTCTGAGATTCCCTTGTCGCCGAAATAGGGTATGAGGTGACATTCCATGGTAGAACTGAAGTCTTTTCTTACAGACGGTTTCCATTCTATTTTGTTGTTCCTGTACCACTTTTTGGCATACTCTCCGAAAGTGGTCTCCGCATCACCCTTTTCTTCTCCCGAAACCCTCTGCGCACTCTTGCTACCCGGAAAATACTTTTCATATATGAATGTGCCAAGCTGGATTGCGCTCTCGATCTTCCGTATCGCCTCGTTCATGATCTTCATATTCTCCGGAGTGTTTTTCAGTTCGGTATACTCCCTGCATCTGATGCCCTTATAGAAGAAGTCGAAATAAAGATATCCAGCCTTCGTTATCCGCACCTGTCCCATCTACCCCCTCTTCCTCCTCAATTTTATTTTTGACATGGGATCGTCATCTTCGACCGGCACGCTGATTATTTTCTCGATCTCATTCCAGATGAAAAGTATTTTTCTTCTTCCGAAGGGCTGAATGTAGTGAACTCCCTTTTTGAAAATTCTGTCTTTCAGATGTTCTCTTATGTAGCGCGGCTCATATTTGATGCGCATGCTCAGCTCTTCTGTAGATAAATACAAATTCAATCGGTTCTCCTTTCATTAATCAGGCTGCAACAGCCAGGGGTTCCTGCAAATTTCTCGAATATTTCTTCTGATAAATTTCCGTCTCCAGAATCCTGTCGTAAGAGCTCCATTCACTGTTCGGATCGGAATTCCCCGTGTGGCGGTAAAGATGATTGATTCTTGCGTCTGTAGCCTCAAGCAGATGCAGTACCAGTGCCTCGGGAGTTGATGGTCTCACAGGACTGCCATGTTCAAGAGTTCCGTGGTGGGCGACAATCATATGCCTCAGCCTGTCGGCAAGCTCCGGAGGAAAGTCTTTCAGATTCCTCAGTTTTTCTTCGAGCATGATGATGCCCAGTGTGATGTGTCCAAGCAGTTTGCCTTTTGTAGTGTATTCCCTTGCGATCTCCCAGTAGATCTCGCGTGTCTTTCCGGTGTCGTGCAAAAATGCACCGGTCAGGAGGATGTCCCTGTTGATAAGGGTCGGATGTCTGCCGGCAAACAGGGAGACGAGTTCCATGGTACTGACAGTATGTTCGAGAAGACCGCCGATATAATTATGGTGAACAGAGATGCCTCCCGGTGATGTAATGAAGAGTTCAAGAAACCCGGTGTCGGAGAGGAATGCATCGATCAATTTCCTGCAGTGGGCATCCTGAATCGTCTCTACCGAATTAAGTAACCTCTCATGCCATACGCTTATACCTCCCGGTGTCACTTCGAGGAAATCCGTAATATCGATCTCCTCCTTTTCCGCAGTCCTTATCTTCTCAACATTGATGATCAGCGAATCATTCAACTTTGAGGTAACTCCCCTCACTTTGACAAAGGACTTTTCCTGAAGCTGCTCAGCCATCTCCACCGGGTTGTCCCACAGATAGCCGTTTATCCTTCCGGTTCTATCGTACAGATGCAGCAGCAGAAAGTGCTTCTGGTTGCGGCTTTTCCTTAGTTGCATGAACTCAAGCGCGAAAAATGTTGTAACTTCCTGATTTGTCCTGATGTCTTTTTTCATCAGTTTCATAGACTCTCCTTTCCTTTTAAGTTCATTTTAGATGATAACTTATCATTCTTAATGTTATATTGCCTTATTAAATATCATTTGTCAAGATAAAAAATCATCCTGAATGAAGTATTTTGAAAATAATTGACAAAATTGCATGTTTGATGCAACAATGAGTGCAAATGATCAAGTGTCATCTGTCAAAATTAATGGGGGAAAAGAAACTGAAGATCGCCGACCTTGCAAGAGAAATCGACGTTCACCGGAATACAATTACCCTTCTCTATTATGAAAAAGCAAAGAGGATTGATTTCAAGGTGCTTGATAAGCTATGCAAGCATTTTAAATGTGAGGTCAGTGACATTTTAGAGTATATGAAAAAATAGTCAATTACAGAGGAGGTAAGTCATGCTGCTTAAGAGCACTCAACAATTGTCGAGGGCCAGCGAAAATCCCCACTTAGGGCCAAAAGAATTCCCCATTTAGGACCAAATTAATTCCCCACCTGGGTCCAGAATAATTCCCCACTTTTCTGACGGAAGATGCTGTAAGATTTCTGA
>Ga0209164_1000639_pt1 | contig 70017 bp, 68 predicted proteins | sample MTBNYHSulfiMetaG_FD_187458 | JGI IMG/M metagenome (GOLD analysis project Ga0209164, IMG submission 187458) | Enrichment culture microbial communities from rom New York Harbor, USA that are MTBE-degrading - MTBE-NYH (New York Harbor Sulfidogenic)... | ecosystem: Environmental > Aquatic > Marine >... | reverse complement strand
TTAATTTCGATAATCTTACCAGTCATATAAGTCCTCCTCTGACATTAAATTGTGTGGTTACTATTTAAATCGTCAGATCGAGGACTTTTTTATTGCCCTAAATGTGCGAAAGATATTATACACTACCCGCCGTCTTCATATTTTGGCGTGGAGGCCAAGGAGCGCCAGCGACGCAGCGGCTATGCTTTGTTAGGCGATGATGTTTTATTTAATATTAGTATGAACATTCCTTCCTAGGAAGCGGAATGATTTTACAATACTAACAAAGTTAGGATAAAATTTATCATAATCATCTTTTGTTTTTGAAGAAAAAACAATTGTGCATACTGTTTCAACAGCATCTATGTAAATAATAATCTCTTTATACTTATTTGAGAAACCTGTTAATTCATATATGTAATAATCGCCAGATAATAATGCAGTTTTTTGTATATTAGAAAATACGATATTTACTTTATTTATTTTGACATTGGGAGCTTTATTTAAAAATCCTTTCTGTTCATCTTTAATAAAGTCATTTATAGTCAAATTGCTTCCCTCTGGTCTATCAAATCCATTTGCATATATATAGGTTTGAATTTCATTAATACGATTATTTGGTTGAATAAAATGAGGAAGACCATACTGTTTGCAGATTTGTTTATTAAAAATCCATCCATTAGGCATTTCTATTGAAAAAAAGAATCTCTTGCCATGGATAATGGCTGCATCATCTGCTGCTAAAAGTGAAATGGTTACAATAAATATCGATAAAATAATTGAGAAAAATTTATTTAACATTATTAACTCCTTGATGATTATTTTAAACAATATCGCCAAAGCATTGCCTTTCCGGAATATTTTGTCAATATATTAACTTGGCATTGTTCAGGAACAGGTTCAGATAAGACATCTTGTGTCCCATGGACCGGTTTCTGGCGGCGGAGTTTCCTGGATAAAAAAAAAGAGGGGGGCCGCACCTGGCAGCCCCCGGGTATGTTGTTAAACTGTTTTTCTGCTGTTTCCTGCTAATTGACGGGCGATTCTGTATGCCTGTCGCTTCAGAGAGGGTATTCCGAAGGTGGCGAGACTGAAGAAATGATAATAATCTTTAACTTGTTCGATCTTCGAGACCTCAAGAGGTTTCGGATTTTTCTCAAGTCCATATTTTTCCGGATCATCTTTTAAAATTGTAATAACCCTAAGGCCACCGAATTGACTTTTACCATAGATACTTGCTTTGGGGTATTTCACCTTAACCTGGGAAAGTCGTTGTTCCGCCTCATTCAGCATTGATTGCCTTGGCCCGAATGTGAGAGCCCCTGTGGGGCATGTGAAGACACAGGCGGGTGTTTCTCTTCCGGTTGTAATGCAGGCATTACATTTATAGGTTTTGTCCTTTTTTAAAAAGCTGTTTTCTGAATAGGTGTTTCCAGAAATACCGGGGACATTGTATATACATTCACTGACGCATGCTCCACATCCGATGCACTTATTCTGATCGATCACTGTCCAGCCATCTTTCTTGGATATAGCCTTCTCCGGACAGATTTTAATACAGTTTGCATCCTGACAATGATAGCATTTTTTATGCATAATAGTCCAGACAGGTTGCTTTTCATTGCTCCTGTCAAGATCGAAAAATTTAACATGGTTCCAGGTTATTGCTGATAGTTCTTTCGGATTGGTGTATTCTGTTCCACCGAAGAAGACCGTCTTTTCACCTGGAAGATTGTTCCACTGTTTGCAGGCGACCTGGCATCCCCTGCAACCGGTACATTTAGTTGTATCGACTAAAAAAGCGTTATCTGACATTATTATACCTCCTTATGCCTTGTGTATATCAACAAGGAATGCCTTGTATTCGGGGATCATTGTATTGGCGTCACCGATATGCGGTGTCAGCTTGTTCGCAATTGCACCCGATGCAGCTCCTCCCGGACCAAAATGCCATGGAAGAGCCACCGCTTCGATTTTTTTCCCGTTAAGATCATAAGCTTTCATACGTTTTGTAACAAGAGCGTAGACCTCAATTTCCCCGCGTTTTGATTTGACTTTAACCCTGTCACCGTTTTTGATGCCTTTCTTCTTAGCCAGTTCCGGGCTTATTTCACAAAACATATCAGGGACAAGTTCATTGAGCCAGGGAAGATTGCGTGTCATGGCCCCGGCCTGCCAGTGTTCCACCATACGGAATGTCGTTGCCACATAAGGGAATTGTTCACTGGTTCCGAATTCTCCCGCTACGGTGGGTAAAATGACTGCTGCGGGATTTACTTTTTGCCTGTTCATAGAGAACGGAACCGGGCTTTCCATGGGCTCATAATGTTCGGGGAAAGGACCGTCAGCAAGGTCTTTTGAGAATATTTTACCGACACCTTCAGAATTCATGATGAAAGGATTTTTTTTCGTCGGGCCGTCCTTTGGTGCTCCGTCAATGATATCGCCTTTCCATTCTGCCCCGTTCCATTTGACTACCCATTTTGACGGTGCCCAGGGTTCTCCCTTCCGGTTGACGCTGGCCCTGTTATACAGAATCCTGCGATTGACGGGCCAACACCATGCCCATTCAGGATACATACCGAGCTTGTTTGATGCGTCTTTTGTCCCGCGCCTGGCGGTCATGTTTCCTTTCTCCGTATAACAGCCGCTGAAAAGCCAATTTCCGCAGGACGTGGAGCCATCATCCTTAAGCTTGACAAAGTTTTCCATGAGCCTGCCGGTTTTCATGTCATACCCATTCATTTCTTTGATTACCAGATGAACATCGGGCTCCTCCTCGCCGTGAGGTGTATAATTCCAGCTGGCCTTCAGTATCGGGTCGGGCAGTGCTGATTTCTTCCCATTTTTTATATCCTTTGCATAGAGATCACGTATTTCTCTGAAAAGAGCGTCAAGAAGCCAGAGGTCGGATTTTGCTACACCCGGTGCATTGACCGCTTTGTATCTCCATTGTACCCACCTTCCTGAGTTGCTGATACTCCCCTCTTTTTCCACTGAAGAGGCCATGGGCAGAAGGAAGACCTCTGTTTTTATTGTTACAGGATTGCCCCCGGCTTTTTCTGTCCAGAATATTGAGGTGTCTGTTTCCCACAGGTCTGCGCATACCAGCCAGTCGAGTTTCGCGAGAGCCCTGGCTTCCTTGTTACTGTTAGGGCCTCCCACAAGAGGATTTTGGCCCATGGCAATGAGTCCTTTGATCTGACCCGCAAGCATATCCTCGAAGAGAACGATATGAGGATAGGGTTTACTTGCCTTGGGCAGCCAGTCATAACAGAAATCATTTTCTTTTATGGCGGCGTCTCCATACCATGCCTTGAGAAGACTTACAAGGTATTTCGGTTTATGCTGCCACCAGTTTACACTCATGGGATCGTTGTTTTTCGGTGTGTTGTTTTTGATATAGGTTTCGAGATTTATGTCTTTTTGGGTGCGGGGTATGCCAAGATAACCGGGCAGAATATGCCAGAGGATGCAATTATCAGTGGAACCCTGCACATTTGATTCACCTCTCATTGCGTTTATGCCGCCTCCTGCCACGCCGATGTTGCCCAGGAGAAGCTGCAGCACCGCATAAGATCGAATATACTGCACGCCGACTGTGTGCTGTGTGGTTCCCATTGCATACATGATTGTAGCAACTTTGTCTTTTTTATAAGTCGATGTGAAGAGATCGGCGATTTTGAGGAAAGTATCTTTATCGCATCCCACGATGGAGCAGACCTTTTCAGGGGTATATCGGGCGAAGTGAACTTTCATCAGCTGATACACGCAATTTGAATCTTTAAGAGAATTATCTTTTTTGGGAATTCCCTTTTCATCCAGCTGATATCCCCAGGAGTCTTTGCTGTATTTTCTTTTTTCGGCGTTATAACCGGTAAAAAGCCCCTGTATATCATTATATGAAAAATGAGGATCAATCAGATATGGGGCATTTGTGTATTCAACAACATATTCCTTCTGTATACGGTCATTCTGCAGGGCATAATTGATAATACCGCTTATAAAAGCAATGTCCGTACCTGGTCTCAGTGTTGAATAGATATCGGAAAGCGATGAAGTCCGGGTATATCGGGGATCGATATTTATAAGTATTGCCCCCTTTTCCATGGCTTTGGATACCCATTTGAATGAAATAGGATGGTTCTCCGCGGCATTGCTTCCGATTATCATAATGACATCAGCATGCTGGATGTCAATCCAGTGATTTGTCATTGCTCCGCGTCCAAAGGAGGCGGCGAGTGCGGCTACTGTTGATGAATGGCAAATTCGTGCCTGATGTTCCAGGTATGAAATTCCCAGTATTCGGGCCATCTTGGACCACATATAACACTCTTCATTGTCCAGTGCGGCTCCGCCCAGGCCAGCAAGGCCCGCAGCCCTGTTAACGGTAAAATTTCCTTCCTTTTCTATGAAAGTATCGTCACGTACTTTCTTAACTCTTTCGGCAATCATCGGAATAGCTTTTTCCCAGCTTATTTCTTCCCACTCGGTGCCATAGGGTCTTCTGTATTTTACGGTTTTAAGCCGTCTGTCAAGGGGGTTGACGGCTACCTGATACAGGGAGCTACCCTTGGCACAGAGGGTTCCCTTGTTTATGGGGTGATCAGGGTCGCCCTCGATATTTATCACCTTACCATTTCTTGTAGAAACGATAAGACCACAGCCAACACCACAATAAGGACAGATCGTGGTGCTTTCACGGGTTCCACGAAGCTTATCACTGTCTGAAGCACACCCTGTCATTAGTGGTGTTCCACCGAAAAATGCGGCAGCGGCACTCACACCGCCAAGTTTGAAGAATTCTCTTCTGGTAACGGACATAGAAATCCTCCTATATTTGTTTTTTATGGTACAGGAAGGATCTGATCATAGAATATAAATATTCTACTGATACTGAGAACTTTGTGGATCAGGACGAGGTTGTTCAGGGGATGGAAATCTTCTTAATTTAAGAAGGAATTGTATGTTTTTCCTGGAAGGTCATCCGAACCGTGAGAACCTTCCTTCTCCACTGATTCTTACCTTCCTTTAAAATTATAATACACAGTACCTGTGTAGTTAAGTATGGTAGTCAATGTTTCAGCCAACTGGCATGATAGCCATGTTGTGCTCATTGACGAATTTTTAGTAGAAAAACTGCCATAAATTAAAGCTCCTTTTTTTAAATTAGTGTTTTTATTTTTTTCTGTTTTTACAAAATTTAGGGTTATATGCCTGATGATATGAGGTGGTTGATTGTGAAAATATTCCCTGTACCGCATCAGGTTTGCACTACTATCATTTGAAGAATGAATTCGATTAGTGCATGAGGGGGTATATGTCACGAGCAGACATTTCATACTTTTATATACCATACGAATTGCAGCTCTTCTTTCCAAAGCAGGGGAGGCGCTATAATTTCTTATAGAGCCCATAGGCCTTTTACCATGGAATTGTAGTATCTTTAGGTAAAAAGACTCGAAGAGAATTACAGGTAAATATTTAGGGGATACCGTACATTTGTCAATGATTATAAATATAAATATTTAATATTTATAAAATAGATTAATGATTCTCAACCTCCATGAGCGCCGCGTCCTGATACGCGTGGAAGAAGCGCTGGCAGAAGGCATCCCACCGCCGACAGACATCCATGGTTGTTTCAACCAACTGGAGAAGGTTCGCGTGTGATACCAGTTCCGCCATCTCCGTTCCCAGTTCATGAATGATTGCGCTGTCATTGCCTTTAAGGATATCGGCGGTGAATTCCATGGGGCTGTACCATTTGGAAATCCTCTGGAAATCCCGGTGCATCTGCATGAGCAGCACGTTGCGCGGGCCTTCCCATAGTTCGTTCACCGCGGAGTCGCGGTACAGCCGCGGCAGCGATGAGAAGTCCTCCATGACGCCATGTCCGCCGAAGACCGACATGCAGCTGCGGATAACGTCCGTGGTGTCCCAGGCGGCTGTTATTTTCTGCAGCATTATAAGTTCCCAAATTTTAAAAAAGCATTGCCTCTCCGGAACATTTTATCAATATATTAACCTGCTTGATCACCGGGATCAGTTTCGGATAAGACATCATTAGTCCCCTGGACTGGTTTCCGGCGATGGAGTTTTCTGGATATCCAATAGATATTTTCCCCGTCATAAAGAGATTCATCGAATTTTCCGCATTAAAATACTTGACGCTATGATGTTTTATAAGTATATTGTAATTGGTCGGACCAATGGACCATCGGACCAATATTGGAGCCAGAAAACCCATGACACAGAAGCTGAAAACGCTGATTCCCGTAAATAAGAGCAGGCTGCATGAGGAAATTGTTCTTCAGATCGAAAAAAAGATTATATCGGGCGAACTGGCAGCCGGAGATAAACTTCCCGCCGAGCGCGAACTTGCCGCAAGCCTCGATGTAAACCGTTCAACGGTACGTGAAGCCCTGAAAAAACTGGAAATGCTGGGACTCATCGATATTCACCATGGTGACGGCATCTATGTGCGCAATTACCTGGAGAGCGGCAACCTGGAACTGCTGAAAACGCTTATCTACATGGGAGACCGCATCAATGTCGGCATTCTGGCAAACCTGCTTGATGTGCGGAGAATCATGGGTGCTGAAATGGCAGGCCGAGCAGCCCTGTACAGAACCGAAGAGCATCTGTCGGAGCTCAGGTCCGTCATTGATTCTGAGACGGAAGAGACCGTTCTCGAGGGAGACCTGCGCGTGCATCACATCATCGGAAAGGCCAGCGGGAACCTTCTCTATGTATTCATACTGAACTTTTTCAACCAGGTGTACCGTGATTACGGGTATCTCTATTTCGATGACCGGGAGAATAGCCGCCGGTCACTGGAATTTCACCAGAATATTCTCGACGCGCTTGAGAATCGTGACGATGCAAGGGCAAAAAAAATAATGGCCGATGTGCTGCTCTATACGGAGGAGCGCATCTATAAAAAATACCGGGAGATAAATGGTCTCTCATGACCCGAGGAGGATCCCTGATGAAGCGTTTTATTGAAGAGTATGCGGAAAAAGAGTTTGATCTTGTTATCGTGGGAGGCGGCATCACGGGCGCGGCAGTGGCATACGATGCGGCAGGCAGGGGCCTGTCCGTGGCCCTGGTGGAAAAGGGGGATTTCGGTTCAGCCACCTCGTCGGCCACGTCAAAAATGATTCACGGCGGACTCCGGTATCTGGCCACGGGAGAATTCGGCCTGGTCCGGGAGTCCCTGCGGGAGCGGCGCATCCTGGAAAATATCGCTCCGAATTTTGTCTATCCCATGCCTGTCATGTTCACATCGAGTGATTCCCGTCTCTCGAACAATAAATGGTTCATTGAAATCGGCATGATCCTCTATGATATTCTTTCTCTGGATAAAGGGCGGACATGGGATAAAAGCAAAAAGCTGCCCATGCACCGCATGGTCTCCAGGAACAGGGTGCTGAAAATGGAACCCAATGTAAAGAAGGAGGGACTCACCGGGGCGGCCATGTACCATGACTGTGTCAGCATCTCCCCGGAACGGCTCACCCTGGCGTTTATCAAATCGGCGGTAAAATACGGCGCGCAGGTATCCAACTACACAAAAGCCGTGGATTTTCTCAGCAACGGCAGGGACGGCGATCACCGGCGCATAACGGGAATAAGGGTGAAGGATCTGATAAAAAACAAAGAGCATGATATCCGGGGTAAACTGGTGATCAACTGCGGCGGTCCCTGGGCCGATATCCTTCTTCACCTGGCCGGGGGGAAAAAGGCCGATGAAAAACTGCGGCGGTCCGAGGGCATTCACATTATAACGAAAAAACTCATCAACGATCATATCGTGGGCTCAACCACGGCTGCGGGGAAACACTTTTTTCTCATTCCCTGGAGGAACCATTCTCTGATCGGCACTACGGACACGGAGTATATCGGAAGCCCCGACGAATACCGCGTTACGCGAAAGAGTATCGAGGCCCTTATATCGGAAGTGAACGAGTCTTTTGGAGACGGCTCCCTTATACAATATGATGATATTCTCTACACCTATGGCGGGCTTCGGCCCCTCGTGGAAGACCAGACCGAGGATGTCTACGAGTCTTCCCGCAAGTACGAGATATACGACAACAAAAAGGACGGCCTTGACGGCCTGGTAACCGTGGAAGGCGGGAAATACACCACGAGCCGGAAACTGGCCGGCGGCGTCATGAAAACGGTACAGAAAAAAATGGGCAAAAAAATCGGCAGGGAGATCACTGCGGAGGAATATCTCGCGGGAAGCGAGATTCCCGACATGGAGATGTTCGTCCTGGAATGCAAGAAGAAATATAACGGTTTCCGCGATTCTCATGTGGAGTATCTCAGCCGGATTTACGGCAGGGAACTGGACGCGGTCATGGCCATAGCCGGTGAAAAAAAAGAATGGGCTGCGCCCCTGAACGGCGACGGGGAAATGCTGGCCCAGGTGATATATGCCATACGAAACGAAATGGCTCTGACCCTGAAGGACATTATCTTCAGGAGGACCGGCCTGGGCACGCTGGGTCATCCCGGCGACACGGTCCTGAAAAAAATAGCTGACACGGCGGCCCGGGAGCTGAAGTGGGATGAGAAGCGGAAGAAGACAGAGATAAAAGAGGTTCTGGACCAGTTGCGGATTCCGGAATAGACCGATTACCGTGGAAGCGGCGGCTTCCCGGCAAGGTGGCGAAGCCTCTGGTGAGGCACTATCATACAAAGCATGAAAGAAACGGAGGATAACATGAGCGAGAAAAAGGGTTTTCAACCGGACTGGATGGAGGATGCCCCGGTGCAGGGTTCCTACCGATCGATATTCAAGTGGGGCGATCCCCTGGGATTCAAGCATCCCAATCCGAAACTGTATCGGGAACTGAAGGAAGTCTTCAGTCTCACCGATGATGATTTCCGTGAAAAGGAGAGTACGGGCAATGAACCGGTCCGCTATAAGCAGCCCGTGAAACTGAGCCGTGCGCAGGCCGCAAAGCTGGCGAAGATCGTCGGTGATGAGAATGTATCCTCCGATGATTATGACCGGCTCAAGTTTTCGGCCGGAAAAACCGTTGAGGAGTCCATGCTGCTCAGGAACGGGAAGGTGACCAGGGTTTCCGATCTCGTTGTCCATCCCCGCGGCAAAGAGGATGTGCGGGAGATCATTGCCTACTGCAACCAGCAGAAGATTCCCGTCTATGTCTACGGCGGCGGGTCCTCGGTGAATTTCGGCCTCTACCCGGCCAGGGGAGGTGTGACCCTGGTGCTGTCGACGCACATGAATAAAATACTTGAGTTCAATGAAACAAACCAGACCGTGCGCGTCCAGGCAGGCATGATGGGTCCCGCCTTTGAGAAGGCCCTCAACAACGCGCCGAAAGAGTTCGGTGCGAAAAGAAGCTACACCTGCGGACACTTTCCCCAATCCTTCGAATACTCATCCGTGGGCGGCTGGATCGTGACTCTCGGTTCCGGGCAGCAGTCATCGTATTACGGCGATGCCTATGACCTGGTTCTCAGCATGGAAATCGTGACGCCTGCGGGCACCGTCCGTACCCTGGATTACCCGGGAACCGCCACGGGCCCGAAGATCACTGATATGCTCAAAGGCAGTGAAGGGACCTTCGGCGTGGTTACCGAGGTAACCTGGAAAATATTCCGGTATATGCCGGAAAACCGGAAATACTTCGGATACATTTTCCCCACCTGGGATGATGCCGTCAACGCGAGCCGGGAAATAGCCCAGGGTGAATTCGGCATGCCCGCCGTATTCAGGATCTCGGACCCTGAGGAGACCCACATAGGCCTCAAGCTCTACGGCATCGACGGGACCATTTTTGATAAGCTCATGACCCTGCGGGGATACAAGCCCATGGAGCGCTGTCTCTTCCTGGGTTCGGCCGACGGAGAAAAGCGTTTTACCGCCAACATCCACCGGCAGGTGAAGAAGATATGCAAAAAGCACGGCGGCATGTATCTCACGGGTTTTGCCACGAAGCAGTGGGAGCCGGGCCGGTACCGGGACCCCTACCTGCGTGAGGATCTTCAGGATTACGGAATCGTGATCGATACACTGGAGACGGGCGTGAAATGGGACAACCTTCACCGGGTACACCAGGAGGTGCGCAAGTTCATAAAGAACAGGCCCCGCACGGTATGCATGACCCACTGCTCGCACTTTTATCCCCAGGGAACCAACCTGTATTTCATCTATTTCATGAAGGTGAAGGACGTGAAGGAATACATGGCCTTCCAGGACGGCATCATCGATGCCATCGAAAAAAGCGGCGGTTCCCTGTCGCATCATCACGGGGTGGGGCGGATGATCGGTCCCTGGATGGAAAAACATCTCGGGAAAGAACAGATGGATGTTCTCAGGACCCTGAAGGGACATTTCGATCCGAAGAACATCATGAATCCCGGCGGGCAGATGGGACTTGATCTGAAAGGAACGGACTGGCGGAAAATAAAATAGCAATGAACCGCAAACCAGAATGATTATCAGAGGATGTTATGGGAAAGAAATATCATACCGTGAGAAAAGCCCTGGACCGGAAGGGATTCAAAAGCATTGAGGCTGCTGAATGGCGTTCGTCCATAGTGCTCACGGGAACGGTCAAAACGTGGGATGAAAAGATAAACGCCGGTTATGCCGCGGCAGGCAGGGGCTACAAGGCCGTGGTAAACGATATAGAGGTCCCCGGCGTCCCGGTTGATGCCATGTCGGTGCCGGATCTTCGGGACTCATTTCTCGAGGGCCGGCATTTTGACGCAGTGATCATCGGGGGAGGAATTACCGGTGCGGCCATCGCCCGCGAGCTTTCCCGGTATGATATATCCATTGCCCTTTTTGAAAAGGAGGAGGATATGGCCAAACACGCCTCGGGCCGCAATGACGGCATGATACATGACGGTTTCGCAGCTAAACCGGGGACGAAAAAGGCCCGCTACAATGTACGCGGAAACCGCCTCTATTCACGCGTCACAAAGGAACTGGGTGTGGAGTTTTACCGGCCCGGCTCCATGATTCTATTCAGCAATCCTCTTATGAGGCTGGCCGTTCCCATCATGAAGGCCAGGGCCAGGAAAAATGACGTGGACGGGTACCGCTATCTCAGCCGTAAAAAAGTGGCGCGCATGGAACCCTGGCTCATAGATAAACAGTACGGTGCCTTTTATCTTCCCTCGGCGGGAGTTCTCTCCCCTTACAAAATGGTGATAGCCTTTGCTGAAAACGCCGTGCAGAACGGTACCGCCGTGATTTTGAGTACCGTGGTGACGGGCTTTGACATGAAGGACAGTCATATCGAAAAAATACGGACGAACCGGGGGAGCTGTACAGCCGGTGTCGTCATCAACGCAGCCGGTATATGGGCCGATACAATAGCCGGGTATGCCGGTGATCGCTTTTTTTCCCTGCACGGGAGAAAGGGGACCGATGTCATCATGGATCTCAAGACAGGACAATATCAGCATCATATAGCGGCCATGCCCAAACTGGAGCAGACGAATTCAAAGACCAAGGGAGGCGGTCTGGTCATGACGCCCGAGGGAAACATTCTTGTCGGTCCCACGGCGCGGGAGGTTTCCTACCGTGAAAATTATGCCACGGACCCCGGTGATATTAACGAACTGATGCATCACATAGAGTTGAACCGGAAGCTTGACCGGTCCCAGATAATAACCTATTTCGCCGGTATACGGGCCTGCACGTACGAGGAGGATTTCATCATCGAGGCCTCGGAGCACGTGGATAACCTGGTCCACGCCGCGGGCATTCAGTCGCCGGGGCTTGCCTCGGCACCGGCAATCGCCGAGGATATCGTGAAAATATCCCTGGGAATCCTGGGTAAAAAAATGACCGTCAATGAAAAGAAAAATTTTAATCCTATACGGAAAGGTATACCGGTCCTGAAAAACATGCCTCTTGATGAGCGCGATCTCTTCATCAGGCGGAACCCGGCCTACGGCAGGATCGTCTGCCGCTGCGAGGAGATTTCCGAGGGTGAAATCCGCGATGCCATGCGCTCTCCCATTCCCGTGGCCACCATGGACGGCCTGAAGAGAAGGGTCAGGGTGAGCGCGGGACGATGCCACGGCGGGTTCTGCACGCCGCGCGTCCTGGAGATAATGGCCGAGGAACTGGGCGAAGATATAACAGGCATCACCAAGAAGGGTCCGGGTTCGCCCTTCTTTTTCGGCCATACCAAGGAGGAGCGTGAGTACCGGGGACGAACGGTGAAAACGATCAGCGGCGGAGGACAGGCATGAGAACGGAAAAGGAATGGGATGTAATCGTAATAGGCGGCGGACCGGCGGGGCTGGCCTCGGCTGTATCGGCCCATGATGCCGGTGCCAGGGTCTGCGTCATTGAACGGGAGGAGCGGCCGGGAGGCATCCTGAAACAGTGCATCCATGACGGGTTCGGTCTTGTCCGGTTCAAGGAAAAACTCACGGGGCCCGAGTATGCCTCGCGGTATGTGGACATGGCCCGGGAACGGAATATCCCCGTTTTCCTCAATTCATTTCTCACGGAAATATCCCGCCATGATGATTTGTATCACCTTGCGCTGGTGAATAAAAAAGAGGGTGTTTTTTATTCCAGTGCAACGGCGGTGATCATGGCCATGGGATGCCGCGAGAGGACCTCGAGGCAGATATTCATCCATGGGAGCAGGCCGGCCGGAGTGCTGTCCGCGGGGCTGGCCCAGTACTTCATAAATATACAGGGACTCATGCCGGCGAAAAAGTGCGTGATTCTGGGCTCGGGGGATATAGGCCTCATCATGGCGCGGCGCCTCATGCTTGAAGGGGCCGAGGTGGAGGGCGTGTACGAGATACAGAAAGAGCCATCGGGGCTCACGAGAAATATCGTGCAGTGCCTGGAGGATTTTAACATCCCCCTCCATCTCGGTACGACGGTGACACAGGTCCACGGCGAAAAGCGCGTCGAGGGCGTGACTGTTGCGGCCGTGGATGAAAAGTTCCGGCCCATACCGGGAACGGAGCGCCGTATCGACTGTGACACCCTGATACTTTCCGTGGGTCTCATTCCCGAAAACGACATTCTCGATCCCCTCGACGTGGCCATGGACGGAAAAACAAAGGGACCCGTTGTGGACCACACCATGATGACCATGCGTGACGGGATTTTCTCCTGCGGCAACGCGCTGCACGTGAACGATCTCGTGGACTATGTTTCCGAGAGCGGTGAAATAGCGGGACAGCGCGCGGCGGCATACGCGCGGGACAGCCTGCGCGAGCGGAAGCTGGTGCCGGTGCAGCACCGCGGACATGTCATGTATACGGTGCCCCAGTTTATCGACACGAGCAGTATACATGAGGCAATTCTCTATTTCCGCAGCAGCAAAACGTTCACCGATGCTCGGCTGCGCGTTATGGCCGGAGATATCGAACTCGTGACGAAGAAATACCGCATCGTGAAACCGCCCGAAATGGAACGGGTTGTGCTGAAAATGGAGGATATCCCCAAAGACGCCGGGGAAATCACGGTAGAACTGCGGGAGGAACAGTAGAATGGAAAGTAAAACAGCTGTTATAACCTGCATATCCTGTCCCCTGGGATGCGCCATCGAGATAGAGCGGGCCGGTGAAGAATTTACGGTGCAGGGGAACCGGTGCAAAAAGGGAAAGGACTATGCGCAGCAGGAACTGGTGTGCCCCATGAGAAGCATCACTTCAACGGTGCAGACATCTTTCCGCGATTTTCCCCGACTCAGTGTGAAGACCGACCGGGAGGTGCCCCTGCGGGAGATATTCCGTTTCATGACGGTCATAAACGGGATAATCGTGAATAAAAGGATGAAGCCGGGAGATGTTGTAGCCCGGGGACTGTGCGGCATCGAGGTGAATCTTGTTGCCACGGGGGACATGTCGGAGATAGCGGTGTAACCGAAAGCAATTATAATGAGAGTGAATGAAAGAGGCCGTTGTGAAATAAAATAATATGCGGCTTCTTTTTATATTTTATATTTTTAATTTAAAAAAACTTTGCCTGTCCGGAATATTCTGCTAATAATCTGACATATTGGTCATCAGGAACGGGTTCCGATTCTTCGACAGGCTCAGCACAAGTAAGATGTGTTGCGTCCCATGAATCGGTTTTTAATGACGGAATTTCCTGTATATCAACGAATCGCCCGGAACAAACGAACTTAAAGACTTCAAAAATAATAGAATAGAACGTACGTTAAGCTATTACCTATACCTATTTAACACCAGGAAATGAAGTAACATATTCTATGCTGAAATCCTCAAATGAATCTACAAACTGAACGGTAAAATCAGGAAAAGACTCAACAATCTCCCACTTACCACATGAGGAAGGAAACGAGGTAACAGTTTCAACTTTTAAATCAGGAAAGGATTTAACAACCTTGACTTTAAAATCCGGGAAGCTGTTTACTATTTTAACCTTGCCGTAAAGGTTTTTCCCTTTGTAAGTACAATCACTGCCAATCTTTCCGGCTGAAGAAGGATTCAATAGCACTAAAGATATTGCCAAAAATGAGACAGTACCAAAAACAATAATCCGTTTCATGAAACACCTCCAATGTAATAACAGGAATAGTACTGATAACCAGGTACTTTATAATAAAAATATCCTGAGAAATACCAATTTCTCTGATAGCATAAAATAAAAATCAAATACTTTACGAATAGTACTCCTTTAAATAGCTAAAAATTTAAAAATCCTTGCCTGTCCGGAATATTCCGCTAATAAAATAATTTGACATATCGGTCATCAGGAACGACCTTGCGATGCTTCGACATCGGTTGGTGCACTTCGACTGGCTCAGTGACAGTGTCGAACCACGGCACAAGTAAGATGCGGTGTGTCCCATGAATCGGTTTCTGACTCAGGAAATTATTGTATATCATGTCAAAGTCAATCCTCTATACGTGCATTCAATGGTCTCTGACATAAACGGCTTTTCAGAGCCAGCACCTGTTGTAAAATCGATACATGTATTTTAATTGCCGCTATTTAAAAGAAAAATAAAATGCTTTCTCTGCCGTTCTTTCCCTCTCTGCAGCATATTCACGTCGTATAATAAAGACAAAATTATTATAATGTAGAAAATTAACCTCTTCTATGTTTAAAATTATACTTATTAAAAAATTGTAGACTAATAATACGGCCATCCGTAAACTGTGGCACAAATATTGCATATTAATATATTGTTGTATCTCGTGTGGAAAAAATCAGACATAGAATATGCGCCAAATCAGGCGGCCGGAAGGGCTTACCTGACTGTTGAACTATTTGAATAGCCCTGGAGGCTCGTCCGTGAAAGCAAAGTCGAGAATTAAAGTAGGAATTATCGGCGCAGGTAACTGTGCAAAATCACTTGTCGAAGGAATTCAATATTATATCCAGAACCCCGAAGACAAAGTCGGTCTGATGTATGAAGATATCGGGGGATATACGGCCAACGATATAGAATTCGTAATCGGTTTTGACATCGATCCGCGTAAAGTGAACAAGCCGCTTGGCGTAGCGCTTCGTGCCGCGCCAAATTGCGCGATGGATCATGTCCGGGAAATCGACAACACCTGTATTGCCGAAGGAACCATGGTTTACTGCGCACCTGTAATGGACGGTGTAGCGCCTCACATGCTTCAGTATCCGCAGGATGTATCATTCCGCTCAAGTGACGAACCCGCAAAAACGGTTGATGAAATCATCGCCCTTATAAAAGACACAAAAGTCGATGTGCTCATCAACTATCTCCCCGTAGGATCCGAAGAGGCGACACGATTCTGGATCGACATTGCGATCAAAGCCGGTGTTCATTTTGTCAACTGCATCCCCACCCTCATCGAGACAAAGGAAACACAGGTTGTTGAACAGCGTTTCATCGACGCGGGATTGACAATCGTCGGCTCTGATATGCGCTCCGCCTGGGGAGCGTCGCGCATGTCTGAAGTGCTCCAGGGCGCGATGCTTGATTCCGGCCTTATGATCACGCAGCATATACAGATGAATATGGCTGCCGGCTCCACCCAGGGGCAGGAAAATATACGCACCGGCAGAACCGCGAATACCGACTTTCTCAATATGGCGAAACAGGAGCGGCTCGTGAACAAACATATCTCCAAGGAGAATGTACTCAAAGGGCAGAATATCGTCCGCGACGAATCGATCTGCGGGATGACCCTTTTCGCCGGTCCGTCACTGACCGTTCAGCAAAAGCCGGGCGGGAGATATATCGGCTCGGACAACAAGATCGCAAACTTTGACATCGTCGCTTACGGATTCGCCGGGGCGCGCTTCGAAATGACGGCTCGTCTGTCCGTGCAGGATTCCCCGAACTCGGGAGGAGTCGTGGTTTCCGCAATTCGCTTCTGCAAGGTCGCATCCGAGATGGGGATCGTCGGATTCCTGAGAGGCCCGTCGGCGTGGACACAGAAGACTCCGCCGCTCCAGTTAAAGACACAGGACGCGAAATTCGAATGTGACGCCCTCGCGCGCCGCGTCCTCACGGACCTCACGACTCCCCAGTTGAAAGACCGTAAACCGAAGGCGAAAGATTTACCCTATACCTTCCAGAATGGTAAAAATGATTATGAATAAAACCCGGGAAGAAGGCCTTATATAAACGCCCGCGAATAACTGAGGGTGTTTATATCTTTCCATTTACATTTATTCAAATGGAAAAAATACTCTGCCCGTCTGGAACCTTCTGTAATCAATAATAAGAAACCGCACTGCGCCCGGATTAAAAAAATCCGCCCGGGTACCTGCGCGCCCGGGCGGATCAAGCCATCGAATTTAATAGTAAACTCTAAAGAAACTGGGCCATCAGCCGGACCATGGTATTGACGATAGAGGTCATGTTCTCCATCTGTTCTGGAAAGTCCCTCGGGTCAATCGGGTTCTGGCAGAGGGAATCTTTTTCCCATACCGCCACTTCGTCTATAAGAGGGATGTTTGTGCCATAGGTTTCATTGATTGCTTTTGCCGATCTGTTTGCGATTATTGCATATCCGGTAGAACAGGGGTGTATGCCGTCAAGCGACATGAATCCGCCGGTAGCGTAATCACCATTTACTTTTATGCTGCTCTTTGTTCCATCGGCACGGGTAAGCAGTACTCCCGTATTTAATTCAGTGCGTATCATGGTATAAGCATCAACCAGTGCCCATCCTTCTTTTTCCGCCGTTGCGTTGATTATGTTGTTGATCGCAATAATCCGATCCTGAATTGTTTTAATCTGCTCCGGAGTGATGACATCGGCAACACAGCTTACTTCGGTCGAGAAAACCGGTACCTTCGATCCTTCAGGAATATCCGCACCTTCGGTAATCGTCGTATATTTATTATGGAGGGGCTGTAAATATGGAATCTGTGTGTTGTCGGGAAGATTGATCAGAAGAACGCCCTTGATCGATTTCTTGGCCTTTATTTTCGCCACAAGAATGTCCCAGCTCGCCTTCCACTTGTCCACTTCCGTCATAAGAAGCGCGCCGTCATCACCCATGATTGTTGCGAATATGGTGTCATTGTTGCCGATCCAGACGCTGAGAAAGGTCGGGTCCCTGTCAAGGGCCTGGTCAAGCGCCGACTTGCTCTTCAGGGGATTCAGGCCGACCACGGAAGATATAAACGGGTTTATTAAACCGACTAACTGGATCATCAGGGAGTCTGTAATATCAGTGATTTTCTTCGTTCCATCATATGCTATTATATCATCCAGTGTCGCCCCTGATATGCCAAAATTGTTCAGGTTGTCCTGGTCGTCATAACCGTCTACACGGTGCCAGTACAACATCGTTTTAATCAGCTTTGATATGGTGATCGACCAGGTATCGTACCAGCCGTTTTTAAATGAGTCCTCGGGATTGGGCATTCCGATGCCGGGAAACGCCACAAGGGGCTGGTTGAATTCGGTATTCATGGCCCGGGCAAGCTGCGCAGGATAACTGTAATACTGCCTGTTCTCTTCGACATTGATACCCTGGCATCCATGAGTAAGGCTGTCTCCAATGGAAACATACGTCTTAAAAAACTCCTTCTGCTCTGCTGCGGAAATTTCTGTCCCGGTCGAATCGACCTGCGTTCCCGTAGTGCAATTTTCCGCATTTAAAGTAGAATCCGGTGCATTGGCGACATCGCAGGAAAGCATGAATCCGCAAGCTATTATCCAAAAAGCAAATACCAGTGAAAGCCTTCTCATAAACAACCCCCTATACCTAATGCTATTGTATTTAATATGAAACACCCGGTGTTTTTTAAAACCGTCCGGATGGTAAATTGTTAAATAGAATATACTGTCTGTTCAGATTTTAATCATCAGGATTTAGAAATCCTGATATTATTTACTATGGCCAATTATGAATGTATGCAAATGGTAAAAGCTGGAGGAGCCATATGCCAAGCCGGTGTTTTACTTATGGTGCTTTTCAAGCATCTGATAAAACTTTGCAGGGTGCCGGGAGCCGGATTCGTGTAGAAAAGCAGGTTGGAAACACTAAAAATATAAAAAGCCAAACCTGTCTGGAACTAATTCACCTGTTTCGGCAGATTCAGCACAAGAAATAGATAAAGTATCCCTTTGACCAGGTTCAGGCGGTGGAAATTCCTGCATATCCTGTCAAAGTCAATCTTCTATGCATACACTTAACGGTCAGACATGAACGGCGTGCCAACGGGCGCACGCCGTTTCTTCATATAAATTCATTACTTGCCGCGTCCGTCAATCTTTCTTACGCGCTCTATGACAAAATCGGTCATCGGGGTGGCCGATTGAACAGCTTTTTTTACAACAGGCTTTTTCGCTTTGGGTGCGGCTTTTTTTGCAACAGGCTTTTTCGGTTTTGCCGGAGCCTTGGGTTTGCTTGCCGATTTTTTTACAGCTTTTTTCACGGCCTTTTTAGCGACTTTTTTTACAGCCGGTTTTTTCGCTTTGGGCGCAGCTTTTTTAGCGGCAGGCTTTTTCGGTTTTGCCGGAGCCTTGGGTTTGCTTGCCGATTTTTTCTTCGCCGTGGTTTTTTTTGCTGACTTTACTTTTTCCATTATGACTGCTCCTCTTATTTAATAAATTTATTATTCAATCAATTGGTACACACTATGTAATATCATCCTTGCCGGTTCCACGGAACACGATAAGTGGTATATGAAATCATTATCGGCAATAAGCATGAATAAGTATTTATTTAAATCTTATTTATTGTAAAGTCTACTATTCTTTTGTTCTGCCTCTTTTTTTTCTGAATTCGTCTATGAACTCCCGGGAAGAGACATGCTTGTCAACGAACGTTACAATGTAGGATTCCCGGTATCGTGGAGGAATCAGCGTAAGGGGCCACATATGCTTAACGATGATGTCCTTTTCAATGTCATTGACGGTAAAATACTTCATTGAATTTTCAAGTGCGATGCGGGGATGTTCCACGCCATGGTATTTGTCCCGGTGAAGTTCGGGCTCGTCATGATTACGCCAGTCATACAGAAAAAAGTCGTGAAGTAATCCCCCCCGGGCGGCAGATATATAATCCAGATTCAAATACTTGCAGGTCCTGTAAGCAATATATGACACGGCTTTTGCGTGTTCATAAATCGATGAGTTGTGATGGAAGAAGTTTTTGAGCTTTAAAAATTCCTGGTGCTCGAGAATATCTTTGACTATATTGTTATATTCTTCGCTGTCGGGCCGCCTTTCATGCATTGCCGATTCCACAATGTCAGACATTTTACCCATAGCGGCATTTACTCTCAGTTTGATGTTTTTACCGAGGTTTTCATCAAGCTTCCTGTTGAGGTCAGGGAAAGCTCCGAGAATCCGTTTGAATGAACCAAGTATCCGGTCAACTTCGGCGTTATTGAGGGTGACATATTTTTCATACAGGTAGCGCAAATTGGCCCTGAACCTGTTCAGTGAAACAACTGAGGCGGATAAATCAGAGATAAAATAGACACCCAGCAGGCCGGTTATTGCCGAAGCCTGACCGCTTCCCATGCGGTATACATTTTTTGCAATGAACGGCTGCAGCAGATAGACAAGGGCCATAGCCAGAATACCCCAGGCCAGTGAAAACTTCAGGCATATCTTGCCATTGATATTAAGCGTGCTGTCTGAATAATCCCATAATTTGAGGTCGAATAATCTTTCGAATATTTCCCCGGTTATATATTCGATCACGGAGAGTAGAATTACATAAACGGTGAATTGCACAGCCATGTGCAGATCACCGATGTAATTCTGCACACCGAGAATCAGCAGGGCGCCTGTTCCGTAAACGGGAACAAAGGGTCCGAAAAGAAATCCCGGGTTAATGAGACGTTTCTGCGTCCATGATCTGTAGACGAGCTCGATCAGCCACCCGATAAAACAATAAACAGTAAAAAATACGGTAATGTATGCCGGTTCCATGTATCACCCTGTAAGTATTCTTTCTATTCGGATATAAGGGAACCTTTATAAATTAAATTTTGGAGGTTCCCTTGTGGGTACAAGCATTGGAAAAATCAGGTTTTATCATTCTTGTAATAATGAGAAAACCTGATTTTTAGAAGTACCCATAATATTATAATGCAAAAATAAAAAAAACAAAAATTTTTAAAATCCTTGCCAGTCTTTAATTTTCTGTTCAATATTGCGGGTACCTGAAAGATGTTCGAAGGATGGAATATTTTATGCTACAAATAAATAAAAGAATGATTGATGGTGCAGCGCATGTTTTATCCAGTGCCTTTAAAAATGATCCCCTGTTTGTTTTCTTTTTTCCCGATGCGGATACGAGGGTTGAGCTGACTTTTTATACTTTCAGATTTATCGCTGCTCATGCACAGAAAAAAGGGTTTGTTTATGCTGTGTCATCGGTGTTTGAAGGCGCGTCAATATGGCTCCCCTTTACGGCACTGAAGAGGGGCCTGGTTGACCAGGTACGGTTCGGCGCGTTAAAGATGCTGTCCTGGCAGGGAAAAGAAGCGATCGGGAGGCAGATCATGGCCAGCGAGCATATGAGGGCCATACATGCTGCAAGTCTTGGAGGGCCGCATATGTATCTTTCAACAATAGGAATTGATGAAAAATACAGGGGGAAAGGACTCTTGTCAGATCCATGCAGCCGGGACTGGAAAAAGCTGACAGGGAGAATATTCCCTGCTATCTTGACACGCATAATGAAAAAAACATTGGCCTTTATGCGAGGTACGGTTTTGAAATTGCCGCTGAATCCGTCATACCCGGCTCCGATGTGCGCCACTGGGCGATGATAAGAAAGTAAAATCGCTGTCCCGGCATAATAATTTCTTTTAATTGACAATTAGTCTATATTTCCCATCCTGTATGTATCCCATACAGTTGAAGAATAATGCCCCATGCCATCAATATCGATAATAGTCCCCACCTGCAAAGAGGCTGCCAATGTTCCTGTCCTGACGGAAAAAATCGGGAAGGTCATGAAAAAAGAATCCCTGTCATACGAAATTATTTTCGTCGATGATAATTCCGGCGACGGTATTGATTCGGCAGTCGGGAGGCTGAAAAATCAGGGATACCCGGTCAAACTGAAAATCCGTACCGATGAGAAGGGACTCTCGTCGGCTGTTATAGCCGGTTTCGGTCTGGCCGAAGGGGATTTCTACCTGGTCATGGATGCCGATCTCAGCCATCCGCCCGAAAGAATACCTGCTCTTGTGAGGCCCCTCAAGGATGGTTCCGCTGACTTTGTCGTGGGAAGCCGCTTTGTCGAAGGCGGATCGGCGTCCCATTTCAACTGGTACCGAAAGCTTAATGCCCGGGTATCAAAGATACTGGCCAGTCTTTTCGTGAAGGTAAAGGACCCCATGGCGGGTTTCTTTGCCTTCCCGGCGCATATCCTGAAAGACACCTCCATCCTTAACCCCCTGGGTTTCAAGATCGGCCTGGAACTCATGGTTAAATGCGGACCAAAGAAAATCATCGAGGTGCCAATTCATTTCCAGGAACGGCTGTACGGGGAAAGTAAGCTTTCCATAAAGGAACAAGTCCTGTATCTTCTTCACCTTAAGAGGCTTTTTTATTTTAAGTATACGGGTCTCTATGAATTTATCATTTTTTCCATGATAGGCGCCAGCGGAGTTATCGTAGACCTGTTTTTTGTTTTTCTTTCTTATGATGTCATGGAGATACCCTTTCGTCTTGCCCTGGTTGTCGCTTTTGTTTTTGCCCTCTCGTCAAATTTTCTATTAAACAGAAAATTCACCTTTCCTCACGGCAAAGATGGCTCCATGGCAAAACAGTATGTCGCCTTTTTTGCCGTGTGCCTCATGGGCTTTGCCGTGAACTGGTTTATTTCCGTGTATCTCTATGAGAACATCCCTTTCTTTAATCGTCTGTATCTCATGGCTGCCTTTATGGGCATACTGGGAGGGCTGCTGATAAACTTTCTGGGATCAAAATTCCTGGTGTTCAGGAAGAAGGGATAGGGGCGTGGAGGGCATTATGTGCTGCAGGGTAGTGGATCAGCCCAATTCCACATCGGGGAGATTTTTCCTCACCTCGTCATAGGTCCTGTATGTTGACAGGACCTCCACTACTATGGGAAGGGGATCGGACCAGATTCCCGTTATCATCGTCTCGCCGGGCTTCATTCCCGGGAAGGCCAGCCGTTCCACGGGAGGTGTGAACTGCGCGTCAACATCACTTCTGTTTCCTCTGGCATCCATGCGATACCAGCCCGTTTCAGGAAGATATACGGCGTTGAGGCCGTGAAGGCAGTAGGGCGGTGAACCGTCTTCGAGCGTCAGGCGCTGATAGCACAGGCCCGTTGGGATGCCATTGGCCCTGAGCAGGGCCGCCAGAAGATGGCTCTTGGCATAGCAGTACCCGGTGCGGTGCAGCAGCACATCCGAAGCGATCAGCGTCACGGGATTCATTTTATGATCATGGCTGTGTAATATATCATCGCGAACGAATTCAAAACATTGCAGTGCAATGGCAGCCGGTGTTTTCAGGCCTTCTGAAAGTTCGCGCGCCTTGTCCGTCACTGCCGGGTGTGTCCAGTCGATGATCGCTGTCGAGCGAAGATAGTTCGATGTATTCATATCGTGAATTCGAAGGAATCTACGAGTCTGTTGAGCCGTTCGGCCACACTGGCGATTTCTTCCGAATTAGCCGCCATTTCCTCGGCGGCGCTGGAGTTTTCCTGGCCCACCTTGCTTATTTTCCTGATGGCGTCGGAAATGCTCATGGTAGATGCACGGTGAGTCTCCAGGGACTCGTCTATTTTTTGTGAAATATACCGCATGCTTTCTGATTCGCTGGCCACGTCATTATTATAGGTGATCTGCAGATTCATGAATTCCGATATGCGTTCAATGAGACTGCCGATCCCGCCGATATCATTGATTATCATTTTGATAATATCACCTGTGTAGTTTACGCTCTCCAGGCCCTTCTGGATATCGGTTTTATTGGTCTGAATGAGCTGGCCGATATCCTTGATGCTGTGGGCCGTTCTGTCGGCAAGTTTGGATATTTCGTCGGCTACAACGGCAAAGCCCCGACCCGCGTCACCGGCGCGCGCTGATTCAATTGACGCGTTGAGTGACAGAAGGTTTATCTGATCAGAAATGTCATTAATAAGCCCCATGATGTTTGTCATCTCCGATGAACTTTTTTCTATGGATCCCATGATTTCATTAGTTGTTTGAAGGGCCGTTTCACCGGCGGCTACACGGTCTGCGATGGATCGGGTCTGTTTCAGGGCATCGGCCGTCTCCTGGTTGAGATCCTCAATTGAATGGGAAAGCTCGTTCATTTTGCCGGTGAGGGTTTTAAAACTGACACTCTGGGCGTCGGCGTTAGCTGCCAGTTCATCAATGCTTGAATCATTGATCGTGCTGGCATTCATTATTTCATCTTCCATGGCGGTCTGGGACTGGGTGTTTTCAGCCAGGGAAAGGGTTGTGGCCGACATTTCCTCCATGGAACTGGCGAGCGTAGAGGCCACATCGCGCACATTGCTGAGAAGGGTGTTGGTTCTTTCCAGGTTGTCGCTGGCGGTCTGCCGGGCGTTTTCAATAAGTTTTACGTTATTGGTGGTAAAATTTGCCATGAGATACACGAAGTAGGTGTTGCCGATCATGAAAAGAATTTTTGCCAGTTCAGTCGGTATCCGCAGAGCACCGGGCTCGAAAATGAGTTTTGAATCCGTGACAAAGCTCATGCCGCCCCATGCGATTCCCATGGTGATGAGGATAATATAGCTTGTGATGGTGATAACTCCCATATATATGTTCAGCCTGCCGTTGAAGCGAAGGGAATGAATGATAACATAGAGTATGAAAAGTATGAAAGTGGCCGATTCTTTCACCGTAAGGGCCCATCCGTTGAAGGCGTCATAATGAAAGGAAAATTTGACGAAAAAGAGAATCAGGACTTCAATGGTCACGGAAATATAAATGAGAGCCATGGGCGTCTTTTTCAGGGCGATGTATACCTGGTTAACTAAGGCCACGGAAAGATGGATAAAGCCGCCGATGAGAATGGAAAGATAAATGGCCTTTTCCGAACCGGATCTCAGGGAGGAAATGGCCAGGACTATAAAAAAGATGGCGAATATATACCTGGTTCTGTTTATAATTCTTTCAGTGGCAAGTATATTCATAGGTGAGCCCCGCTTTCAGTTGTTTTTTCCCGTTTCATATTCTGTCAGAATGAAGGTCAGCAGAAATACAAAAAATACCTTATTAGAGTATTCATCGGAATATTGCCGTTAACTTTAAATCTCTTTTTTTTATTTTCCGATGCGTAATAAAAAATATGAATGAGGACTTACCGGGGAAATTTTAATTGAAAATGACGGCCCTTTTTGTATAATACAATAATTAAAAAAGTTACATGCCTCATTATATACATCGTATGCATAAAAATGCAAGGAGTATGAGAAATGTTAAAAAAGATTCTTTTACTGTTTTCTTTTTCTCTCATCTTCGTTTCCCTTTATACTGCAGGCGTCCTTGCCCAGGAAACTGAAGCTGCCGAGGATGATGCGGGCGGTATCGGCCTCACCGTGGGGCTGGACTACTGGAGCAACTATTACTGGCGCGGTACGCCCTATTTCCAGGAAGACGGCGTTTTCTTCCCCACCGCGGCTTATGATGTGCTGGGATCGGGCCTGGTGCTTACCCTGGGTGCCGAGATATCGGAAGACTGGGTTTTTGACGGCAAAGCCGTTGATACGTCGGCTTCTCCTGGCGGAGTAGACAATAAAGATATTCACTCGACGGATTTCGCCGTTGATTATTCCACGACCATTGCCGACATGGTTTCAGTCGGTGGAGGATTCTGGTATTTCCTGACATGGGATACGGAATACAATTTCATGTACTGGTACCTGACCGCCGGGCTTACCTCGGTGCCCCTGTCCCCCACGCTGACTTTCTATCATGACATTTACCAGGAATCGGGTGATGCGAAAGACTTCTATGTCCAGCTTGCCCTGAGCCATGGATTTGAACTGACCAAGGAGGTGGGTCTGACCCTGGGTGCTGCAGGCGGATATTATAATTATGATTCTTACGGACTGAAGGGTATCAGCGATATCGATTTTTCCGCGGCACTTGAGATAGCCGTGGGTATGGTAACCTATACCAGTTCATTTCATTATATCATTGTTCCGTCGAAGGATTTTTATGATTACACTGCTCCCGGGGCCAAGGATATCAACCGGTTCTACGCCAGCTTCGGGGCATCGGTTTCCCTGTAGGAGAGGAATTTATTTTTTCAGCAGGGCGGTATGATCCTTATACCCCGAGACTTTGCCTGACATATCGGTAATATCAATGCGAATCACAGCCATGTTCTCTACCTGATCATGGCTGTATTCGTATATATCTGTACCGGCATATTTTTCCATTATGATGTCCATGGCCCGTGTCTTTTCCTCCCGGGAGTCCATGAGATAGGCTGATCCGAAACCGATGACGCTGTAATATCGGGCGCCCCAGTTGCATGCCTTTTCTCCGGTGACCAGTTCAATATCCGTTTCAGCGGCAAAACAGACATTGCTGTTTTCCCGGATCATTTTTATTTTTTTGCCTTCACGAGCCGAGTGAAAATAGAGACTGTATTCACGGTACCCAAAATTGACCGGGATTACGTAGGGCTGATTGTCCCGTGCCAGTGAGAGGTGACAGATGGTCGCCTTGTTGAGCACAGCCTCAATGACGGCCACATCCTTTATTTCCTTATCTTGTCTTCGCATGGTCATGGTTTACCGGATCGGCGGGGAAAAGTCAATTCACTTTTTCGCCGTATGGATTGCTATGCATCAATAACCTCCCAGTCCTGTTTCCCGAACCGTACGGTAAGTTCATGGCGCCTCCCCATCTCAAAAAAATGGAATATGACATGGGGATGTTCCTCCCTGAGGAACCGGCCGGACTCGGATTCCGTGAGAATTTCAAAGGCCCACCATACGGCCTGTTCAGCCAGATCGGGATTTATTTTCCCGATCCAGCCATAGGGCTGCTCATCGTCCGCGAGGGGAACGGTGCCCTTTTCCGTGGCCGGGACATATATCTCCACGGGATTGTTTGATGAGAAAAAGACTCCGCCGGAACGGGCGTACAGGGAGGCAAGGTTCAGGCTTATCTGCCATTTGTTGAGAAAGGCGCCCTTTTTACTGAAACCGAAAGGGGATTCCACCAGGGGATTTTCTCCGGCCCGGGTGACTTTTTCTTTTACATAATCGGTCAGAGTCATGGTCTTTGTTTCTGACCACGGGCCGTCACATCAGTCTTCATCGATGGATGTGGGCAGCGATGTATCATAATCCAGTTCCAATTCGGGAGCGGGCCAGTCCGAAAAAGGAAACGGGCGGTCATCGGTGGCATAACCGAGGAATAGAAGCACCTGGTACATGTATCGTGAAAGCTGGGTGCTGAAGACCCGCGCCTGTCTATTGGGTTCTCCCGTGAAAAGGTTTAAAAGCATCTGGAATATCAGAATAATGCCGAAGATATTTATCGCCGCGCCCATGAAGATGATAAATAAAAACATGTAGAAGAGCCGCAGCCAGGTGCCGGTATTTTTCAGGTGCTGTTTGATTTCACTGTTGTCTATCATGAATACTCCTCCTGTAATAGTGGTTTCCTTTTCATGTATTCCGTATCGATTTTAAGTCATTCCTCCCGCATCAATTCGCCGGTGTAGCGCCGGGAATTTTTGACATAGTGCCGGGCCGAATCCCGTATGGTCTCAATGTCATCTTCTGTTACCTGCCGCACCACCCTGCCGGGAGATCCCATGACCACGGAGCCGTCGGGGATATGCTTGTTCTCGGTGATGAGGGCATTGGCGCCGATTAAGCAGTTTTTTCCTATGACGGCGCCGTTGAGGATCACGGCATTGATGCCGATGAGGCATTCATCGCCGATGATGCAGCCGTGCAGCATGACCTTGTGTCCCACTGTTACGTCTCTGCCGATCGCGAGAGAATAGGTGTCGTCAACATGGAGAACGCAGCTGTCCTGTATGTTGCTGTTTTCACCGATGGTGATGGTGTTGGCGTCACCGCGTACAACGGCGTTAAACCATATGCTTGCATTGTTTTCAAGTGTTACGGAGCCGATGACCACGGCATTATCAGCGATAAAATATTCACCATTTGCCGTGGGGCCCCTGCCATTCAATGTATACTTCATGATTGTTTCCCTGCAGATTTATTAGCATGAGCATATCCTTTATATAAGTTGCCGTCAATCACTAATCACGGCATGGAGGAGATTTGTTTGCTTGCCGGCATGACGGTTGGTCTCCGTTTGACGACAGTGTGATTTTTACTTGACAGCGGGCAAAAATTATTGATCGCTTTTGTATAATACCGGTTTGGATATATTGAAAGGCTCCAGGGGAAGGATACATGGCGAAAACTGCAAAGGATAAACCCCAGAAAGAACTCATAATGGACAGGTCCCGCGTCCTTTTCTGGGAAAAGGGATATATGGAAACCAGCATGAGGGACATCGCCCAGGCCTGCGGATTCAGACCCGCCAATATCTATAATTTTTTCACCAACAAAGAACAGATACTCTTTGAAATTCTAATCGATGAAATGAACCAGATCATTGAACCGATACGGCACCTGGAACTTGAAGATGACGGTGATCCGGTCCGGCAACTGCGTCTTGTCATTGAAAATCATACACGGCTGACCCTGGGACACCGGCGGTCGTCGAAACTCCTCTTTGATATGGAACTGGGCAGCCTGTCCCCGGCCAATAAAAAAAAGATCATCAGGCTCCGCGATGATTATGACAGGATCTCCAGTGCCATCATCAGGCGCGGCGTGGAACGGAAGATTTTTAACACTGCCGATGACCGCATGGCCGTGTACTGCATCGCCTCCATGATTGTTCGTACGCGTATGTGGTATTCACCCGATGGAAGACTGAGCATCGATGAGATCATCGACTTTATCTTCAATTTTGCCCTGAAAGGACTCAACTTTAAGGGAAGCTGATTCCTGTAAAATTTCCGACACAATGTTAAAAATGTTCTTGATTTGTGAATACCCCCTGTTTATCTATAACCGTCTGGACGGTTTTAAATAAACAGGGGGTATTCAATGAAAAAGTTTTCATTATTTTTTCTCGTAATGTTTTTTGCAGCGGGGATTTTTCCTACAACAGCTCAGGAAACCTGGAAGCTGAGTAAGGATTCAAAGGGAGTAAAGGTTTTCACCCGTAATGTGACCGGTTCACCCTACAAGGAAATGCGGGCGGTTATGAACAGCACCACTCCTTTTGAGGTGGCTGTGGAGGTCATGAAGGATCCCGAGCACTACTATGAATGGTATGGTATGTGCGGAGGGCTCTCCGTGATAAACAAAAAGACCGACAGCAATTTTGATATGTATTTTATCCTTGATCTTCCTGTTGTGACCGACAGGGACGTGGTCATCAATGTGGTTCAACACGTGGATTTCGCCAAAGGGGTTGCCCGGGTTGATATTAACAGGATTGAGAGTACCTATAAAAAGGATTCCGGACTGGTGCATATGGCCAAGATGAACGGAACTTTCACTATCACCAGGCAGAGCAATGGGGAGATCGTCATAGTGTATCAGCTTTTTGCCGATGTGGGCGGTTCTCTTCCAGCCTGGGTAGTCAATATTGCTTCAACGGATCACCCCTTCAAGACCATGACGGGTGTACGGAAACAGTCAAAGCAGGATAAGTACTGGGCAAGCGCCAAAGCCCTTCACAAAAAAGAATTTGTCCGCCCGTGAGGAACAGCCGGACAGGTAATGTAAAGTGCCCGGTTAAATTTTGATTATCGAATGAATGGCTGATCATTAATATTTTTAATGTTTCCATATAATTAAGGAAAATGTTGTTGATACTAAAAGCTGTCCAGAACAAATGTTTTTTTATTCAAGAAGGATGGAGACAGGGGATATGGCTTCCAGGGAGTTTTACCGTATCAGGGACAGCATTAAAAAAATTATACAGCGATTCGACTATTCAGGAAATCAGGACGACATAAACCGCCTCAGGTTTTTCATGAACATGGGGATACAGCCCTTTTCTGACAGGGCAGCAATGAGTGAAGTGACGGCCGGGACGGTCCCGGCCGCATGGATCTGTGATCGTGATGCAGAGCCGGAAAACAGGATACTGTTTCTTCATGGAGGCGGCTATGTGGCGGGCGGCATTACATCGCACCGCAACCTGGCGGCATGGATTTCCAGGGCCGCCGGTTGTGCCGTGCTGCTCATCGATTACCGGCTGGCGCCGGAGAATCCTTTCCCGGCAGCCCTGGATGATGCTCTCATGGCATACCGGTGGTTACAGCTGAACGGACCGACGGGCGTAGAGAATGCGCGTAATACATTCATCGCCGGCGATTCGGCCGGCGGCGGTCTTACACTGGCCACGATCCTTGCACTGAAGCAGGGAGGGGAACCCCTTCCCCGGGCCGCCGTGACTATTTCGGCCTTTGCGGACCTTTCCTTGGGAGGTGAGACAATTCACAGCCTGGCGGAGCAGGAGGTCATGATACCGCCCAAAATTCTGCCCGGCATTGCCGCCGCATACTGTGCCGGTGCCGATCCGCGTGATCCTCATATTTCTCCCGTGTACGGCGATCCTTCCGGACTGCCGCCACTCCTTATGCAGACTGGCGACGCTGAAATTCTTCTCGATCATACAACCCGTTTCGCTGCGAAGGCGAAGGAAAACGGTGTGGACGTCACTCTGGAGATATGGGAAGAGATGTTTCATGATTTTCAACTCTATGCCAACCTCTTCAGAGAAGGCCGCGAGGCAATAGAAAAGATCGGCCTCTTTGTGAGACGCTTTATAATCTGATGCCGCTTCAGGCCGGTTTATGGTCGCTGATGAAAGTACTGCCGTATCACGGCAATAGCTTCACGGGGATTTTCCGACAGCATGTAATGTCCCGTGTCTTTTAATACCACAAGTTCGGCCCAGGGGAAATGGGTCATGTTGCGAATCTGCTGGTCTTTGCCGGTGATGGTGTTGCATTCACCGGAAAGAAAAAGAACCTTCCCTTTGAATTTTTTAAGTCCACCGGTAAAATCGGCGGTGAAATGCCCATTGTCGTCCATTCCTGACCTGATTATACTTTCCATGGCTTCATACCCGAAACGCCATACCTGCTTTGACTCCTCGGACTGCCGGGCTTCGCAGAAGTATCCCTGCAGTGGATGATCGGTTCCATCATAGGCTGTCATGAACCGACCCATAATGAAATCGCGCCGGGCATGGTCATCGACGGCTTTGATATGCAGGGACTGCAGCCATGTCCGTATCATGAAGGACAGGGATGATATGCTCAGGGACGGCTTTGTTCTTTGAAGAAATACATTTGCCGTGTCGGCCGTAAGAAATCCCGGTTCAGCCAGGACCAGGTGATCGATCCTGGCGGGATATCTTCCCGCGTATACGGCTGCCAGCATGGCTCCCCAGGAATGGCCGATGATATTGACCTTCTTCCCTTTCCCGAAGCGTTCAATCATGGCATTGAGGTCCGAAATGGATGATTCCAGCGTGGGTTTTTCCCTGCAGTTCCGCGCCGATAGCCCGGTGCCCCTCTGATCATAAAAGAGAACCCGGTAACGGTCCGAGAGTTCCTTAAGTGGAAGGAGGTACCGGAAATCCGCTCCCGGTCCGCCGTGGAGTACTATGACAAGGGGATCTTTTTCCCTGCCGAAGATTTCAGTATGAAAAAGCGTATTGTTCAGTGCTATCCGCGGAATGGATGGATCGGTCTCAACAGTCGCCGGTACCGTGTACGTTCCCCCGGTCATAAAATAGCCAGTCATGAAGGCCGCGATGATGACCATCGTCAATACGCCGGCTGCCTTCAAAAAAATCTTTATCTTCCTGTTCACTGCCGTAACCCGTGTGTGATGAAATGGTACATAAAATAACTTCGGAAAATTTCTTTTTCGAAGTATCTATAATGAAGTAAGTTGCGACTGTGGGTAAAAGTTACCGGCATTTACAAATAAATCCGGCAGCGACGGAATTAATTTCTGTTTATATCTTGTAAATAAATACTTTATTTTCCAGCCAGCCGGCCAAAGAGGCTCAATGCGTTTTTCGATTCAATCTTTTTCCGGTCTTCACTGGAAAATCCATCATAGGCATGGAGACCTTTTACCGTTTCGGCGGTGATCACCTCCGGTGCAAAGGGGTAATCCGTTCCAAAGAGGATCTGGTCCGGTTCAACCATTTCCCGAAGGGTTCTGAATACGCAGGGATTTGCCGAAAGACCGGTGTCATAGAAAAGTCGCTGAAGATAATATGGGACGCCCCGGGGAACCGCTTTCGCCGCGTCGGGGAGTACGAATTGTCCCAGAGATATCCGCCAGGATATATACGGCAGGGCCCCGCCGGCATGGGCAAATATCCAGCGTATATCGGGATATCGCTCAAACACGCCGCGGTAGAGGAGGTTGAATATCACCCGGGCAGTTTCGAAAGTGACCTCCATGAGAAAAGTCGGGAAATCTTTTCCCAGGGGATTTCCCGCGGCAGGATCGGTGGGATGGATGAATACTACGGCATTTCTTCTGTTCAGCTCGGCATATATCTCATTGAAGGATTCATCACCGATATATGTCCCGCCATAATTGGAAAGCATCACGCACCCGTCAAGCCCGAGTGTATCCAGCGCGTATGACAGTTCTATTGAAGATGACGGCAGGTCGGGAAGGGGCAGCGTGGCAAAGGCGCCGAAGCGTGAAGGATAGTCCGATATCAGCCGAGCCGACACTTCATTGCAGGTACGTGCCAGATTCTTCGCAAATGCTATATCGCCGAAATACACCCCGGGGCTGGATAGAGAGGTGATGGCTGTCTGAATGCCGTTTGCCTCCATGACTTCCAGGGATTTATCGGCTGACCATGAAGGAAAAGATCTGCCCAGAGACTCATTCAGGCCGATTTTTTTCAATTCCTCCGTATATTCCGAAGGAATGATATGATGGTGAACATCCACACTGTTTAATCCGGTATTCATAACGCCTCCCTGTTTCTATATAGTTGCATGTGTAATAGTTGCTAAAGCAATAATGTAGATAAAAAATTTTATCCTTCCATGTTCCTGCCCATCTGCAGAAGCACTTTTTTGACAATTTTCTGTTCTTCGGCGCTGATGCCTTTCAGTAATTGTTCGCGTTCACGCGTTATGACGGGAATGATACTGTCGAAGAGCTGAATCCCCTTGTCGGTCAGTATGATATTAAATGCCCTGCGGTTGTTTTCCACGGTTTCCCTGCTCACATATCCCCGTTCCTCGAGCCGGTCGATGAGCCGTGTTATATTGGGATGATCCTGGAGTACCGTGTCGGCCAGCTGTCTCTGCGTCTGTCCGTTTTTCATGTACAGCCGATACAGGAGAAAAAATTGTTCCGGTGTGGCTTTTGATTCAGCATCGAGGAATTTCTGAAGGTGAAACCGCAGCAGCCGGCCGATCCGGTAGAGCTGGTACATGAGGATGTCGTCCAGATCGCCTATCGTATTTTTCTTCATGCTGAATCAGTTTCCCTAAATAGTTATTAAAGCAACAATTGTTAACATAACAGATGATGCCGGTCCGTCAAGGATTTTTATTGATTTTAAATGAGGAAAAAAAGACTGATTTTAAAACAAATATCATAATTATCCTTGAGCCCGCGCCCCATTCCTGTTACGTTGTACCTGGAAGGATGGATTCTCTGCATTTTTGTCGCGGATTATCGGCACAGCAACGATTCTGTCCCGGGAAAACACATAAGGATACCATGAATGAATCGTGACGACGCGATACAGCAGATGCTGCGCGAATACATGGAGCAGGCATCGCCGGAACAACGGAAGGAACTTGAACGTCTTCTGGCTCAGAAAAAAAACAGTTCCTCCGTCGGCGGCATGAACATCAACGGCATGGCCCGGGGTATGGCCAGGGATATTCAGAAGCAGATGGGACTTACCAGGGAGAATATCAGGCGCACGGCCCGGGACCTGGTGGTGCGCCTGGCAAAGCAGCATAAGCCCGATATCACCGACAGGGAACTGGCATTGCTTCTCGAGGAGATGATTCCCGGTTCAGTGGGACCGACCAATGCGGTAAAAAAAGTCCCTCCCGACGTATTGAAAACCATGATACTCCAGTATGTCATGTTTAAAACAGGGCGCATGTCCCGGGAGGAACTCCGGGACCTTCCCCCGGACTGGCAGAAAAAATACTGGCAGATTTTTCCCGATGATATTAAAAACCATATCAACCAGTTTATCACCTACAGCATCGAACCCCATGAATTCTGGGCCCGAATCAGGGCCGCCATGAATAAAAACCGACGATAAAAATCCTTCTAATTTCAAGAAATAATTTTTGCATGTACATGAAATTAATGTGACATTATTGAAAATAAACCGTCCGACTGGTTTATTCTTGCTTTTTAAAATTACGATTTTATTTTTGTAAAATTGTCAATTTTTGACGTCAGATAACGCTTATATCATTGGCCGGGTGAATGGTTCTTTTATCGAAAAAAGACAGAGAGTATAGCGATACCTTCAGCGCCTACTATCCCATGATCTTCAGTACGGTATGTACCAAGGTCGGGAGTCTCGATGACGCCGAGGATATCACCCAGAACGTATTCATACTCTACTACCAGAAAATGCACGACGTGGCTGAACCCCGGACCTGGCTCCTTGGTGCCATGCGTTTTGAGGTCATGAATTATTACCGGAAAAAGGGCAGGGGCAATGATGATATTGAGAGCATCTTCGACGATCCGGCCCACGCCTTTGTGAACGGGTTCCGTGATACGAGGATTATCATCGAAGAAGCAATCGACAGCATTGATGATCGGAAGAGCCGGGTAATTTTTGACCTGGTGGCGATACGGAAATATACCTACAAGGAAGCTTCAAAAGCTCTGGGGATGACAAGCCGGCAGGTGCGATACCGCTACCAGTCAGTCATGCAGCATATAATCGGATACCTCCAGGAAAAGGGAGTGAATTCCATCGAGGATCTATTATGAAAGACCAGGCCGCGGCAGTCAGGCAACTGCTTGAAAAGTACCGGTTCACCGATGAGGCGGCTTCGCATGTCAGGGAGCATGTGCTGACGCATGCCGGGCGATCGTTCCGGCTAACGCTGAAAAAGCTGGGAAGGTATAATCCAGCCATAGGCGCCGTTGTCCTTGTTTTTCTTTTATCAAAGAGACTGGGTGTCGGGCTCAGCATGCTGCAGAGTGCGGCGGTTACCGTTGTTACGGCCGCTGTTGTTGTCGGTTCCGTCGCGACGGGCGGCTATTACGGCGTGAAGGCCGTTATGCTGGAAAAGAAAATCCAGGAGCGGAAGATTGAAGACGTTCAGGATATTTCCGAGCCGGAGGCTCTCCCGCGGGACGGTACGGGCGGGGATAAAGAACGGTCCTCGATTCGTGTCCCGGCCATATCGGTAGAGCCCTTTACCATCGTTGATCTGGACGAGACGGGCGGCGGCAGGGTTCTCACTGCCCTGAAGCGGGAACTGGAAACAGTGTGCGCGAAGCGATGTACCGTGGGCGCTTCCGGGAACCCCGACATGATTCTCCGGGGACAGCTGGCCGGAAATGATGGTTCCTGCATTCTCTTTCTGCGGCTGGTACGAAAGGACGGACAGATTCTTTTCGCCCGGTCCTTTGAAAGCGGATCCCTGGACGATCTGGAAATGAAGGCCGGAGAAATTGCCGGGGAAATATATGCTAAGGTGAAATAAGTATCTCGGCCGGGATCGGGACATTGCAGTGAATAAATTATTATATAACATAACAGCGGTTATAATAATAACTCTTTTTTTCAGCCAGGAGCTTCAGGCCGAATCGTGGGCGCCTGAGCCGCTTAATGTAGTGGTCCTTGATTTTACCGTAAACAACGTCTCCTCCGCCAGCGGCGAGATTGCCCGGAACCGGCTGGAAATACTGCTGTATGAAAATCAGCGGGTCCGTATCCTGGAGCGGAGCAAATATCGGGATATCATTGTACAGCAGAACAGGGGCACCCTCCAGTGTTACGATACTCACTGCGCTGCGCAGATAGGGCGATTCCTGTCGGCGGAGTATGTCGTCATGGGAAGTATTGACAGGATCGAGGATTACACCATTAACATCAGGGTCGTTGATGCCGGGTCGGGCAGTATCCTTTACGCCTGCAGCGATACCTTTCTCCGCGAGAGAGATCTCCCCCAATGTGTGATGGGTCTTTCGAAAAAGATCAACGCCTACCTGAATGACCCTTATGATGAAAAATCATTTTCATGGGCCGGGATGAACTCCCTTTGGGCGGATATCTCCGCGGGATATATACAGCCCGTTCATATTCTGTCCGGAAGGGCGTCCATGGGATTCGCCGTAAACGCGGTCCTGGGACTCCAGTATCATAATTTTATGCCTGCTGTAATGACGGGATACCTGCAGTTCATCGACAGAGAAAACAAAATGTATTCCTCCATAGTGCCCGTACTGGGCGGTATGGGCTATCCCTTTTATTTTACCCGCTGCACCATCGCCCCCTTTATAGCTGCAGGCATTTGTTATAATAAAATCAGCAGTGAAGACAGGAGCGCCCTGGAATTCATGATGCGCGCGGGAATGACTGCGGGAATCATGCTGGGCAGGACGCAGCTTTTTCTTGAGACGCAGTACAATTATATAATCGAAACAAAGGCCGGAATGCAATTTTTAATTTTTAGTGCGGGTGTGCGCTATATGATGTGAGGTGATGTTCGATGAAAAAACTGATGTATTTTTCAGGAATATTTCTTGTGGCAGCTGTGTTGTGTTCATGCATGGATTATGATTATTATAACATGGAAATTGAAAAAACAATGAATCGAGACATCATGTTAAAAAATATTATAATAACTGAAGGTACCTTAGATTCAGTTTTTAATCAATGTAGAAAGAAATATTCTATATCTACTGATTACACAACTGAATCTATTTCTGTGACAGCATTTTTAAAGGAAAACAATTCTTCTTTGTTTATAAATAATATTAAAAGCTTCTCAGGATTGCCATCACAGAATATATTATTAAAATATGGCAATAATTTGGTAAATATTAAGGTAATTAATAAGCAAATGACAAAAGAAGGTAACTACTATTTAGAAGTATACAGAGAATACCCACCAAATAGAAAATCTAATTTATCTACAATAGAAACTTCAGAGGGATTATTAAATTCAATTTTTGATCCATATATTACAAACTATAATATACTTGTTGATACAAACATTGATTCTATAAGACTTAAATTTACTTCTGAATTCAACGGTGCTAATATAGCAATGAATGATATATGCATTGAATCTGGAATATATTCGGAACAAATTAATTTACAAATTGGTGAGAATAAATTTTTAATACAGGTTAAAGGACCAGATGGAACTCAGAAAGAATATACTTTAACCATAACTAGATTCAACCCAATATTTGAAGCAGGTTTTAATACAACAATTAATGATAATATTTATGAACTTCAGGGGAAAACTACTATTAAGGGAGATTTAATAATTACTGAAACAAATGTTGAGAATTTTGATTTTTTAGAATCTTTAATCGAAATAGAAGGTGATTTGATAATTACAAATAATACAAATTTAAAAAATATATTGGGTCTAAAAAATATTAAAACAATTTCTGGAGACATACAGATTAATAATAATAACTTTATATTTTCACTTGTTGGTCTCGAAAATATTGAAGTAATTGATGGCAATATTGATATTGGGAATAATCCATCTCTTGAAAATCTATTAGATCGTCCAAGTAAATTGAAAGTTGTGAATGGCAATATTAATATATTCAATAATGAAAAATTACATGATTTAATTTGTTTTGAGAATATTGAAATTATAAATGGAGATCTAATCATACAAGATAATTATTCGTTAAATAATCTCTTTATTTTTAATAATTTAGAAACTTTAAATGGTTCTCTAAAAATTATTAACAATAGTTCTCTTGAGCATTTGTATCTTAATTCATTAAAAATAATTTCTAATGTATTTAATATTTGCGGGAATAATCAATTAAATGAAGCAGAAGTTGAGAAAGTATTAGATCAACTTGAAGAAGCACCCAGAACAATAATAAACTGTAGCATAAATTAAAAACAGTCAGAATTGCTTATACCTTTTCAAAATTATCTTTTTCACAGTAAATAGCTGCTGCAAAAAATTACTTGTATTGCAATAAAACCAGGTTTATTAATACTATGGAGACGAAATAATAATTGCGTTTAACTGAGCACGGCCTGTATCTTTTTATCATGATCGCAGCCATTTTCTGTGACAGGGAATTCATTGAGATGTTTGATGAGATTCAATAAAATTAAAAAAGTAATTTTTGTTCCGGCCATATTGTTTTTATCCTCCCTGTCGGCCGGGACACAAAAGCCCGTGAATGTGTTTCCCGAAACCTCGCGGCTTGACCCAATACTGGCCGGGTTTGAAGTAGAAAACCCGGGTTCTGCCGTTGTTGTTATGAACATAGCGAGCGGTGAGGTTGTGTATGTGTTTAACCGGCGCATAGCCCTGGAGCGGCGCTTCCCACCGGGATCACTGGCCAAGGTCTGGTCAGCCGCGGTCCTGCTGGAAAACAGGAGCATGTTCCGGTTCGATCCCCTGGTTTCTGTCAGGTGCCAGGGACGTTTTACGCCGAACCCTGGATCCGGCTTTTCAGCTGATGATATACGGGTCTTCAACCTGTCCCATGAGCGTGGACAGGAACCGTATTTCAGATGTTCTCTCCGGAATGGACATGGCGATGTCACCCTGAGCAAGGCCTTGATTGATTCATGCAATGTGTATTTCCTCACCGCTGTATGCGGGAATCCCGGTGATTTTTTCCGTCTGCTCATGAACATGTGGCATCTCCATGAAAATACGGGATGCAGGCTCGTGGCAGTTGACGAGGAGGATTTCAGGGATATACCCGGTGCCACTTCATTCCGCCGGTGTGCTGCCGCCATCGGAGAAGGAGGTCTCCTGCAGGTTTCACCCCTCCAGGTTGCTGCTGCTTTCGGGGCCCTTTTTGCCCGTTCTTCCATTTTGAGCCCTTTCGAGGCGCCGTATGCGGGCAGGGTAGAGCAGTATGGGCTGGCAATATCGGACGCAACGGCGGACATGGTCATTGAACCCATGAAGGAAACCCTCTTGCGTGGAACACTGAAGTCTCTGGCTGTGGACAACAGGGAGGTGTTTCTCCTGGCAGGCAAAACAGGCACGGCGAGCCATGTAAACGGGAAATACCGGACTCACGGATGGAACGTCATCCTTTTCAGGTTCAGAGAAGAGAAGTATGTTCTCGTCAGCTTTGTATTCCAGGGAAGCGGTTCAGGCCAGGCCAGGAAACTCTCGCAATGCCTCCTGGAGGCCCTGCGCTGATCCCGGGAGGGGTGGTTGGATTATACGGTTGACATTTTGGCGATTGGCGATATGATAGGGGTACTGTTCAGTAACAATAATCCGGAGGAAGCTGAAAATGAAACGCATGGCAGGATTTATCTCTATATGCATACTATCTCTGTCCATAACAGGAACGGGCAGGGGCAATGAAGAGACGGCATACCAGAGCAAAATTATTTCCGTTAAACTGTACCAGAACCAGGCTGAGATAACACGCAAAGCCAGCGTATCCCTGGTAAAAGGACAGAACATGATCGTGCTTTCAACGCTGCCGGAACTCCTCTATGACTGGTCCGTGAAAGGGAGCCTGCCCAGGGATTTCACGGGAAAGATACTTTCCCTGGAAGTGGAAAAGAAAGCACTTATAAAAAAGAAACAGACGCGCATTCTGGAAATTGAGGAAAAACTGGAAAAGCTGCGTGAGCAGGACCAGGTTTTCGTCGATGATCTTAAAAACATTAAATCCCAGGAAGAGTTTCTCGATTCCATATTGAAGTTTACCGACCAGACCGTGTCCAAGGAACTGGCAACACGGATACCCCAGGTAAAGGTGTGGGATGATACCCTGGGATGGGTTGTTGATAAGAAAAAGAAGCTTTTGAATGAAAAGAGATCCATTGAAAGAAGCAGGGAAAAAATCGGCAAGGAAATACAGAACTGGGAGTTCGAGCTATCCCAGATCGCCGGCTATAGCTATTTTGAAACCTATCGCTCCCTTAACCAGGCCGTGAGCAGCAACAAATCATCCATGGCGGTCCAGCAGTTCAATGATATTACGACGAAATACGCCGAGCGGCGCAAGCTCTTCACGGGAACATCGGGTAAAGTTGATATCGAGAAACGCGTTATCATATCCATATTCTCGCCAGCGGAACGGTCCGTGGAGGTTACGGTCAGCTATGTCATCCCCAACACCTACTGGAACATGCTCTATGATGTCAGGGCCAGCCGTGAGAAAGGCGATATCAACCTGGTCATCTATGGAAATATTTTTCAGAATACCGGCGAGGACTGGAACGATATCACGCTGGCGCTGTCTACGGGTTCTCCCGTGAACACCATCAATCCGCCCGTAGTGCAGCCCTGGTACCTGGATATAGCGGAGGAGCGTGACGAATACGCGGGAGGTGCTTCGAACCGTTCTTTCAGGGCCAAGAAAGCCGAGAAGATGGATTTTGCCGCCTCCGAATCCGCGAAGGACAGCGAAGATATGCCGGCTCCCGTACCGGAAACCACTATTTCCGAAAAGGGGCCCTATCTTGACCTGACGCTTCCTTTAAAGCAGAGTATTCTTTCGTCGGCCAAATATCAGAAAAAATTTATCAAGGATTATGCCATCAGCGGCGCTGACAATGTCCGGTTTTATTACGAGGTAATCCCGTCGCAGATCACGAACAGTTTCCTCCGGGTGGAAACATCGAACAGCACGGCCCTTCCCTGGCTCCAGGGTGAAGCCCAGCTCTTTCTGGAAAATGAGTTTATGGGTAAGGTGGCCATGCCTTTCACGCCCGTGGGTAAAAAGGAAGATATCGTGCTCGGCATGGAGCCGCGCATAACGGCGAAAAAAGAACTGGTAAAAAAATATGAGGACACGGCGGGAGTCTTCGGCGGGAATCGGCGCATTCTTTATAATTACAAGATCGTCGTGGAGAATCAGATTAAGGCAAACCGGGAGATCGTCATCGTCGATACTATTCCCGTTTCGCGCAATAAAAAGATACAGGTAGAGGTTGCAAACCTGTCTCACCCTTTCATGAAGGACGGTGTCTTTGAAAAAACGACATACTACGCACAGGGCATACGAAAATGGAAGATGGAGATCGGAGCCGGGAAAAAAGTGGAAATAACCTATGATATAACGGTCTCCTTCGATAAAGATACCGATGTGAGCGGTCTGTAACGGAGCGGAAATCTGCAATACCAGGAACCGGAGGCCTGTAATAGTATGGCACAATATATAAGAAAAACGAAAATCGTCTGTACGCTGGGACCGGCAACGGACAATGAAGCCGTGCTCAGGCAGCTGTTCCTGAACGGGATGAATGTGGCCAGGCTTAATTTTTCCCATGGTACGCACGAGGAACACCAGAAACGGGTGGACCTGTTCATGAAACTGCGCGCCGAATTTGGTCTTCCCGTGGGACTCCTCCTGGACACCAAGGGGCCCGAGATACGGATCGGCAAATTCGAAAAGGGACCTGTTGAGCTGAAACAGGGAGAGGTGTTCACCCTGACTACCAGGAATGAACCCGGCAGCGACAAGCGGGTTTCCGTAACCTACGCTGGTCTTCCCCGCGATGTGAGCCGCGGTGATCGTATACTTATGGATGACGGTCTCCTGGAGATGAAGGTGCTTTCCTGTACGGAGACCGATGTGGAGTGCGAGGTCGTTAACGGCGGACAGCTCAGCAATAACAAGGGAGTCAATGTCCCCGGCGTCAATATCAATCAGCCCTTTGTCAGTGACCGGGACCGGGAGGATCTGAAATTCGGTATTCGCAACAACTTTGATTACATCGCGGCCTCCTTCGTGAGAACCGCGGCCGATGTGAAGGACCTGAAAAAAGTGCTGGAGGAAAACAACGGGCTGAATATAAAAATCATCGCTAAAATTGAGAACAGGGACGGCGTTAATAATATCGATGACATCGTCCGGGTAAGCGATGGTGTCATGGTGGCGCGGGGTGATATGGGAGTGGAGATTCCCTTTGAGGAGCTCCCGGCCATACAGAAGGAACTCATCAAAAAATGCTTTATCGCCGGCAAACCGGCAATTACGGCAACACAGATGCTTGATTCCATGATACGCAACCCGCGTCCCACAAGGGCCGAAATTACCGACGTGGCTAACGCCATTTACGACAACACCAGTGCCATAATGCTTTCCGGTGAAACTTCCGTGGGCAAGTATCCCGTTGAGGCCGTGCTCACCATGTCAAAGATCGCCGTTGAAACCGAGAAGAACATTGATTACATCAAGCGGTTTCATGATACGGATATATCAGTTTCGCGCAACGTGACGAATGCCATCAGCTACGCCACCTGTGAAACAGCTCACACGCTGAGCGCCTCAGCTATCATATCGGTAACCAAGTCGGGGCATACGGCCCGCATGGTGTCCCGATACAGGCCCGCCTGTCCAATTATCGCCACGACAGTTTCGGAAAAGGTCTTCAACCAGCTTTCACTGACCTGGGGGGTCTATCCCGTGCTGACGGATATGAAAAATTCCACGGACGAAATTTTCAGCCAGGCTATTGAAAAATCCGCGGAAACCGCCATAATTAAAAACGGCGACCTGATCGTCATTTCCGGGGGGATGCCGGCCGGGATAAGCGGTACGACAAACACGCTTAAGGTCCATATCGTCGGTGATGTACTCCTCGAGGGAAGGGGACTCAATAAATTTTCCGCCACGGGAAACCTCTGTGTCATACACCGTGAGGGTGACGCGCTGAAATATTTCACTGCCGGTGACATTCTCGTCATAGAGAAAAGCACTGATGATGTCCTTCAGGCAATAAAGAACGCCGCGGCGGTCATAACCGAGGAGGACCCCGATGATTCAAAGGCGGCTATTGTGGCGCGCGCCCTGGAGATCCCGGTACTGGCCGGAGCCATGGAGGCCACGGAGATTCTGAAAAGCGGTACCGTTGTCACCGTCGATGCCGGCAGGGGACTGGTCTTCAGCGGCGTCCGTTCCGTCAAGCCCTGAGATACGTGAGCCATCCACGGTTATTTACCTTCATTTACCTGTTGACATTGCTGTCGTGATATGAAATAGTAAGCGCATCGATTATGGGCACCTCTAAAAATTAGGTTTTTCAACCCCCTCTTTTATTCTCCCCCTAATAGGGGGAGTTAGTGGGGGTAAAAAACCTAATTTTTCCTATGCTTGTGCCTGCTGAACACGAAGTTCGAATGTCGAAGCCGCACAGGATGTGCAAAAAGGCTTCGACCACAAGGGAACTTCCAAAATCTAATTTATAGAGGTTCCCTTATAAAAAGTGTAGTGCGGTCGGCCATGGCAGAAGAAAAAATTGAAAAACTGAATCTGAAATCAGTAACCTATGACATGGTTTCGGAAAACCTGCGTGCCCTGTTGGGAGCCGGTGTTCCCGTCTTCAGAAAAAATATCGAAGGCCAGCTGGTCACCATTCCGGTTGAAAAGCTCGAACAGTTCATGGGTGAAACGGCCAGGGATATCGAGCTTTTTATTGAGGATAACTGGAAGGCAAAGGTTTCGGCCCGCAGCAGGGAGCGAAGGCCCCTGGCTGCCAATGCCGGGTCAGCACTTGCCAGGGCGATGGAACTGTACGGCAATACCGAGGAGCAGATCGGCCGTTTCCAGACCTGTTCTGTTGCCGAGCGGGAGGAAATACTGGACAGGAGCATTGAATCGCTGCACGCTCTGCAGAATGGCAGCTCCGGTTTTGATATTGAAGCTATCATTAAAATGGTGGAAGTCATCGCCAACACTTTCTACGCCAATTACGCAAACCTGGAGGACAACCTTTCAACGGAGAACGTGAAGGAAAATATACTGGGCGTTTTCATTAAAACAGAATGGATAGTGAAGATACTCATTGAATATTTCAGGGACAGTAATTCCGATAAAAATTTTCTCCTGATAGAAAAAATTGATACCGGTTCCTACACCATAACCAATATGTGCAAAGCTCTGCTCTGGTTCATAGGCTTTGGCCTCTATTATAATAATTATATTGATAAGGGACTTTTTACCAAGAACATCCGCGGCAATTTTAAAGAAAAACTGCTGCGATATTATCGTCGTCGTCTTCCCGATGTCAATATATCCGTTGAAACCGTTGTCAGGGGTGGTTTCAGGCGCATTGATACGGAAAAAGACCTGGTCCAGTATGCTGTCGGGGCCCTGCTGTATGATATCGGCAAGATTCCCTTCATCGCCTATCATGACGGAAACGAGGCCTATGACCATGAAATCGTAAAGCTTCATGTTCTGACCGGATACAACATGCTGCTGAAAACGAAGAGCCACTCCTTCCCGGTTAGAGCCATGGCCGCCTTTCATCATGAGTATTATGGCGGGAAAAGGAGTTATAATTTTTCCGCTCCCGTCATGGGAAAGCTCACGGGGAAAAAATACGATTTTCAAAACGCCGATTATTTCATGACCTATGATGAAAATGAATTTAAAAACGGCAGAGTCCTTTCTTTTTTTCCCTGCAAGATAATAGAAATAATCGATGTGTTTCTTGCCCTTACGGGAAGAAAAAAGATGTCCAATTTTGAAGCCTTCAAAATGATGAAGACGGAATTCGTGACCAAGAACACGCAGCTCGATCCGCTGCTCCTGGAGATGTTTCTCGATTTTGCCGTCAGCTGCGGCATGTTCGGTACCGCGGAGCGTGGAGAAATTGACGCTATAAAATTTTGACCGGGAAATTGCCATTTAACGAGCGGCAAAACCACCCCCATGCCGGCAATATACCGCATTCCCTTCGGGCTCCGTAACAATTGTTAAATGCCGGTGATGATAAAAAATATGGCCGCCGGTCGGACTTTACACCGAGAACTGACGGAGCGCCGCCTTTATCACCGTCTCCAGGGTTGCTTCGGGATTACCCTCCCTGACCCCGTCTATGACCTTTGCGGCCCGGGCCTCATCGAATCCCAGGGATACCAGGGCCTCCAGAGCGTCATTGCGGATGCCCGTCGCGGTACCCGATGCGGGCGGGATGGATTCTATCTTTTTGAGCTTTCTCTTCAGTTCGAATATGAGCTTTTCCGCTTTTGCTTTCCCGATCCCCGGTATTTTAACAAGCCGGCTGCTGTCGTTGTTCTGTACGGACCTGACCAGGTCTTCGATGCTGATTCCCGAGAGGAGTGAGAGGGCCATGGAGGGGCCTATGCCGCTTATGTTGAGAAGAACGGTAAACAGTTCCTTTTCACGCTGTGTGGAAAAACCGAACAGCTTCATCTGGTCCTCGCGGTGCAGCGTGAAGATAAAGAGCGTGATATCCTCTTTTCCCTGAATCGTCTCATAGGTGGAAAGGGGAATATGTACCTGGTATCCCACACCTCCCACGTCGAGGATACACTCCATGGGTTTCAGTTCATCGATCGTTCCGGTCAGTTTCGCTATCATGGCAGTCCTTTCAGAGGATATTCATTATTTTCTGTTCTATGCAGAAGCGTTCGGCGATATTCAGAGCCGAAGAATTTATCATGATGATCTCCTTCCGCAGGGAAAAAATATCCGACGCCCTGGAAAGGGAGAGTTCGTTGTCGCCGTCTTTCATCACCGAGCCCAGGCGGACCATAGTATCGAGCCCCTTCTTACTGATTATGTTCAGGGTATCGTCGCTCATATTCAGTGAATTTTTCACCATGCCTATATCACCCCGTGACATCTCCTTGTACCCGAGCCATTTACCCAGGATATTCAGGTGATAGCTGATTCCCCGGGGGCCTGTGGTCAGAACGTGCTTTCCCAGGATTTGGGTGAGAAACATCAGCACGAGAAGTATCATCATGAAGACAATCAGTCCGTAGAGAAAATTTTTAAGCACATCAATATCCTGAATCGGAATTATCAGAAAATGTATGATGTGGAAGAATCCATAGAGGATGGAGGCCATGAGGAGATAATGATAAAACCGGTACCGGCTTTTCCAGGAAAAGGTCGTTTCAGCCCCGTTATCGGTAACCTTGATACCCAGGCCGTCAATCCCGCAGCTTTCAATCGTCGTCGTACTTTTTTTCATACCTGCCCGGATACGGCTGAAAGGCTCGTGATCAAGAAGAATATCCACACCCATGAGCCCCTGGAGGTCCCGGGCAAAGTTCATGGCTTTGTTCCTGTCATTGAACAGGGCCAGCAGAACCGATGCGCCCAGTTCATTCATGAGATGGACCTCGTAGCCGCTGTTATCGGAGCCCATCTTTTTCTGTACGGTTATCCATGAATAATAGTCAAGGGGTATCCGGAGCGGCGTAATCGCTTTCAGTGATGAATCGAGAATACCGATGAATCCTTTTTCCCCGTCGATGCTTATTTTATAATACCGGGAATTGAGAAGGGCAAAGAGACCCGCGGCAGTGAAGAGTATCCCGAAGCTGAAAAGAATATGATCAACAGGATGGATTTTCCCTATGATGGTTAAACCGACCAGAAACATGAGACCGCCGATAATGGTAAATACGACCAGGGAGATGCGCGAGGATTTTATTTTCAGGCTGTTCCCTGAGAGTTCGATATTTCCTTTCATCGTGCACCACCTCTTCCTATTTATTTGAAAAAATACGACACTGTCGTTAATTAATTTTTTAATTATATGGTTCCCATTGTGAATTATTGAAAACTCTGTAATCAGTACAACACATCGGATGGGGTTTCTGTCAATTCTTTTACCGGTCCGGCGGTTTCTTGCAGCGAGAAGCGGTCATCGCCCGCGGAGTGAGGGCAAATCTTCTTTTTTTTTGGCCTCATCGTTTTTCCATTGCATTTCCTGATCGGCGTTGATATTGTGGTTGCAATCTTCAAATACTTTTACCATATAATCTGATAGATCATTCTTGGGAATGATATTTTTTTTATCATTATGTCCCAAGGGATTTTTTTTACTTGATCCCGGAGGGCTCCCTTTTTATCGTTTCGATTCCATTCGCTTTAAAAGCAGTGTGGCAACACTTCAGTTTTATTAAAACATTTTCCCGGGTTATGCATATTGTAATCTTTCGGGAAGTTCCTTTAAAAAAATATTATTAATCCCTCCGGGGGGGATATCACAATCCTGTGTGTAGTGTGCTGTATCGGGCAGATACGGTCGTGTGAAAAGAGAAGAATCAATTGGTGTGGTGAGTGATAATGGACGAGCGTGATACATTCGCAAAGAGAATTGACAAGGTCAAGGAATTACAGGATAAGCTGATACAGATGCGGAAAATAAAGGAATCCCTTCTTCAGAACAATAGAAAAAAGTCAGATGAGACTATTCAATTTTTATTGAAGCGATTGTGATCGTTTTACCAGGATCTATCCCGGCAGATTTCGCGCTTCTTCCTGCCGTATCACTTCCATCTATATATCCGCCCGCGCCGGAAAAGGCTGATTGCCTGTTTCCTGCACCGCAGGGCGATTGAACCAGAATATGATTAATTCCCGGCCTAAAGCACCCTGAACCTGTAAAAATTCCCGTTTTTTTCTTTACTTTATTAATGCGCGCGGATACTATCCCTTACCTGGAGTATCCAGAGGATGGTGACGGGACAATTGTATGAAATTAAATAATGAAGCAAAAGTGGGTCTCATGATAACGGTGAGTTTCACCATCTTTATCATATTCGTGGCTCTCCTGGCAAAGATCAATGTATCACAGTCCGGCTATCACCTGCGTCTCTATTTCGGGTTCCTGAACGGCCTCAGCATCAATTCCCCGGTCAAAATCGCCGGGGGTATAAAAATCGGTTTTGTGGAAGAAATCAATCAGTCCGGCGAGAAAACCGAGGTGACCATTTGGGTTGACCGGAAATATAATCTGCTCAAAACCGCCAAGTTCGCCATTTTCACCACGGGTCTCATCGGTGAAAAATACATAAACGTTTTTATCCCGCCCTCGGTCAATGTGGATGATTTTTACCAGGATGGCGACAAGATATACGCCATTGATCCGGCAAGCTTTGACCAGATGATGCTCACCTTCCAGAGTTTTCTTCAGGATGAAAGCGGCAGCGAGATGCTGGCGGATATTTTCCAGAATTCGAAAAAATTCGTGGAGAACCTCAATAATATCTCCGAGGAGAACCGCTATGATATCCGCAAATCGGTCCTTGCCGCCAAGGGCACGATCATTCTCCTTTCGGCAAAGACCCAGATACTCATGGATCAGCTCAACAAGCTGGCCACGAACATGGCGTATCTTTCCGAAAAAAACAAGGAGGAAATTTCAATCAGCCTGCGTAATCTTTCGGAAACAACCAGCAACCTGAACAAGATTATTTTCCGCCTCGAGAAGGGACGAGGGACTCTCGGCAAGCTCCTGGTCGAGGAGGAAGTGTATGAAAACCTCAAGGATGCATCCATCTCGGCCAAGGACCTCTTCAGGAGTCTCAAGGACGACCCATCGAAATTATTCTTCAAGCAAAAACAGAAGTAATGGCCAAAAAAAAGGAGTATTATGTCTGCACGGCCTGCGGGGCCGACTCGGTTAAATGGCATGGACGATGTCCTTCCTGTCAGGAATGGAATACCATGGTCGAGGTGGAAGCTTCCCGGCCTTCACATAAACATACAAAACCCGCAGCTGTTCCCCTGTCTTCCGTAGCCGTCGAAGGTGTGCAGCGCATTCAAACGGGAATTGGTGAGTTCAACCTGGTCTGTGGTGGCGGCATCGTGCCCGGTTCCGTGATCCTCATGGGCGGCGAACCCGGCATCGGCAAATCCACCATGGCCCTCCAGGTGGCCCATTACCTGGATACCGTCTATGTCTCGGGCGAGGAATCGCCGGCGCAGCTGCGCCAGAGGGCCGAACGGCTGGGCATTGATCTGGACAGGATAAAAATTTCCACGAACACGGCAGTGGAGGATATTATCGCCCTGGCCGCGGCGGAAAAGCCGCAGTGTATCGTGGTTGATTCCATACAGACCATCTATTCCGGCGAAATACCGGGGGCCGCCGGGTCCGTGAGCCAGATCAGGGAATCGGCATCGCGGCTTGTGGATATGGCAAAGCAGTCCGGTGTGCCGGTGATACTCGTGGGGCATATCACCAAGGACGGCGCTATTGCCGGCCCGAAACTGCTGGAACACCTGGTGGATACGGTGTTGTATTTCGAGGGTGATTTCTCCCGGGATTTCAGGATGCTCCGGGCCTTCAAAAACCGTTTCGGATCGGTCAACGAGGTGGGCCTTTTCCGCATGACCGCCTCGGGACTCCAGGAGGTGAAGGACAAGAACCGGGTCTTTCTCAACAGCTTTTCATCGTCATCGCCGGGGAACGCCGTTTCAGCGGCCATAGAGGGCAGTAGAACCATCCTCTTCGAGGTACAGTCGCTCGTTACCTTTACCACCTTTTCAAATCCCCGGCGCATGTCCGACGGGTTAGACCAGAACCGCCTGATCATTATCAATGCCGTTCTGGAGAAACACGCCGGGCTGAAGCTGAATTCCTTCGATGTTTTTATAAACGTATCAGGAGGGTTCCGCATCAATGAAACGGCCGCAGATCTTGCCGTGGCCATGGCCATAGCCTCGAGTATGAAGGACCGGCCCGTGCCGGAAGGAACGGGATTTCTCGGCGAGATATCCCTGTCAGGGGACGTGCGGCCCGTATCGCAGTGTTCCAGGAGAATGCAGGAATTCCGGGCCTCGGGTTTTCATACGGTCGTCGTATCGGAAAGCGACATGAAGGATGTCAGGAACGCCGGTTTTGAAGGCACTATTCACGGCGTGAAAAAAATCAGCGAAGCCATAAATCTCCTTTTCTGACCGGCTTTCCCGGTCTCGGTGTATCTTTTTTTCCCGCCGATTTTCCCATGAAGTATCAATAAAAACTTGCTGTGAAGGGGTAAACCATAGTATTAATATATCAGGGGTATTTTCACCGCCGGACAGGGAATATGAGTTTTTTAACGATGATATACAGGAATGAACCTCCCCAAGGGCCGTTTTTCAGACAGTCAGACCCCGTGGACTATGCTTCTGTCGCAGATCAGCCCCTTGAAAATACCGAGGAAATGGATGAGGAGGAACATCTCCTCATTTGCCGTTACTGCAGGAACATTATTACCTCGCCGAAGGAGAGAATTGAAATAGAGGGCAGAATGAGTATTGCATTTACCAATCCCGCGGGAATTGTATACCGTATCGGCTGTTTTTCATCGGCCCGGGGATGCGTGAGCTGCGGCGCTCCAACTGAAGAGTTTACCTGGTTTAAAGGCTACAGCTGGGACGTGGCCCTGTGCTCCGTCTGTATGAATCACCTGGGATGGCGCTATCAGGGAAAAGAGCGGCAATTTTTTGGACTCGTGCTCGATTATCTTATAGATAATCGGTAAGGCCGCCGCGTTAGAGAATATCCAGCAGTTTTTTGATTGACTCGGAATCGATTTTTTCTATATCAACCAACCGTGAATCCTCACCGGCAGGTGACGGGGCTGCTGTCCCGTAAAGTGCAGTACTCACTATATCAACCAGCTCTATGTTTCGCAGCGCTTCATCGCACCCCGCTGCCGGCGGGTAAATCCTCTGCGACATGAGAAAATCCATGCTGTAGCTCCTGATCATTTCGTCGAAGCGCCTGTTTTGTGCGAGGATATTGAGCCATGTTTTTTTATTTTCATACAGGAGGCCGCGGAGGTCTGTTTCCTGTCCCTTCTCACTCATGAGGCCGAGCAGGAAATTAATGGCGCGCAGGTAGTCTCTATCGCTGCATTGTGTCGGTTCCGCCAGATTACGCGCAAGATCGGTTATGTGCTCTTCCTGCTGCCGCGTGAGCAGATACGGGGAGTTGCGTATGCGTATCCGCGCCTCCATGTATCGGGCTGTCTTTCCGGCAGCGTCAAGGGGATGTGAAAGCGGGACGGGAGTTTTCCTTGTCAGGTTGAGGCGGCGTATATAATGGCTTAACAGGGTGTCGCATAACGGAACATCAACCGTAATGGAGGTGCTGCCATCTTCCAGTAAAACAGCTACTGATTTAACGGAACGGGAAACCAGCAGCCGCGCCATTTCGGTTTCTTGCCGTGAAAGACCTGACGCCGGGATAAGGGGCTCCAGAAGAAGACGGATCGTATGATCGGGAAAAAACACCATTTCAGCCAGTCCCTGGCCGTAAGCATCTTCCGAACAGATAAGTAACGCTGTTTCATGAAGATCGGCGACGCCGATAACGTTCCAGGCGAATTCAAGTATATCGTCGCCGGTACGTATGCCCTTGCCGAGATGGACTATTATTTCATGTGCAATGGTATCAATCATGTGGTCCCCGTTGATCATACATTGTCTTGTAGTCGACTGGTAAAAATCCGGGGAATTTGTTCATCAACCCGGCAGTAAGAAAAATCACACCACTGAACTTTCGGGAAGACAACTTATCCTGATACGTATTCCCCGGGCCCTGAACGAGGTAAAGCGGTCGGGCCTGATTTTCAGCAGGTCTACATCGATCACGGTACCGCTTTCAGTATGGGGAGGGATTGTTACCTCGAGATGGGACGTGGTGTGTATCCTTCCCATGCCGCGGCATACATGACACTGCGGGTTGCGGCCCGAACAGAGCGGGCAGGTCATGCGCGACGGAAGTTCGATATAGGCAACGGCTCCCCGGTGTCCTTCCTCGGGTGTGACAAAGATTTCTATATCCTGTCCAAAATTTAAAAGAATATCCTTCCGTTTTATTCCCCGGGGCTTCAGGTTGGCTTTCAGCAGCTCATTCAGTGAAGCGGAATACTTGACCCTTCGCCGCGGAATTACCAGGGTGGTGCTGTACCTGAGCTGCACGTTTTTAAAGAGATAGCGGTCATAGTCCTTCCTGGTTTCAGTGTCGGCCAGAACGCGGTATGCCCGTATGATCAGGTCGATGAGGTCCGTGTTATCGTTTGAATAATCATGGGAGATATCGGGATGATGCTGCTTTATGAGGGTCCGGAAGGCGTTCCTGATGTCATGGGGCTTTGCATCATAGGGGATCTCGAAAACCGAGTAGTAATCGATTATATTCCCTTCATTGTCGAGATATTCACTTTCCATTTCCTCATAATGGGCTTGCAGCATATCTTTGTAAAGTAAATAATCGGGGGTTCGTATAGGACGGAGCCAATGTTATATGGTTACTTCTACCGGAGCGATTCAGGAAAATCATTGACTTCTACCGCCCGGTATGGTTTTATTTCCCGATAGAAATAGAACTGAAACCAGCAAGGGTGCCATGAAAAAACTATTAGTTATTTGCGGACTATGCTCTTTAATAATGGCGTCATCCCCGCTTCTCGCCGGGAACGGCACTATATATCTTTCCCGGGAAACATCGCTGGACCAGGTGAACAGGTGGACCATGCTGGGATCAGGCGGCATTGCCGCCCTTGAGGCAACATCCCTGCTCATAGGTATGAATGTGTCTGGATCCGACTGGGCTACACCGGAAAACATGGGTATTGCCGCAACGGATATTCTCCTTGGCGGGGCTCTCATCTATAATTCCCTCGGGGTCAGCAATTACCATTCGTCGCCCGTATTTTATGCCATCGCCTCACTTTTTGTGCTGAGTCACGCCTATCGGGAATGGGGATACCTTTCCGGTCAGAAAAATCCCTATTGTCTCAACAAACCGCTCTTTATACTGAACTCTCTGCAGATCGTGGCAGGAATGGGCACTATCGGCATGAGCATCACCCTGGCTATATGACAAAAAAAGAAGTATAATATTATACAATTGTGCTTGAAAAAAATGATCGTGAAAAACAGTGTCAATCTGGTTCATGAAACATCAATGCTCCCGGGAATGGGAGAGCATGAATAGCAAGGGCCGGCGTACAAAAAGGGGCTGTAGCTCAGCTGGGAGAGCGCCAGAATCGCACTCTGGAGGCCAGGGGTTCGATCCCCCTCAGCTCCACATAATGAAGCATGCAAGAATTCCCCGCCGGTCATGCCGGCAGGATCAGGATTATGTTACCTGAAGCGATTGCCCGATACATACTGGTTTTTGGCGGGTGCCTTTCACTGCTTTTTTCCCTTATACACGTTTTTATCCGCGGAAAACAGGTTGAGAACTATAACCTGTCATTACTCCTATTCATATTAACAATTCTGCAGTTTCAATTCGCCCTGATAATATCGGAAGGGGCCCTATCCTATCCCGGCCTCCTTTTCATGCATCTTACATTTTTATTTCTTGCCATACCACTGGCATACCGGGCTTATTTTTTTGTCGTTTTTCCCTCCAGCGATTTATCGGGAAGGAAATGGCTTATCTTTGTTCCCGCATGCCTGACAATGCCCCTGGACATGTATTATCTTGTGCAAAGCAATGCGGGAAAACTGACCATGATAGAGTCCCTGCTTACGGGCCTCAATTCACGTTCCCTCGTCGTGATCAGGATGATCACCGGGGCCGCATCGCTTGAAGTCCTGCTTCTCCTGGGAATGCTGTCAATGAGGATGATAAAAGAATATCGCAGGAGCAGAATGCCCATCACTGCCGTTAATGCGGTCTATGCCGTCATCACCCTGGCCGCTTCGGAAATGGTGCTCCTGGGATATCTGCTGAACAGCATGTCGGCCGTGAAGTACGGGGCTGTGATTATCTCGCTTCTTCTCATCAGTTCTTATATTACCGGTGTGCGATATCCCAGCCTGATTCAGCTCGTGATCATCGAGGCGAAGAAGCAGTATCACCGTAAAAAACTTCTCACCGGCATTGACCCCGAGTCGCTTCTGTTCAACCTGGAACGTCTCATGGAAGAGGAAAAGCTGTACACCAGCGAAACACTTTCTTTGAAAGACCTGGCTGATATTCTCTCCATTACGCCTCACCAGCTGTCGCATCTTCTCAACAGCGAACGGGACACCAACTTCAACACCTTCGTCAATCAATACCGGATAGAAGAGGCGAAAAGGCTCCTGCTGGAGGAAGCGGAACGGTCAATCCTTACCATCGCCTACGCCGTGGGATTCAATTCAAAATCAACTTTCTACGATGCCTTCTCGCGTTTTACCGGTATCACGCCGAAACAATACAGGGAATCGCGAAATTCCTCTGCCCGGTAACCTCTTCACGCCTCCCAAATAATGGGTCCGGGATTATAAATCCGGTCGCATTAGAAATTCAAATACGGTTATATCCCCTTATGCTTTTTAAGAATGAAAAAGGGGGTAACAGGAAGTATGAAGGATTTAAAAAACAAAAATGTTCTCATCACGGGAGCCGGGAGCGGAATCGGCAGGCTCATGGCCCTGGGTTTTGCCGCGGAAAAGGCCAACTGCGCTCTTGTTGATATCAACGGGAAGGGGCTCGAAGAAACAGCGGCCGGCGCTGGAAAACAGGGGACCAGGATTAAAACGTATATCTGTGATATCTCCGACAAAAAAAAGGTGAGCTCCGTTGCACAGGAGATCAAAAAGGATTTCGGCGGCGTTGATGTATTGATCAATAACGCGGGCACAATAACGGGGAAGAGTTTTCTGGATCTCACTATCGAGGAAATGGAACGCACCATGGCCATCAACTACTGGGGGCACCTCTATTTCACCAAGGAATTCATTCATGACATGGTCAAGCAGGGAAAGGGAAATATTGTCAATGTGGCTTCCTCGAGCGGGCTCCTGGGTATGCCCATACTTTCCGACTATGCCGCCAGCAAGTTTGCCGAGGTGGGACTCTCCGAGGCGCTTCGTCGGGAAATGAAAAAATTCGGCTACCGGGGCGTGAAGATTACCTGTGTATGCCCGTATATTATCGACACCGGTATGTTCAAAGGCTTCAAGCCCTTTCTTTTCAGCCCCTTCATCAAACCCGCAACAGCGGCTAAAAAAATCATCGGGGCCGTGAAGAAAGACAAGCCCTATGTCATGATGCCGCCGCACAGCATCTATACCATGATGGCCATGAAGCTTTTACCCACGGATATCTTCGATGCGCTGCTCAATGCCTTTGGTTCCGGAAGGGCCATGGATAATTTTACAGGACGATCAAATTAAGGGAGGACACAATGAACGCAAAGAAAATTATACTTATCATAGTGGCTGTACTGCTTTTCGGCAGCATCGGCATTACGGGAATAAATATTCTTCAAAACAGCTTCGGATATAAGGGAGAAAGCGCCGAGGCGATCCTGGGTAAAAAAACCACTGAAGTCACGGTAGAGGACATAAAAAAACTTTCCAAGTCACGCTTCCTCCAGCTTTACTATTCACTGCCCGCTCCGGAAATTAATGACCTGAACGGTGAGTACCAGGCGGCAAATCTGCCCAGCGGGATCATGGCCGCCGGTGTTGACTTTTATACCAACCATTTTTTCGGGCCGGGAAAATGGACCGGCAAGGCCTTCCGGCCCGTGGATGCCAAAAAGGGGACGGGATATAACATTTTTTCTTCGACAGGTGATGACGGAAAGATCGTTAAAAACAGGACCCGGAGAATTGACACCTATGTGGGCAAATCAGCCTATGATGAACGTGATTCCTATCATCTTGATTACAGTCCTTACAATTCCTTTCCCGTGGATTCCATGCACGATGAACTTCGAAAGGTTAATGATCATCTGTTTATCGGTCTCGGACACATGGCAGCGGGCGGCGGGTCCATCAATCCTTCGCCCTTCATGATCTTTGGAGAACCGGCTTCATGGGTCGGACCGCAATAAACGGGAACCAGTCCTTTATGGTATAGTGTTATTTCCGACAGATCCCGGTTCCGCTTTGTATTCGATTAAACGGAGCCGGGACTGGCTTAAATATCCGGCATAAATGAAACATCCCTCCTTAATTAAAAAAATACATATCCTGACCCTCCGCATCAATGCCAGGGAGCCTTTTGTTTCCGCGAGAAGACAAATAAAAGTTTTGACCTTTATCCCATCCTGTTATATGATACAGGTAGTTTCTGTGCGGTTTCAATAAACATTGTGGATACGAAACCATGAGCAGACATTTGCGTACTCATACCTGGCTGGACAGTAAAGGAGAAATATCATGAACAGTCTATTCGGCTATTTTCTGAATAAATATCAGGAGAGCGACTACACGGATCAGCAGAAGGTGAAGGTTATCGTTATCATGGCCGGAGTTATTTTTTTACTTCTGGGAGTCCTGGTCAATGTATACCTTTTTAAAATGGGACGGGATATTTTCAATGTAAGCGTACTTTCCATCCTCACCATACAGGTAATGGTGGCTGTTTCCCTTTTTCTCGTCCGGGCCGGAAAGAGCAGGGCTGCCTCACATCTTCTTGTTATCATCATGATGGCAGGAATATGGGCGTCTTTTTTTTCCACCACGGCCCAGAAAGATGCCGTCACAAAAATGAATTCAATAGATTATCTCTATCCTATCATCATTCTGGCCACGATCCTGACGAGGAAAATGTGGGTGTTGATGTACACTGCCCTTAATTCAGTTCTCATAGTAGCCGTCGGGCAGTTCTTCCTGGCCAGGGGTTCTTTGACGGGAGAGCAGATGGTGGATTTTACCGCCGACGGGCTTATAACCTATATCCTCTCGGGCGCTTGCTGCTATGCCTTCGCCAGTATTTCCGAGACGGCAAATCTGCGTATCAGTCAGACCCTGGATGAGAACCGCGGGTTCAGTTCCAATATCAGTAATATTCTTGAGGAAACCACGGAAGTGGCCTCAAAACTGGCCGCCTCAACGGAACAGATGGCCGGGGCCGTCGATTCCTTTTCTGACAATGCCCAGACCCAGGCGTCTTCCGTTGAGGAAATAACCTCTACGGTTGAGGAAGTGGCGGCCGGCGGGGAAAGCATGTATCACATGGCCGAGAAACAGGTTCAGCTGACCCAGAGGGTCCGCGACGAAATGGAGTCGCTGTATTCCATTGTCAGCAAGGCTGAGGAAAACATGCAGCGGGGCATGGTCATCCGTGATGATCTCAATCACATGGTGGAAAAATCCCGCCTGGAAATTCAGGACACCCTGAAGGTCATGAGCAGCGCGGCATCGCGATTTAAAAATGTAGAAGAGACGGTAAAAATTATCGAGGATATTTCCGAGCAGATAAACCTTCTTTCGCTCAACGCTGCCATTGAGGCGGCGCGGGCCGGGGAACACGGCCGGGGCTTTGCCGTTGTCGCCGACGAGATCGGCAAGCTTGCCGATAACACTTCGACCAATGTGAAATCAATCAATGATCTTTTCGCCAGCAGCAATACGGAAATAAACAAGGCCTACAACACCATGGAGATATTTATTGAATCGCTGAACCGCATGATAGGCCACATCTCAGACTTCAGTAACATGGTGGACAGTGTGCGTGAAATAACCAGGCAGGACCTGGAACAGAACAAGCAGGCGCGGATATCACTGGGGAGTGTCATCGACGAAGCTAACAATATCCTCGTGGCCATCAATGAGCAGAAACAGGCATTTGAAGAGGTGACCAAGAGTCTCACCGTAATCAATAATACGGCCCAGGAGATTGCCTCGGGATCGGAGGAGCTAACGGGAACATCAAAGGAAATAGCGCAATCGGCCCAGAACCTCATGGCGCTGTCGCAAAATGGCTGATATGATCATGTATCTATATACTCCTCCCGGCCGGCCCTTCCGGTTCGAAGCCGTATAACGCCCTCCCGGCAGGAATTTTCCAGCGCGGAGCACACTTCCTTGATCTGTTCACTTCTCAATTCGAACAATCCCTTTTCTATTCCTGTCCACCTGTTACGCCCGTTGTTTTTGGAATAGTAGAGCGCGCCATCGGCCAGGGAGATGCAGTCATTCATGCCGATGCTGTCGGGATTGTTTTCATCGAAGGGCAGTCCGCAGAAGCCTATTGAACAGGTTTGTCGCAATACAAACCCGTTCTGCAGTTTAAAATCAAAGACTTCAATGGCTGCGCGCAATTTTTCCGCGAATTCGGGAAGAAAGTCGGCAGTTGAGTTTTTCAGAATGATGAGAAATTCCTCGCCTCCATATCGAATCGCTATATCATCTTCGCGGATTGAATGAAGCAATAGATCCGAAAGCTGCTGCAGTACCATGTCGCCGGCATCATGACCATGGGTGTCATTGACATTTTTGAAATGATCAATGTCAGCGATAAAGATGCCGTATACGCCCAGGGTCCGTGATCTCTTATTTATACCGGTTTTAATAATGGATGATTTCTGGTTTAAAAATACATCTATTTCATCGGAAATGATTTCATTGAGAAAGCGCCGATTTTTCAGACCCGTGAGCGAGTCTTTGAGTGAAACTTCTTTTACCGTTTCATAATCGTGCTGAAGCTTTTCCGAGGAATCATGGAGGTCCTGGATCGTCAGGAACTGCTCTACATTGACTTTCAGCTCATTCTCCAGTTTTGACATGGCGCTGGTGAATATGCCCGTGGACAGCTGTGCCAGCATTGTTATCAGGGATACGGCGAGCGTGATGAATATGACACTGAGGGTAATATTCCCGTGACTGGCGGGATCGGTAGTGTAGAGGACGGCAATATAAAAAGCGAAATTAGCAATCACTATGGCAGCACTGTAAAAAATGACCCATTTGCGGGAGCAGAACAGTGAGGCCTGCATTATCACCACCAGGAGCAGATAAAAATTGGAAGAGAATACCGACAGGGGATTTGTTTTTACCCTGACAGCCAGTCCGCCGAGGAGGGAGATCAGAATAATAGCCGTGATGGCATTGGCTGCCGCCTCGTAAAGTCCCCGTCGCAACAGGACCAGGGACATCAGACCGATAACAGACAGGAAAACGACAACAGGAAAGACGGTTATGATGTTTTCAGTGGCAAAGAAAGCAACCAGGATCATGATGATATAAATGACCGGGATGCCTGTGAGGATATAATACAAGAGTGCCTGGGCCTGTTTCTGCTCAATGAAACTATGCCGATAATAGGGTTCCAGTATGTATTTCTTCAGTCTTTTAAACATCATGGGTTGCCATTCTGATAATTACCATTGATCATAGTATAAAAAGCCATTTCAGTCAAGACATGGCGTTAAAATTAATTAATACTATTTTCCCGCCATGACAGACCGGCATTATTGACGCTATAGTAGAAACATTGATTCAATAGTATTGACAGGTATTATTATGTCCTGTACCATAATCATATCGATAAAACGATGTGATTGATTTTAATAAATGTATCTATGGTGAACAGTCATGCAACTTCCCAAAATATTTTTCTTTGCGGCTATCATTTTCATAATTTTCATGCGGGGAGCATGGGCCGGCATAGGAGTACTTGCAGACCCCGACAATCCCTCGTCGGGCATTGAATTTTACGGAGTGCCATCGGCAAAAATCGGAGAACATATTTCCTTCTGGGACCTGCACCTGGGAGCTTTTCTTGAATCAAGAAATGAAAAGCGATTCAGCCAGGGAATACTTCCCAATCACAACTGGCGCGGTTTCGCGTCACTGTATTATGGCCGCGCCGTGCTGGATGATGATACGCGGAAATTGTTCCTCTACGGCGGATTCGAGCATGAAAGCGCGCACCCCACCATGGGATTTTATGAACATAACGACAGCGCTTATGAAATGATCTATGACAATCTCTATCGGAACATCAATCTCAATTCCATGCTCCTGCGGGGCCGCTTTGTGTGGAAAAACATTATCGAGATGGCTATCATATTTGATTACCAGTTTTATTTCTGCTCGAAAAACACGCCGGAACTTCATAATACCGATCTTTCGCAGAGCCATGGCCTCTCAGCCGGGTTCGATATCGCCTGGCCCATTAACAGCAGCTGGCGGGTCTTTCTTTCCGTGTTTGACCGGTGCATATTCCAGGGATACGCGGAGCGCGACGATGATATTTATTTCAATGACGGCGGATCGGTGGTGACCAGGACGGTTTCCTATCCCGTCATCAACAGCGTGAATACCGTTGTGGTCAAGGCGGGCGTGCTCTATGAGTGGAAGGCCGTGGGACGGTCGGTGGGGCTGTACGGAAAAATGCTCTATGGAAATATATTCGGGTTTGTGGACAGCAGGGAGCGTCGGCTCCAGTTTTATTGCGGCCTGGAACTTCTGCACTGACGGTCACGCGCGGTGAATATGTATATTTTTCAACCTTGCCGGTCCGGAGAGGAAGTGCAGCGTATTGCCGTGGCCCATATCCTGAATCCTCACACGACTTTTATCATAGCCGATGAGATGACTTCCATGCTTGACGGTATGACCCCTCGCAAATGCAGTAACATCCCCTGTTGAGAGCAGGCTTGCTTTTTCAGCTTTTGCCACTTATGTGGTTTCCGTATAGTCCTCAGAATAAGGTGTAGCTGACTCAATATGGTGTGCATCTGCCTGGTAATTCTTTAAAATGGTTTCGCATGAATTTTTCTAATATAAATTGATGCAAATCACCTCAACCCGCCTTTATAACAGAGAGTGGGGATACTATTGGCAGCGGCTGCAAAGCACCTGTTGCATGACACGCAGGATGCTTCCTTCACGCCTTCTTTGAATTTTTTAACCAGTCCCGGCTCCCGGATAAATGGCCGACACATGCATATGAAATCAGCATCACCTCTTTGTATAATATCTTCCATGTGATCAAACCTGCGCATTCCGCCAACAAGAAAAAGGGCGATGTCGTCTGCAAGTATTTTCACTTCATCAAGATATTTCTTGTTCCAGCCTTCTACAAGATTATAATTGCCTTCCCATCGCTTCATTTTTAACCAGCCAACCGGCCTCTTCCAGAGAGGGAGTGATGTAAGCACTTCTTTAACTGGAACTTCCCCGCGCCAGCAGTTCATGGGGTTGTAATATTTGATGCCAGAGGTCAGCTCCAGTGCATGGATGCCTGCTTCCTTGAGCATCGCGATATATTTTTTTAATAGTTCCGGAGTCATTCCCGGTTTCGGTGTAAAATCTTCGGCATTCATTTTTACCAGAACCGGTTTCTCAGGGGCTGTTTTTTTAATGCCTTCAAGTATTTCTTTGATTATTCGAAAACGGTTTTCATCCGAACCGCCCCATTCATCCTTTCTTTTATTAAAGTATGGACTCAAAAACTGGTTAAGAAGATCTCCGCCGCCGGCATGAAGATAAATAATATCAGTACCTGCCTCAACGGATCTTTTTGCGGCATTGACAAATGCGTTAATTACCTCATGTATTTCTTTCGATGTCATTTCAACAGGTTTGACAAAGTATGTGGGATCTCTATGAATTGCTGAAGGCCCAAGGGGTGTCCTGCCGATCAGTTCTCTTTTAGCCTGTCTTCCTCCATGGGTTATTTCAAAGGCAATTTTACCACCTTCATTATGAACAGCATCTGAGAGCTTTTTCAAGCCAGGAACCATTTCGTCACTGTGTATGCCCAATTGATGCTTCAGCGCCTTGCCAAGCGGATGAACATACATAAAACTGCTCAATATCAGGCCAACATCTCCTTTTGCCAGGTTTTCATAGATTTTCAATAACCTGTCAGTCACCCGGCCTGTTTCATCAGCCATGCCTTCATATGTTGCTGCTCTGACAAAGCGATTTTTAATTTCAACAGTACCTATTTTTTTAGGTGTATAGAGTAATGACATATTTTGCCTCATGTATTATTATATTGAAAAATATATTTGATTTCTCTATTTTTGATCTTTAGTGGGTTCCGTATAAAAAGTAATGTTACTCTACATACTAAAATTCCATTTCTTTCCACTGTTGTATTACTGCGGGTGCTTTGGGAGATTTGCTATGGAATCCTAATGTTGATGCGATTTCAGCAGGAGGTATTATCCCCTTAGAATTCCGGAATATACCCTTTAATAATGCCCGGCCAACACACTCTCCATTATAGATTATTTTTTGTTCATAGTAGAGCCATTTATCATCCCAGCAGATAATGGAAGAATGAAGTTTAAATGCCGCATAGGGCGGCAATGATTTATAAAATCTTATTATTGAAGACCCGATTATCGGTCTCCACTTATCCTTTATTATATGTCTTAAACAACCGCTTCGCAATGACAGATCATGGCGCCCAAAGTCCATAATAATAAGGGCAGCACCATTGTTTAAATGCAGATTCAGATCCAGGTCACCGGGTAATACTCTCCACTTAATGATTGAAACATCTGTGAAGTTCAGTTTGCCCGGTTTGCATAAAATCGTAAGCAATAAAAAAAATGTCCTGTATAGGTATCTAATCATTATGGTGTTCCCGTTGTGAATTAAAAAACTAATACATGCGACACTGTAAATCTCTTTACTTTTTTATTTTTTTTGAGATACTGCGTTTCTTAATTGGTAGAAAAGCGTTGCTCCCATGAAGAGAATACAGAGCCAGGCAAGGATATCCCCGATTTCTGCATATAATGTTTTAACTCCTTTTGTCTGGATCTCGGCTACCATAAGCTTGCTTTTACTTTTATCATTATCCAGAGTACCTGTAATTCTCCCGTAAGGGTCAGTTATAATAGACAAACCATTTCCTGTAGCCCGGATAAGTGAAAAACCATTTTCAATGGCCCTGAAAACAGCCATATGTGAATGAAATGGGACTATGCCTCTCCAGTCATGAGAGGGTACGATCATAATGTCACAGTTATTCTTTCCGGCCTGTCTGATTAAAAAGGGAAAATCCATATCAAAACAGATAGACAGACTGAGTCTGCCTAACTCAGTTTGAACTGTTGATATTTCCTTTTTATTATTAACACTTGTCTCCCATGGAGCAGTATATGATTTTATATACTCTGTTTTTATCCCGCCCTGAGGATCAAAGAGATAGACAATATTCATCATCCTGTGTTTTCCGTTGATTTTTTTTAAAATACCAAGGGGAAGAGTGCAGTATATTTTGCGGGATTTCACCTTCTGTGATACATGGGCAATCAGTTTTTCAACATCTGATTCATTGACAAACAGGGCATATTCGCTCCATACCGCGAGATTGATATCGGTACAGGATATACTGTTAAAAAAGATATCAAATGTTTCCCTGTTTTCCTTCAGATCAGGAGTCTCTCCCATTTTAAGGGCCTTATTAAATCTTGGATAAAAATCATAAGACAATGTTGACACGGCTGCTTTAATATTTTGATCACTTTTCTGATTGAGCAGTCTCATCCCGCCAAAGGTCAAAACCGTAGCCATAATACACAGGTATACCATAACCGGTACTTTGATCATTCGCCACTGCAGCTGATGTTCCCAGGCATGGTTAACAATAGATGCAGACCAGGTTATTAAAAAAGCAAGGCCCCATATTCCGAAAAGTGATACAATCTGGATAAGAACCAGATTGTCATATTGTGTATAGGCAATGAGGCCAAATGTTGCAAAGGGGCTGATTAAAGAATTAATATACTCAATCATAACAAAGGTTGCGGGAAAGACTAGTGTGCCTGCAATTCCTGTCAGTTTTTTATGAAAGTAGCGGTCAACTAAAAAGGAAGGCAGAATCAGGACAAGGCCGAATAGACAGCCATAAACAATCCTCATTCCAGGAGCAATTGAATTATTTGAAAAAGGGCCGTATAGAGCAAAAACCTGCGAAACAGCGAGCCCTAAAATTGAAAAGATCAGATCTCTTTTTGATTGAATATTTCTGATAAATCTCATAAAAAAAATCAATGCCAGCCATGGGGCAATTGACAGGCAATTACCGTTTGAAAAAGCAAAAAAGATAAGACTTATGAGCAGCCATAAATATAATTGAAAAAGATTTTTTACATTTTCATTCGTCATTCCGGAATTCCCCCTGATTTTTATGTGATTGAACTAAAAATGATTTGGAAGTAATTGTCAATACATTAACTCAGGGGTCGCCGGGATCAGGTTCGGATGCTTCGACATCGGTTGGTGCACTTCGGCAAAGCTCAGTGACCGGTCGAACCACAGCACAAGTGCTTCGACATTGGTTGGTGTACTTCGGCAAAGCTCAGTGACCGGCCGAACCACAGCACAAATATGACATGTTGTATCCCACCAAACGGTTTTTCGCGAAGGAAATTCCTGAATGTCTACAGCAGATTCGAGGCTATCTCGGCCAGCAGGGAGCGTTCTCCCTTTTCCATGGTTATGTGAGCGTAAATTTCCTGACCCTTCATTTTATCGATCAGGTAGGTGAGGCCGTTACTGCGGGAATCGAGATAGGGCGTGTCTATCTGGTACGGGTCGCCGGTAAAGACTATCTTGGTGCCTTCTCCTGCCCGGGTGATGATTGTTTTAACTTCATGGGGCGTCAGGTTCTGGGCCTCATCCACGATGAAGAATACCCGGGGAAGGCTTCTTCCTCTGATATATGCCAGGGCCGTGATGAGAAGCTTTTTATTGCTGATCATGTCGTTTATCCGGCTGTAGTCGGGAGACTCTTCAGAAAACTGGTTCTGGATGACGGAGAGATTATCGAAAAGGGGCTGCATGTAGGGATCAAGCTTGTCATGGACGTCGCCCGGCAGATAACCGATGTCCCTGTTTGACAGGGGGATGATGGGACGGGCCAGGAATATCTGCTTGTACTCTTTCCTTTTTTCCAGGGAAGCGGCCAGTGCCATGAGGGTTTTGCCCGTACCGGCCTTGCCCGAAAGGGTGACCAGGGAGATGCGGGGGTCCATGCAGGCATTGAGGGCGAAAATTTGTTCGGCGTTTCGCGGTGTAATGCCGTAGGCTCGTTTTTTCTCCACGATGCGAAGGGCGTTTTCCTCTTTGATATAGGTGGCCAGGATGCTCTGGCTGGTGTTTCTCAGGATAAAGTTCTCGTTGGGTACGGGCGTAATGCCTATACCCGTTTCCTCCAGGGGCACATGCGTTTCTTTGTATATTCGGTCGATGACATCGTGATGAATGCCTTCGATCATGTTTTTTCCCGAGTAGAGTTCATCGATGTTCTTTATTTTTCCCGTTTCATAATCCTCGGCAAAAACACCGATGCTTTTGGCCTTCATGCGGAGATTGATATCCTTGGATACCAGGCACACTTTATCCGTGCCGTATTCCTTGGAGAGGTTATACGCCACGGTGAGAATACGGTGGTCGGGTTTGTCCTCCCAGAAAATTTCCCGGAGATAGTCGTCCTTTTTTATATTGGTTTTAACGATTATGACGCCCCCCGATTCCAGTTTCACGCCTTCATGGAGAAATTTATCGCCGATGAGGGCGTCCAGCTCCCGTGAGAATTCCCTGGCGTTGAAATTGATAATCTCGTTTCCGCGTTTGAATTTGTCGATTTCTTCCAGGAGCGTGATGGGGATTACGACATTATGTTCTTCGAAGGAATAAATACAGCGGTAGTCGTAGAGGACGACGTTGGTGTCGAGAACGAATGTTTTATTTTCAGAATTCAGCATTAACAATCAAACTATTATGTCTTATTGAATACTATAAATATAACAGGCCCCTCCAAAATTGCAATTAATTTTTTTTAATGGTTATGCGTTTTAGATATTTTATTGCGGCAAAGATATACGACACTGTGATGAGGTTCAATCATGCATGAGAATACAGATAATACAGCACAGCCAGGATAATTACAATCCAGAAAATGATGATAACTGCCGCCGCGGCTCTGAATCGGGGGAGATCGCTTTTTATGATATTTTCAGCACGGTTTCTATTTTCCTCAATCACCTCCCGGGGTATGAGCCTGAGGGCGATATACACGCCTGCGGGAATAATTACCAGGTCGTCAAGATAGCCGAGCACGGGGATGAAATCGGGAATGAGGTCAATGGGACTCAGGGCATACGCAACGACACAGAGGGCTATGATTTTAGCCATCCGGGGTACCCGCGGGTCCCTGCAGGAAAGGTACAGAATGACCACAAGCGTTGCCTGCCGGTCCCGCCATTTTTTCAGCCGGTCAAGGACTGTGCCATGTTTCATGATATGGTGCCGCTTATGTTACATCCAGTTTTTTCAGAATTATCCTGCCGCCGCAGGCATCATTGAACTTGATGGCCGTGTTTATGGCCGCTTTTGCTATTTCCTCCGGGGAAAGATCAAGATCATACAGCACATTCAGGGCGCCCAGGGCCAGGCTTGATCCGGAACCGATGGCGAAAAATTTTTTAAACTGCGTCACCCCCATATCGGAAGAAACGAAAAAAATGCCTTTCCTGTTTACTACAAGGAATTCGCTGTCCAGGTCGGCAAAAGGGGATTTTTCCTCGTCTTCGCTCTGGTCATTCACAAAGGAATATTCGTTGTGCATGGTCTTCCAGAAGTTAATGAAAAACGTGAAGATGGCGTTCCGTGAATCCAGGTCAATATCCTCCTGCTTTTGCAGGTAATCGTTGAGTATATTGTCATATATGGACCATCCCGTCGTGCCGATATAGGTTCCGCCTACCCGGTATATTTTATTGACGGGACTGTTATCCTCATGAATGACGGTATTGCCGAAAGAAATCATGGAATCCGACGCGATGATGATTTTGCCCTGTTTTTTAACTGCCACAACTATTGACATGAATGTAACCTCGTTCCCCTATGATAGTTCATTGCCTGCTTTTTAAAAGTAAATATTTAGAATATATAAAATTATCGCATCCTTCTTTTAGCCTGATATTCATGGTGTTCATTTTGTATTCAGATAACGGATTTGTTTTACTCCCATAAAAAAAGACAGCATCTGCTTTGTAATTATCGCCGATTTCAACAGCCTTTTTGCCGGAATTGAGAATGATGTCATGAATGGCAGCATTGAATTCTTTTTCCCTGAAAGGATCAATGGATGACTGAAACAATAATCGTACTAAATCCGAGGATGCATATTTATTCATATCAAAATATTTTACAATCTGGAATTCGCCGATCAGTTCATAGTGATCATAGCTGCCTGAAATTAAAATACTTTCAGCATCTGCCCGCGCCTTCAAGGGACCGGTAAATTTTAAATCAAGAATATGATACTCATCTCTGGATAAATGCACCAGATTAGTATTTATGCATTTACTGCCGGAATTGCATGACAACAGTATCAGTATAGCGCAGAAAATAAATTTTTGCATGTAATATTTATTCCCTCCTCTTCCCGCCGGTATAACGGGTGAAATGTATCGCATCACTTAATATGCATGGGATGGGCGATGTTGCGCTCGAACATTCTGCATTGCAAACAAATATTAATTCAATATCTATATTTTCATCAAGTTTTGATATTTCATGCAAAATTAAATAAAACCGGATATTTTCCTGTTATTTAGTTGACGAAAGAGCAACATTTTTATAATTTGATATATATCGAAACGATAAAGTGTTGCTGTGAATGCGGATTGATTATAACCGAATGGATTTAGAATTTCCTGCAGTCGGGATTAACGGCAAAACACATGAGGGAACTATAAAATTTCTTTTGTCTGAAAAAGAATAATTTTTTTACCAAAAATTCGATATTTATCAAAATTTATAATTATAAAACTGAGGTATGGAGTGTTATCAAGAAAAAGCTTTATTATCACAGGGATTATGTCAGCGATAGGGCTCACTGCCCTGGGGAAAGGTATGGGAAAAATTGCGGCTGCAGGGTATAACATGAAAAAAGGAAAACCGGGTAAGGGCCTGATTATGTGGTACAGCCAGACAGGGAACACCGAAAGAGTCGGCAGGGCCATAGCAGCGGCCTGGAAGAAAGCGGGGCTTACAGTGGATTATGGTGATTACCGGGATATCGACAGGGGATCGCTTGGCAAGTATGATATAATAGCTGTCGGCACCCCGGTGTATTATTATGAGGTGCCGCAAAATTTCATGGAATGGCTTGAAGGGATGCCTCATATCGACGGCACACCGATTGCAGCTTTTGTCACCTTCGGCGGGGAGGGGGGGAATCAGCATAATACTGTTTGTGAACTCGCTGAGCTCCTTGCGCAGAAAGGGGGAGTCCCTGCAGGCACTGCTGAATTCAGCTGCATGTCTTCGTACGCTCTTACCTGGTCTTCGGGTAATACTGAGCGGGTCCTTAAATATAAGGATAGACCCGGAGCTGATACATTCAGTACCGCCGGAAAATTCGCTCTTGAAATTCTTGCCAAAGCTGCAGAAGGAAAGACTGCAGAAGTATCGGGAAATTTCAGCATGAGAAATATGATCAAGGGGAGTCCTTCTATCGGTGTGACAAAACTCATGATAACCGGACACAGGATCAATACGGAAAAATGCATCAGCTGCGGGAAATGCAGAAGAGCCTGCACCGTCAATGCCATTGATCCCGAAAAAGGGACTGTAGATACAGGTAAGTGTATCGCATGTCTTGGCTGCATCAACAACTGCCCTGCGGGAGCCGTGGAAATGAAATTTATCGGAAAGGAAGTTTATGGCCACAGGGAATTTATAAAGAGAAACGGTATCATTCGGGCAGAGCCGTCACTATAAAAAGCGGGAAATGGGACATCCTGCAATTATTGACATATGGTTATAATTGCATTTCCTTTTTTATGTCCTGATTCGACATATCTATGGGCTTCTGCTATATCATCCAATACGTACCGCTTTGAAATAATGGGTTTCAATTTATTATCTTTTAACAATTGTGAGATATAATGCAAATTATCGATTTTTTCATTCACCGGTCTCATGCCGGCAGCTGCAAACAATGCCCTTTTGCCTTTTTCTTTGGATTGAAACAATCCTTTAATCAATACTCCCGGTGCGGGAAATGTTGTTAAATATATTCCATTTTCCGCCATCACATTTTTGCATTCAGAGAATGATTTTTTTGCTACCGTATCGAATATAATATCATATTTTTGATTTTCCCGGGTAAAATCATTCTTCGTATAATCAATGACTCTCTGTGCTCCCAATAATCGAACCATTTCCATATTAGCAGTGCTGCAAACACCGGTAACCTCGGCACCATAGCTGATTGCAATTTGTACGGCGGCTGTACCGACGGAACCGGAGGCGCCATAGACAAGAACTTTTTGCTTGTTTGTTATTCCCGCCTTGTCCCGAAGAAAAACAAGGGCAGTTAATCCGCCATCAACAATACCGGCAGCTTCCTCATAACTGATATTTTCAGGTAAATTGACTATTGATGAATCTTCGGACAAACATTTATATTCAGCATGTGCACCTAAAGTTTCGGTAGAGTAACCATATACTCGATCACCGGTCTTGAACCTGGTAACACTTTGACCGACTTCAACTATTTCACCTGCCAAAACATCTCCTGGTATGGAGTATTTCGGTTTAGATAAGCCGGTAAAAAACCTTGAAATAAAGGGTTTGCCTTTTCTGAAAACCGGGTCTGTATTGTTTACCGCTGCGGCATGGATTTTAATCAATACTTCATTTTCTTTTGGCGATGGTGTTGGTACTTCTTTTATCTGAAGAACCTCGGGGCCGCCATATTTTGTTACTAAAACTGCTTTCATGTTAAAACTCTTTCATGTGCATTCTTTGCCTGTTCAAATCTTTTATAAGTGTTAATAATAACATTTATTGTTTTATCATCAGGATTCAAGTTTATATCTTTTTCAGTCATATCAATTAAACTTAGGAAAACTTCATATGTTTTAATAGCAATCATAGCTTTCTGTGGTGTATTGCTTGGAATAAATCCGTGCGGGAAAGCACTTGCATGTTTATTGATAAACTTTGCCGCAGCTTGAACTGCATGATAATTTTTCAGCGCGTCTTTTCCATTAAAATGAAATTTCCATTTGCGTGCTTGTTGAGAAATCAAAACTTTATCATCATCTATCTGAAGTCCTGTAGCAGTAAATATACGGCAGTCATAGCTTCGGCATGTTTCTGGACGGGAATCGTATATTAAACATTTATTATCAATAAACATTGGGCAGTGACCCTTTTCATTGAATCCTAATAATACATTTCCTTTTGATAATCCAGGAGCAGGAAACATAAGATCCTTTGGTATCTTCGCAATAGTTTTTGTCTCGTGGGGTTTGATATGTATAAAATAAGAAGATGTGCAGCAGGCGGTACACTCACCGCACGGTACATTCATTGGGCCACCGGTTTTCTGTATTAGCCTTATCTGATTAAGCCACGCTAAAAATTCACCAGCTGAAAGTTCTTGATTTATAATTATGGGATCATTCATGAAATTTGCGCCTTGTTTTCATGATAAATAAATTTCTAAATCCAGAAATGAATAATAATTTGTAATGTAAACAATTAATTTGTGATATATTAAAGGATGAGTTGAGCAATTACATGTTTATAAAATCAGTTATTTTCATCTATTAGGGTTCAAGGGGATATTGTATATAATGCCTGGATTGCCCGGCGTCGTGCGGTCTTTTACGCGATGTGCCGTTACCGCCGAGCCGGTACTCCGGCGCCGAGTTGTCGTTTGCGCGGTGTGCCGCAGGCCAAGCGAACGCAGTGAGCGCAGCGGGTAAGCTTAGGATAACGTCAATATTTTTTCGCACATTTATTTCAAGTCCCCGATCTTCTGACCTCACAGCCTATGCAACTGAATCCAGATCGATACCATTCAATAAAGACATATTCAAATACTTTCTGGAACTCCAG